>ENA-ORUM01000005-ORUM01000005.1-human-gut-metagenome-genome-assembly--contig:-NODE-5-length-334930-cov-6.777003_pt1 | contig 334930 bp, 326 predicted proteins | sample MGYA00242083_ERZ509217 | MGnify/ENA primary metagenome ERZ509217 (study PRJEB26280, sample SAMEA2338831) | human gut metagenome | biome: human gut; feature: human-associated habitat; material: faeces...
AAGAGGATCAGATCTGTCCGGTATGTGGTACGCAGATGGTCCTGATCGGCGAGGAATATGTCCGCCGGGAACTGGAATTCATTCCTGCCACCTGTAAAGTGATCGAATACTACAGCCAGAGCTATGGATGCCCCTCCTGCAAGGAAGGACTCGGCGATACAGAAAAGCCTGTGATCGTAAAGTCTCAGGTTCCGCCAGCTCTGCTTGGAAAAGGACCTGCATCAGCATCTGCAGCTGCATGGACTATGTACCAGAAGTATGCCAACGGGCTTCCACTTTACCGGCAGGAAAAGGACTGGAAGCAGTATGGGGTGCAGATCAGCCGGACGACCCTTGCAAACTGGATCATCTACTGTTCAAAGAACTATTTTCAGCCAATGTACGATTACTTTCATCGGGAGCTGCTGAAACGTAGTTTTGCGATGGCAGATGAGACGCGGGTCCAGGTATTGAAAGAGGAAGGACGCAGGGCACAGACCCAGTCATTCATGTGGCTGTTCCAAAGCGGTGAGGACGGACTTGCGGAGATCATCCTGTATGGCTATTCCCCGACCAGGAGCGGCAGCCATGCAAAGGAGTTTCTGGAAGGCTACAGCGGATATCTGGAAACGGACGGCTATCAGGGTTATAACAGTCTGCCTGGGATCAGGCGCTGCTCCTGTTGGGCACATATCCGCCGATACTTTATCGACGCTGTTCCCAAAGGAAAGCAGTATGACTACAGCCAGCCGGCAGTACAGGGAGTCCAGTACTGCAATCGGTTGTTTGCCATGGAAGACTCCATTAACAAAAAGTATCCCGGTAATTATGAAAAGCGGAAACAACTGCGTCTCGAGAAGGAAAAACCTGTTCTGGAGGCTTTCTGGTCGTGGCTTGACCAGCAAAAGCCCGTCCGGAATACCCGGCTGGATAAAGCCGTGAATTATGTTCTCAACAGGCGTGATATAGCGGAAACCTATCTGGAAGACGGGCGGTGCAGCTTTACCAATAATCTCAGTGAAAATGCGATCCGTCCGTTCGCAGTGGGGCGAAAAAACTGGCTGTTCAGCAGTTCCGTGGACGGAGCGAATGCCAGCGCAGTAGTCTACACAATGGTTGAGATGGCCAAAGCACATGGTCTGAACATCTACGGATATCTTAAATTTCTGCTGGAGAACCGACCGAGTAAAAATATGACCGATGAACAGCTGGCGGAACTGGCACCTTGGAGTGAAAAACTCCAATCTATCAAAAATCGCATGTGAATTATAGTGAATTACTCCAACTCGTAAAGGGCTGGAGTAATCTTGTATCTAACCGCATTATTATTTGGCGCTTACGCTATAAAAGATAAACTGTCCCAATATTGACAAAATTGTCCCAACATGATATAAAAAGGACAGCGAATAAAAATGGGGTGCATAGTATGAAGAAGAAAAGTGTTATAAGTTTAATTAAGTATTATACCGAAAAAAATGATGTTGGTTTTCGCAGTGAAGCTTATGAAATAGCAAAGGATTTTGATGCATCCGGCGATTATCAACTGGCTGAGTATATTATGTCATTATTATCAAATGCTAATACGTTTGTGCCGCAGGTATCAGAGAATGTTTCTCCTTTTTTTGAAAAAATAGAAGCGAATACGGATATGTTATTACTTCCGGATGAAATTACAGGTGATTTAATAGGGATAGTTAATGCAATTGAGCATCACATTGGAATTAATAAGTTCCTTTTTCAGGGAGCGCCTGGAACAGGAAAAACGGAAGCAGTAAAACAATTGGCAAGAATCTTAAACAGAGAGATTTTTATGGTGGATTTTTCTTCTGTTATAGATAGTAAGCTTGGTCAGACACAGAAGAATCTGTCTATGTTATTTAAAGAAATCAACCAATTTGCTCAACCGGATAAGGTGATTGTTCTATTTGACGAAATCGATGCATTGGCATTGGATCGCACGAACCAAAACGATTTAAGAGAAATGGGGCGGGCTACATCAACAATGTTAAAAGAGTTTGACCGAATGAATGAAGATGTTGTTTTGATTGCAACAACAAATCTTTACCAGTATTTTGACAGGGCATTGATAAGAAGGTTTGATTCTGTGATTGATTTTAACCGCTATTCGCAGGAAGATCTTCTTTCTATTGCTGAGCAAATGCTGGATCGTTATCTGGATAAGCTGAAACTTGCAAATAGAGATATTCGCCTGTTTCGGAAAATTATGAAATTGATGTCCAAATTACCATATCCAGGTGAACTGAAAAATTTGATCAGGACGTCGGTTGCCTTTAGTAATCCGAAAGACGGCATGGATTATTTTAGACGGTTATACTATGCAGTATGTAATGAAAAACCAGACGATCTGAAAAAACTGCAGAGTCAGAAATTCACAGTGAGAGAAATGGAAATATTGGTTGGACGTTCCAAAAGCAGCGTGGCTCGTGATTTAAAAGAAGGTGTAAGGGATGAATAGTATTTTACAGTTAAAAGGAAGATTCGAACAAAGATCAAATCGTTCCAGACCGGGATCACCTAAGCTTCCAAAAGGGAAAAGTGTTTCTGCATCACATTTACGTGAGTTGGAAAAGCAGCTGGAAAGAATACTTGTATATTGGACGGAAAACAAGGATATTCGTGGTGCCCTGGTAAGTGTACATTATAAGCATATTGTTGCCAAAAGCAACCGGTTGAAAATTCTACTGTCAGAAAATGGAAAATCACCGACAGAATCAATTCGAGGGGCCAAATTTGTCTGGGAGCCAGATCAAAAAGGAAATGAAGTGCAAAAACATGTTTTTACGCATTTTGTTTCCTTGCAGGCAATTGAAAAATCTATTGATGTTTTAAAAAAGACAGCGTCTATCATAGAACAGTATTATAAAGGTTCTGTTCCTAGTGAAGTAATAGAAGAATTAGGTGAAAAATATCATTTTAATGAAGTACCCAAAACCAGTTTTCTGAAAACCGTGGTTGACGGCTTTTATGTGGAACGATTTGATATCGACAGAGCAACGGAGGAAATAACAGAAGAAGCAATCATTACCATCTATCAGACAGGGGTGGATACAAAAAGACTTCTTTCAAAATTCGGAATTGATATTGTAGATGATCGCATCATAGACGGAACTACTTTAAGACTGAATCCAGACGAAGTTAAATTGCTATATAACAATGCGTCGTATCTGATCGCTATGGGAGTTACAGACTTCTCTGAGATTTCAAGAGACGATGTGTTAGATGCGTATGAGGATATGGAAGAGGAGGCCGGATTATTAATCCCACATCCACAGAACGAACCGGTCATAGGTGTGATAGATACACAGTTCAATGAAAAGGTGTATTTTCACGAGTGGGTTGAATATAAAAATCTTTTGGATCCTAATATTCCTCTGTCCAGGAAAGATTATGAACACGGAACAGCTGTCAGCTATATTATCGTAGATGGTCCACAGGGAAACCCGGAGCTTGCGGATGGCTGCGGCAGATTTCGTGTAAGACATTTTGGCGTGGCAACAAATAACGGATTTAGTTCTTTTACTGTTCTGAAAATGATCCGAAATATTGTTGCGTCTAATCGAGATATTAAAGTCTGGAATTTATCGCTGGGATCAAAACTTGAAATCAAACCAAATTTTATTTCGCCGGAGGCTGCAGAGCTGGATCGTATTCAGAGTGAATATGACGTTATTTTTGTGGTAGCAGGTACAAATATTCCGGCAGGAGTTACCAAAAAGAATATGAGAATTGGATCTCCGGCAGATTCCCTGAATTCTATGGTGGTTAATGCTGTGGATTTTGCAGGAAACTCTGCTTCTTATACCAGGATTGGACCTGTTCTGTCGTTTTTTCATAAACCGGATGTCAGTTATTATGGTGGTGATGGAACGGTCTATACAGATAAAATGGTGGTATGCAAAGACGATATGGGAGCAGCATACGTAGCGGGAACTTCATTTGCAGCGCCATGGATTTCACGTAAACTGGCATATTTGATTCATATTATGGGATTAAGCCGGGAAGTGGCGAAAGCATTGCTGATTGATGCAGCTGCCGGATGGAATCGAAGAGATGATATTTCACATAGAATCGGATATGGTGTTGTGCCAAAGCATATTAATGAGGTTTTAAAAACACCGGATGATGAAATACGTTTCATTATGACAGGGGCATCGGAGGAATATGAAACTTATACTTATAATCTGCCAGTGCCTGTTGTAGATCATGCGCACCCGTTTTATGCAAGAGCTACCCTGGCATATTTTCCACAGTGCGATCGTAAACAGGGTGTTGACTATACGAGTACAGAAATGGATATTCATTTTGGCAGAGTTGTTGCCAAAAGAGGGTCAACCATGATTAAAGCAATTGATGACAATCGACAGTCTGAAGAGAAACAGATTACTTTGTACGAAGAAGATGCAAGAAAAATGTATCGCAAATGGGATAATGTGAAACATATCAGTGAAAAAATAAAAGAAAAAAGGGTTCCCCGAAAGGCTTATGATTCTGGGTTATGGGGACTTAAGATTAATACGAAAGAACGCTTGCAGAAAAGAAAAGATTCTCTTCCGTTTGGTGTGGTTGTAACGTTAAAAGAGATGAATGGAGTAAATCGTATAGACGATTTTGTGAAGATGTGTCTTGCAAGAGGTTGGCTGGTTCAGAGACTTGATATTGAAAATCAGCTGGATTTGTATGCTAAGGCGGAGGAAGAGATTGAATTTGAATGAGGCGCAAGCGAAAGGATTTAACTTATGAAAATCACATCAGGCCTCGGCTCCATTGATGACTATCCCCGTTACGTCCGCGCCGGTGCAGACGAGCTGTTTTGCGGTTACGTTCCGTTTTCCTGGTCAGAAAAATACGGAACGGTTCTGCCGCTGAATCGGAGAGAGGTTTTAAACTATAACGTACAAATTGGATCGTTCAGTGAACTGGAAATTCTGGCCAATATGGTGCAGAAATACCAGAAGCCAGTGCATCTGGCGTTCAATTCGCTGTATTACCGGCCGGAACAGTATGAAGAAATTACGCAGATCATCCAACAGTGCCGCAGCATAGGGTTTGACAGTTATATTCTTGCGGATCCCGCGCTGCTTGTGTACCTGCGAAAAGAAAAGATCGACTGTGAGGTGCATCTGAGCGGGGATTTGGGAACGGTGAATTCTGCGATGACAGAGGTTTTTGCGAAAGAATACCCGAAGAGGATCATTTTCCAGCGCAAAAATACGATCTCGGAAATGCGTGCAGTGATTCGGCATATAACTGCGCAGAAAGAAGCCGCTCGAAAAGAATGGACTTATCCAACGGAGTTCGAGGCATTTGCTTTGAATGAACTGTGCCAGTTCAGTGGTGCTTTCTGCAATTCCCTGCACTGCGATGAAATGGGATATCTTTGCCGGGTTCCTTACTGGAAGAAACCGATGTCGCTTTCAGAATCTAAATTAGAAAAACAAGAAAAAAATCATCCGGGAGAAAATATTTCTATATCCGAATGGGATTCTGCATCAGAACTGACGAATCCTGTATCGGAAGATGGTTACCTCTGCGGCGCAACCGGCTGCGGCCTGTGTACATTAAAACAGCTTTCCGATACCGGAATCACTCATCTGAAGCTGGTAGGCCGGGGAAATTATACCGATTTTATGGAGCGTGATATCCGAAATCTGCGCCGCACGCTGGAGATTCTGGAGGATTCTTCTACGGAAGAAGAATATATCCGAGCGATGAAAGCAGAGCTTTTTCCAAATGGATGCAGTCACATGTGCTATGCCAGATAAAATATGTCAACTCTTTCTGAAGTAATGCATTTGGGATTGACATATTTTTGTATCAAGGGTTAGTCCTCGAAAGAAAATGTAAGAAAGGCTCTGCGTATGCAGGGTCTTTCTTAATCTAAAGAAATAGTGGAGAACGTAATGAGAAATGTTTTCGCAGCACGCTTTAATAATTAACATAATGATGAATCGTCTTCTGCGCCAGATGATACTGCTCCAGTGTCATGGCGATTTTTCCTTTTTTCAGGGAAATTAGCTTTGCAGCATTTCTGATTTCAGGCATTCTGGGATCGGTAAATTATTATAAGAGCGGGAACCTTGACCTGAAAACGGCAGGTGTGCTTTCGGCCGGAAGTTTTGTCGGCGCGCTTGCCGGTGCTCCTGGTCGCACATGGCATCGGTGTCTTTGCCGGAAGCAAAAATGCAACGAAAATCAACCAGACGCTGCTGAAACGGATCGTGGCTGTGGCTTCGATTGCGATCGCGTGCATCAAACTCTTTCTCTGATTGAAAAACTAGAGTGTGTTTGAAAAACCATTTCCGCAGCCTGCACGCCCCACTTTGCGGTATATTTTGCCCTCATTCAGTCGCCGTAGCTCGCTACGCCTCCTTCATTCAGACAAAATCTCCCACAAATTGGAACATGCAGACTACGAAAAGCCTTTTTCAAACACACTCTAGCGCTTTGCACACAAACTTTAGTTAGAAGCGTATCCCAATTGTTCTTATTGACTAAATATTTCCTCAGGGAATACAATATAGAAAAAGTAAAAAGGAGGGATACCATGCAGGCACTTTCAAAGAAAAAAACCGGTGATATCTGTACCATCAAATGGATGTTTGGAATCCCTGATGTTCTGGATTTCCTCCGAAGCCGTAAAATCAAAGAAGGCAGCACCGTACAGGTCATCCAGAGAATAAACGGTGGATTGATCCTTGGCATGGATGGAAAACGGATTGCAATGTGTGATGCAGCTGCAGACCGGATTCAGGTATGAAAGGAAGAAAAATCAAAATGAGCGGAACCTTGGAAGAGGAGCCGCTCATTTTGATTTTCCAAATACCCACAAAAGAATTTTCGTAGATAAGTGTGCAGACTACGGAAATGATTTTTAATAAATATGTGCCAGGAAGTTTTCAAGCTTTTCTTTACATAGAACCGTTGCGAAACAGCCGCCAGATAGAGTAAAATAGAGCAGATCTTAAGAAAAAGGAAGTTGGAATTTTATGACATTATTAGAACAGATACAAAAAGAACATGCCGCTGCTTTTACGCACGGCGGAAAATTTCATGCGGATGATGTGTTCTCTGCGGCACTGCTTCTGCATTTTAATCCGCAGCTTACTATCCAGCGCGGAAATCGTGTGCCGGAGGATTTTGCCGGGATTGTTTTTGATATTGGAAGAGGAGAATACGACCATCACCAGAAAGACAGCCGGATCCGGGAAAACCAGGTTCCGTACGCGGCGTTTGGCCTTTTATGGGAGGCACTTGGCACAGAAATTTTAAGTCCGGAGATGGCCGCGCGGTTTGACGAGAAGTTTGTACAGCCGCTCGATCTCAATGATAATACAGGAGAAAAGAATGAACTCGCCAGTATGATCGGCATGTTCAATCCGGTATGGGATGATAACAGCGGAAGCGATGCTGCTTTCCTGGAAGCGGTGGCAGTGGCCGGACGGATTTTGGAACATAAATGGGAGCGTTTTCGTGCGGATGAGCGGGCGGAGCAGCAGTTTGCAGCTCTTCTTGCCGAACACAGGAAGCGGATTGCAGCGGAGAAAAAGGCAGGAACAATGGATGAAAAGATTCTGATTCTGTCGGAATTTTTTCCATGTCAGAAACAGCTTTCCGCGACTGAAATTGCATTTCTGATATTCCCATCGAACCGCGGCGGTTACTGCGTGCAGCCGGTTCGAAAAGAAAATTCATCCAATTACAAGTATGATTTTCCGGAAACATGGCTTGGCCTGGAAAAAGAAGCACTGCAGGAAGCGACTGGGCTTTCCGATGTGTCTTTCTGCCACAAAGGAGGATTTCTTCTCACCGCAGAAACGCTTGACGATGCCGTCGCTGCCTGTCGCATCAGCCTTGCGGGAATGCCAAAAGCACCGGTTCTGATCCACATCGGTACCGATGCGATTGATGCGGATGACGCGCTTTTGTGGCAGATGCCGGGCATGGAGCATGCAGTTATTCTTCATAAACCGCTGCCGGAGGCCCCGGAACTGAACATCTGTGGCAGTTATGCCGTGTCATCACTTGAAAAAGCAGAATGGAAGATACGCCTGCGGGAATATCTGGCGGACCTGTTAAAAGAAAAGCCGGAGGCTGTCTGTGTCAGCGGTGATCTCTTTGCGGCTTATCCGGTCATGCATCAGCTTCGGAAGAAACATATTCCGGTTCTGACCGCATCGGAGCAGAACGGAAAGCGGATTCTGGTCCGCATTCCGTCCGGTTCCTGAAAAATTACAGATAATCTCTCTCAATTTCGCGCGTTAAACAGAAAAATTCCTCAATATGTAACTTGTTCCTTTGCATCTGCTGCTATCTGTGATACAATATAGAAAATACGTGAAATTTTGGAACAATGGAAAAAAATGATAGTATTTTTTCGTTTAACTTCGAAAAAACAGGCCAGACTTCACAGGAACGATACAATTTTGTAATCCGAAATCCGAATGGCCTGGTTATAAGAAATCGACAAACAGCAGAGAGGAGAGGGCAATAAATATGATTTCAAAGAAAAAATTTGGCACAACAGTAACAGCGTTCGGTGTGGCAGCTGGAATGCTTCTCAGTTCGGCAGCACCGGCTCATGCGGAGGAGACGGCGAAAACGGTGCAGGAAACGCAGAAAGAACAGGCAGATGCACCGTCCACACAGAGTGAAACGGAGAATGAGAACGCAGAAAAAACGATTGCTCTGGCAGAAGAGACTGAGAAACCGGGGGAAGAAACAGCAGCATCGTCAGATGAGACTGCAGCTTCCACGGAAGATCCGGAAACACCAGATCCTGCTGAGGATCCAACTCCTAGCGAGACACCGGAAGATCCGACTCCGAGTGAGACGCCGGAGCCAACGCCAAGTGAAACACCGACACCAACACCGAGCGAAACGCCGGAACCGTCTGTGACCCCGGAGCCAAGCGAAACACCGACGCCAACCCCGTCCGAGACACCGGCGCCGACAGAAACTCCGGTTCCAACTGAGACACCAACACCAACGCCGACCGAAACGCCAAAGAGCGATGAAACACAGGCGGATGACTGGATTCAGACGATTGATTATGGAAAATATATCAGCGCCATGAAAAAAGATCTCCGTGCAGGCTTTGCGCAGATCGATAAAACATACGCCTACGCCAAGGTCGACACGAAGTTAAATGTCCGTGAGAGCGGTTCCACCAGTGCACGGATCGTCGGAACCCTTCCGGCAAAAGCACTCTGCTTTGTGATTGCTGATGCAGATCAGGAGTGGGTTTACATCGAGTCCGGTGATGTCCGCGGTTTTGTCCGTACGGATTATCTGCAGCAGGGAAAGGAAGCCCTGGAATATGTGACCAGCACTGGAGAAGACCAGATGAAACTTGCGGATCAGATCATCGATCCATCTGAAAATGAAGCATTCAACTATAAAAAAGAGACTGTATATGAAGTAAAAACTTCAACCGGAAACGGTATCATTACATTTGCAAAACAGTTTGTCGGCAGACCGTATTTCTGGGGCGGAAACTCTCTGACGGACGGCATTGACTGCTCCCACTTTGTATGGCAGATTCTGACCCGCTGCGGCGCATACGATGGTGAATATACAACATCCGATGGCTGGCGCAGTCTTGGAACCGAGGTTACAAGCCTCGATGAAGCGCGTACAGGCGATGTCATCTGCTATAACGGCCATGTCGCACTGTACGACGGCGAGGGAAAAATCGTGGAGGCACTGAACGAAAACGCAGGCATCACCTGCAACCGCCCGGTAGACTGCGACACGATTCTGACGATCCGCCGCTTTGCAGCCGATGATGAAATCGGCGGAACAAACGCCGAAAAGATCTGGAATTACTTCCTGATGCACGGCTTCACAAAAGAAGGAGCCGCAGGAATCATGGGAAATATTGCAAACGAGGCATCTACAGACCTCAATCCGACACTGCTTGAGTACGGCTCCACCAGCCGCACGAGCCTCAGCGGAGAGCAGTACACCAATCTTGTCGATGCCGGAATCATCTCACGAGATGAAGTCATCCGCAGCGCCCGCTTCGGCCTTTACAGCGGCGGAAGATACGGCTACGGTCTCTGCGGATTCACGGATCCGACCATCAAAGAGTATCTGTGCCGCTATACCATCGACCTCGGAAAGAGTCTCGGAAGCCTGTCCGGACAGCTCGACAGTCTGCTCGCTTATCTGAACGATTACAATCCGAATCTTCTGGACCGCCTGAAAAACGCAGAAGATGTCGACACAGCAGCGACATCTTTTATGCGCGAATACGAAAAATGCGCAAATCAGGGTACGCAGCAGAAACTCCGCACAACAGCAGCAGAGCAGATCTACAATGTGATGGAATCGTACGATTCACCGGTGGATGTGGAATAAAAGAACAAAAAATTTATCAATAAGAAAGTGCCTGTCAGGCTGAAAAACACTGACAGGCACTTTCTTTACGATTGATTATTTTTCCTGTGAATCCAGAATAATTTTCCTGCAGTCCAGAAGCGACGGACTCACATGATCACAGATCGGCGCGAGTTCTTCCGTATACGGTGTCAGATCCGGGATCATGCAGGAGACAGCGCCGGAGGCGCGGGCAGCTTTGAGACCGTTGATGCTGTCCTCGGCTACCATGCACTCTGCAATCGGAACCTGCAGAAGAGAAGCGGCCTTTAAGAAAATCTCCGGGTCCGGTTTGCTGTTTACAACCTCATCTCCACAGACCGAAGCATCGATATACTGGTCAATGCCGGACTGTTTCCAGTATCCTTCCGCAACGCGCCGTGTTGTGGAAGTGGCAACCGCAACTTTAATCGAATGTTCCTTCAGCCAGGAAAGAAACTCGTGAAGTCCCGGCTTTTCCGGTACACCATTTCGCTGAATATAATCATTCAGATACGCCGAGCGGATCGCGCGTCCCTCATCGTATGTCACCTTTCCGTGAAACCACTCCTCAAACAGCTTTCTGCTCCGTGGAAGCGCGCTGCCGCGCATCTGTGAGAGATGTTCCTCCGTGAGCGTAAAATTCAGCTCCCGGGCAGCTTTGAGCCAGCCCTCTTTCATTATAATCTCGGTGTCAAACAGGATACCATCCATATCGAATAATACTGCCTTTATCATAAACATGACCTCCAAAGCACTTCTGTATTTTCAGTTGCTTAAATACTATGTTCAGTATACGAAAAATCCCGAAAAAAGACAAGTCCATGAGACAAACAGAAGACCACAAATTGTACTTGACTTCAACCTGGCTTGAAGTGATATGCTGTCAAAAAATGACAAATCAGGAGGAATGACAAAATGGAAAAGTCAACGGTTTATTTTACCGACTTTCGATGTCCGGTTGGAACGAGTCAGCTTGACAAGCTGAAAAAACTCTGTATCGCTGCCGGCATCAAAGATATTGATATGGAAGGGAAATTCGTCGCAATCAAAATGCATTTCGGCGAACTAGGAAACATGGCGTTTCTTCGCCCGAATTATGTGAAAGTGGTTGCCGATCTCTGCAAAGAGCAGGGCGGTCTTCCGTTTCTGACAGACTGCAATACGCTGTATCCAGGCAGCAGAAAGAATGCGCTGGAACATCTTGACTGCGCAAATCTGAATGGATTTAATACCATTACGACCGGTTGTCAGATTATCATCGGAGACGGTCTGCGCGGAACCGATGAAGTAGAAGTTCCGGTTGTCAACGGAGAATACTGCAAAACAGCATTGATTGGCCATGCGATCATGGACGCAGATATCTTTATCAGCTTGAGCCATTTCAAAGGCCATGAGGCAACGGGCTTTGGCGGTGCACTGAAAAATATCGGTATGGGATGCGGAAGCCGCGCCGGAAAGATGCAGCAGCATGCCAGTGGAAAACCGGCGATCAATACGGATGTCTGTCGTGGCTGCCACCGCTGTGCAAAAGAATGCGGAAGCGATGCAATTTCCTATGTGGATAAAAAAGCAGTCATTGACTATGACAAATGCAAAGGATGCGGCCGCTGCATCGGTGCCTGCAGTTTTGATGCGGTTTACAATCCAAACAGCAGTGCAAACGAGCTTCTCGACCGGAAAATGGCTGAGTATGCACAGGCTGTCTGTCATGGACGTCCGTGCTTCCATATTTCTCTGGTACAGGATATCAGCCCGAACTGTGACTGCCATGGTGAGAACGATGCACCGATCCTGCCGGATATCGGAATGTTTGCAAGCTTCGACCCGGTTGCCCTTGACCAGGCGTGTGCCGATGCCTGCCTGAAAACAACGCCGATCGAAAACAGCCAGCTTGGCGAGCACCTTGCACAGCCGGGATGGCACTGCCACCACGATCATTTCAAAGATTCCAACCCGAATATTGAATGGGAGGCAACCCTTGATCAGGCGGAAAAGATCGGCCTTGGTACGAGACAGTATGAACTGAAACGAATCAAATAGTTTCTCAAACAGAAAAAGCGCTGCGTCACACTCCTGTGCGGCGAAACAGCAGCGAAACACAATGAGAAAGCTCCAGCTTCAAAGAGAAACTGGAGCTTTTTACGATCAGATTTTTGCATTGCTTTTTGAGTCTGCTATTGTTTTATCCGTCTTATATCATCTTCAAAAACGCCTTATGAATCCGCACATCCGGGTCGAGTTCCGGGTGGAAGGAGAAGGCCATCTGGTTTTTGTGTTTTACACCGACGATCCGCTCTTCCACAACCGCGAGCACTTCCACGCCGTCCCCCACAGATGCGATATACGGCGCACGGATAAACGTCATCGGCACTGTTCCGATGCCTGCAACCTGTGCTTCTGTGTGGAAGCTGCCTAACTGACGGCCGTAGGCGTTCCGCCTGATGCACATCGGGATCGTACCGAAATACTGCTCCGGCTGTCCCTTAATCTGTCCGTCGATCGTTTCTGCCAGAAGAATTGCACCGGCACAGGTTGCGAGGACCGGCATGCCGTTTTGAATCTGGCTTTTGATCGTATCGAACATGCCAAGCTCTTTTAAAAGCTTTCCCTGAACGGTACTCTCGCCACCCGGCAGTACAAGTGCATCATAAGGCTCAGAAAGATCACGGTCCTGACGCAGTTCGATGCATTCGGCGCCAAGCTGCTCTAATACTTTTTCATGTTCTGCAAACGCACCCTGCAGTGCAAGCACTCCAATTTTCATTATTTTCCTCTTTCTGCCATCAGTAAAGCGATTTCCTGCTCGTTGATGCCGACCATAGCCTCGCCGAGATCAGCGGAGAGTTCTGCGATCAGTTTCGCATCGGTGTAGTTGGTAACGGCTTTTACGATGGAAGCCGCACGTTTTGCCGGGTTGCCGGATTTGAAAATACCGGAACCAACAAAAACACCCTCTGCTCCAAGCTGCATCATCAGTGCTGCATCGGCAGGAGTTGCCACACCGCCGGCTGCAAAGTTGACAACCGGGAGACGGCCGTTGTCATGAACATACTGAACAAGGTCGTACGGAACCTGCAGGACCTTGGCTGCCTCAAACAGCTCATCCTCACGCATCGAGGTCAGTTTCTGGATTTCGCTGTTCATTTTTCTCATATGGCGGACGGCCTGTACGATATCGCCGGTTCCCGGTTCACCTTTGGTACGGATCATGGATGCGCCCTCATTGATCCGGCGGAGTGCCTCACCGAGATCCTTTGCACCGCAGACAAACGGTACTTTGAAGCTTCGTTTGTTGATATGGTAAACATCATCTGCCGGAGAGAGAACCTCACTCTCATCAATGTAGTCGATTTCGATGGCTTCGAGTACCTGCGCCTCTACAAAGTGCCCAATACGGCATTTTGCCATAACCGGGATAGAAACGGCTTCCTGAATGCCGCGGATCATCTTCGGATCACTCATACGGGAAACGCCGCCGGCTGCACGGATGTCTGCCGGAATCCGCTCCAGTGCCATAACGGCACAGGCACCAGCTTCCTCGGCAATATGCGCCTGCTCCGGAGTGGTAACGTCCATGATCACGCCACCCTTTAACATCTGTGCCAGTTCTTTGTTCAGTTTGTATCTCTCATTCGCTGCTGTCATAATAAGTTCCTCCGTGTCTGATAAATTTTAGTTCCTGTTTTGGCTTTACTTTTGCTCTGTCTCACAGTATACTGGTAAAGTGACTATAAAAAAATTGCCAAAACAAATATATTCAGTAAGGTCAGATGAGAGGAGAACGGTCGGATGCTGACGTATAATTTTGCGAATATAGGGTCAGATTCCCTGTATGAATATTTATATAAATGTATCAAAAATGACATATTGCTGGGAAATATCCGCCCTGGAGAGAAGCTGCCGTCGAAACGGACGTTCGCGAAAAATCTGGGTATCAGCGTCATTACCGTCGAGAATGCCTATGCGCAGCTTGTTGCGGAAGGCTATCTGTATTCCATGCCAAAGCGCGGATTTTATGCAGCTGATCTGGAAATTGAGGATTCCATGCGGGATGCGGTGCCAAAAGAGATCCTGCAGGTGGCAAACGGGGAGACTTCCTATTTTGCGGATTTTTCCAGTAACCAGACGGACAGCGAGATTTTTCCGTTTACAATCTGGACGCGGACGGTGCGTGCTGTCCTGAATGACAACCGGATCCAGCTCATGATCAATTCCCCGTGCGCCGGGATTTTAAAGCTGCGCAGTGCGATTGCAAAATATCTGCGAGAGTTTCGTGGAATGCAGGTGCTGCCGGAGCAGATTATTGTCGGCGCAGGAACGGAGTATCTGCATAACCTTCTGATTCAGCTTCTTGGGAACGATCTTGTTTATGGAGTAGAGGATCCCGGGTATCACAAAATTGCGCGGATTTATGAGAGTATGAAGGTGCGGTACGAGCCAGTGCCGCTCGACCAGGACGGTGTTTCGGTGCAGGAGCTGGAAAAAAGATCGGTTGATATTATTCATACATCCCCGTCCCATCACTTTCCAACCGGGACAGTCATGCCGGTCAGCCGCCGTTATGAACTGCTCGGCTGGGCGGCAAAATCAGATCATCACTATATCATTGAGGACGATTATGACAGTGAGCTGCGTCTCGGCGGAAAGCCGTTTCCAACGCTGCAGAGCATCGATGTATCGGATAAGGTCATCTATATGAATACGTTTACAAAAACACTTGCTTCTACGGTACGGATCAGCTATATGGTGCTGCCGCAGACACTGGCAGAGAAATTTTACCGCGAGCTGTCGTTTTATTCGTGTACCGTTTCCAACTTTGAGCAGTACACACTGGCAGAGTTTATTGAGAACGGCAGTTTCGAAAAACATATCAACCGGCTGCGGAACTATTATCAGAACAAACGAGATCTGATTTTGCAGGCGCTTGAAAAGAAGCCGCTCGGTGATTACGTAACCATCGAAGAGGAAGAAGCCGGCGTCCATTTCCTGATGCATCTTTGCACAAATTTGAAAGAAGAGGCGATTGTGTCGCAGGCGAAATCCCGTGGCGTGAAATTGAAGCCGCTCTCCGGCTATTACGCAGACACAGCGGAGGCGGCAAAGCAGGAAAATACGTATGTCATGAATTATTCCTCCATTGATCCGGCAGCAATGGAGCGGGCAGCGGGAGTGCTGCTTCATATTCTGCAGATACCTGGCAGATGATCTGCGAAACGAAAAGAATCGGAAGGATTGGGTGGCCGGATGCAGAGAATGATAGACACTGTTTCCAAAATGGACATGTCTGCGCATCCCCAAGTTACTGAACTGATAGAATGGAGAAAAGCATATGACGAATCGTGAAATGATGGAGATTGCCATGAGGCAGTCTGCGGAAGATATGGGATGCCGCGTGGAAGATTTCAAGGCGGACAAAAATGTTGTTGTTCCCATAAAATTAGGAAAGAAGGCCCGCAAATATTTGAAAGAGCCTATTACCTGCAATCTGGTTTCCTATGGAAATAATATCATGGCGGCTTCCATACCGGAGACGATGGATCTGGTATCTGCGTATGTAGACAAATTCGAATTTTACCACTGTTTTGAGACACCAAACATGCATTGGCTGAATGAACGTTTAGCTGAAAAAGGTCACAAAATATGTTTCATGGCAGAATACTATCTGCCGGACATCAGCCGGATACCGACTCTTTCCTGCGCCTATGAGACACGAGTATTGACACAGGAAGATTTTGCGGATTTGTATCGACCGGAATGGAGCAATGCGCTTTGCGAAGATCGGAAGAATCTGGATGTACTTGGCGTCGGCGCATATGATGGAAGTACGCTGGTGGGACTTGCCGCCTGTTCTGCCGATTGCGACGATATGTGGCAGATCGGTGTGGATGTCTTGCCGGAATACAGACGACAGGGGATTGCCTCTGCACTGACAAGCAGACTTACAAAAGAGATCATAAACAGGGGAAAAGTACCTTTTTACTGTACCGCCTGGTCTAATGTCAGATCTGTAAGAAACGCTGTCAAAAGCGGTTTTATACCGGCATGGATAGAAATGACTGCAAAACCGGCAAATATTGTTGATGAGATGAATTTATGAAGGAACCTTCCCTGTCGATTCCCGCTGAATCAGCTGTGCATGCAACAAATACGTACTGATTGGGATGTGATTGAGAAGACTTGACAATGCAAAAAATCCACTTTTTCCGAGCTCCAGCCGATCTTGTCTGATGGTTGTAAGGGGCGGTGACGTACAAGCAGCAATCGGCAGATCATCAAATCCGATAATGCTGATATCATCAGGAATTTGGAATCCCAGCTGCTGACATTGCGTGAGCGTTGCACTAGCAAGGGTATCCTGGTTGCAAATAATAGCAGTGATTCCGTTCTCCAGAAAACGGGGAAGATGCTTTTCCATACATTCTGACAGATAATAAGAACAGCCGATCGCAGCAGGAGAAGTCTTCAGTCCATGCTGGTGCATGGAACGGAGAAAGGCAGCATGGCGTGCCTGGAGAACCCGGGCACCGAGGGAGCTGCTCAGATAGGCGATCTTCCGGTGTCCAAGTCCGGCAAGATAAGAGACGGCAAGCTCCATTCCCTCCTCATTATCAATACCTACATAAGCGGTGGAAGGATTCCCTACTATATAGTTGTCGAAAAGAACAGCCGGTGTGCGGCTGATTTTAAAGTCTTGAATCCAGGGATCGCTCAGGGAAAAGCCGACCACAAAAGCTCCTATATAATCATGCTCCAGCATAAAAACATCATAATGCTGGTTTCTTTGGGTCTTAATATCAACGGGTACAATTTCAACATCAAATCCGGCAGGTTCTGCCATCTGACGAAAACCCACCAGGATATCATAGGCAAAATGATGCGGTTCCTGATACCGCATATTTTCTTTTTCTATTATAATACAGACTTTTTTCGTTGGTTTCTTATAACGCCGCAGCTTCGTATAACCCAGAGCTACGGCAGTTTCCAAAACCTGTTTCCGTAAAGCATCGCTGATATCAGGCGCGTCATTGAGCGCTTTGGATACCGTGCTCTTGGAAACTCCCATTTTATCAGCAATATCCTGAATGGTAGTCATAATCGGCAATCCTTTCACAAAACAAAAAATGTAAACTCCCAGCTATCATGATGGAGTTCTTTTAACGCTATTATATGAAGATTGCGGGAGTGCAAAGCACGTAGCAATCTGGTATCAAAGGGGTCAAAAAACCTTTTGCCCCCGTATCATTATATAAAAACATAAGATAAAAAGCAATCCATACCGTGAAAAAGAAATGTTTCGCTAAGTTTCGAAAAAAGAAAGCATCCTGCACAAAAATCATCCTGAAAATTATCTGAATTTTACGAAAGCGCAGGGAAAAATGGAAATTGATTGACGAAGAAATAAAAAAGGCTTATAGTAAAGTTACGAAACAATGCGAAACAAAAAGTGATCGTGTTTCTTACAAGGATGCAAAAAACAGCTTTAGAGCTATGCGGGAGGAAAATGAGATGGAATTTAGCGGTGTATACCATAAAACTTCAGAACAGATGAGTTATGCCCTGGATGAGGACAGACTGATTGTCAATATCAAGACAGGATATGATGTAAAACAGGTTTTTATCCATTACGGAGATCCTTATGAAGCCGGAATTTTGGGCGGAAAAGAAAAGTGGATCGGAAAAAGAGAGGAAATGATATATAAAAAACGTCTGCCTTATCAGATCTGGTGGACAACAACGCTTCTTCCGGAATACAAAAGATGCAAATATTATTTCGAGCTGCGGACGGAAAAGGAAGTCTGGTATTATTTTGAAGATGGTTTCCTGACAGAAGAACAGCTCCGGATGGATGGCCGTATGCAGCAGTGCTTTATTGTACCCTGGATGAACCCGGCAGATATCAATCGCACACCGGCATGGGTAAACGAAACGATCTGGTATCAGATTTTCCCGGATCGGTTCTGCAACGGGACACCGGAAAAAAACGGAGATGATATCACGCCCTGGAGAAATCACGGAACCGTAACAAACGAAGAAAAATTCGGAGGAAACCTGGAAGGGATCCGTCAGAGATTATCGTATCTGCAGGAACTTGGGATTACCGGTATTTATCTGAATCCGATCATGAAAGCAGAGTCCAACCACAAATATGACACGACCGATTATACAAAAATAGATCCGTCTTTTGGCGATGCGGATACAATGAAAGCGCTTTGCAAAGAAGCACATGAAAAAGGAATCCGCATTATGGTAGATGCAGTGTTTAATCATAGTGGAAGAAAATTTGTGCCGTGGATAGATATCCTGGAGCATGGAAAAGAGTCTCGTTATGCGGACTGGTTTATGGTAGAGGACTGGGAACAGGTTCAAAAAAGGGGAGACACCAGAGACCGACGGTTCTATTCCTTTGCATTTACAGACGGGATGCCAAAGCTGAATACAAACAACGAAGAGGTGATACAGTATTTCTGTAAAATCTGTGAGGACTGGGTACGGGAGTTTGATATCGACGGAATTCGTTTCGATGTAGGAAACGAAGTGTCGCACAGGTTCTTAAAGCGGATAAGGGAGCATTTAAAAACGATAAAGCCGGATATTTATCTTCTGGGGGAAATCTGGCATGATGCAAGCCAGTGGCTGCAGGGAGATGAATATGATTCTGTCATGAACTACCCGCTGCTGAGCGGAATCCATGATTTCTTTCTTGATAAAACAATGAAAAAAGAAGAATTTGAATATATGGTAAACCGTTGCTATACCATGTATATGCAGCAGAATAACGATGTACTTTTTAATCTCCTGGATTCCCACGATACCGAGAGGCTGATGAACCGTTTTCACGATCTGGACAAGTTCTACCAGCAGCTTGCAGTCCTTTTTACGCTTCCGGGAAGCCCCTGTATTTATTATGGAACGGAGATCGCAATGGAAGGCGCTCATGATCCGGACTGCAGAAGATGTATGCCTTGGAGTGAAATTGAAAGCGAAGAGAATCAGAAAAAAATTGCAACGATGCGGAAACTGATCATGCTTCGAAGAAATGAAAAAGTGTGCAGAAGCCTGCATTTCCATTTTCCGAATGGTTATGAAAATGATCGGTGTGTAGAGTATATTAAACTAGACGAAGAGGGAAATAAAATCGAAGTTCTGCTCAACGCATCGGATGAGGAGATAAAAGTAAAAGGAGACGGGGAAGTACTTTTTGCCCGGGAATTTGATGGAGAGATACTTGGTGTAAATGGAACGTTAATTCGCAGGATGTAAGGGTTTCACCTGTTAGAAATATGTGCAGACAGGCACAAAAAAAGCATGTTTTCTGGAAAAGCCACCGGAAAACATGCTTTTTTGATCTCTTGACTCGCCAAAAACATAAGTAAGGAGCCATTTTTCGAAGGAAAATGAGCGGATTACGAATGTTTTTGAAGATTGCGTGAGTGCAAAGCACATAGCAATCTGGTATCGCAGTGATCAGACGTTTAAAATACCGAACGACTGCAGCAGCAGTGCGGCAAGGAGCATGGGTGCAATAAACTTCACCATGACGATATACAGCCTCTTTCGACCGAACTTATATCCTCCCAGCGTCACCTCATCGATGATGACCTGCGGCTTTACAACCCATCCGATCAGAATACAGGAGAGAAGTGCGACAAGCGGCATCAGAAGGTTATTGCTGATAAAATCCATGACATCCAGGATCTGAGCCGTTGCGCCATTTGGAAGCTTCAGTTCAAAATAAAGCGCATTGTAGCCGAGGCATACGATGATACCGACGAGATACGCATAAACCGTTACAATCACAGTGCTCTTCTTTCTGCTGATGTGAAATTTGTCGATCATACAGGAAACAATGGATTCCATGACCGATACGGAAGATGTAATGGCTGCAAAGGAGACCATAAGAAAGAAAATGGTTCCGATTACGCCGCCTGCTGCTCCCATGGACTGAAAGACCTTCGGCAGGGAGACAAACATCAGACCAGGGCCGGCGGACATACCCTCTGTTCCCATAAAGGTAAATACAGCAGGAACGATCATCAAACCGGCAAGCAGCGCAACGATGGTGTCAAAAATCTCAATCTGATTGATCGATTTCATCAGGTTTGTTTCTTTTTTTACGTAGGAACCGTAGGCAACCATGATACCCATCGCAACGCTGATCGAAAAGAAAAGCTGTCCGAGTGCATCGACAAAGACGGTGAAAAATTTCTGCAGCGTCATTCCTTTAAAATTCGGAACGAGATAAATTTTCATACCCTGCAGTCCCGTACGGACTACACCGTCTGCATCGGTATGGGTCAGTGTCAGCGAAAAAATGGAAATTCCGATGATTAAAATCAGAAGGATCGGCATCAGAATTTTGCTGTAGTTTTCAATTCCATTATTGACACCACGGTATACAACGAATGCGGTAAGAAAAAGATAGATTCCCAACCACACAATCGGCTGCCATGTACCGGTAATATAGCCGGTAAAGTAACCATCTTCGGCAGCGGCAGCGCCCTGTCCGGTGATAAACACAGACAGGTATTTTAATACCCAGCCGCCAATGGAGCAGTAGTAAGGCAGGATGACAACCGGCACGATACTGGCGAGAAGGCCAAGACCGTTCCAGCCCGGGTGAATTTTACCGTAAGCGACAAGCGGACTTTGTCCGGTTTTTCTTCCGATGGCAATATCCGTTGTCAGCAGGGTAAATCCAAAGGTCAGAGCCAGTACGATATAAACTAAAATAAAGGTTCCGCCTCCGTCTTTTGCGGCGAGATAAGGGAAACGCCAGATATTTCCCAGTCCAACCGCGCTTCCTGCGGCAGCAAGCACGAAGCCGATCGATCCGGTAAAGCTGCCGCGCGTATGTTTTTTTTCCATATAAGATACATCTCCTTATTGATAGACTGACTGTTTTTAACAGCCGAATACTTCTATTATAAAGTCCGGACGATACTTCGTCAACCAGAAGATCTAGCGATTGACAATTTTAATTAGTTGTACTATCATCTAACTAGTTGTATATGCATCTATTTGAAACAGATCGAGAATGGACAGGAGGAACAGAAAAATGGATCCAACAGAACGGAAAATAACAAAAATAGCGCGGGAAGCCGGGAAATTTACGGTGCAGGCAATGAAAGAAGAAGGCATCGGTACGGCAGAATTTGACTTTATCCATCTGGTGCGCCATCATCCGGGCATCACCCAGACGGAAGTACGCGAACAGTTAAAGATTGATAAAGGAGCCGCTGCAAGGCGCGCTGCAAGCCTTGAGACAAAGGGATATCTGATCCGAAAACCGAATCCGTGGGACGGCAGAAGCCAGCTTCTGTATGCTACGGAAAAAGCAGAATCCTTGAAAAATTCCAAAGCGGAAATTGAAACATTCTTTTACGAATGGCTGCTTACAGAGCTTCCGGAAAAAGAGGCAGAAAGCTTCTGCGAAACACTGGACAAGCTGTACTGGAAATCGAAAAAAGAACGGCAGAATCATTTTGCGGAACTTTCAAAAATTTTAAGGGAAAAAGCAGATAAAACAATAAAAGCAACAGCAGAAGGAGGCAGCGGCGATGAAGGATGAATCCTTTCGCCCGAACCGGATGCTCTCTTACTTTCAGGAAGAATGGAAAATTCTCTTTTTTGTTACGGTTTCCGGTCTCATCTATAATCTGGGACTTCTTGCAGGCCCCTGGTTTGAGGGAAAAATGACAGGAAAGCTGGTTGATCTCCTCGGCGGCACAGGAACCTTCCACCAGATGCTGATGCTGGTCACGGCCTATGTCGTGAGTATTGGCATTGTGCAGGTTTCCCGCTATTTCAAACGGTTCTATGTCAGAAGATTTGCCAACAACGTCAACCGGCATATGAAGCAGATTCTTTACGGAACGCTGGTTCGCAAAAGCCGTTTGGAGCTGGAAGCGGAAGGTACCGGAAATATACTGACGAAGGCCATTCTCGATGTAGACGATTGCGTAGAAGGAATGCGGAAATTTACAACGGAAATCTTTGATACCGGTGTTGCTCTTCTCGCCTATGCGTGTATGCTGCTCTGGTACGACTGGCGCCTGGCTCTTCTCTGCATGATTTTCCCACCCATTTCTTACGTGATTGCCGAAAAGATGAAGGTCATGGTACAGAAAACGGGCGCTGCCTATAAGGTACAGTCGGGTGCATTAAGTGCTGCAACCCTGGACCGTGCGACAAATGCCATCACGTATCGTGTCTTTGGCTGTGAGGAGGACAGAAAGGCCGCTTATGAGGAGAATCTTTCGGCTTACGAATCTGCCGCTGTGCGCGCCAATATCTGGAACACAGCTATGCCGCCGATTTACCGTATGATCTCGATGACGAGCATTCTGTTTATCCTGTATTTTGGAGGCAGGAACGTCCTGCATGAGGGTTGGACACCGTGGACCATTGCTGTATTTACCACATTTTTGTCCTGCTATACGAAGCTTGCCACCAAATCATCGAGCGCAGCAAAGCTTTTTAATGCGGTACATAAAGCGCAGGTTTCCTGGAAACGAATCAAACCTCTGTTGCAAAATTCGAAAGCCGAACCGGAGCTTCCGGCCGCAGCACCTGCAGAGCTTAACGTCGATCACCTGCATTTTGCTTATCCAAACGGAAAAGAGATCATCCATGACCTGTCGTTTCAGGCGTCTCCTGGCCAGATCATCGGTGTGACGGGACCTGTCGCATGCGGAAAGTCAACGCTTGGAAAGACTTTTCTCTGCGAGTCGCCGTATGAGGGAAGCATCACCTTCGGCGGAAAAGAACTTGGAAAAATGGAAAAAGCAGACCGGAACCGCATGGTCGGTTATCTTGGCCATGACCCGGAGCTGTTCCATGGAAGCGTGGAAGAGAATATCCGTCTCGGGGGAAAAGAGGGCGCAGAGGAGATGATCCGAGTCGTCTGCCTGGAAGATGAAGTGAAAGCAATGGAAAACGGAATCCATACCCTGGTCGGAACGGGCGGTGTCCGCCTCTCTGGTGGTCAGGCGCAGCGCCTTGCCCTTGCGCGAACCCTGTACCACAAACGGCCGGTTCTGGTTCTCGACGATCCGTTTTCGGCACTCGACAAAGAGACGGAAGTACAAATTTTTTTAAATTTAAAGGAGCTGGCAAAAGACTCTATTATAATCCTCATTTCCCATCGCCTCTATCTGTTCGACCAGATGGATCAGGTCATCTGGATGGATGAGTGCCATACGAAGGTCGGCACACATGAGGAACTCCTTGCAACGGTTCCGTCCTACGCAGAGCTCTGCAGCAATCAGACGAAGGGAGGCAGCTTTTGATGCAAAAGAAAGAATCTGTATTGCGGGTAATCAAAGAAACCGTTCGAAAACACGGCGTTTTATCAGCCGCACTTTTGGGAGTCGTCTGCGGTGCGGTTATTTTCGCACTGCTCCCGCCTCTTGTGCTGGCACAGCTGATTGACCTTTTGACAAAGAAGCATACCCTCTGGATGGAAGGAATTCTGCTGTATTTCGGACTTCTTGCCCTGACGGGTCTTCTGGAGTCGGCACGAGAGAGTCTTCTGACGGTATTCGGCCAGAAAATTACACATGCACTCCGAAGCAGTCTGATGGAAAAGTTCGGACGCCTTTCCGCCAACGAGCTGAACCGCCAGGAGCCGGGCGCTCTCGTATCAAGATTTGTCGGTGACGTCGACACAGTGGAAAACCTGTTTACCTCCGGGATCATCAGTATGTTTGCCGATGCGTGCAAAATCTTAAGCATTCTTGCCGTCATCTGGGTGACTAATCGTGGACTTACGATTGTTCTGATTATTTTACTCCCTGTTCTGTTCCTCCTTACCCGTTATGTTCAGAAAAACATGCTGGCCTCCCAGATTGCCAACCGCCGTGCAGTCAGCCGTGCTTCGGGTCACGTTCCAGAGACGCTGCACAACATCCGTACCATTCACTGTCTGCAGAAAGAGACGTATATGGAGCAGCAGTATGCGCACTATATTGATGACAGCTACAGCGCAATGGAGAAGACCAATTTTTACGATGCCGTCTATTCTCCGGTCATCCTGATTTTAAATGCCATTGTTGTTGCTGTTGTCATGCTGCTTTCGGCCTCCGGCAATCCGACCGTTTTAAAGCTGTTCGGCATGTCCGCCGGAACCGCCGTTGCTGTTATAAACTATATTTCCCAGATCTTTGCTCCGGTCGAAAGTCTTGGTATGGAAATCCAGACAATTCAGTCTGCGTTTGCCGGTATGGAAAGAATCAATGAATTTTACAGCCTGGAAGAGAAGAAAGAGCCGGCTGCGCTGACTGAAAATACAGATTACGGCATAGCGGCTGAGCTAAAAAATGTGACGTTTGGATATGACGAAAGCCAGGTCATCTTAAACGATGTAAGTCTGCAGATCAAAAAAGGCGAGCAGGTAACACTTTTGGGACGAACGGGTGCCGGAAAGAGTACTATTTTCAAACTGCTGCTCGGTTTATATGAACCACAGAAAGGAATGGTTCTGATTTGGGGTGTTCCATCTGTCGATCTGCCGGATGCAAAGAAACGAAAGGTTTTCGGCTATGTGGAGCAGTCGTTCCACATGGTGCCGGGATCGGTAAAAGACCAGATTACTTTGTATGATGCAAAGATTTCGGATACAGATGTAAAAAAAGCAGCAGAGCTGACCGGACTTGCAAAGACCATCGAGGCGCTTCCGGACCAATATGATACGATCTGTACACAGGATCTCTTCTCACAGGGTCAGTGGCAGCTCCTCTCGATTGCCCGTGCAGCCGCAGCGGAGCCTGAAATTCTGCTCCTCGATGAGATTACCGCAAACCTTGATGCAGAGACGGAAAAAATGGTATTAAATGCATTGCAAAGGGTTTCCAAAAACCGTACCGTAATTTCCATTTCCCACCGAACTATGGCAGAAACGGGACGCGTGATTCCAATTTCATAATTTCTTTTCGTTCATTAAATTTTTGAAACAAAGCGTGCCGGATGCATTCTGACAAAAAAAGATGCGCCGACACGCTTTCTTTGTCCCTCCAGGCAGAACAAAATAGAGCGGAGGAGCGAGTTTCAATTGACACAAAAAAGGGGAGCAAGTACAATAAAAGTAACGAAAAGAGAGGAGGCGGTATTCAGTTGAAAAAGAGAAAATGGAAATTCCGCATCGCAGGCGGCGCTGTCACGCTGCTGGGCATCTATCTGATGGCGGTCGGCTACGGAGAGACGATCACACTCACCATCGCCACGGTTGTCCTGATTTTCGGCATTGCCATCTGGTCCATGGCAACCCCGGAGAACTACAATTCCATGACGGATATGATTGCCATGATCTCCATGGAGAAGCCGCGGAAAATCGAAGAATTTTATGAGGCTTACAAGAACGTCGATACACCGTTCGGTTCTGCATGGCTTGCAAAATTCTACACGATGCGGCAGAAAGCACTCGTTTTCGGACCGGACGCCAAGGGAGAATATCTCTACTTCTGGCTGACCAAAGACGGTCATGTCGGTTATTTGGGATATTCCTTCATCGAAGGCTTTATCAAAAAGAAACTCACCACACCCGTGTATCCGATTCATGAAGATGTTGCAGAGAACCTCGCAGACCATCTAAGCTACCATTCCGATCTGATGATGTTCCAGTGCGAATTAAAAGCGAATCTGGAGCATTTCGTCAAAACCGGAACGGTACAGCCGTTTCAGAAGATTTCGGCGTCCCAGATTTACACTTTCACGGAGGATTACCGCCTGACGGGCCAGCATTTCGATCTGGAGGATACAGACGGAAACCTGGTTTACGAGATCGACAGCACCGTGCCGCTGAAAACATTTTATATCTACGATGCGATGCACACCGAAATCTTCCGTATGACGAAGGAACTGCTCCACGCGCTGCCGACGTACCGTTTTTATCTGTACGGCGAGCCGTATGGTGTGTTGAAAAAGCAGTTTGCACTCGTACGGGATCAGTTCTCGATGGAACTGCCGGAGGGAAAACTGGAACTCCGGGAATACGCCGGCTCCATCGGCCACAATTACTCGGTAAAACTGAACGGAACTATGATCGGCGCCATCGTCGACAATATGGATCTTACCGTCGGAAACATCATGTTCGACAATGCGTTTCTGATTATCTACGATGCAAAATATCTGCCGCAGCTGACCGCACTCGCTGTGATGGCGGCAAGAGAACTGGCACGCGACAAGGACGGCGGTCTTTCCAATCGGTCCTGACAAAAGAAAGAGAGGGGAATCTATGAGAAAAACGACAAAATTGTTTTTGGGTTTTACAGCAGGACTTCTGCTTCTGTGCGGATGCTCGGCGGCAGAAGAATAGTTAGGGTATGAAAACGCGGATGTGGCAAAAGAAGCCCTTGCATCGGCTTCGTCCGTCCGCATGCGCTGTGATCTGGATAACGTTGACGCTTCGGGAAACATTTATGCGGATGAAAAGGCTGCCGCGTATATGAAAAACAGCGGTCTCTTTGATCAGACCTGGACGATCTCTATTTCCGGCGAAGAATGGTTCCATATGAAAATTGTGACGGACGAAGAAATCAATAAGATGACAAAATCCGCTACTACCTATGCATTCTATGATCCGGACAACAACCTGCTTGGCTATGCACAGGAGCGCGTGACGACACCGGATCAGATGCCGGAAGCGTATTACATTATTTTTCTCGATGCAGATCTGAACGAAAAACCATATTACGCATCAGAGGATGGACATACCATTTATACAGAGGGCGGAACGGTGATCGGTTCTGCGAAAAAAGAGATGGACTGGTCCGGTTCACAGTGCAATCTCTATGTGAACCTGGAGGATAACGGTACGCAGGTGATGGATTTCCAGGATAAATACGCCTTGCTCGATATGATGTACGATGAGGCAAATGAGTATTACAAAGATAACAAGTAAGGCGGAGGAAAAAGGCAGTTGAAAAAGAGAATATATACAGCCGCTGGTCTTTTTCTTGCCGCCGCTCTGGTGCTTGGCGGCTGCGGAAAAGAAAAAGTGCCGGAATCTGAGTTTGCAACTGCGGATGAGGCAAAAGAGGCGCTTACATCGGCAGAAACCATAGAAATCTACTTTGACCTGTATGGAAGTAAACGAAAGACGAAGATTGTGGCAGACGGAAAAGTGGCGGGCTATCTTCAGAAGAATACGGTCTATATCAACGAGGAGGAGTGGTTTTCGATTGACTATGTGGAGGATGAGCCCATCAATGACAGAGAAGGCTCCGGCACGACGTACGGCTATTACGACGCATCCGGTACGTGTCTTGGCTATGCGCAGGAGCAGTATGTGGATACCTCCTATGGAAAAGATACAAGACTGATTTTCCTTGATGTAGATGAAACGCCGCTCGATTACCAGAGTTCGAGAAGCGGCAGGATTCTGTATGATGAAAATGACGTGGAGATCGGCAGCGGAAAGATCGGGCGATCAGGGGTCAGTCTTCTTGACCAGTGGTACACGAATCTTTACTGTGCCGTCTTTAAGACCGAGACGGACGGCACGCGGCAGATTGATTTCATGGACCGGATGGCGATGCTGTGGCGTCTGGAGCGCGATTACCGCTCAATTGACGACAATCCTGTCAACACCGGCGTGCAGATTTATGAAACGGTTGCCGTTGTTTTTGTGCTGATCCTGTTGATTGGTTCGTCTTTCTCAAAATGGAGACAAAAAAAGAAAAATTAAAGGGAATGCTCGCTTCCTGGACGGCTGGTTTTGAGAAAAAACCACTGACAGGAAGGGGGCATTTTATACGCTTGTGAATCTTGCACAATTTCTGGTTTCATGCTAAAATTGTGCAGGTATGACGTTTGTTATACTTCTTATATTTATTCTTGAGAAAAGGTATGAAATACAAATGAATGATACAGAAACAAAAAACACAGCGGTAAAAGCGCCGGCACTGATGTCCACGCGGCCTGTGACAGCACAGGATGCGCTGGATCAGTGTGAGAAGCTTTCCCCGATGATATACTACTCTTGTTAAACGAAACTGTTTTAAGGCTTAAATACAGTGTTTTAGTGGAACCACAGATATTTAAGAAGAATTCAATGTTGCACCAAATTGCACCGAGTTGCAGGAAACGGAAACGTGTCAGTGGTACAAAGATGGTCGGAAAATGAAACTCGTTATATTTTTTTTACACGATTACGCGCACACGAAAGTTGTTTATTTTAAGGCAAAATTTTATTCTATGGGCTAGGAATCTGATAAATTATGGAGCAGATTGGAGTGTCACAGACATCTAATCAGATGCAGTTCAGGAATAAAAAGATCTGCGGAAAGCTATACAATAGCATAGAATGATTCTGAGCTAATATGGTATGGGAAGGCCTTGGAACATTGAAAGACCGTTCAAAATGCCATATACTAAGCTTGGTGATCGTTCTGTAGAAACTTGTGAAGCCTACAGACGGGGGAGGAGCCTGCGGGACTCTCCCTCCTTTACTCTGAGGAGAAATTTTATCGTATGAAATGAAAACATTGAAAAGGACGGCAGCCATATGTACTGTCGTCCTTTTTCTTATCCCTTAATTTCAACATCATTCACACGAAAGTTGTTTGTGACGGGGATACAAAGATATGTTTGTCCATCAATATTTCTTGTTTCGAGCAGATCCAACTGATCGCGGTCGATTTTGAGCGTCATACCATAGGCGGATATGGTGCATTTGCGGGTATCGATGATGCTGTTCGAATGTAAGACAACATTATCTGGGAACTCCCTGTCAAATGCGTTTAAATCGTCTTCCGTAGCGCCGCATTGTTCCAAAATATGATGTAAACCGTTTTTAGAGATTGTTGGATCTTCCAATTCTTCCGCTTTTTCACAGATGTTCTGATAAAGTTCAATGGATGTTTCTACAGTGTACTGTGACGAAAAAGCAGTATCAACAGCTGCCTGAAAATACTGTTTTTGATCGGGTTCCCATAACGGGAGCTGACAGTTAAGTCCGTTTGCAACGAACTCCGCGTGCATATCCCTTCTTGAATAATAGAGAAGAGAATGACAGTTTGAAGCGCGATCATCGAAAGAAGGAAACAAAAACGCATTTTCAGGCGGAGCGACCTTTTCAAGCCGGACAAGATTTTCAAAAACGGCTTCCTTTTCATTATATCCGAGATCATTGCTTGTCTTTTTAACAGGGCAAATACAGCAGATCATGAAGCAATAAGTGGTTTCGGAGGCATCATCCATTATCGTTCCGTCCGTAGCCTTTCCCGGGACATCATAAGCCCCCAGAGCAACAAGGATGGCATAGTTTTCCACTGTAGTATAATTTTCTATGATGATTCCATACAATTCTTCCAACGCATCTTCCTGAATATCACCCGTTCCATTGCAAAATTGATATAAAAAGTGTTGTGTTCCACCGGCAGATTCTTCCGACAGAGGAAAATCCACCTGTGTTAAATTTTTTTCCTTCTTTCCGGAAAGAGCTTTTCTGAAGATGTCCAGATATTTGAAAAGTTCATCCTCTGGAAGGGATAAGGCCGGATGCTTGAATTCAGATAAGAGATCTTTCTCAGAATTAACATAACATCCGTAGATAGTGTGAATTGGGTTTTTTTGCATGCAGAGCAGCTTTCGAATTTCTGCGATTTCTTTTCTATTCATTTATAGTGGCCTCCTTTATAGATGTATATCTATAGTATTGAAAATATTTAAAATAAGAAATTTCACATAGGAGATTTTTCTTATCTTTGCCGCTTTTTGACATTCTTATATGGAAAAGAAAAATGATATGAAAGGTGTGATCATATGTCAAAGAAAATAATCGCTTTCGTGGTGCTGAGTACATGTTTGACAGCATGTTCTATGGAACCAGCAAGCCCTCCGGCTATTGTTGTTCCAGATCAGAAGTCTGTAGAGCAGCAGATGGAAAAGAATGTTGAAGCAAAAGCAGAAGAATACCATGTTGCTCCCGAATTATCCGATGATTTTATCCAACAATATTTGGATATGGATTCCTTTGAAGAATTAAGGGAAAGAACTTTGGAAGGAATATGGATTACACAGGATCAGGCCAATATGACCAAAGATGAAATCAATTTATGGGAGCAGGTAAGCCAGGCGGAAGGCTTTACGCAATATACTTCCAAAGATTTTGAAGCAAAAAAGCAGGAACTTAACATGATTTTGGAAGATCTCGCTGCCGAGCAACAACAGACGATAGAAGAATACGCGGAATCGTATCATATGAGTGAGGAAGAAATTCAGCAATTTATGGAGCAACAGGCTCAAAAATATATTTCACAGGAAGAAAATGATGCCGAATCCTAAGAACATTTGTTTTTAATAAGATTTTCCATTCTATTCATATCAGATCAAATATCAAGAAAGGAGAACAAAATCAGATCTGAAAAACAATTTGTCTAAAAGGAGGAAAATCTATGTACTTAGGATTAAAAAAATCTGCTTCTTTACATGATCCATTTGCTTTTTGATGGAAATAAATCAATCAAAAATGGAGTGATGATTGTAAAGGAGAAAAAATTATGTTAGACTATTCAAAAGAAAAGGAATCTATGGGAGAACAAGTTGATCCCTTTGATCTTACGAAAAAGCAAGAAGCTGATTTGCAACGTATCCGTCAATTTCGTTTGATAGATGATGTGTTTATGAATAAAGTGTTTGAAGACAAAAGTTGTGTCGAACTATTGCTTCAAATCATCTTGAACAGAACGGATTTGTATGTGAAAAATGTTGATTCACAGCATGGGATTAGCAATCTTCAAGGAAGAGCTGTCCGGTTGGATATTCTGGCGGTAGATGATTCTGGAAAGATATACAATATTGAGGTCCAGAAAAATGATCATGGAGCGCAGGCCAAAAGAGCGCGCTATAACAGCAGCCTCTTAGATGCGAACATAACGGAGGCTGGTAATCAATATGAAAACCTCAAGGAAACGTACGTCATTTTTATCACAGAAAATGATGTCATGCAGGCAAGGCATCCTATTTATCATATTGACAGAATCGTGAAGGAAACAGGCGAAAACTTTAATGATGAGGCACATATTATTTATGTCAATGCTCAAATCCAAGATGAAACAGCGTTGGGAAAGCTAATGCATGACTTTTTCTGCGTCAATGCGGAGAACATGAAGTACAGTATCTTGGCTGAACGTGTACGATATTTTAAAGAAACGAAGAAAGGGGTCGTGGACATGAGTAGTGTAATGGAAGAACTTATAGAAGAAGGAATTGCAAAAGGTCGTGAAATGGAAAAGATAGAAGAAAGAAATAGATTTAATAGAATGATTGAATCTTTAATAAAAAACAAAGTTTCAGATGTACAAATCATGAAAAGCACAGGAGTGACTCCAGAAGAGTTAGACGAAATCAAGAAGAAAAAGGGCTTTTTGGTGATTTAAGCAATAGATACCCGGATACTTCTCAAGAGAGAAGGTATCCGGGTATTTTTTATTTATGGGTAATTTCTACATACTATATATAATCAGATCAATAAGCATGAGAGGAGCTTAAATATCATATGGTCTGAAAAACAATTTGTCTTAAAAGAAAGAGAGGAAAAATTATGTATCCAAAATTCAAAGAAATTGCCCTTGACACAGCTACATGGACCGTCGCATTCCTGGGAGCCATCGAAGAGAGGGAAACAAAATCTAAAAAGCCATTTTGCACGTTTCATCTGTTGGATGGAGACATCGCTATCACAGCAAATCTGTGGAATACTGAGAAAAAAGACATCTACAAAGTGCAGGAAAAGAGTGTGATTTCCGTTCAGTTGTACAAAAAGCTGTATAATGGAGTAGAAACATATGAAGTCAAAGAGTATCAGGCTGCTCCAGATGATGCAAAACTGGAAGATTATCTTCTGACAGCACCTATTCCATCGCAGGACATGATGGACGAAATCAAGAGTATCCTTTCAAAAGAAATCTCTGAAACGGAGTTATATCCGCTGGTTATGGGAATTTTGGATGAAAATGCGGATAAGCTGCTGTACTGGGCAGCTGCAAAAACGATCCATCATAACTGCTATGGAGGCCTGCTGTATCATATGCTCAGAATGCTCAAGACGGCAGTCATTTTATCAAGAGTTTACCGTTTTGATAAAGAGTTGCTGTATTCAGCAGTTATCCTGCATGATATCGGCAAACTGCAGGAGTTAGATACAGATGCAACGGGAGTGGCTGAATATACGGTTGATGGAAACCTGTTTGGTCATACATTGCTTGCTATCGAAATGATCGACCGCAAGAGCTTTGAAAACCCTACATATCCGGCAGAAAAAATCCGTCTGTTAAAGCACTGTATTGTTGCACATCACGGACAGTTAGAGTATGGCGCAATTACCATGCCGGCAGTCAAGGAAGCAATGCTGTTACACGAAATTGACGTAATTGATGCGTCTATGTATCAGTATGAGCAGGTCGAAAAGACACTTAATCCAGGCGAAATGTCAGATCGTATTTTTGGCCTTGGCGTAAAAGTGTATAAACCAGCTGCAAATGCGGAGGAAAAAGCAAATGTTTAACGAAGAACAGCAAAAAGCAATTGAGACAATTAAGGGGCAGCTGATTTTAGTGGCTTGCCCCGGCAGTGGAAAAACGACAACTCTGCTGGGAAGAATCCATGAAATGATTCAGCAGGGAGTCCCTGCAGAGAACATTTTAATGGTAACATTCACAACCGCTGCTGCTGGAGAAATGAAGCAAAGATTCTGGAAGAAGTATGCAGAGGATGGAATGGTCACTTTTTGCACGATCCATTCTTTTTGCCTGGCTACGTTAAAGAAATTCGCACATTTTGATGCGGAATGTGTTTTGGCAACAGGTGATATCTACGAATTTTTCTTTCAGCAGCTGGTCCGCTACAAAGAAATCGTGGATAAAGTGGAATATATTAAAGCGCTGCTCTTAGACATAGCTGTTTGCAAAAACAGTATGTGTCCATTAGCCCAGTTTGAACCAAATTGCGGTGAAAAAGAACTGTTCGATGAACTGTTTAAGGCGTACGAAAACTGGAAAGATGCTTTAGGTAAGATTGACTATGATGACATGTTGCTGAAAGCATATGAATTGATGAAAAACGATAAAACGTGTTTGGAGTGGCTACAGGAAAGGTATCAATACATTCAGATTGATGAGTTTCAGGACACAAATTATCTTCAGCGAGACATTCTGTATCTTTTGGCAGGAGAAAATGGAAATATTGCTGTTGTTGGCGATGATGATCAGTCAATTTATGGATTTCGTGGTGCAAAGCCAGAAATCATGCTTAAATTTGCCGAACATTATCCTAATGCAGTGTCCTTGCATCTGTCCATGAATTATCGTTCGGATCGTAAGATTATTGAGTGTGCATCAAATTTGATCCATCACAATAAGGAAAGATTCGATAAGGAATTTCTGGCGAGTCATGAGGAAGAGGGGATTGTGCATCATCAGACCTATAATGATATAGATGCTGAACAACGGGGCCTGGTAAAAATGATTCTCGAAAAGAAAATGTCAATGGACGAGTATCGTAATACCAGCATATTATACCGAACCAATAAAGAAGCAGTGCAGGTAAGTGACCTTTTGATCACAGAAAAAATCCCATTTTGGTGTACAGAGCCTATACAGGATAAGTATGACCATTGGATTTATCGTGATATTTTGAGTTATCACAAATTGGGAAACGGTATAGGAAACAAAATGGATTTGAATAGAATTCTAAATCATCCTCAAAGATTTCTATTTGATTCGCGTTTCTTCAAAACGGATGGGTCACTGAAACAACTGATGCATGTGGCAGCCACCCTTCCAGACGGAAAATGGAAAAGATCAAAGGCAATGGATAGCGTGGAAGATATGTTTTATCTGTTTAAAAAGCTTGAAGATAAAAATCCGGTAGATACCTTAAAGATTTTAGAAAGTTTTGGCAGGTACAAAATATTTCTCCATGATTATGCAGAATACCGAAATATGTCTCCGGGAGAATTATATTTTTACTGGAACAGTTATAAAGCGGATGCAGAAAAACATAATGATTGGAAAGAATGGGATGCGTACGTTCGAAAACATAAAATCATTTTACAGGAACAACTGCGAAAGCATGATGGAATCGCTTTGTCAACACTTCACCGTTCAAAAGGTCTGGAATGGGATCGTGTATATATCCTCAATTGTGTAAAGAACACGATTCCATTTGCAAAACAGGGGACTGTAGAGGATCTGGAAGAGGAACGCCGCTTGTTCTACGTGGGCTGCACAAGAGCAAAAAAAGAATTGCAGTTATTGTCTTATCAGGGAAATTCAGGGGAAATTTCTCCGTTTATTAAAGAGTTGAAATCCTCAGAGTCAGACACAGGTGACAAGGTAGATCTTGACGTACATCTTAAATACTGAAATCAAAAAGCAAAAGGATCGGGAATAATCCCGGTCTTTTTGTTTTGCGATCAATTAACAATTCTATAAATATCAGGTCAATATGAAAAGAAAGGAGTAGCTATAAATAGATCTGAAAAACATTATGTCCAGAAAGGAAAATAAGTATGAAAGAGTATACCAAAAGAGATTCTTGCATGACAATGGAAGAAGTTATTGAACGAAACACAGGAATGTCGCTGAAAGCATTTCTAACACCACAGCCAAATCCTTATATTCATAATATGGATCGGGCGGTTGAGTTCTTCAAGAAAAAAGTAAATGATGCTGCAGAAGAAAAAGAAATACTGCAGATCAAAATCGTGGGTGATTATGACGCAGACGGAATGAACGCATCAGCAATTCTGTATGATGCAATCATTTCATATCTCAAGGCAAATTCCCTTGCTGAATACGCAGAGGTGTCTGTAAGGCTGCCAAGAAGGTATTCAGAAGGTTATGGTTTATCTAAAAAAATCATCGACGAATCAGAAAGTGGGTTAATTATCACGGTCGATAATGGAATCGCAGCAATTGATGCCATAAAGAAAGCAAAAGATAAAGGTATCGATGTTATTATTCTGGATCACCATTTAAGCGGAGAGGAACTTCCGTGCGCGGATATTATCGTGGACCCACACTGTGAAGGAATGTCTATTTTTAAACATTATTGCGGAGCAGGCCTCGCATACCGCTTTGCGGAAATGCTTATAACAAATAAGGATTTATTGGATAAGTTGCTGGTATTAGCTGGAATTGCTACAGTGGCAGATGTCGTTCCGCTGATCGGAGCAAACCGTTATCTGGTTCGGCAGAGCCTGAAGCTAATCAATCGCGGAATTGCTACGTCTGGAGTTCTTGCGCTAGTCCGAAAAATGCGACTGGAGAAGATTACAGCCGAAGACTATGGCTATAAAATAGGTCCGGTATGCAACGCATCCGGTCGATTGCTGGATGATGGGGCGATGGATATTTTCCATTTGCTGTCGCAAGAATTGGATGTTTTTGCACTGGATTACGACGAACAGCTTTTGAAGTTGCATGCGCTTGCGGATACTGTTATTGAAAGAAATGTAGATCGTAGGCGTATTACAGAAGAAGCATTGGAAAGGTCTGATGCATTAATATCTCAGCAATGCTTGGCTGACGATGCGGTATATATCATCTATGATACACAAGTGTCGGAAGGTGTTATGGGTATTGTTGCCGGAAAACTGGCGGAAAAATATATGCGTCCAGTAATTGTGTTTGCGCATGCACAGGATGGCGAGAAATTGAAAGGATCTGGAAGAACATATGGAAATATCCATCTGAAGAACCAGGTTTTAGATCCGTGTAAGGAGTATTTTTTTGCCTACGGCGGACATGCCGGCGCTGCAGGAATGACAATACCAGAAAAAAATCTTATGTTGTTCCGAAACAAGGTGAGAAAACTTGATATTCCAGTGCTGTATCGAGAAAAGCGTATTTTGTACGATTTGGAAGTTACAAAAGAAGAAATTCCGGAACTGTATGAAAAAATGGAGTTCTTTGCACCATTTGGCGAAGGAAATCCGGAACCTGTATTTTTTATCCGGAATCTTGAATTAAGCCCGGTGCGTGGAAAATTTTATGAGCAGAATGGAAGCGACGGTAAGAGTATAAAACTCTTTACCATGCCGTATCCAAGTTCTGGTTATCAGATGGCAGCAGAATATTTGCTGATGGATGCTCCCAAGAAGATTGATATGACATTTGAAGTGTATACAATATATTCTCATGGAAAAGAGCATCGGAGATTACGTATGTTGGATTTTTGCGCAAGTAAAAATGCTGAGACGGAGACAAGTTTCAAAAAAGAACTCTCCGCGATGCTGAATTTTATGTAGATGAGGAGTAACAATAAAATGGCAAAAAATTATAAAGAAACGACAACACAGGCAGCAGTATTGCGGACAAGCACAAAAACATTGAGTTTTTGGTGCAATATCAGGGAAGCCCCACTGGAACGTTTTGCAGAACTGATCGAAGGGAATATTCGGATTGCCCTGCAGGATTTTAGCGGCGGAAAGGGCGATAAGTCTAAATTCGCATATTTTAACCTTGAAATTTCTGATATTTATGAAATTAAAGATTGTATGCAAGCAAAAAAATCCTTTTTCGCCCAGAAAATCTATGGCAAACACCCAGAAACAGGTGGTCAGTTCAACGGAATGTGCAAGTCCTTCCATTTTGCGCTGCAGTACACAGAAAAAGCTCAAAATGGAGAACTGAGTCGAAACCCATATTATCTGTGCATAAAAAATGGATTTGCTCAGGCGGCTCCTGGACAGATTGCAGGATCATTCTACGAAAGAAAAGGGACTTTTCAGGAAGGAGTTGCTGTGTTTATCCGGTTAAGCGAAAGAGATCTGAAGAATCTTTTACGGAAAGTGACTGATTATATCCGTGTTTTTCAAATGCTTGCGGGTCAGCATCTGATTCCTCTTGGACTGGCACAGATGGAAAATGAATATAGTCAGAGGAAGAATGGCTATAATTACAATGATAGTTACACGAATCCAACCGATTATTATAGTCCTGATTATTATAATCAAAACGGACAAGGAAATCCTTCACAGCAGTCTTATGGATCAGTAGGGCAGCGAGAAATGCCTGCTCAAAATACACCGCCATCCATGCAGCCACAAGGATATGGACAAGCTCCTAATTCAAATAGTGCGAATTTGCAGCAGAATAATGTGCGTGTATATAAAAAAACAGTAACCGTATTGACCTTTCCAGTAGCCACTACAGAAGGTTATGTTGCAAAGATCCTGATGGATACGAAGCAGTGGGTATGCTTTTTTGACCAAAATACAGCCGAAATTGTATCTCAGGCATGCAATTCAGGAAAAACACAAATAAAAATGAGGGTAACTCCGTACAGAGGCGGAGCAAAATGTCTTGAAATCATTGAGTAAAACGAATTGCAGGGCGTATGAATTTAATCATGCGCCCTATTTTACAATACTAATCTGTAGGAGGCCTTTTTATGAAAAAATTATTCTTTACTTTTATAGCACTGCTTATTGTATTTTTCTCAGCGTGGGGGATTAAACTCCGAATGCCCATTAATCGTCCCAATAATGTGCAAGGCGAGCAGCAGGTGGCATGGTATGAAACGCGGTATACTGCTCCAACAGCTGAAGAAGAATGGACACTAGATCCGGAAATCCCAGTTAATTATCTTCCAGTAGCTGGTGAGGATGAAGTCTATATGGTATTGGACGATTCGGGAAATATTGTTGGATACCGCCATCGAACACAGCAGGAAGACGGTTCTTGGTTATGGACGGATATTGAAGATCCTAATGCAGAACATTATGAAAAGGTGGATGGACTGGATCATATATACAAAGTAACAGACAAAGATGGAACTTCTTCTTACCAGCAATATGTCCGTAATGAAGATGGATCATACGCATACGTGCCTGTAAACGAAAACGGGGTTCCGTTGGATGATGGAGCCGATGCCACGACAATTGATACAACGCATTATGTGCATAAATCAGGAAATGTGTATGGACTATATAATGATAATGGAGTCCTTACTGGGTATCGGGAGAGAGTAAAGGATGGGGAGAACTATGTATGGAAGGTAACAGATCCTCCAAAAAGTTCCACCTCAGACTTACAGGAATGGTCCGAAGCAAAAAAAGATAACGCAAATCAGGGTGACCTATCGGCAGATTCCGGTGACGGAACCCAAAATTCAGGAAATAACGGTGTTATCGTAGGCGGCAGTGGAGCAGAATCCAGTCAGATTGATAACGGTGATGGTACTTATACGAAAACAGAAACCAATGTAAGCACGAAAACAGAAGATGGATATTGCATCACCTATAAGACAACCGTTACAAGCGTATATGATACAAATGGAACCCTTATAAGTACCCAAAAAGACGGCCCATATGAGGTAAGCCGAGAAAAACTTAATGTTTCAGAAGATCCTTCCGCGGCATCAGCAGCAGACACAATAGATGCTGAAGTGGCAAGAGTATCGGGAAAAGTAAGCTATGATACAACAAAAGCGGCTGAACTGCTGGCAAAATTGAATGCAGATCGTGCAAGTGCCGGATTAGGGCAATTACAAATGAACACAAATAGTCTTACCTATAAATTGGCTGTTTTGAAGGCCGCTGATATGGCTATATATGATTATAGCTCTGATGATTCGCCATTATATGGAACATTGTCGGAGCTGGCTCAAAAATATGGTGGAAACGGCGATGATGTCTCTGAAAATATTTGGAAAGTCAGTGTGAAATCAGCCGATGAAATCGATGCTAAATTTCAGTCAAATGAAGGAAGCAGAGGTTTGAGAATGTCTACCGGCTACACGCAGGTCGGTATCGCCATTGTAGAAAAGAATAATCAGGACTATATTGCCGAAGTGTACTTGGAGTAAACGGAATCGTTTATTCCAGAGAAAGGGCTGGGATATGACAGAAACTGTAATGCAATTTAAAAGTGTAGATGATATTATTCGATTTTCAAGAGCTGCAGAACAATGCACATCTCATACATACATAATGCAGGGAAAAACAAAGATTCGCGCAGATGATTTACTGGCAATTTTTTGCGTGGATTATACAGTTCCTGTTGTAGTGATCCATGAAGATGCGACAGAATTTGCACATGCTATGATGATTGAAAAAGCAAAAGTAAAAAAGAAAAAGAGATGAGAAAAAGCTTCCGGAAACATAAAAAAGTTCCGGAAGCTTTCTTTTATACATATTCTTTCTTGATCTGACCATTTCCCTGCACTTTAAGGATAATACTATCCGAAAAATCACCGTCGATAGTTACGCTAAAGGAAATGCGTTTCTTAGGAGTTCGTGCTTTGGATGTCGGCTCTTCAGGAGAAATTCCGATGGACACCATAATATCGTTATCCATTTCTTCATAATCATTTAACTGCTCATCTGATAATCCGAGTCCAACCAAATCACCGTCAACGCTGTTGTAGTCATTGTTCTGGTATTCGAACCAATCTTTTAATCCATCATCATTACGCAAAATTCGGAGAGATCTGGTAATAGACCGTTTGACTTTGGAGACTGGAAGCCCCAGCTTTTTGGCTGTTGAAGCATAGGAAGCCTCTCCGGTTTCAGAACTGTCAAATTTTGTCATTAAAATTTTAAGATCTGTAGGATTAAGCTTTGTAAGGGCCGTGTTTAAGAGCAGCGTAGCCTGACCCTCGATATATTCTGTCTCTGGGTTTTTGACATAAGATGTCATTTTTGCTTCCAGATGATCCTGTTTGGACTGAGAATCTTCGTCATCGGTACCGTCATAGGATACTTCGTCAATATAAGTCAGCCTGAATAAAATATCATGAACCTGACGGAGCGAATAATTCGTATATAACGCAATATTTGATTCAGTAGTGCGTTTTCCCTCTGTTTCCAGAACGTGAATAGCATGTCTTACATCATCCATCTGTTTGCCATAGTATGAATTGGAGCGATTAGTAAGGCTGTGGATGTATGCGGACATTGCCCGGTGGAGTGGTTTTGTCAGATAAGTTGATAATGTTGCACGTTCAGGATTAAATTTTGGGATGGCATCGTACAGAGCGACCATGCATTCCTGATATAATTCATCGTAGTATCTGGGTATATATGTAGGGAAGTATTTTTTGATCATAAATGTGATCAGGCGCTGCGCTTTGTTTAAAATCTGCTCTTTTGCTGACGCCACTTTCCGCGGGTCACCTGAATGATAATCTGCCATAATTTCTTTCATCATTTCTTTTTCAACATCTACCATAGTATCCTCCTTAATTAGAAATAAATCCATCAATTTGTGCTAATGCCTTCATGACATTCCGATCTTCATGTTTCTTGGCATGCACATATTCTAAAAGTGATGCAACAAAAGTATCATCGACGAGAAAATTCCCGCTCATGTTGCGCCAAACTTTGTAAATTTCTACATCAGATGCACTTGTATTTTCAGGAACCTGATACAAGAGGAAAAGAGTAATGCTTTTATATAAATCATACTTTGTCATTGTGACCTCCTTCCGACATTATGTAAAAAAGCATTTTGCTATTATTTTCCGTCTCCGTGAGTTCATTATATTATATCCAGCTATCATTTTCAAATTTTCGGTATTCACGTACGAAAAAAAATGGAAAAAAAATGGAAAATCCCGTTTTTTCTCGTACGTGAATACAAAATTTTTATTTTATTTTCAATACTATCTATGCACCTGAAAATTTATAAAGGAGGAATAGGTATGGTATTAAGAGGGTATCGCTTACAAGGTACGGATTTGACAGGCATAACACAGGAAATCAAAAAGATAAGCATGTCTGTCAACAAAATTAGAGCGCGTACATACGCGAAACTGTTAGGCAATGAAATTGCTTTTTTGGTGGACAAAATTGCTTTGAATGTGTATACGCGCGATCCAACGGTTTCCATTTACGAGTGTGCCTGCAGCCGCACTGAAGAGGAGATTCGTGTGGCACAATTGCAGGGGTTAAAGACTCCATATAATCTGCAGGTTTATGGACAGGTGTTTACGGAGGCAGATTACACCTACTTTGCGATTTCTTGTATGCAAAATGAATTTTTGAAGGCTTTTCATCGGTTGGAAGAGTATTCCGTTAGTGAATCGGAATATGAAGATCCGAATAATTCTAAGACAAAATTGTGGAAATCGCTGATGGAAAAAACAGCCACGCCGATGACGATTAACTTTGGAAATGGAATCCCGCAAATTGCAAAAGATCAGATTGTCTATCCAACCAAAAAAGAACGTTGCAGAACAGAAGCAAGGCATCAAGTGTGTAATCGAATTTTGAATCAAGTTTCCTTTGGAAAACAAATTCCACCTGAATGTCTCATGAAAAATATAGATCAGATGATGAAGATTCTGTTACAAGAAGAAAGCCAAAAGGAAATCGCAGCAAAAGAAAAAGAATTGATGAACATTTTGCCGGAATTAGAGGGGGCTGACTTTATCTTTTCGGTACCTTCCGCGGATGTTCCAGCTCAATCATAAGGAGGAAAAAATGAAAACATGGAAATCAATTTTTAAATCTAAACAGGTTAGAAAAGAATGTCTGTATTCTTTCCTGATTTTAATGGGGATTCGCTTATTGGCAACAATTCCTACGCCGGGAACAAATCCAGATTACTTTAAAACACTCATTCATGATAATTCTGCATTAACTTTCATTGATGCCATGACAGGAAATGGTCTGTCCGGGATGTCTATCATGGCATTGTCAATAACTCCATATATTACAGCATCTATTATGGTTCAGCTGGCTGGAGTCATCTATCCTCACATTCACGAAATGGAAAAGGGCATGGAGGATGAACGGAAGCGGATTCATATCATTACTCTTGTGCTGGGTGGATTCGTGGCATTGATGGAGAGCAGTATGATTGCTATTTCATTCGGCAAAAAAGGATTGCTTGTCTCGGCAAAATGGTATTGGATTTTACTTGTTATGCTTATCTGGACGGCTGGATCAGTTGTTGCAAGTTTAGCAGGCGAGCTGATTCGTAAGAAATATGATTTTAACGGATCGTCGTTGATCTTATTATTCAATATTCTGGCATCTTATCCGAGCGATGCATTATCTGTATATCAGACAATGATTTCTGAAAAGCAGATAGCATATAAAGTGATTTCGAGTATCCTGATTGTCCTCTTTGTTATTGCATTATTTGCGTATACCGTATGCCTGCAGGCTGCAGAAAGACGCATTCCGATTACGCATTCGCAGAAAATCAAAGGGGCATCTATGAAAAGTACCTTACCACTTAAAGCCTGCCCTGGAACCGTAGTCCCAATTATTTTTGCATCGTCTATTTTAACATTTCCTTCTATGATTGCTGCATTCATTGGAAAGGAAAATTTAACCGCTTTAAAGTTTTTGAATACATCATATTGGTTTCAGAAAGAGAATTTTTACTATAGCATCGGAGCTATATTCTACATTGCGATGATTATTGGCTTCTCTTTCTATTATGCAGAAATCATTTTTAACCCAACGGAGGTTGCTATGGACCTCAAAAAGAAAGGAGCAAACGTCTATTCTATCCGTCCGGGCAAGGAAACAGCAGCATACCTGCATAAAAAATCGAACGAAGTAGTTTTGATTGGAGCAGTTGGATTGTGCGTTATCGCAATGGTTCCGGCAGTATTATCCGGTATTTGGCATTTAAGTGGAATCGCTTTTCTCGGAACATCTATCGTCATAGCTGTGGGTGTGAGTCTGGAATTTCGAACCCAGTGCATTGCCAAGTCTCAGAATGGAAAATACAGTTCTATGTTGGAAAAAGGAGGAATTTTCTGATGAAAAAACCAGAATTTAAAAAAGGAAAGAAACTCGCAGCAATCCTGCAGAAGATGTATTTTCCAAAAGGAAAAGAGCTTTTTTTTGATACATTGTATGTTCTTCTCTTTTGCATTGTCCTTTCTGCGTTTTTATTTGGATTCCATGAAGGAATTACATTCATCTTCCGAGTCCTGTTTTAACAATGAGACACCAGGGAAAAGCTCTGGTGTCTTTTCGGACTTATTTTTGGAGGTTTTCGGAATACTATTACTGAACCGCAAAAGAAACAGATGACAGGAGCATGAAAACGAAAGGAGAAAAACATTATGTCAAATGGGAAAAAGTTAGGTGTTAAAAGTAAGGTAAGCGACAATTATCTTGTGACAGGAAATGACTATGAGAAATTTCAAGAAGCGTTGCACGACATGGACAACCGAACAGTGATTATTCCGGTACGAAATCCAGAAAGCATGAGGATTCATTGTGTGATTGCAAAATCAGACAAAGAGCATGCATCTCCAAGATTTGTGGTATTGGACCCTATGGAAATGAAAGACTCTATTCTGCTGAGTGATGAGTCTATTTTTTCAGCCGAAAAATGCAATATCGGAAGATACAAACCAACATCAGAAGTATTCTTATCCTTGCAGAACCAGATAAAAGAAATTGAGCAGATCGGTTTCTTCTTGACCGTACATGATCAAAAGAAAATCATCGTGACTCCATCAAAAAAATTTCTTACGGCCTTATGTCAGCGCTTGGAAACAGGGACATTGGCGAAAGGAACGAACATTTTTGCGTACTGTTATTTAGCGTCCCGCTGCGTTCAGGCAAAAGAGTTTATTATCATTGGGCGGAAGGAAGAAAAGGACAGTTCCTGGGTGAAAGGATTTCATGCAGCTTCTACCAAATATGCGTATATTCCACAGCACTTTATTTTGAGAGAGCTTCAGAATTTTCAGGAAAATCATGATGTTACAACGTTGGGCTGGGAGTTAAGCAATTATTATACGACGATTGAATTGATCTTTCAGGATAAAACAGTTGATATGGGCAAGGCGCAAGTCAAACTGGGGGTAAAATATTCGCTGTCTGATGTCGGAACATCTTCTCAAACAGTGCAGCCTATCTTGGTCTATGGCGATAATTCGGTTCTTATCGGCAAAAGCTTTTCTTCTCCTCATCGGAGCAAAAAAACTCCAGAAGAAATCGGTAAGGAGTTGGTAAATGCTATTGAAAAGCAGTTGCCAGAATTAGAAGCTAAAATCACAGCCACCTTTAAAAAGGCATCGACCATTTCTGTAGGCATGGATGAACAGGAAAAAATCATCTCAAAGATCATGAAAATGATACATACGGAAAAAGTAGGTGTCAGAAGAAAACAGTATATAACGCAAAATTGTCCGTATTTTCCTACCGTTTTAGCCGCTTTCCAATGGCTGTTACAATTTCCAGCGATGTATCCCGGAAAAATGGGGTACGAAACCAGAAATTATTTCAAAAAGGCGATGGGAGAAATCTGTACGCTTAGTATGAAGGAGCTGGAGGCACTTACGGAAGAATGATAGTTACAACAGAAGATAAGAAGAATGTTTTCCTTGGCGTTATACAAAAGATTAAAAAAGGATTAGGAAATGAAGAAAATGAGCTTGTAATTATCAAAGCGAAAGAAATTCAGCTTTTTCAAAATGAAGAATCGAAACAAAGCTACACATTTTTGTGTTGGCGGCACGTAGCAAAACAAGCAGCGAAAAAGAATGCTGGAGATTTTTTGTGTGTTCAATTCCGGGCGGATACAGGAGATCCATTTCGGGGGATAGCAGAACGCTTCCCCCGAAGCGGAAAATTCTTATCAGGTCCCGGGCAATCCTTGATTTATGCACCGATAATGAACAAATATTATGAAAAAAATGTCTGCTCCTGTGTGTTGGAATTCTGGACAAGGCTGGACGGGCTTCGATATGAAATTTGTTCTTATTCAAATCACATGGCTGCGAAAGCAGCAGCCAAAATTGATCTGAAAGATTCGGTGCTTTGCTTCATGACTACACACAATGGAGTTTCTACTCCGTATGCAACAACGACAATACATAACAATCGAATAGGAGAGACATTTTATGAGGACGCTAAAAACTAAGAATCGTATGCTTAGTCTGTTTCAGGATGACCGTATCATTGCGGTTATTGACACTGAAACGACCGGAATCAATTCCAATAAAGACCGCATTGTTCAGTTTTCGGGTAAGAAATACAGAATTCGGGACCAGAAAATGGAACAAATAGCAGAAATGGATATCTACATTAAGGCTCCTTTCCCCATGCCGGAAGCAGCTATGAGAGTGAACGGGATCACAGACGAATTTTTGGCTGATAAGCCATCGGAAGAAGATGTAGTGGCAGAGATTTGCGCATTCATGGAAGGCAGTATCCTTGTTGGATATAATGTTGATTTTGACATTCGCATGATCTCAGCGTTATGCGACAGAACGCATACTCCGTTACAGTGTAGTGGAAAAATGGATGTGTTGGAGGTAGCACGCGATCTTGTAGAAAAAAAAGAAGTGCAGAATCACAAACTTGAAACAATATCCAAATATTTTGGTATTGATGAAGGAATTACGTTTCATTTGTCGATTGATGACGTAGAAGCTACCGCACGTTTACTGTTATTGTTCTATACAATGTATTGTGAACAGGATATGTATGGAGAGGGAAAAACAAAATTATTTATCGAGTATACATATTTTTGGAAGGGCTATCGAAAGGAACAGGCCGGCGTATATGTACAGACAAATTTAGGAAAAGTATATTTTTCTACCTATAAAAAAGAGTGGTGTTCTTCCCAGTTGGATTTAACCCAAATTGATCTGGATGCTTTGGAGACAGATATTCTTGTCCGTTTAGGAATCACCTATGATGAACTTTCAAAAATGACGGAAAAGAAATACCATCTGTTGGAGGAAAATGCATGATCTACATAACACATATATTACTTATAATGGCTGCAATATGGGATATTAAAAAAATGGAAGTTCCGCTCACCATATCTGTGATGCTTTATCTTGTACATACTTGTGAGCTTTTATCAAGTAATTATTGGAAAATAGATTTTATTGGAATGATTTTGTGCTTTTCAATTTTTGCTTTCGCAATGATCTGGTCTAATATAGGCGGCGCAGATGCCCTGATTGCTGGAGTCATTGGATACAATCTTGGACTATATGGACTTTATGCGATTATATTAGCCTTATGTATATGCATTCCCTATCTTTTGTATATGCATGTTAAGCACAAAGAACATGATTACCCATTTGTGCCGTTTCTGACGGTCGGATATTTTATTGTATACTTTATAAGCGAAAAAGCCGGGCTATAAGCTCGGCTTTTTCTTTTGAAAATGCTCATCAAGACTCCTCTAAACGCAATGCATTTTCAGCAATGCGTTTTTCTTTCTGATAGATGCAGACCTGTTTTACTTCTTCTGCATCTTTCTGGATATCTTCCTGTAAATTGACTAAATTTTCTTCATATGTTTTTTTCCCCTCGTTGTTCATAATAAAACCTCTTAGCTTTCTTTAATGTCTAGTAATTCTCTTCCTCAGTGTCAACAATGTCAGTCAAAGATGGGACAGTGGTGATCACTTTGTACGTCCCGTTTGCAATTCTCCGCAAATCTTCCAATTGAAGATCCTGCAATTGCATATCCAGCGCAGAAACGGGTGCAGCATTTACTTCTAAGTATTCCGCCAGTGTCTTCATCGCTGCAGTAACGGATTCGGGAAGCTTTGTGTCGAAACCGTTCATTCGCAATAACATTCTTGCAATTCTTTTATCTGTCAACGATACATGAGTTTGTGCAAGAAGCATCTCGTTTTTATACACCGTTTCGCTTTCGGAATTTTTAATAGCCGCGGTAAACAGGAAGGGGATATTATTCAATCCACATTCTTTCTTTAATTCGCTTACAATTGGCTTGACGTATTTAGTGTATTCCTTGGTTTTGTCGTAATTGTCCATAACAGCCCCCCTTATACAATTAATCCGGAAATTGCTCCGAAAATATCAAATCCATCGCTGTCATCTTCGGAAGAACTTCCGGAAGGAGTCTCGGAGGTTGCTTGTGAGGAACTATTTAATGGATTGATAGTCGTCTCTTTTGAAAGAGCAGGAATGTTTTCCGGTTCAGCCTTTTCGTCAGGTGCAGAAAAAATTGCCGTTGCAACAATTGGTTCTGGTTTAGGTGGAACTGGAGTTGGCGTAGTTGCGCTTTTGCTTTCAGAAGAAAAATTTAAAGTTTTCTTCTGAGCAGAAGTCTGCCGGACAGGACGAACCTGAGCATCTGCGGATGCGTTCGAAAGTGCGTCCGGTCGAAAATATTTCTCGGCAACGGTAATGTTTCGCTCTTTATGCTCTGATGGCTGAACGTTGTAAGTATATTGAGCCAAATACGGAGCAATGTAAGGCTTTTGAAAATAAAACCGTAAAATATTTTTAATGGCATTATCTCTGGCTGAAGGGTGTATTGAAAATAAAAAACTTGAAATTGTTGCATCTGCTTCTTGCGCTAAGTCCAAAGTAAAGGACATAGTGTCTGCATTGATGGATGCGGCTATTGCTGGTGTATCAATAGAGAATTTGGCTTTATGCACGTATGCACTCAGCGCTTTCAGTGTCAATTCCTGCATGTCCTGCGTCTGTGCAAGGATGATCAGATCCAAATCATCCGGCCAACAAAGATTGACCCGAATGGGAAAAGCATCGTTTTTCAAAGGTTCCATAATAGGAGCAGTAAAATAGGAACGTAAAATGTTTTTGATAACTACAGTTTTATAACCATTGCGAATGCTCCTCAGAAAAGCGATAACATCTCCGTCTTTCTCAGAATTGAGGATAAAATTAACGGAAGTATTCTCTGTATTGATACATTTTATTGTATTGGGCATAGGTACATAAAAAATCTCTTGGCGTACATATGCCCGCAATACATCTCGAATAACAAGCCCCATCCGAACTCCAGAATGAACTAATGCAATCAAATCAAGATCTTCTGGCGCAGTAAATCGGACTTTAATATTCATTTAACTCCTCACTTTCTAACGCAGACGATTGACGAGGGAGAAATAATATCCGCGTACGTTCGAGAATACGTTGGTAAGGGTTGGATCATTTACATTGGCCGGAATCACAGAAAATCCTTCCATATTGGCAAACACAGCGTTGAAGTCAGTCGCCCAAGCGTCGTATGTACCGCCTGTAGCAATGATGTAGTCATAAGATGAAAAGTAATCATAAATAGATTTCATCTTTTCAATTACTTCATTGCATACATCTTTTGAGCAAACGGCTAGAATTTCACTGAAGTTGCAATTCTTGAAAACCATCTTTTTCTTGTCTTTAACGCGAACCTCACCGCTTTCCAGCAGATTCTGCAGTTCGAAGATGTTGCGTTCTTCGTGATACTTGTTCTCAATCTGATCACAGGTTCGAGAGAAAACTTCACGCATCGAATATTCGCTGAATGTTTCTGTTCCACGTTCCGAAACATTTCCATGCAGAACATTGTAAATATCGGTAGTACCAAAGCCCGGATCAAAAACAAGAAGATTGGAACTCCAGAATTTCTTGGCGATAGGAAGCTGATAACCGTTGATGTCAGTTGACGCAGACAGTAATGCTCCGAGCGGCTGCGGCATGATGGAAATGTTCTGCTCGTCAAGTGAGAACGTGAACGTTTGCCATGGTGCAGTTCCGATTTTCAGCTCAAACATGTGGATACCTTTGAAAACCTCTTTAAGATCTTCCGAATCTCTCATGAATTTCGGCGGTAATCCAGTCTGGACGTACAGTTTTTTGCCGTCGGACGATTTTTCTTTTCCTTCCATCAGGGCAATACCCAGTCCAGTTCGTACGATGACTTTAAACATAGGTGAATAGTAACGTTTGCGACCGAAAACTTCTTCTTCACTTTCTGTCATCTTGGAAGCATCCATTTCCTCATAAGCCAAATTTCCGACAACCCATTCGCCTTCATTGTCGCGGTAACGAATATCTGTGTCAGCAGCTTCCTTGAGCAGCGGACGATTCTCTGGGATCTTTTTTGCGTATGCCGGAAAGCAGAAATAATGTGCAGGAGAGATTCCTTTGACGGCTGAATAGCCGATATCTAATCCGACAGCCCAATAGTTATCGCGGCAAGGGAAGTCGCGCTCCACAACCATAGTTTTTGTTTTGTAATCCTTTGTGTTCATACTCATAATAGTCCTCCTAAAATGTTTTTTTTTGTTTACGCTTATAGTATTGTAAATGACTATAAAATTGAATTCTCACGTACAAGAAAAAATGGAAATTTATTTTTTTTTGCGTTCGCAATACTTTATGTATCAGATTAATCCAAAGAAAGGAGTTTTCACATAAAATAATCTGAAAAACAATATGTCAGGAGGATATAAACATGAAAATCAAAGAAATTATTGTAAAAGATTTTGGAGGAATTGAAACACAGATAATCGAACCGCAAAAGATCACCTGCCTGTTAGGTAAAAATGGGGCATCGAAAAGTACCATTTTAACTGCCATCAAGAGGGCTTTCATTGGAAAGATGGAGCCAGATGATATTCGAGTTGGAGCATCAAAAGCGCATGTGACGATTGTATTCGATGACGGTACAAGCATCGAACGAATTCGTGGAAAAGATCGTTCTGTTGTTAAGGTGAACGATAAGACTACGAGTCAGGAATCTGCCAATGAGTTTTTGGTAGGAAAGCTCGGCGTTCCACTTTCCATCTATGAAACGATGTTTGGCACCGACTATTTTGCGGAACTTTCCAAAAAAGATCTTACGGCTCTTTTGCTATCTATGCTGCAGGTGCAGATTGATTATAAAAAAATTATCGAAGCTGCAGAAAGCCGCATGGATACATTGCCGGAAGCTGTCAAGGAGTACCTGAAGAAAATGTTTCCAACGGGCGTTTTTGGGTTGGAGACTATCGATGAAGTTGCTTCTAAAGTGGCAGATGCAAACAGAGCAGAGAAAAAGATTCTGGTGACGTATACAGAAAAGTCCAAATACGAAGGAGAAATCCCGAAGGATTCAAAAGAAGAACTGGAGAAGCTTCTTTCTGAGAACATGCAAAAACAGGCCGAGTGGAAAGAAACACAGAAAACATTGCAGAAGTATCAGATGCTTATCCAGCAAAGGGAGCAGGCCTTAAAAAAGAAAGAAAGTATCCAACATGAGCTTGAGTCATTGAGCACTGTGACTGAGATTCCGCGGGAAGTATATGAGCAGGCAGTTAGTGACCGCCAGAAATTTTTAAATGCCAGCAGAATAGCGAATCAAAATATCGCGGCTGCAAATGCCAACATAAAATTTCAGGAACAAATCTTACATAATATTAGTTCTTTTGAGCAGAACAATCACAGTTGTCCAATATGCCCGTCAGTACATTGTAATGCAGATTTATCAGCATACGTAAGGCAGGGGCAGGGACTTGTACAAAAGAATAAAGATGTGGTTAAACAAAATAAGGATTTTTTGGTACGTTGTGATGAACAGATCGCTAAAAGAGATCAAATCATTGAAAAGTATCAGAAGAATCAGGTGGAAATTACGAAAAAACAGGCTCTTAAGAAACAACTTGAAGAGTTTGTTATTCCGCAGCTTCCAGAAAAGCAGACAAATGTTCCAAACGAAGAGGAGCTGCGTCTATTGGTAGAGCAGCAGAAGTTAATTCAGCAGCGTATGCGGACATTAGAAGAATATGAAACCACCCGTAAATACAGTAAGTTATGCAGGGAGCAGCAGGATAAAGTAGATATGCTTTCCCTTGCGGCAAAAACACTGGATGCGAAAGTAGGCGTAAAAGGCATCATTTTACAGCGAATTTTACATCCATTTGAAGAAGCCTGCACAGCATGCATGCAGAAATTATCGCGGAATACCAAGATCAAATTCATATACGATGGTGGCGTAGAGCTGTATTGTGAGAAAAATGGTGGAAAAATGATTCCAATGAAAAAGGTATCTACAGGTGAATTTGTATTTGTTGCCTTTACCCTAATGTCCCTTATCAGCCAGATTACAGGAACGAGATTGCTTGTATTAGATAATCTCGATTCTCTGGATAATGATAATCTTAAGACATTAATTGATCTTTTGCAGAATGAGAAGCAATATGAAAATGTATTTGTTGCTGCCGTAAATCATAATGATACCTGCGCCACAATAGCCGCGTATGATGAAGTCGAAATTATCGAACTATAACTAACTATCCAATGTGACATAACCCCGTTGTTTTAGCTGCGGGAGTATCAAGAAAGGATTCTAAACCATGATATTGTTATCTGATAACGAAGTTATACAGGAAATAAAATCATACTCTAATCCTAATTGGATCTGGATAGAAATATGGGAAATGTCTCAATATGAAGTAAGAGTGGTAGTTTCAGTGAATGAAGAAGAAGCTTGTCACTTGGGCCAGAGTAAAGTTATTTATGTCTATTCAGCACAAACAAATAGTGATGAAGTAGGCGAATTAAAAGCTTATGGAAGAAAAATAACAAGGTTGATAAGAAAACATTTTCCGTATAGTGAAGTTCATAGCCGACTTTATTATAAATAAAAAATTTTAAAAAACAAAAAATGAAGGATAGCCAACGTGTTTTACGGCACGTTGCTATCTTTCGCAGAAAGGTGGACTATAAAGATGGAAAAATCCAAAAATTTAATTGTCCTTTCAGGGACAATTCTTAGTATTCGGGAAAACAAAAAGAATACTGTTTTGATTGTGAAAAGTAAGGGCGAATCAAAAGAAGCAAATGTAGAATTTGTTTTTTATGATACGTCAGTTTTGAAGGGGATTACTCCAAAAATGAAAGTAAAAATCCGAGCGCATGGAGAAAACAGGAAATCTGAAGATGGGTTCGGAAATGCATATTATGTTAAAGAATTTGTCGGAGACAAAATCGAACAGCAGAAACGGATGCTTGCCCCGTATGTGACCAATGAAGCTATTGACGCAACAGGCGGATATCCACGAGACACCAATGTTGTCCTTTATATTGGTACTGTTCGGCATGTGTATTGTCCGACCAATGAGCTGACTATTTTAACAATCAAAATACCAAATCAGGACAAATCAAATCAGGTAGAGATTTGCTGCTTTGCGAGTCAGGCAGAGGCAGCACGTAATCTGAAAATAGGAGATGCAGTAGCTGCGGCAGGATATATAACCAGCAATACGCGGTCTGTTAATGATCGCGTAGAGTTTCGGCAATCCGTAGTATGCCGCGATATTTCACAAATTGATGGAGTCCTTGGCTAAGGAGAAGATAAAAATGAATGAAAGACAATGTGTCCCTGCCCCGGAATCTCTTCTGATAGGATGTATGCAAACCTATCTGTGGAGAGATGAACGTTCTGGACGGTGTTATTTCCGCTTGGAAACGAGGCAGGAAATGCCAATGAAAGAAATGATTCGAGATTCATATGTTAAAAATAATTTAGATAACAAAGAGATCCGATGGAATGTCATAAACTGTGATGCAACACAAGCAGGTATTTCCTTTTTTAAGGAAAGAACTCCAATTAAGGTATATGGATACTTTTCCTTGGATTCCATGCCGGATGGTGTTGCCTATGACTTCATAGTAACGCGTGTAGAAGAAACTGATGCAGAAGAAATGACGATTTTGGAGTATTTGATTACTTTTCCAGGTATCAATTTTTCGGATGCGGTTGTTATTGTGAAAAATCATGGAACGGATATGTTTCGAATGGTCCATCAGCCAGGCATTGTTAATCGACTAGTTGCAGAAACACGATTGCCGAGCAATGTAATTTCAAATCTGTGTAAAAGCATTGCATCTACAACGGAGGAGCGAAAAGTATTTGAATTGCTGCATGACTGCGGAGTTTCTTATGCAGCGTGTGCAAAAGCTGTGAAATTGTATGGAAGCAGTGTAGAAGAAAAGATTATGGAAGATCCGTATTCTTATGGAAAAAAGCTTGGGCTTGGTTTCTTGACATGCGATAAATTAGGGGTTAAATTTCATAAGCCTGCTGAATTTTTCGGCCGGATCAAATTAGCTGCTTTCGAGGCAGCTAATATTTTGAGTGCAAATGGACATACTTATTATACTGGTGAACTATTTCATTATAATATTCAGCGGATCTTAAATTCTGGATGTTATGCAGAACATGTTCCAACGTCCGCGGTCTTAACTGCAATTGGGAAAGATTATTTGCAGGAAGTAGACGGACAAAACTGTATTATTCATCCGCAAAAATATTTGACTGCGGAAAAACGAATTGCCAAAAATATTCGTAGATTAGCATCTGCATCATGTGAAAACCAAAGCTTTTCACCGGATCTTATTCTATATGCTGCGCGTGCATGTAAAATGAACTATGGAGAACAGCAGAGATCTGCCTTCCCTATGGTTTTACGAAAAAAGGGAGTTAAGATTCTTACCGGCGGACCGGGTACAGGCAAGACAACGACGATCTTGGGCATATTGCTGGCTTATAAAAGAATGCATCCGAAAGATACGATACGTCTTTGTGCTCCAACCGGACGCGCTGCCCAAAGAATGGCAGAATCGACACATATGGAAGCAGTTACGGTGCATCGGTTGCTTGATTTGAAGCCATACGGAGATACAACTGTATGTAAAGATTCTAGCGACCCAATAGATGCAGATCTTATTGTGGTTGATGAGATGAGCATGATTAATATTGAAGTTTTCGATCTGCTGTTGGAGGCAATCAAAACCGGAACAACATTGGTTCTGGTAGGAGATATTAATCAGCTGGAATCCGTTGGTGCCGGAGCGGTGTTACACGATTTGTTGGAGGCTCCAGAATCTTTGATTCCGCGGACTATGTTGACAGATGTTTTTCGGCAGAAAGGTGATTCTTCCATCATTTCTAATGCTATCCGGATTAATGCCGGAATCACTACGCTGGATGAACGACCGGATTTCCAAGTCATTCATACAAAATCTGCGGAAGAGTCTTTAGAACAGGTTAAATCCCTAATGAAAAAGTTATACAATCCAGAAGAACCTTTTTCAACCCAAATTCTTTGCCCTGCACGGAAAGGTATTTCTGGGGTTGAAAATATGAATATTGCTTTACAAGCGTTACTAAACCCTCAAACGAAGGGAATCACATATGGTTCAATAAAGTATCGTTTGAACGATAAAGTGATGTTTTATAAGAACAATTATTCTATTTCTTCCTACGAAGGGGAAATTGGCTTGTACAATGGAGATATTGGAAAAATTGTAAAGGTGTCAGAAAGTGGTCTTACGGTTAATGTACGTAATTCACATTACGAAATTACCAGAGATCTTATGGATAATTTGGGGTTATCTTATGCTATGACGATCCATAAATCCCAGGGATCTGAATTTTCTTGCATTATCGTTGTTATGCCGGCAGAACCAACGAACATGTTGGTGCGAAATTTGTTTTATACAGCTGTGACAAGGGCAAAGAAAAAGGTATATGTGATTGATGAATCCTATGCTATGGAAACATCAATTCGTATTGCCAAAGCAGGGAAAAGGCTCACCAATTTGGCAGAATATTTGAAATCAGAATAAGAAAAGCGGCTTCCGGTTTGAGGGAGTCGCTTTTTCTTATGAGACTATTGTTGTTCAGAACTGTCTGGCGTATCGTTAGAATTTTGGTTTTGTGTGGTCAGGGATGTAAGCGGAATATCATCACCAGAATAATCCGTAATATTAACCAATTTCCCTTGGATAATCATGCGGGTAGATCCGTGGGCAGCAACACAGGTCGATAAGGAAACAATATGATCTGTTTTGGAAGGCCAGGCATCCGGAATCGTATAGGAAGATTGATTTTTCATATCGTTTAAGTACGTTTCAAAGTCATCATCCGACGCAAACTGAGTATCATAAGCTTCCGTTGCATCTGTTACCCTCATGACATCAAAAATTCGATAGGTGTATTGTCCATTTTCTCTATAGATCCAGAAATAGGGATGCTCAAGGCAATACGATTTTTCATAGTAATAATCATTATCACCAAACATATCTCCGTTCCGCATGTTATGACCATAAACAATAGAATTTTTGTCCGAAAAATCGGAACTGTTCACGGAAGAAAGGAAAATGCTTCCGTTGATATTATAACTGCGCCCGAATCCTTTATAGAGGTAATAATCATTATCTTGTGCCTGCATAATAGGATAATCACAGGTAGGGTCCATGCGTATCCAGCCAACAATATCAGGATTTTCTGCTTTTAAAGCAGTCCAATCTGGACAAAAAGGAAGTTCTTTCGTTGAGTCTGAGTCGTTTTCCGGCGTAGATTCGTTTTCCGGTGTATTTTGAGCTTGGAGTTTTTCATATTCATCGTGTCCTTGCTTGTATTTATTAGACCATTCAAGTGTTTGGTATCCGAAAAACAATGCTGCACATAAAACTAAGATGCTTAATAATCTGAAAAATTTTCTTATCATAGTTCATACAACAGAAAAGCCCTCATGTCTTGAGAGCTTTCCCGTTTTTTCTCCTTTCTGATTAGCTGAATGGAAGTTCTTCGTCAATTCCATCAGGGACATTCATAAAACCGCTGTTCATCCCAACTGTGGGATCATTGTAACTGTTACCCTGCTGCATATTGTTGCCAACTGGCGGCTGGTTCATGAAGCCTGTTGGATTGTTGTATGTTGGTGCAGATCCAGAGTTCCGGGAATTTGCAGAATTTCCGTAATTCATGGATGCGCCATTCCCCTGTGGACCCGGGAAGTTTCCGGTCGGAGGCTGTGGTGTGCCTGCTGGCGGATTCGGGTAATTTCCATTTGGGTTTGTGGAAGTTGACTGCTGGCGATAAGTTCCGCTTGGAGCTGAACCTGTTGGCTGTGGAGAATAAGCAGCTCCTGCTGCCTGTCCCGCAGATGCTTTGCTTTCTGCAAATTCCTGATCTTCGACAACGACATCGGTTGTGTATACTTTTTGACCATCGCGGTTTGTGTAGCTTCCGGTTTGAATGCGGCCACGAATAGTAATCTTTGTTCCCTGTTTAAAATACTTTTCCGCGATTTCTGCAAATTTTCCAAATGCCAAACAACTGATATAGTCGGCTGTTGGCTGATCGCTATTCTGCGATCTGTAGCGGCGATCTACAGCAAGAGTATATCTTGCAATACAGTTCGGCCGTTCTCCCTGCGAATAACGCACTTCTGGGTCCCTCGTTAATCTTCCCATTAATACAACTGAATTCATACTTGTCCTCCTAATTCTTATGGAGGCAGAAAGGAGTCTTTTGTGGTTCTCCTTTCGCCCGATTTAATGTTCAAATATAGTATATAGAAATCAGAAAAAAATAAATTTCTTTTTTCTATGAGTATAGAATAGCAAAAAATATTTTTTCCCATTTTCATGTACGAAAAAAAATGTATTTTTATAATACTATAATTAAAATCAAATGATTAAAAAAGGATGGATAGCAGAATGAGCAGATTAAAGCAAATAAAAGCACAGCAAAAACAGGTTCGCACCCCTAAAAAAGAGCATAAAAAGCAGACCGGACTTCCCGTATATAATAGTCGTGGAAAAAATATAACACCCAGTAGAAAGCAGAAGCAAAAAAAGCTGGGGATCACTTTGATCATCTGTTCCGGAATTTTCGCATTTATTTATCTGCCGCAGTATTTTTATGTGCCTACGGCACAAACCGTTAATGTCAGCACAGACATAACAGCGATCAGAAAGGCAAATACGGTATTAAGAGAAGATCCTTCTGGCGATTATGATGGGGACGGGTTATCAAATGCAGACGAAGAGACGAATGGAACAGATCCATGGAATATTGATACAGATGGAGACGGCGCTACAGATTATTGTGAATTGAAAGTTACAAATACGAATCCGTTAAAAGCTGAAACTGTTCTGGCAGATAAACAGAAAAAGACGGATCAGGAAAATGGAAAGGAAGTTGGATCTCCTTATCAAATAGGAAACGTAATCCTTTGGGCAGACGATTATGCATCAAAATCATATGGTTCTGTTGTGGAAACTATTACAGGGTATAGGTTTTGTGGATTTACAGGATACGCTCAGTTTCCAGATTCGAAAAACAAATACGTCTACAAGAACATAAATGGAGTCCGGACGTTGCTGGATAAAAAAACGGAAGAAAATGCGTGGCGCATTGATGGAGATATGTCTGTTGAGCTGTATGATACAAAGTTAAAGCAGATTTCTGAATTTTCCTTTTTCGGACATTCCATATATCCAGATAGCAATCTCTTTTTCAAGGGTTTAACAACGATTCTTCCAGATACGGGCTTTATAACTGGAACAGAAAAGACAGCAATGGATATTGATCCAGATACACGAGCAAATACAATCACAGACATCAAGAAAATTTCATATGACGCAAATGACACAAAAAGATACACACAGAACAGCAATACATTAAATGACCTTCAGTTCGTAAGACAATCCATAGCCGAGGATAATGCCTGCATCTTGGCATCACTTATGAGCGCTGAACGAGGAGAGTACATAGTTCTTATTTATGGATACGATTACGAGGGAAATTTACTTTGCGCAGATAATTCAACGGGACAACGAATTGGAACAATCCAAATCACGGAAAAAGCGAAAAAAATCTTAAACAAATCTGGAGAAATTGTATCTATCTCATATTTTGATTTCAAAGGGTTTGGCTTCAACTCAATATCCGGAGATCGAATCAGCTTTTTCGCTTCCGCTGATGGATCACAGACATCAGAAAGTAACTTCTCAAAAGAAGCAATTTCAGAAAAACAGGATGATACAGATGCGGAAAAAGAAGCAACACCTACTTCGTCCGCAACGCCAACACCATCACCTGATGTGTCTGAACAGCCCGTTTTAAGTGAATCAGAACAGACGAAAACTTCAGAAAAGAGCGATTTGACGACAAAAGAAGCTCGTGAACAGATGCAAATAGATCAGATGGAAGATGATTCGGCGGATCATCCGGAAGAATAAGAGAGGCTTTTGGCCTCTTTTATTTTTGCAGATATTTTCTATTCTATCCATAACTGGGATGGATGACGAAAGGAGCAAACAATATAATTTGAAATCCATGCCCGCCAATTATTAAAGAAATGGAGGGAGTCACAATGAAATCGATTAAATACGATAAGGAAGAATTTCAAGATCTTGTAAACAGTGTTACACCGTTACAGGCAGTAGAATGGTTATTGATGAATGGCTATCCAATACAGGTTAGAAACTTAGGAAAAAGTACAGTAGATATCTTATGTCCATCTCCGGATCACAATGATACGAATTTTGGAAATTGCAAAATATCAACGAATCGTTACGATGGAAGAGCAGGCAGCCGATGTCATTGCTACTGCTGCAATATGTCATATGACAGCTACGACATCTTAAAGCAATTTCTTTCCTATAGACAATCCATCGAAGCCTTGATCGAGATTTCTGGAAAAGTAGATTATTATCAATCTTCAAAAAAAATAAAGAAAAAGAAAGATCCTGTAGCTAAAGAAACCAAAAAATTGTTAGGTCTTGCGACATATCCGAGCTTCAATCTGGTAAAAAATTGTACTTTCGAGGAACCATCGGGATGTTATTTTCGAAAATGCGAGAATGGCTCCTATCTGATTATGGAGCAGCCCAAATGGAACCCTTGGATAGATTTGGATTTAGAAACCCGACAGTGGATTTTGAGAGAAAAGTCGAAAGAAAAAATGATTCAAATTGGACGTTTGGCACGCCAATTAACAGGATCGGAGTTTGTTTCAACCGATACACAGGAAATTTTTCAATATTTTGATCAATACGGAAGAAATGAGTTGTTAAGAGAATTAGATGGCATTTTTCGTGAATGCCAAAAGGTATATCGTAGAAATGGAGGAAAAATCCATAATTCACAAGAACTTATAAATAGCCAGAGTGTTTTGGCTTAGGCAAAAAAGTGGGTTGAGAAAATGAAACCCACTTTTTTTATATGTGAATTTCTGAAAAATAGAAAATAATGATACTAATCTTAGAATGGAGGATTTACTTTGAAAGCATATGGATTTATTCATTGTCACTCAGACTATTCATTAAAGGATTCGACGAATAAGATTGAAAAACTGTGCCTTGCAGCAAAGGAAATGGGTGCAAAAGCGATTACACTGACAGATCATGGAGTGTGTGCGGGACATGTTGAATTTTTAAATGCCTGCAACGCAATAGGGATAAAAGGAATCCCCGGCGTAGAAGCATACGTTCAGACGGATTATGCAGATCATGCACATTTAATACTGCTTCCCATGAACTATGAAGGATATCAGGAGCTATGCAAAGCGGTCACTTTATCAAACCAGCATATGCTTACTCTTGGACGTATTCCGTCGCCCGTTATGAACTACGAAATCTTAGAGTCTTGTTTTGCAAGTGGAAATGTAATTGCGTCAAGTGCTTGCGTAAATGGAGTTTTAAGCTGTATTCTGTTGCATAATAAACATATCCTACATGAAATTGATCTGTTAAAAAGGAGACAGAAAAAATATCCAGCTCCAAATACGCTGGAAATGAAATTATTATTGTTCGAAATTGAAAAAACGTCTATTGAAGTAGAAGCATTGAGATCTGAAAAAGAGCAGACTAAGAAATTGGCAAAAAAGACGTATAAAAAGAGGTTGCAAGGGTTAGCGTCATTGCAAGCGGATTCGCAGGTATACATAGCAACGAAACAGAAACTGGAAAACGAAATGCGAGAAACCGAAAACGCGAAAGAAAAGCTGCAGCATATCTCTGCCGAACTCAAAAGAAAGTCATCTGAAGTGACCAGAAACAAGGAACGTGTGAAAAAAGCCCAAAAAAGTCTCGATCAATGGTACAAATATGAAAGCCAAATTCAAGAAAAAAATCGGGAAATAGAACCGGATGGGAAACTGATTTCAATGGCAGAGAAGGAATTACTACGATTTCAGAAGATTTTCAAGGGGAATTTCTATGTGGAACTGCAGTATCATGGTATGGAAGATGAAGCCTATGTGATGCCAATTCTTGCTGAATTAGCGTATAGGAATGGCGTTTCCGTTGTCGCAACAAATGATGTGCATATCATTCGGCCAGAAGATGCTGAGGGACGCAGCTACCTGAAGTCATTGCGTTTTGAAAAGTTTGAACCAGTGACGGATTCGGACAGGGAATTGTATTTAAAATCAGATACGGAATTATCTCAAAAATTGTGTGAGATAATTCCAGAAAACATTGTAAAGTCAGCTATCGCTAATATCAGGGTAATATGTGACAAATGCAATGTTGATATTCCGCGTGTGCCTGAAGCACAGCATTATCCGGTTTTTCTGGACGAAATGGGACAGCGTGTCGATGCTCCAAAATTATTGCGGCAAAAGGCTTATTGCGGATTGAAAAGAAAAGTAAGTACAATTTCACAGAAATATATAGATCGAATGGAATATGAACTTAATACGATTATTGATATGGGATATGCAGATTATATTCTGATCGTAGCCGATTATGTGCAGGAGGGAAAACGGATTGCCAAGATGAATAATCCATATAAAATGGGATATGGGGTTGGTCCAGGCCGCGGTTCGGGAGCAGGATCTCTTGTGAACTATTGTATGGGAATAACTGCATTGGACCCGTTGCAATATAATTTACTGTTCGAACGATTTTTAAATAAAGAGCGAGTTTCCATGCCGGATATTGATGTGGATTTTTCAAATGAAATTAGAGACAATTTGATTCAATATGTGATGAAAAAATATGGCAGTTCTGCGGTTGCGTATATTCGGACGGTTATGACGCAGCTTGCAAAAGCCTGTATACAGAATATGGCAAGAGTCAGGGGATATGAAATGTACCCAATGCCAGAAAAAGAACAAGGGAAAAAATCGAAAGAAATCTGTGAGCAGGGAAGAAAAGAGATCCGTAGGATCGGAGAAGAACTCTGCAAAAATATTTCAAATAAAACAGGCACATTGTCAGAAAATCGAGATGATATATTAAAAGACTATGAAACTTCGAAAGAACATAGAATCATCTTGGATCGTGCCGTATCAATAGAAGGTACTATTACAGCATTTTCTGTACATCCGGCGGGCATTATTATCGGCGATGGAAAGCCCCTTTCCAGCTATATTCCAATGTATTATAATACCCAGAAAGAGCAATGGGCAGTATCCTGCAACATGGTCGAAGCAGAAGAGATTGGGTTATTGAAAATGGATTTTCTTGCGTTAAAGAATCTGGATATCATCTCTGAATCTATTCGAAGAATAAAGAAAAACTATGGAATTGAAATTGATCCAGAGAAACTTCCATTTGAAGATGAGGTTTTTTCTCACATATTTGCAGAGGGCAGAACATCCTTTATATTCCAATTTGAGTCTGATGGCATGAAAAAAATGCTGCGTGAGTTTAAACCAGACTCATTTGAAGACTTGATCTTACTGGTTGCCGCATATCGTCCCGGCCCGATGGATTTTATTCCGGATATTATAGCAGCAAAGCATGGAAAGAAAGAAACTCACTATATTATCCCTCAATTGAAAGAAATATTGGGGACAACATATGGGCAATGTATCTATCAGGAACAGTTAATGTCCATTTTCCATGAATGTGCAGGCTTTTCTCTCGGACAAGCAGACATTATTCGACGATATATGTCGAAAAAGAAAGTAGATAAGTTTCTAAAGTATAAATCCCAGTTTGTAGACGGTGTTGTTTTAAATGGTGCCGACAGAACGGATGCAGAAGCACTCTGGGAATCTTTGGAAGGTTTTGCGCGGTACGCATTTAACAGGTCGCATGCTGCGGTTTATGCGCTGATTTCATATATGACTGCATGGCTTAAATTCCATTATCCAGTAGAATTTATGTGTGCAATTTTGAATGCTTCTGAATTAGACAGGATTTCGCTTGCAGTTAAGGAATGTTCAACAATGGGAGTTTCGGTGATTTCACCAGATATTAATCGTTCAGAAATGCAGTTTTCTGATTACAATGGAAAAATCTTGTATGGGTTGGCTGCAATTAAAGGAATATCAAGTGCCAGTATGCAGGAAATGATAGAAGAAAGGAAAAAGGGAAAATTTCAGAATTATTGTGATCTGCTTGCAAGAGTTTCTATTGGAAAAGCCGACATGGAAAAACTGATCGTTAGTGGTGCATTAGATAAATGTGGTTTTTCACGCACTGCACTAAAAAATGCAATTCTTCCGGCATTTGCTATAAAAAACAAATATATCAAAGATTATACAACAGAAGAAATCTGCCGAAAATTAAAAGAAGAGATTTCCCTTTCACAAAGCTCAGATAAAGAAAATTGGCTGCTCCAATTAAATGAAGAAAAGGAGCTTTTGGGAGCTTATATATCTGGACATCCATTGGAACAATTTAAACTCTTAAAAGCAGATAAATCAATTACACCTTTATCACATGCTGAAGCCGAAAAACCACAAATTTATATGGGGGTTATATCCAATATTAAGGAATTTCGGCAGCGGAATGACGGAATAGGTGTTACATTTGATTTGGAAGATTGGGACGGATTGGCTTCATGCATTGTTTTTGCCCAACACTACAAACAAGTCCAAAAATATATCAAAGATGGAAATGTTATCAAAGTATACGGGTATTTTAATAAACAAGACGAAGAATCCTTTTCAAACGAATTGATTGCAAGGCAGATATTTCCATGTCATCCTTACAGCAACCATGTTTTTATCAGCTTCCAATCCAGGACAGAATGGCCGGATGTATGCCAAAGTTTGAAACCGTATCTGGTTGAGCAGGGACATCCTGTAATATTCTACGAATGCGACAATGGATCTATTCGTGAACACTTACAATTTAAGGGAAAGGAAATCTTTTTAAATGACGATGTATTGCATCTTAAAACAGATGCTATACGTAATATTCGAAAATTGAATTTTTGAAATCCACTCATGGGCCGAAACAGAAATGTTTCGGCCTAAAATTTTCGGACATTTTACAATACTAATAGTAAGGACCTTATTTTGAGGTTCAAAATCAGATAAGGAGAAGAAGAACATGGAAAACACAAAAACTGTTCTGAAAAATGAAATCCATATCGCAGGCACAGTAGTGTCTATGCGTATGGAAGAACGCGGAAACTGCATCTTAGTTATTCGTTCCAATGCAGAAAGGCAGATTCGGAATATTCAACTGAGATTCTATGACATTAACCAGGCAATTATTTTCCGCGTTGGTGATCATGTCCGAATTGCTGGGCATATGCAGAACCGTAGAACACAGGATGCGGAAGGAAATTATCATTCCACACCAACAATTGTTGGAGACAGCATCGCTGTTTCCAAACGTAGATTAACACAGATTCTTGATGAATCAATTCCGGAGCAAGGCGGTGGTGCGCAGGCTGATGAAAACTGGGGAGTGCTTGCCGGTATCGTAACATCGATCAGAACGCCTACGGACAAAGTTACCTTCCTGAATATTCGCATTCCCTCTGGAAGAAGAGATTATAATTGCAGAGTAACGTGCCTTGGCAGATTTCAGCGGGCAGCAGCAAATTTGAAGGAAGGAGAAAATGTTGCTGTATCATGCTATGTATCTGTACTTGACGATACCCAAAGGGAAAGCCGTCAGAGCCTTGTTTGCACAGATCTGTTCTCTTATGGAGAAAGTGACGAAGCCCCGAAAGCCCCGGAAGAGCCGACAGAAAGTCTTCAGCCAGAAGAAGAGGCGAATAATGACAAGAATGAGTCCTTTGATCCCCCTGCTGTTCCAGCAAATCCGGAAACAGGCGTTGACGCTTTCTCTGAGAAAACGCTGCAAACGGCAAATAGTAATTATGAAGAGCGGCATTCTGAGAACAATCCGGCACATGTGGAAACCGCTAATGCTCAGATGCAGTATCCATTTCAGAGAGCGCAGAACAATTACTATGAAGAGACAACCTAAGATAATAATCGCATGTTTGGTGATGGCAGTCGGGTTGACCAGTTGTACGGTCACGCCAGCAGATCCATCGACTGGTAAATATGCTACACAATATCCGCAGACAACATTGGAATATAGCATCTATATTAACAAACAGATCACTGTGTTTGTTAATGAACTATCTACGCGTCTTAACCAAGCGGTACATTCAACGGATGGCGTGTATGAGAACGAGACTGAAGCCACGGAGCAGAGTATACAGTTACTACAGGAAACACTGGATAATGTAACTGCTATGCAGCCGTCCGTCGGTAAAGAGGATGATAGATTATCCTTAATAACAGCGATGCAAACAGCACTCGATCATATGAAAGAGTATAAGGAATCTGTTGAAAGTGGAGAAACCGATCTGACGAATTATAGCCATATATTCGAAACAGACATTAATGTGCTGACGGGGATGGCCTCTCTATATAATCAATAGAAACAGGAGGGCATTATGGCGAAAGAGAACACAGTATATCTATATGGACGTGTCAAACAACCACCTCGGATATACAAGAATAAAGCAGGACAATATGTCTTGGGAAAGATTGTTGTCGATACGAACCGAAAATCTTATGCTACAGAAGAATTGTTGCTTAGAGGAGAGATTCGTAGAGATAGTATTCTTGTCCGTACAGAACATGAAGAGATGATTCGGGATGTATATACGCTTATCAATGAAGGAGATTTTGTCCAGATCAAAGGCACATTATGCACGAAAGAATACCAAAGAGAACCTTTATGCATGCACTGTCATGAAGTAATGGAACCGTATATTGAAGATGGTGTTCAGGTATATGTGAATCCAATTGCTGTAAATATTATGGAACGTGGTGAAGTCTCCTTCCATGAATTTGTCGAGCAAAACAATTTGGACCATGATATGCAGAACATGTTACTAAGTACGGGATTCTTTGCCCTTTCAGAACGTGATATTTGGCAACATCTGGAGAAAGAAATTGAATTTTCAAACCAAATATTCCTGGATGGTCAGTTATGTCGGGAACCTGTTTTTCAGCCTGGCGGAGAAAAAGGGAAACCACCATCCATGATTCAGTTTCAGATTGCTTCAAACCGTAAACGCCGGATTGTTGAGGATGGCGTAGACAAAAAGACAGATTATGTATGGATTAAAGCCTACGGTCTCAAAGCAGCAGAATATGCCGCGGCGCTGCATATCCATTCCAATGTGAGCATAAATGGGGCAATACAAACAAGGTCTTATGTGAAAGAATATGAGTGTCCATATTGCGGTCAGATCAGTAAAATAGCATATTTGGCTGTTGAAGTAATTCCGTATTCTATTGAGTATGGAGCAAATTGTACATTACCAGACCCACAAGAAAGGGGAGAAGAGTCTGATGAAACAGACGAGATTAGCGGATCGTTTGACAGCGAATCAGATTGAAGCCAAAAACGTCGAAGAACGTAACCTTTCGGAAATGAAAAGAGATATGGGAGATTCTCATATCTCTTTTCAACGATCCCGGCGTATTAAAAATAAAACATCTGTGAAATTAAAAAGGAGCAAAGAAAAGAGGTTAGCTTCGATCCGGCGGGAGCCTGCAGAGCCGGAAGAATTATATTCAGAGGATTCGTTGGAGATAAATGAATTATTGCAGCAACGGCAGGAAGAGAAAAGTCAGAAGCATCAAAAGATTTTTTCAAACATTATGAGCGGTGTATTGATTGCAGGATGCGTTTACGTATCTATTCTTATCTATGGAGTTATGGTGACCGATTATAATTACAATGAAAATGGAGAAATTGTACCGGAAGTTGTATCGGTACAAGACATCAAAGAAGAAAAAGCTTACGATACAATTCTGTATCAATACTTACAATGCCGATCGTTATATGAAGAAGTGCTAATGCTGGATTACAGATTAGGGAAGGGAGAGGAAGATCCTTTGACCTTGGCACCGCTATATGAGGAAAAATTGGATACGGTATCCTCATTATCCATAAAAACAGATGCTTTAACAGTTGAGACAAAATATTCCAAAGTGAAGGATATGCTGCTATCTTGGATCAAAAATGATATTGCAGTCTATTTGCAAAACATGTCTTCGGCTATATCTCAAAATAATTCCGAAACGGCTCAGAATGCGTTACAGGATAAAGACAGGGTATATTCTGATTTTTCGCTGATAACGCAGAATTTGGTTGCTATGGGAGAAAATCTGCAAGGAGTTGACCTAACCGATGTAAAGCAATGGACACCCGAAGACTATGTTGATGAACAGATTAATGGAGAGTAATCATGGGATCAGATAAATCATTTGATACACTATTAAATAAATATAACATTCTTCTGGCACAGACAAGAGATTTGAAAGAACAGCTGAAAAATTCTCAAGAGAAGAACCAACAATTATTATCTAAATTTGATGTTGTAGAAAAGAATGTTCGGGAATTATGCGAAGATATACTTGCCAAAGATCCTAAAGAAATGAAACTTGGAATTGAATATTCTTGGGATAAAATCGAGTTATTGGAGCTTATCCGGAAAAGCAAAAGTGCATTTCATGTATATATCAGCGCCCGGAAAGATATTTTGGAGAGAATGGCAGATTTATGTGAAGAACGCGGAAATCAAATAGAAAGTTTGAAACTGCAGATACAAAAATTACTTGAAGAGCCAACTGCTAGAACTCTGACAATGGAGGAATTGGAAAAAAGGTGTAATGAAGTCAAAGAAAAAGAAGAAATGATGACTAAGTTATCACCTAAAATGCAAGAGAAAGTGGCAAGCGGGAAAATTGAATTGATTGAAACGGAAGCAAATGATCCGGTAATTAATGAAGAAATGGATGTTGTCGTCGATGCAGAGGATATGGAGGATGAATTGATTCGAAAAAAACTTATGAGCAGTTCTATTCCTGGAACTGATCATAGAAGGACATTTCAAGCTGCTAAAAGTAAGCGGAAGGAACGCGCCAATAAGTATGCATTGGAAGATTATGACGATACGTTAAAACAATTATCTGATGAGGATAAAATGTTAATTCGTATTATTGGGACAAAAGGATATTCTCTTTACAGTGATATTTATACTGAAATTTCAAAAGAAATGCCGGAAATTACAAACGGAAAGACAAGGAGTTCGTTAAAGTTTTTAGTTGGATGTCAAATTTTACAAGAAGAAAAGGTGAAAGTCAAAACTACAATCAGTTTTTTTTATTTTTCAATAAAGGGAAGCCGAATTTTTGAAATTTTATTTCAAGAGAAGCCAATTATGTCTATGGCTGAAAAATTAATTGCAGAACATGACAATCTTGTTCATGGATATGGAATCTTTTTGACAGCAGAAATTCTTAAAGAAAATGAACGATTTCGTAATGTGAATATATGGAACCGTAAACATCCATTAAAAATACGCGAAGGTATGTCATATATTCCAGATATTATCTGCACTACACTAGATGGCAAACAAATGTACATTGAGTATGAATGTGGAAATCATACCCAGACAAATTTTAATGGAAAGTGCAATAAAATGTTGAATTTCACCAATACATTGAACTTTATTGTTCCAAATCGTAAAGGGGAAGAGATTATTAATTCACAGGTACGCAAGTGGATCGATAATAAAGGAATTGAAGCACTGAATTACGTAAAAATACGTGTAACATCTGCTGCAATTATAAAAGATGTGAATCTGTTAGAGGATTCAAGTTGGCATTTTGTATACAATCTTTCTAAGCGTGAAATCCCAGAAGTAAATTAAATATTTGAGCCTAAAGAGTCGAGAAGGAGTCTTGTAGTCATGAAAAGCATGCTGACTACAAGGCTCTTTTATTTTTCCCCTTTTTTTTAATTCTATTGTTAAAGAACTTTTTAACTGGGAGGTGAACTACGTGAAATCATTTTTAGCATTTAATCAAAATGCTGTTAGCAATTTTTTGTATTTGTTGAGTAGTAATGGATTTTCCTTTTTATTGGTGTTTGGAGTCCTTGGAACCATATTATTGCTGCTCAAAGAAGAATATGACATTGCTGCCAGAGATGAACATGGAGTGATTTGAAAGGAGGCACGTTATGCGTAACGATAACGAAATCGTATATCGCCAAAACATGACGAGAAATGAAGCAGTGCATATCTTGAAAGCAATTGCTTTCCCGATAGCAGTGTTTTGTCTTGGATTATTTACAATCAACATGTTTGGTGAGTTCGGAAAAAAATTGATTTGTCCATTATCGGGCGCTATGTGGGATGTTGGTGTTTTAGTCGCGCTTTTAATGCCTAGTCAGAGAAAGGATGCTCTAAACCACATGTTAATTGTATGCGCGACATATTATGGCACGTTGATTACGGTTCACGCAGTATTAAGCGTTGTGTCTGGAGTCTCATCGGAAATGATAGCAGCATCTTTCGAACAAGCCATTCCGACATCAACAGGAAATGCTATTCCTGGGTATTTACAGACGATGATGTGGTTTACTGGCGTTTTAGTTCCTCTTGGCGAGATTGGATATCAACTGAAACGATTATTTCAGTTTAAAAAGCAACAGACATTGGCAAAAACCTTTGCACAAAAGCGTGGCCTTCGAAATGGAGGGCGAAGCAACAGCAATATTTTATAAAATGAGAAATGAGGTGAAAATGTGCTTTCACTATTCCAAATCAAGCAAATATTACATCCGGTTACAGAGACTCTTCCGACAGATGACTTTCGCATTCTGGATTCGTGGGCTGAATATGATGAAAACTCCTCGAAAGATCCAGAAAAACGCAATCTGCAATATCTGTGTTATGAGATGGAAGTTATGAATCCATCTACTGGCGAACGTATCCATTGCTATAAGGCTATAAAAATGGCACGAGTAATCCGGCTGCCGGCGGATGCCAAACAGTCAACAGCACTAATGGATATGCAGGAACAAGTATTAACTGCAGTCAATCAGCAGAATGCCAACTTAATTACAATTATCGCCAATGTACTAAAACCAGTAGCGGTTGGATTGCTATACATCTATGGAATTCAAGGTGTAGCGTCTACGATCAACAAAGCAAAAGAAAAGGCAAAACACGGATTCCTTGGCTTTGTCGGATCAATGCAGGGAACTTTTCGGGTATTAGAGATGCGATGTGCAAATGCCGAAGAAACCGAATGGTTGAGGGAAAAGATGTACAATATGGATTACCTCACCGTAGTCCGCGGTATTCCCAAAGCAAATAAAGCTGGGGAGGATGCCGGAAATAAAGGAATGGGCGGATCTAATGTAAACCCAGATTCACAAGGTACCTTGGAAGAAATTATTACAGGTATGGCAGATTATGAGTACGTTCTGGAAATCCTTTCAACTCCTGTACATACAGATACATTGATGAGCTGGCAGCGCCAATCTCAGGTTGAAATGACAGATTGGTATGGACAACTGCAGGGAACGAAATCCTTAAGCCTAAATTTGTCAATCCCGATGATGTATATGGCTAATGCATCCCAAAGTCAGGGATGGAGCAAAGCATATACGGATGCCAATACAGTAAGTTATGCACGAGGAGAGTCTTTTACGACATCCCAAGGACAGTCTGTGGGACAGTCATTATCTCAGACTTATGGACAATCTATGGGGCAGAGTCAGGGACAGTCTATTTCTAATTCCTACTCTCAAGGAGTATCACATACACAGGGGGTAAGCTTTGGTCAGACCTTTGGTCACTCAATTGGGCAGAGCAGCGGATTTTCCATAAATCAGTCGCACGGAACTTCTTCCGGAGTATCTTTTGGGCAGAGCCAAGGGGTTTCAAATGGGTCCTCCTTTGGACAGAGCCAAGGGTCATCGAGTGGAACCTCCTTTGGGCAGAGTCATGGAACTTCAAGCGGAACTTCTTTTGGGCAGAGTCATGGAACTTCAAGCGGAACTTCTTTTGGGCAGAGTCAGGGGACTTCGAGTGGAACTTCTTTTGGGCAGAGTCATGGAACTTCATCGGGATCTTCCTTTGGCGTATCGCAAAATGAATCGACAAACGTTGGAACTTCTGTGAATCATGGCGTAAGCCAGAATACAGGAATTTCTCAGGGACAATCCCAATCTTTCAATCAAGGAATTTCTCATAGCTATGGAACCTCTCAGAATCAAGGGATTTCCCAAAGCACCAATATTTCTCAGGGACATTCGGTATCGCAAGGAAATAGCTATAATATGAGTTATGGCCAAAATACTTCGCAATCACATAGCGTTGGGAATAGTCAATCCTATGGCTGGAGCCAAGGCCAGAGTATGAATCGGGGACAATCTGCTTCCTTTGGACAATCTTCATCTTCAAGTTTGAGTCAGGGAGTCTCATCCTCATCCTCATTTGGTATGAGTGAAGGTGTTAATAGCAGCCATGGAAGTTCTGCTAACTACGGACAATCATCTTCAGCAGGACATAGTTCAACATTTGGCGGCAATTTTGGCGGTTCATTGGGGCTTCCGTTTGGAACAGCCAGTGGAAATGCGTCTATTTCCGGTAGCAGCAGCGATTCAGCGTCATTTGGAGAATCATCATCCAATGGCATCAGCAATAGCGTTGGACAAAGCCATGGGACAAGCTTTGGGACATCCTCTGGTTCCTCTATGAGCAGCGGAGTCTCACATGGACAAAGTACATCTCAAGGAGCGTCTTTGTCATATGGCAGTTCTGCGGGCATTAGCGGCAGCTATGGAGCCAATGAAAGTTATGGAACTAATATTGGTCAGAGCATCAGCCAAGGCTGGGGAGCTAATCAATCAGTCAGCGATTCTTACAGCATTGGAAATGGTGTAAGCCAATCCGTAAGCCATGGTATATCGGAAAGTGCGGGCTTATCGCAGTCTTATGGATATGGACAAAGCAGTAGCATTAGTAATTCTGTCGGTGTTTCGGATAGCATGGGAATGTCTTATGGTCATGGAGTATCAACGGGTATCAGCGCATCACAGAATGTTGGACAATCAGATAGTACCAGCATGAGTCAGAATTTTGGACAATCGCAGAGTCAGAATTTTGGCATGAATTTTGGACAGTCACAAAGCCAAAATATGAGTCAAAACTATGGACAATCCGCAAGTCAGAATTTTGGACAAAATTACGGAATATCCAGTGGTGTAAATTATGGTCAAAATTATGGCCAATCCGTAAGCCAGAATGTAGGACAGAATTATGGAATATCTGATAGTGTAAGCTATGGTCAGAACTATGGACAATCCGAAAGCTACTCGCAGTCTCAAAACTATGGACAATCTGAATCTGTTGGTCAGAGTGAGACGTTTGGCAAATCGGTAGGACAGACACTCACAAATTCTGTGTCACAGTCAGCTTCCACAGGATATGGACAAAACGTTGGAAATACAGAAAGCGTGTCCAATGGAAACAGCTATACAACTTCCAATGGGTCTTCACAAGGAACCAGCAACGGAACAACCGGAACATCTTCTATGGGAACCAGTAGTTCTATGGGCTTGGGACCATCTATTGGATACAGCAAATCATATCAATGGCTGGATCAGGGAGTCAAAGATCTGCTTGAATTGATGGAATATCAAAATGAGCGTATAAAAAAAGCATTGCGCGGACAGGGAGCTTTTTATACATATGTATACATTGCGTGTCCGAGTTTGGACGCTCTTTCCACCGCACAGGCAGTTGCAAAGTCAACATGGCAAAACGAGTATGCGATGGTAAACCCAGTTCAAGTTCTTGACTTAACTGAGACAGAGCAAAAACATTTGTTATATCACTTTTCAGCCTTTTCTGCAGACGTAACCAGAGAAAATGTATTTGGAGCAGAAGAGTATAAATACTGTACAGTCCTGCTCCCGGAAGAATATGTTGCATACACGCATCTGCCGCGTGTCTCAGAGGGAGGCGTATTTTCGATTGTACAAGATGTTCCTAAATTCTCAGTTCCAGCACGTATGCAGGGAGACATATATATGGGAACCATTCTTAATCCAGAACGTTTTACTTTTGAGCATGGTTATCGAACAGCATTTGACTATAGAATCGATGAAAACAATTTAATGCATGGATTTTTTACAGGAGCATCGCGGTCAGGAAAAACTGTGGCAGCTATGCGTTTTATCGCGGAATTATCAAAAATCCGGCGAAAAAAGACAGGAAAGAGATTACGAATTGTTGTTATGGACCCGAAACAGGATTGGCGTACCTTGGCACGTTTTGTGGAACCAGAACGCTTTAACTTCTATTCTATGGGAAATCCTAATTTTAACCCAATTCATATTAATCCTTGGAAAGTGCCTCATGGTGTTAATCCGCAGGTTTGGATAGACGGAGTTATTGATATTTATTGCCGGGCTTATGGATTATTAGAGCGTGGAAAGCAAATGATTGCAGACGTTGTTTACGAACTGTATAAGGAAAATGGAGTATTCGATGTTTCAGGATCGGATAGCGAAAGTAAGGATTTAGTGGCTGAATTATCATCAAGAGTTAATTTTCAGTCTATATACCGTAGGATGGAGGAAAAGCGAGACAAACTCACAGGGGCAGGAAAATCAGGAAACGACACGAAAGATGCATATGCACGATTGATAGAGCGTCTTTCCTGCTTCTCAAGAGAATATTCCATCGAATCCAAGCTGTACGGCAGCTCAGAAGGCATTGCTATTGATGATTTGATAGGAGCTGATGAGGTTACTGTTTTAGAGTCGAAAGGTCTTGAAAACACGTTCAAAAATTTCATCTTTGGTGTTATTACAAGTGGATTCTTTAAGTTTGCATTAGCGCATGAAGGCGGATATTTGGCAGATGATCAATACGAAACTGTTCTTGTATTGGAAGAAGCCAACGAAGTATTAACTGGAAATGATTGTGCAGGTACTGGCGGCGGACAAAATTTTGGCATGTCCGGACAATCCGAATTTGAACAGATTTTGGATCAGTCTGCCGGATATGGATTGTTTATTTTTGCAATCACGCAGAAAATAGCAGATATGCCATCTTCAGTTATTGCTAATAGCGGACTTGTATTTGCTGGGCGACTCAAACGGACAGATGATATTAATGTTGTCGTACGAACGGTTGGCCGTGAAGAACGCATTGACGATCGTGATCTGGTCAAATGGTTTCCAAGAAGTCCTACCGGATGGTTTGTTTGCCAAACCTCGAGAACGTTTGACTTTAAAGATGCGGAACCCATTCTTGTACAGATCAGCAGATTGAACATTAATCCACCATCTAATATCGAGCTTGATGAGATCCTGATTCAGAAAAAGGCGAAAACGATTATGTCAGCTTGATGTTTCCTATAGAAAAAGCAGAGATGGGGAATGCAACAAAACCTAAATATCCTGAGCAGTGATTCCTGTTCAGGATATTTTTTCACTTATTAAAATTTTTTTTACAATACTATAAGAGAAGGAGGAACCAACATGAATTCAAAAAACAGAAAAATCCTTATTATCCTTATTATCGCTATTTTGGTAGCGGCAGCAGGTGGTGTTTCGTTATACCTCTATTTGACACCACAAAAGACAACCGTATATGTCTTTAACTCGAATTACGAATCAGGTACGGCATTGACAGAAAAGATGCTTACTCCTATTCGTTGCGATTCCAAGATTGTTACGGCTGGTAAAACGGCAGATGTAAAATCGAGATTCATCACTGGATCAGAATTGACAGAAGTGTTAAATTCCGGTGATCACCTTCGCATGGATGTGGCAGAAGGTATGCCATTGACACGTTCAGAACTTTTTGTGAATGGTGGATCAGACATTGAAAAAAATATTCATGCTGGAATGATAGCGGTAACAATTCCATTGGATTCTGTGACAGGGGCTGCCGATGGCATTAGGGAAGGGTCGCATATTAACATATATGCCACAGGTTATGATGATAGCGTAGGAACAACATTATTGTTTCAAAACATGAGCGTCATCGCCGTAGAACGAAGCGAAAAAGGAACATTAACATCAGCCACAATAGAAGTAGACGCAGAACAATCCTTAAAACTGATTAATGCACAGAATAATAGTACATTGAATCTGGCTGTTGTTGATAGTACCGATTATCAATATACGGATGAGGAAACACCTACATATAATCCAAACAAATAATACATATCAACTGCCCATTTGGGCAGTTGATACATTACAGAAAGGAGAAGCTACCTCTTAACAGGAGCTATTTACAGATGAAAATATTATTAATTGACCAGAATTATTCTTTCACAACGGATATTGAAAGTCGAATGATTTTGAGTGATGATTTTGAAACAGAAATCATTACGTTGAATAATGTCGATGAGACACAGGCAAAGCTTAAAATGTTTTCGCCGGATAGAATTGTATTGAATGCGGATATTCTGCAGTATTATCCAGATTGGGATTATAATATTCCTGTTACATGTTATGCCAGAAATGCAGATACATTAAAACTTGCTGCTGAAAAAGGAATCTCCTGTTATGGCATTGTAAAGTCGGCATCACAACTTATTGATGCTATCCATAATAATTCAGTTATCACAATTCAACCGGAGAGAAATAGAAGCAAAGTTGAAAATTCCCGCGAAAAAACACTTTCTACATCCAGAATGCCATCGGTAAATTCGGAAAGCTTTCGGGACAATCGTCCAGAACGTGTGCCTGACAATAGAAAAGATTCTATTGCCCAGAAAAAATCTGTATTATCTGATGATATCTATACTGGTGCAGTACAGTACGAAGAGGAGGATGAAGGCGAAGATATTATCGAATCAAGAGAACCTGCTCGTGTAAAACGCCCTTCTCAAGTTCAACATTCTGAACCAATAGCTCGGAATGCCGAAAATACCAGATATTATCAGGAAATACCGGCATCAAGGAAAACGCCTGTCATGGAAGACGATACAGATGATTCGAATCAGGAAGAGGATGATTATACACTTGACTTACGGAGCAGGATGGCGAAAGTTCGGGAACAGGAAAAAATTGCCGAACAGAAACGAAAAGAAGAAGAGAAGAAGAAACAGGAGTCAATGCTTGAAAAACAGATAAGTCAGGAAGTTGGAGATACCAAAAAACGTGCCAAAATAATTACTGTGTATTCCGCGAAAGGCGGCGTTGGAAAAACAACAATTTCTTGCGAATTGGCATCATACCTTGCGCTTACGGAGCATGGCCGCGATAAATTTAAGGTCTGCATTGTCGATTATAACATTGACTTTGGGGATGTTATGGGAACCTTGCTGTATGATCCAAATAAAGCGTGCATGACCTTATGGGCTGACGAAATTCGTGGGCAATTGGAACGCATGCCTGTAAACAAGCATGGCCGCCACACGAAAGAGCAGTTGAATTCGATTCAGTATTCTGCTACACAGATCGAACGATTTCTGCAGAAGAATGAAGCATCCGGACTGTATGCACTCTTGGCACCGACCTCGAATGAAGACAGTATGGATATTTCAGGTGAAGAACTTGAAATTATGCTGAATAACATTGTTGAAAACGGAGGCTTCGATTTTGTTATTTGTGATACGGGAAACAACACCCGAGATTCGTCTTATATGACGCTTCTCAAAGCAGATCAGGTATTTCTTGTACTTACGCAGAACTTCAATACCGCCAACTGCAATAATTCGCTGTTAAAAATGTTGGATGCCCTGCATTTTGATATGAATAAAATCGGCCTCATCATCAACAAAGTACAATCTAAAAAATCAGTAGGGTTGGGAACGGATGAGCTGGAAGAAACATTTATTAATCCGTTGACAAATAAGCCCTATCCATGCATTGCACTTATCAAAGATACAAATGATATTCGACGCGCGAGCAATAATGGAGAACCGCTTGTATATAGCCCTAATAACGATTTTACGAAAAGTATTGGAAAGATCGTATCCCAAATTGTTGATGAAGAGCATGCTCTTGAACAACCGGAAAAGAAAGGATTGTTTGCACGGTTGTTTGGAAAGCGAGGATAGATATGTCATTTTCACAGTCTTCTTCTCCGACACTGATGAAGGAACAGTATCAGAAAAAGGAGAATGAAAAACAACGCATTATTGAAAAAGTTGGATCTGAACATGTGCAGCCAACAAAAGAAGAACAGGACTATGCTACAGATGTTATTAAGATTATTTCTGAACAGTTTTCCGAGGATCTGATTACAAAAAACTTGGATGATCTGGATGCACCTATCAGGAGGGCAATTGCAGCCGAATGTGAAAAGCTGCAAGTTACCTTTGAAGTTCAGAAACGCATTGAAAAAACGGTCGGAATGATGGTTCTGGGCAATGGTCCTATTGAAGAATATCTGCAAGATCCCGAAGTTACAGAAATTGTTGTACAACGATATGACAATATAGTAGTCGAGCGTCATGGAAAAGTAGAACCAGTTCCGACTATTTTTAATAGCGAGGCTCACCTTCAGACCATCATCAAGCGAATTGTCCAAAAGGTAAATCGCCAGATAAATATTGGTCATCCAATTGTAGATGCACGGCTTCAGGACGGAAGCCGTGTAAATGCAACCATTCCACCGGTTTCCCCGGATGGCGCAACACTTACAATCCGTAAATTTTCACAATCTGCACTTACTGGGGCGGACTACGTAAGAATGGGATCTATGAATAGACAGATGCTGTACTTTTTGACACTCTGTGTGAAGGGAAGATTAAATATTTTTGTCTCTGGTGGTACTGGTACAGGAAAAACCACAATGCTGAATATGCTATCGTCTTATATTGCAGAAAATGATCTGATTATTACGATAGAAGATACCTTGGAATTAAAATTGCAGCAGAAAAATGTCCGAAGAATGGAGGTTCGGCTTTCAAGCACAAAGGATATGGAAATGGTTGACCAGAAATCGCTCGTTAAAGCTGCTTTGCGTCAACGTCCAGATCGGATTATTTTAGGTGAAGTACGTGATGAATCCATCATAGATCTGGTTTCTGCTATGTCAACTGGTCATGAAGGGAGTATGAGTACCATACATGCAAACAGCCCCAGAAACATGTGTGATGTGCGAATTCCGATCTTGTACTCCTACGATAAGAATGCAGATTTTTCCGAAAAATCTATAGCATTGCAAATTGCGGAAGCTGTTCAGATAATTGTACAGCTATCACGCTTTCCTGATGGCAGCAGGAAAATAACAGCAATAACAGAGGTTGATGGACTGGAAAACTCTGGAAAATTACGACTTAATGATATTTTTTTGTATGATCGACAGAGAAAAATCTTTCATGCAACTGGTAACGTTCCTAAGACTGCTATTAGGAAAATTAGGGACCATGGTATTTCCGTAGACGAAACCATTTTTCAGATTAATGTACCAAAGGAGGAAATTAAGACGTGAGTCTTTCTATTGTTATCGCATTATTTTGCTCTTCCATTATGTTATTTTCGCTTTTTTTTATTGCGAAAGTTCACTGCTCGGAAAGTCGCGTCAATGTAGGTGATGATTTCATTACCGTATTCCTAAAAGATCGGGAACGCGTGATAAAAAAATCAGGTTCTCGGATGGCTATTAGTACATATTTGCTAATTTTGGGCATTTCGCCATTGGCGGTAGGCGCATTTGTATATTTCTTCTCTCAAAATGGCCTTTTTTCTATCTTAATGGCATTTATGGGATTTCTGATCCCGGACATTCTTCTTATGATAATTCGAAATAGCACACAGAAAAAATATGAGGAGCGTTATGCCAGAGCTTTAAATCAGATGGGATCTTCTCTAAGAGCGGGGTTAAGCATTGCAAGAGCAGTAGAAGATGTTGCTCAATGTAAATTTGTCCATCCGTCAATGCAAAAATGTTTTGCTAAGTTGTCAGCTGATCTCCAAATGGGGCTTCCTGTATCGGAAGCTTTTCAAAGAATGGCGGATGATTGTGGTAATGAAGATGCACAAGATGTTGCACTTGCAATTGCTGTACAAGATACAGTTGGTGGACACGAAGCAGATGTGGTGTTGTCCATTGCTAAAAACATTGAAGAAAGAATTATGATGCGCAGGGAAATTAAAAGTATTTTTGCTGCAACAAGTGCGATGGTTTGGATGTTTGATTTTATTGCACCTGGTACTATTTTGTACTTTTGCATTACCAGTCCATCCTATATTGACACTTATTTTCAAGACTCTATTCATATTTTGATGTTTGTGATAATCTTGTGTATGCCATTTGTAGGATCTATCATCAACCATAAAACACTTAAACGAGTACAGAAAGGGGTGTGATTTTATGGAATTTGATGCACTTTCTATTTCTATTTTACTGGGGATAGCTATTTTTCTTTTTATTATTTTTATATCAGCGATCTTCTATAATTTGGAACATAAAGGGACTCGTTATGCCAGCGAACACCCGGACGATTGGCTATTCCATGATTTTGACTCAAAAATGTATAGTGCAATTTACGGATATGAAAAGCCAGATACTGTAGCAAATAAATTTGGAATAAAAGCGGAGAAATATTATCAGAGTTGCAGTTTAGTAAGAAAACAACCAGATATGAAGCGTATGGTAATGAGATATACATATGCAATTATTTTGCTTACGATTTGTGGAGTGTTATCTATTGTATCGTCCATGTACTTTATGCTTTGCGGGATTTTGGGATTTTTTATTCTGGTCGGCTATGAACAAATGACCCTAAATGCAAAGGCGGAATCTATGAAAGCTCAAATAGCAGATGAATTGCCACGATTTCTGGATCTGCTTCAAGCAGAACTGCAGATCGGAATGCCTATTGAAAATGCAATGCTGGTTATTTGTGAAAAATTTCCATCATTAATTTCAACAGAATTTCTGAGGGCGCTTAGTGAATCACAAATGGGAGCCTCCGGCTGGCAGCAGGCCATGGAAGATGTCGCAGCGCGATATGATGAGGAAACATTAAGTGATTTTGTTCTTAACGTTTCGACTTCTTATACCAAAGGTGTTTCGATTGCAGCAACCGTATCCAAAAAAGCGAAAGACATTAGGGAAACCCATGTACTGGCGGTCAAAGAAAGAGCCGGAAAGGTTACAAATACAATTTTGCTGCCGATGGCTATTTTCCAGCTTATGCCGATGATCGTATTCCTAATAATTCCAATACTATCAGAATTAACAGGAACACTTTTTTGAAAGGAAGGAAATACATATGATAGCAGAAATACTACTCATTGTTTTAAGCGGTGTTGCAGCCGTATTTGATCTGGAATACAGAAAAATCCCTAACCTCGTAATTGCAACAGGCATTTTTTGCGGATTGTTTTTATGCCAGGAGCCAAAGACAATTTTAATCCGGTGTATTGGTATAGTATTTGTATTTCTTTTTGGAATGTTTCAGCTTATGGGTATGGGAGATCTCAAATTATGGATGGCAATTGTAGCATTTGTGGGATTTTCCCGTAGCTGCTTCATCATTGTTGGCGCAGCTATACTATTATTGGGATATGCATGGTTTTTTGTACCCGGTTCGAAGCAGACAATAAAATTAACCTTACGACAGTTGTCATTAAAAAATGTACAGGTATTTGAACAGAAGGAGTTTCCCTTTGCCCCGTTCATTTTTGCCTCGTGCGTATTATATGGTATTTTGAGGAGCCTTCACGTATGTTAAAACGATTTCGGAAGGGGGCGGGAGAGTTTATCGGCTACAGCATCTCAATCCTATTCCTTACGATTTTTTATATCATCATCCTAAACTCATTGATCCTTAATAATGCCGAAAACGTAATGGAAGAATGTATCTTGAGTGTCGGAAGGCAGGTTGTAATCTGCGACTCACTGGAACAGGCACAGGAGCGAGTGCAGGATGCTGCGGAATACTATCTGGAACGCGAAACTCGGGTCATTGATCATTCATCAATTCAGGCAACGGTCGATTATGCACCAGGCTATGAAAGTAAAGATCATGTCTGGGAAAAAGGAAAATTTATTCAAGTGACTGTAACTGCAGATGTGCATGGATTTACACAATGGTTTAAAAAGCCGAAAACAGTCCGCTGCATCATGATGATTGAAAACGGGGGTGAAAGTTCTTGAAGCTGAAGCGTTTACGACGAGGCAATGGGGTTTTTATCTATGGCTGCTTTATGCTGTTACTTATCTACGCTCTGGTCATTGGCGTTATTCAGACATATGCAATTCGTCAGATGGCATTGAAAGCTCAAAATGCAGTGGATTCCATCGCTGATGGGGTTGCAATATATATGATTCAGAATGATGGTGCGTCCTATCAGGAAGCATATACGCAAGCTGAGAAGCTTAAGAAATTATTGCAGTCCAAAACCAATATAGATATTGTCGATTTACAAATGGATGCAGATGCATTTGAAAAAAACAAAATCAGAGTGACATTATCTGTAGGACAGTGGTATTTACCTAGTTTGGCATCCATTCACTGGGATCAGGACAAGACAAAATATCAAATTCAAAAAACAGCGACAACAGAATTTATTTCTTCAAACAGCTATGGTACAGGTGCAACAGCGCAAGGAACAGCTATCGTGCAATTTGCATTACAATGGGTAGGAAATCCCTATGTTTGGGGCGGAAATTCACTTACGAATGGTATTGACTGTTCGCATTTTGTATGGCAGTGTCTTACACATTGTGGAGTATATAGTGGTCCATATGCGACATCCGGTGAGTGGAGATCTTTAGGCCAGCCTGTCGCAGATTTAGCACATGCAAAAGCTGGTGATGTCTTATGTTATGCTGGACATGTCGCAATTTATGATGGAAATGGTATGATTGTGGAAGCGAAAAATGAAACAGCGGGAATAACACATGATCGAAGCGCAGATTGTCGCCCAATTCTTGCGATTCGAAGATTTACAACAGATTAGAGGAATAAGCGATGGAAAGATTACGATCAGGAAATGGAGAATTTCTCGCGGCTGCGTTTATGAGTGTGTTTATCACTTCGATGGTGATATTGATAATTGCAGTGATGCAGATCAATTTCTCAATGAATAATCTGTCAAAAGCCATAGTATCATCGTCCAGAGCCGTAGCGGTGTGTGCAACAAAGACAAATGCCGAAAAACTATCACTGGAAGTGGCGCAAGCGTCGATTGAAAATCAGAATATATCAGATATTAAGGTTGTACTTGAATATGCAGATTCAAATTGTAATAAATGGGTTACTGGAAATCAAGTTATTATAACCGTATCCGCTTACGTAAAAACAATGTCTCCGTTTTTGTCCGGTGAACGAAGCATTGTACATATGGTTACTATAGAAGATTCTGACGAATTAGTTGGAAATGGGAATGCCGAGAAAATATGGAACTATCTTCTGTCACATGGAATTACACCCGCAGGAGCAGCCGGTATACTTGGAAATATGGCAAATGAATCCAGTACAAACTTAGATTCTACCTTGTTAGAAGAACGGGCTGTTAGAAGAACAAGGATTACGGGGCAAATGTATACGCAAATGGTAGATTCCGGTGAAATATCAAGAGCAGAAGTTATTAGCAGCTCCAGATTTGGCCTTTATTCCGGTGGAAGATATGGATATGGAATTGTCCAGTTTACAGATCCAACAATTAAGGAATATTTGTGCCGTTATACAATAGATAAGGGAAAGAGCATTGGAGACTTAAAGGGGCAATTGGATTCGCTGATGGCGTATTTGCAGCAGTATGAGCCTGCATTGCTTAATACCCTAAAATCCATACAGGATGTGGAAGCCGCATCTACTGCCTTTTTGACACAATATGAAAAGCCAGCCAATATAGAGCGTGAAAAAGGTGAACGTGCTTCAGCTGCACAATTATATTATCAACAATTATTATCTAATTGATACATCTCTAATAAGAAATAAGACCGTATTCGAAAGAAATGAGATTCCCCTCAAAATTCTTCAAATACGGTCTTATTTTTACTGGTTATTTTTTATGACCTCAAAAATATAGTTTGTTATGTTTTCTTCGGTATTAAGGTTATGCGATGCATAATACGCTTCAACGGCAGCTTCCTGATCAATTGAGAGGTTGGTTATATATAATAATTGGTTGCGACTTACCATTTCCAAAATTTTTGGAGAATATATACCAAACGTACGAAGAGTGAGATCTATAGCCCGGCGCTCGTCCAGCGAAATCTTAGACATTAACCAACCACTTTGACTTGCAATGCCATTATCGAGTAATATGTAATCTGGTTTATTATACATGTTATGTATAATAGGGTAAATTGGTCCATTCAGAGATACCTGACACTCATCAGGAATTAATTGCTTCCTATTTAATGCGTAATTTACTCCGCTTGAGAAAAATAAAAGGCATTCTAACGTTGTCGGGGTAATTTTTCCTACGTGTGTTAAAATATAATTTGCAATTTGGTAGATTTTAGAATCACGAATGCTCGATAATTCATGATACCGTTTGCAAATTTTCCTATATGCTAAGTTTGTAAGTTTAGATTTATGCTTTTCTACACAATCAAGAAAGAAAGATTCATCATTCAGGAAGCTCATTAATATTTCTGAGTTCGCGGAACATGGCATGACTCCTTCATAATATCTTTTTACGGTAACCTTTCCGAATCCGGCCACAATGCTCAAAGCTTCCTTTCCGATATTATATTTCTGTAGTATTTCATTTGTTTGGCTTAACGTGATAATTCCCTTTAAGCGTTTATCAATTTCACTTTTGTATTGCTCTTTTTTGATGTAGTATTCCGAATCTGTTGCAACTTCGGAATCACAATGCTTACATATGCCTGTCCTATAACGTAAACAGATCTTTTCTCCCTTATACCATTCGATATGCACCTTATTTCTTATGGTACAGGGGACATATTCATTGCAATTTTTACAATAGCCAAATTCTTCCATGATTTTTCTCCAATCAATAATTCTTCCTATATAGTATTGAGAAAAAAACTGGAGAAAGGATTCACATACAAAAAAATCCAGTATAATTTTATTTTTTTCTTCTTTCACAATACTATAGACAGACATATAGATTGGAAAGGAGGCACTATCATGTTTAAAAAATATGTCAAACAGTTTCTTACAGATGAATCCGGAATGGAATTGTTGCAGCTTGCTATTGTTGTCGTAATCACAGTAGGATTAATCGGTGTAATGACGAAATTGATGAACACGGTTCGTGAGAACATCAGTAAAGCCAATGATAATGCAAACACCGAGATGCAGGGCATCCTCAGAGATGCGAATTCTGATTCCTGATTTGGCACAACAAGACCATAGTTCCAGTAAAATCGCTGTGAGCTATGGTCTTATTTTGGAGGAATACTATATGCAGAGAAGAAAAATCCAAATATGGTTAGGAATATTGGCAATATGTACATCATTGGGAACACCCATATCGACCTATGCTGATACCCAAGATGTCACAACCAATGTTGGCGATAAAACGACCATAAAATCAGATGGAAGTGACAAAGAAACGACCAATGGTCAAGAGGATTCTTCAGATACAACATCTGGGGGTGATACAACTGTACATTACACAGAAGCGCAGTTGAAAGCAATGGACGCAAAAAAGAAATTGAATTATGAATTACGTTCAATTTTAACGGAGGTCAGGAAGAATGCAGACGAAAACGGAATGTTTCACAGTCCGAATTCGTCCATCAAGGATATTGGGTATTCTTATGGAACCGTTGATGTAAAGAAAGATCAGATCGATCAGATTTTAGATTATTTAAAAGACTTTGAATCCGTTTTAAATAAGGATAATAATCGTCAGGATTTTGATGTTATTAGTTCTGTCACTAATCCAATTTTCGATAATATGCACATGCCAAAGAAAAGCTTTAGTGAACCTACAATAGAAGATGGCGGCGGGAAAATTGCGCTTATGGATAAAAATGGAGATTTATCCTTGATTGTCAGTGCGTCAGATGCGCCGTCAGATGGCTTATTAGCCACATATGAGAAAAGTCTACAGACAGATCAAGAAAATGGAAATAAAGGGCAAGATTCGGCATCTTCAAGCAATTCTGAGGATTCAACGGATAAGAATACAAATGGTCAAAATGGATCAGATAGTAATAAGGGAGACAATCAAAATAGCTCTTATCTTACAGGAAATAGTGCAGACGACATTCTGCTTCGGCAGGTTATGGATGCTATTGCAAAAAAAAAGGGATTTTCATTTTCAGATGATCAATTTCTCACGAAACTGATTCAACAAGATGGTAAAAATTATTTGCTGTTATTTCAGAATAAGAAAGATCCGCCCTTTAAACTGGTAGAAGGTTCTAGTCTTAATCAAAACTCGAACACAAATTCATCAAGTAATAGTACCGGAACATCAAATAATGGTAATAATAGTAGCAGTACAGACAAAAATAGTTCCAACACTGGAAACAATAGTTTCTCTTCCGACAATATTTCCTCCGTTACGCAGATTCCAGACTACAAAGATGGCTCTACGACAATGCCGGGAGTACGTGATGACCTTGTGGATGGGGGCATGAATGCATTTTACACAATAACGGATACATATGAACTATTCTCCAGATTTTCTGGCAGCAATGCAATGAATAATTACTGTACACTGGCTTATATCAAAGATATTCATGTTGACAGTATAAGAAAAAACGTTATATTGAAGACAAACTATAAGTCCAATGTCAGACGATGGGTAGTAGAAAAAGACGGAGGATCTAAAGTGGTTGTCCAAACGGATGATCCAAAACATCAATTTGATTTTTCAACAATGGACCCAGGTGAATATACTGTTACAGCATATCAAAAAGTAACTTACACAGTTGGAACCAGTGTGAAGTATGATATATGCGAATATCTCTTCGATCCAGTTACGAATGGTCTTATTTATTTCAACGAACAGACGGTCGAAAATGGAACAAATAAGTCCTTGAGCTTGGACACAGTTACCAAAACAGGTTATGTTGCCACTGGTGATGTATTTCGAATCCATGTCAACAATCTGGGAAAAGTGGAAACGGTCAGCCCGTCAACCAATAGAACTGAATGAGTGAACAGATTGCCCCCGCGAAAAACGGGGGCTTTAATTTTGTGATGCAAAGCTTCGAAACAGGGAAATACATGTTTCCGGAAGGTCATCGGATATCGTTCTCTGCTCGTAAGAAATATTTAAAGAAAATAGATGTGAGCCATCCCATATAAGGCATTCGACAATCTGCATTTGCACAGAATCTACAACATACGTAGCTTTTGCAGTGGCTTTTGCATCAGAAGCCTGAAAGCTATTCATCATAAAACTTTGCTTGTCGCTTCCAATTAACTGTGCCATATCTGTTGCGGTCATAGAGGACAGACTGCTGTCATAATCCTGCATCGTTATTGTCATAGACGCATTGCTCGATTGATCCATTGCGACGATCGAATTAGATGATGTTCCTAAGACCCATGTGTCCGGGTATGCAAATTCAAATTGATCTGCTGATAAATACTGCAATGCGTAGCCGTCCGGAATGGGATTTTCTGCGTTCCAGGAAAAAGAATTCAGCATTTTTTCTATATAAGGAAGGATTTTTTCGTAAATTTCATCGTTAAATATGCAGGATAAGCGTATAATATGCTCCCGGTCCCAATAAACTTCTTCAATATAATCGTAAGTGCTATTTTTAAGATCTTGATACATCACTTCATAACTGGATGCGCTTTTTCGTGTAAAATTTTTAAAAGTTTTTCCATCTTGTGTGATTGACGCGGAGAGAGTATCTGCGGCAACGTTATTAATCGCGGGATTATACGCGAAAACCTCCATGCGTATCGTAGCTCCAGAAGGCTTGTGGATGTAAGATACAGTATCGTGGTCTATAACCTGTGTCCAATCTTTCGGAATGCTGATTGAAAAATGATATGTATTATCTGCGTAAATTTGCATTTCGATATTTTCTTCTTCACTTGAGCTGTCAGAAAGCGTTTCCTGTTGAACGACATCTGTCGAAGTGTATACGGCCAGAGTATTGCGTTGCTTGTTTTGACCGATGACTGCAGCAACAATAGATATGCCTAAAAAGGCGAAAAGAATTACCTTTCCATAGGTTTTGAAAAAGCCATTCTGCATAATCGTTCCTCCTCATGGCTAAATAGAGTGTATGTTTAAGCGTTTTGTAAATACAAAATTCAATTTTTTAGCAGTTAAATTTTGACTTCTAAAATTGCTATTGTAATATTGTTATATTGTCATGTTTTAGTGTAATAATATATAATATATAAATTTTAACTACTAAAGTTGTTTTTTAATTTTAAAAGTCGATTTTAGCAGTCAAAATTCGACTTCCATTCTGTTTCACTTCTTTTTCTCAAAAGCATAACTTTATCACGTTATATCATTAAAGCGAAGTTTGGATAGAAATATACACGAATCTTAATCATCTGTTAGCGGTTAAAAGGAGCGATTCCATGTATCCCATGTTATATTGTCTCTGGTAGAAGTTGTTGAATTTATTGCTCTCATCAATGCAATCCTGAAGTTTATATTCTATTCCAGTAATAGCTGGCTGCTCTGTCTCTTCAGTACCAGACGAAGCAGTTTCTTTTGTGGAACAATCACTGTCGTTTAAAGTATGAACTGTAGTGTCTGCTATGGCATTATCCGTGTTGCTTCTTTTGGTATGTTTTTTCGAATGACGGCGGCGATAGGCATTATAATCATTTGCCCATCTGGAAATTATTTTGAGATTCATATATGTAGGTGGATATTTTTTTCGGATTTTTTCAATCTGGTATTTTATGACTTTTGCACCGTAGATATCTACCAGCATTTTGTAATCCTCCAACGGCAAAATATGACCATCGTTGCCAATTATAAGGTTTCCATCAAGAACAGGATATTCGTCAATTTTGGTGATATCCGAGTCCTGTTGTTTTACAGGTGTTTCTTTTTGAATTTTGGGGTTAGATGTTGTAGAAGAATACAATTTTGAAAAAGTTTCCATAAAGGTTTGAATAAAAGCTTGCATAAAATCTGCTTGAGGTTGTTGCAAAGACAAACAATTTTTCGTGGCGTTTGACACTTCTGTAAAGTTTTCTGAGTGAGAGCTTGCAGAATCCACTTCTATGTTTGCCTTTGAATTAGTCTCTGCCAATGTGGATGGTAAAATATCACCTTGGGGTTGAATCGGTTTCCCATCAGTGCCATAAACAGAAATTAAGGTTTCTTTTCTGCGTGCCACGAAACGTTCAATTAATCCTATATCTTGGAGGCTGCGAAGCGCTTTACCGGCAGTGCCTTCTGTGCAGTGTAATAGTTTGGCTGCGTCTTTTTGCGTGCATGATATGTATTCCTGACCTGTAAGGGCTTGTGTATACAAATGCGCATACAGCAATTTTGCATCGGAAGTTAATTCACAATACGGTGCTTTGAAATAAAATTCACTAGAAATAATAATTGTTTCCATAGATAAACCTCCTTAGTACCTTTAATTTTGAACCGAGAATGTGTCCGCAAGACAAACTCATAGTTATAGTATTGAAAAAAAAGTTGAAAAAAGAATTCTCATGTACGAAAAAATTATTTAGAAGCAAATTTACCATTCTACTAAGTGTACGGAGGTGATAGATATGGCAGATAATAAGATAGAGATCCTTACTTCAAATGCCAAACAAGTTATCAATGATTATGTGCTTGGTACAGATACCGATTTTCAGAAGGTTGAAAACGCAATTCAAGAGCTTGCAGAGAATGATATTTCTACGCTTAACTGGAATTCATTGGAAAACTATCCGGATAGATCGCATGATTACCAATTTTCATATAATAATTCAGACGGAACTATAAACATATGGGATACCGAATCTGAAAGCTATCTAAGTCCATCTGAATTTTTACTAAGTGAACACTCAGATCGTCAGATGGCATGTGATCAGTATGCCCAGCATCGTCTGCAGTTTCTTGAGAACACACCTGAAGCATTAAGAGACTGTGTTTCTAACATATTTCAGACTTTAAAAGATTACCATTTGGACGTAACTATTTTGGCTGTACCTAATAAGACAGGCTCTTTGGACGGAAAGGATTTTTTCGCATTTGATGTGAGTGGAGGACGGGAACAGATTTTTCATAGCCAGACAGGTACATCGATCGGACTGAAAGAATTTCAGGAAACATTGGAACAACTGCAATTTTGGGATCATGAAGAGGATTCTACATCAGATGAGCGAATTAATCGTATTCTTGATGCAGCAGCAGATAATCCTGCGCGTCTGCGTATGGAAGTGAATTTCCTTTTTGATGATAAGATTCAGCCGAATGGAGTTGATTTTGATGAAAATGCGTCAATTACATGGACAATTCGTGGAAATCATGAAACAGAGACATTTATTTTGACACGAGATCCTGATACGCATGAAATAACGGCATATGAAGCGAACCATGGAGTCTTGAATATCGAACAGTTACAAGAAGAAGCCTCCCGGATTGGCGTTGCAGATGTGTCGCTTTCCAATCGTGTTACTTCAGATGAATACACGCAGTTAGATCATATGCAGACTATGGAAAAAGCGTCAGCCAAAGCAACTATATCGGCGGTAACAATGGAACGTGGTTTGCGCGGAATGGGATCGCTGACTTGGCATATGCATGGCACAAACGGGCAGGAAGATTTCTCCTTAGATGGAAATAGAGATGGATCTCCCATTATACGGGACAAAGCTGGAAAAGAATATGATATAGATTCTATGTATAATAAGCTGGAAGACATCGGATATTTTAAAACAGCAGATCCAGCTCCCGTCGATATGTACGCGCTGCCAGCAAGAGAAGAGTTACCGACTTACAATTCGTTATTTAATTTTTTCCCTCCAGAAGTTCGGAAGAATATGGATGCAGATGAAGTAAAAGAAATACGAGCGTCCAATCCTTATTATGGCATAGTGGATGGAATTGATATGACACGTAAGACAATTCCAATCCATGTGGATAATGCAACGATTCGAAACCTCTTGGGGGAATCCTATCAAGATGCCACTATAGATCGTATGTCCGTGTCTACTCAATACGGAAATTATATCTCAATAGAAGGCGTAAAGTTCGGTATTACAGACCGTATTTATCTTGATGGCGACATCACGAAAAAGGATGGGGAAAAAGAACATATCAATGCTCAATATGCTATCCGGGCAGATGGTGTGTATGTGTATTCAATCGGTCAGGATCAGGTATCAAGTTCGCACAAAATCAGAATTGTTACTGGAAATGATGCTCCTGAGAAGATGGTTCCGTTTGATCGCCTAAGCTTATCACATCGAAAAAATTGGTTTGCAAATGATGTAAAGGCTAGGATAGAACGGTTAGAAAAAGGATCACCAGAGCGGCTGGACCAATTCAAACAAACGCCTATGTATAAAGGCTATGAAAATTATCAGAAAATACAGGAACTATTAGAGGAGTCAAAAACACTCGTGGATTCTGCAAAAGCAGATGGAGATAAGGCTATTGAAGAGTTATCTCCGGAAAAGCAGAAAGAATATGCTTTGGCCGTGCATGATTATCAGGAAGCAGTTTCTGCCGTTGAAAAAATTGTAGAAACAAAATTTGCAGCAGCGGTTAGAGATATTGTTAATAATGCGGTCGATGAAATAAAAGAGAGTGTTATGCTCGGCGGAAACATGGAGAAAAAATTTGATTTCTATCTGGATCAGAGAAATCAAACTATGGATATCCGTGATAAACTGACCGAATATCGAAACACAAAGCTAGATCGAATCCATGATTTTCAAGAGCGTTATACAAATCAAGGAAACAATATCATTGACAGTCTTGATTTTGGGCGTTTTGAAGATGCAGAAAAGGCAGTTGCAGCCTTTGGCGAATTGAGAGAAGAATACGCGGCATATAAAAAAGATTGCGCGGATGTGGAGAGAGTGCAGCCAACGATAGAAAGAGCTGAAAAATATCTTGACTTGTGCGATGCAATTATATCAAGTGCAACCAAACAGGATGCTTTTTCAAAAAGAGATATGGGACAATTTTTGGCGGATCATGGTCCGATGCAGACTTTGCGGGAATATTTATACTTTGAGGCTCGTTTTCCCATGGGATGTGATATGAGAGATTATGCTTCTGCATTGAAAGACTCTTTACGCGATGTGGACAAGCTGGAAGTACAAGAAAAGGTAGATGCTTATAACGAACGGCAGACAGATTCTGCGTATAAGCTTCATATTGGTGATGACGGTGGTATATATACCAGTTTTGGCTATCGTATCAGTTATGACTATCATGATACAACCAGAAATGTAATGCACTATTATACAGAGCGTGAAGACGGCAACACCTATATGCAGATTGATGCGCCAACATACTACTACAAAGAATCAGAAAACAAGATAACGACAGATGTCAGCAATGGACATATTCCCGTCTCTTCGAATGCCCCGCTAATTGGAAGAGAGGTCGGCGTTGATTATACCAATGCCTGGAATGCGCTGCGATATACACTTCCGGAGAGCGGGAATACTACAATGGCAGATATTTTAGAGTCTGTAAGAAGAGATTTTCTGGGAAGTAAATCAGCAAATCAATACGATTACATTCGTAAGGATATGGATGTTATTGGGCATCCGGTGGAACGTTATCGCCCGATAATTGACGATATACTAAAATCCGAAAAATCGTATACATGTGACGAAATCAAAGAAAAATTCATGGACTTAAAAGAAAACACCATGGATAAAGTTGAAAAAAATACACCAGAAAATTCCACGGCGGACTCCGAAAAGAGTGAATCTGGCATAGAAAAAAACAGACAGTATAATCTGATGACGCGGGCTGAGGTGAATTTGGAAGGTCAATTACATTTGACGCAAGAGAAAGTTGAAGCGTTAGAAGTTCAGGCAGAGAAAATAGCATCGTCCAAAGGAACAAGTATTGAAGTAGAAAAAGGAAATTTGATTCAGGAAACGTTCGAAAAAATAAAGCCGTATTTGTCCGGGCTAAAAGAATTGCAAGGGAAAATGGAGGGAATGCAGGATCGAATTGGAGATTCCCGTTTACTCCGAAGCAATACTTTTTACCAAGATTACAAAATGCAATATGATTTTTGTGCTAAAAAGGCACTTGACCTTGGTGCAGCCTATGGAAAGGATCAGGTTATTAAGAATTATATATCCAATAATGACTTAAGAATGGATCGGCAGGAGTATTATAAAACGAACTACTATACCAGTCTTGAGCAAAGAATTCTTTCGGGTGGACAAGAGGGGCTTGAAAAATATGAAACCGAAAACGGAAAGTCCTATACATATGGCACTAAATATGATCTTAGTGCTTGGGAAAAGGTAGGAAACTTTTTTGCATCTACGATATTTCGCCCGTATTTTCGCAATATTGAGAAAACGATTGATCGTGATCCTCATGCAAAAGTTGCTTACGAAACAGTCCCTGCAGTTGAAAAGCCCGAGGAAAATCCCGTTGATACTTCCTCAATGGTAAGCGGAGGAGCGCAGGGAGGCGTTACGACGGAGAATCAAGCTGCTGATGGTATGGACTCGAAAAATTCAGAAGAATCTGGAGCTTTAGCGGATGAAAAGAAAGCAGAAGAGGAGCAGCATATGGATTTAAAAGATGCGATTGAGCGTGAGAATCAGGACACAAAAGACGATGCTATGGTTGCGGAGCAGACCAGAATGGAAAGTCAGGATAACGATCAGGACAATATGACCGAGGCTGCAAATTCAAAGGATAATAGCGAATCCGTAGTGAACGGTGAAGAAGTTCATGAAATCCCGGAATCTGATGTATTGGAAACTGCTGAAATAAGCAGCGCGGATGAGGATGTGACAGCAGATTTCGAAATAAGTCAGTCAAGAGATGAGCCAGAATCTGATTCTGGTGCAATGCCAGAAAGCCTGGATGTTCAAGATAGACAGGAGGAACTGTTAATAGGGAGTGTTGGTGAAGATCATTCAGATAGTGATTCATTTTCAACGGCGGATGCTAAAAATGACACGTTTGAACCAACAACTGATGATGCAACATTAGAACGTGGGGAATCACAGGCGGAAAGCCCAACGATAGGATCTGAAAATGCAAATAGTTTCCATGAAGAGTACAAAGCACAATTTTCTGACTGTCTTAATGCGGCAAATGCATTAGATGATGTCCTTTCACAAGCAATAGAAGACGTTTTTTCAGATGAAAATCTTGGATATATGGATATTGTAAACGCAGCCGCGGATGCAATCACAGATCATTATAATTCAGATACGCCGTATTCCGAAGCTGCTGAATCGAGTGCAGATCTCGTATATGAGGTTACTGATTTGGACGGTAAGCCAATGGATAATATGGATACGATGGCTGAAAAATTACAGCAAAATGGACTTTCTGCAGAACATGTCGATCATTTATATGAGTTGGCAAGCGACCGATATGCATCTCCAGAAGAACCGTTTGAGCAACCAGATCCATATGAAGGCTTTATGGATCTGGATTCTGGTGTGACAGATTCAGTAGATAGGGTAGATATGTCGCAATCATCATCCGTAGATGCACAGCAGAAACTGGACTTTTATGAACCAAACCAGTTTTTAGATCAAATGAGCAATGATTTGGATTCCTATGTTCAGGCTATTGAGCATGCGGAAAATATAGGAACAGATGTTCCGGATACCGCGTTATCGGATATTGTTGGCTCCAGTTTTTCCGTAGATAGCCTGAAATCAGCAATTGATTTAATGGAAGCGGAAGTCAAAAGCACGGCGGATGATGATAGAGATGCCCAAGAGACTATGGATACAGATCCTGTTTTATCGGAAGATATCCCTGAAAGTTCCATAGAGCCAGAGGTGGATGATAGTTTGGATGCAGACGAGTGGAGGCGATATTTATGATGATTCAGATTCTCTTTGTACTTGTGTTTCTAGTGTTTTTCTTTATTGGCGCAGGAATCTCTATAAAAATAATTGCAGATGCGAAACGATTTAATATTCATTTTGAAAAATGTAGAATGGGAAAGCGAAAACAAAAAGAAAAGGGATACCGAAATAAGCGAGGATCAATACATAACCGTTTTACACGCCGGGAACCATATACTGATTTTATATGTATGACAGAAGGAAAGAATTCAGAAGCTCATGTGAAATATGCTCGTGAAAAAGAAGATTCTGCATATCATTATCCTAAAAAGGATGACTAAAATAGAACTGGGCCAGCATTGTCTGGTCCAGTTTTGTATCTAATTTTGAGAACAATTTTCAATACTATATATATCGGAATAGAAAGGAGGAACTGGTATGCAAAACATTAAGGTATCAAAAGATTGTTATATTCCAAAAGATAACATCAAATTATACATAGCATATGATAGTAATGCTGTGCGGAAAGATGTTCGTATCAAAAGAAAACAGGGGCTTATATACGACTATACAAATGGGAAAAAAACTATGTCGGTTATATATCTTAAAAACGGGGAGCTGGTATTAACCCCTGTTTCCGTAGATACATTGAATCAGCGAATGGAAAAGGAGTGATTGATTTGAATGATTTTTCAACTTTGATTGCGGCTGGCGCGGCAGGTCTTATGCTGGGAATTGTGTCTCCGTTAGTGGCATACTTAAAAGTTCGAAGAAAAAAGAAAAAATATCAGTTCAAGTCAGAACCTGTTTCTAAGAAGATTACGGCGGACCGCAGGTATCTGAATGGCAGGCGTGATCACTCAACAGAGGAATACTAGAAAGGAGTTAAAATGCAGAAAAAAATTGCACGCAAAATAGCATCAATAACGGCAGTCAGTTTGGCTTCTGGACTAATAACTGTTCCGGCAGGGGCCAATGCGGATCTCACGCCAAATTTGCAGATTATGCAGAAGACAGAGATAATAAGCGACGAAGCGTTAGATCAATCATATCAATATGATTATCAATCAGATGGGAACGATCAAAAATTTACGCAGGTCGAAACGTCGTGGGATAACGCTTTCGTGGCTAAGAAATTAGTCGTTGGAGATTGGAAAAACTACGATGGAGATGTCGTTGTTTCGATTCTTAAAGATGATGGAATGGAATATCAGCTTCAAACGACCGAAAACGCTCAAGTCGAACTTTCTGATTATGGAGAAATTTCAAGCATCAAATTGCAGCCGGCAGGTGAAATTGCAAATTCAGATGCTTCAATGTCAGGGATGGTAATTGATGGCGACATTGATATGTCACAAGCGTCTGATACTGTAGAATTAAAAGGGACTATTCGGGAATCAGAAGACGGGGAGAACTTCACATCAAAGGTAGACGAAACAGTCTCAGCAACGGTTTTGAAAACGAGTTATAAAATTGAAACACCAGTATGGAAAACAGAGCAGGACAAGCTTTCTTACGGTCAAACAGCCAAGGTGACATTGGATGGTTTGGCTGGAACCGGAACAGCAGAACTTTCCAGCTATGAATGTCAACTGATCATCCCAAAAGGAACAGAAATTGAGCAGATTGATCTTCCAGAATTTGAACATGCAACAAGTACACTATTTGTTGATGGGAAAGAATATACGGAAGGAATCATTACCTCTGATTCCGAAGTTCTGTTACAAATTTGTCTCGAAAAGGACAATAATAGTTTGATTGAAGACGACAATAGTCAAGATGAAGACAACAATAGTCCTGCATATGACTTCAAACAAACAAAAAGTTTGTCACTGTTATTAAAAAACATTCAACAGGATGCAAAAAGTGAGGATGTTTTGATCCAGGCATACGTAAAAGCGGTCTATGGTGATGATCAGGAAGTAAAAACAGAAGCCTCTCAAAAGATACAGCTTATTTGTGAATATCAGATGGAAAGTCCAAAAGTTTCCAGTTCAGCCACAATAATTCCTGGACAGGATGATGTACAGCTTACATTTAATAATATGAATGCAACAGCGACAACATCTGTCACGGGTTATGTGGTAGATTTTTATATTCCATCTGATTTGACAGTGGAAACAATACGTGTCCCGGAATTTGTTGATTCAGAGGGAAACTCCGTAGAACGTTTGATTACAATTAATGGTCAACATCCCAGTATCTTGAACAAAACCATTTTTTTATACGATAAAATAGGTTCTTTTCAAATGGTCGTATATACAAAAGATGGCACGTTTTCGCAAAGCAGAGATATGGTAATCACTGCAAGCAATCAAACTTCTTCTGAAAAAGAGATTGAAATCAAAGCTGTTGCAAATGGATATTATGCAAATAATCTTGTCCAAACGGTAGAATCTAACATTCAAAAGTTGACCTTACAGAAGGTTGTTACCCCGCCGGCTCCAACACCAGAGCCGACAATTGAGCCAACGGTAACACCAGAGCCAGAGCCGGAACCAACACAGACTCCGACACAGGCTCCGGAACCTTCCCCAAACCCGACAACTACACCGATACCAACACCAACGATTACGCCGGAACCAACAACAGTACCAAGCGAAAGTGATTCTGTCAAAAAAGAGGCTGCAAACCTGAAGCCACTCACACCAAATGTATCAGTTTCAAATACAACATCGGGTGATACGTTAAAAGCTGAAAAGAAGCAGGAAACAAACGATATTGTGGATAAATTGCGTCCGACTGCTGCTACTGCGGTACAGGAAACTGCAGTTACAGATGATTTTTCGAATAAGCAAACTTCTGAAAAGACTGAAAGTTCTTCTGCCAACGCTGCAAGAGTTACAACAGCCCCGGCAGAAAAAATTGAAAAGACAAGCCCAGAGAAAGTAAAAGATGCTGTAGAAGAAACGGTAAATGAAAACAGAGGAATACAAGTATTATTAATATTACTTGTGATTATCGGCTGTGGAATTGCAGTTCTTACAGGCATGTTTTTACACTTTACTCGAAAGAAGAAACATCTTTTACATCTCGAAGAAAAAATGAATGACTCGAAAAATGTAAAAGGGGATTCTTAATATGCCAAAATATATATGTGGTGCGACATCAGACATTGGGGTTGGACGAGAGCAGCAGGAGGATTTTGTGCAATTCTGCGAGCTTGATGAGGAAACATTGTTGTGCATCGTTGCGGATGGAACAGGTTCTATGCCGCAGCGACCGCAACCAGCATCTATTGTTGCTATGGACATAATTGAAAACATCAAGGATTCGTTTGGGAAAAAACCGGATTTGCTAATAAAGTATCCGAAATTTTTCCTCGAAAAGGCTATGAATGATGCGAATCGGATTTTGGGAGCATTTCAAATGGGAAATGAAGAATTGTTTTCCGGTTATTCGGCAAGTGTAACATGCTGCTTGTTTTTGCCGGACCGCAAAATAGCAATTGGACATAGCGGTAATACCAGGCTGTATATTATCCGCAATGGAAAAGTCAATCTGATTACTCATGATCATACGCAAGCGTACGAACTATTACAGGAAGGGAAGATTGATAGCGAGACATATTATGTGCATGACGGAAGATTAAAGCTAACCAGTGGAATTGGAAAGATCATTAACCCGCGGATTGACACAATTTCCGGAAAATTGCAGGAGCAGGATTTGGTATTGATGACTACAGATGGAATCCATTATGCATTGCGCCCGGATGCAATGTCTGAGATCATCCTAAATTCGCCACCGGAGGGGACGGAAGCTACCAATGCACTTGTTAATGCAGCTAAAAATATTGTTAAATATCCTGACAATATGTCCGCAATGCTGATTTACATGCCATCTGGTTTTCTGTAAATGGATAGTAAAAGAAAAGCTCCCTACGCTTAAATTAGGGAGCTTTTCTCTACTATAGCTATCCATCAGAACATGTTTCTAACGTTAAAAGCCGTGTAGCATTATTTTTGGTACTTTTTCATGATTTCCTGTAAATCTTTCGGGTCGAATGTTTCCAAAAGTTGTTGAGACATCATATGCATAATAATCAGGACCGTAAAGTAAAAGGAAATTTGGCCTGTGCGTTTTGATGCCGAACTTACAGAAGTGATGAAACGAGAAATTAACTTTTTGGCTGCCCGCACTTCACTTGGATTAAGCTGTATAGCCGTGTCCTTGAGATGAATGATCATATATTTCCTCCGTTATGTTCCACTATTCAAACTGTATTGGTACGAATAATATTCATAGAAAAAGTCGTTCTGCATTTCACTAGGAAGTGTATTATGAAGAAGTTCTACGGGATTTTCGTATAGATTACGAATAGGCTCTATTAATTTGTGTTCTTTGGCAAAATGGCAGAATTTGCGTTTGTCTGCGAAAAAACCATATAGTTCTTCCACTGAATGAAAGTTTCCAAAGTGATTTAACGCATAGGCAAGGCAAATTTCCAAATTGTATTCTGCGTCGCCAGATAGGAAAAAATTTTTGGGAAATTTTTTGAGTTTTCCCTGTAATACTTTTTCGTAGACAAATAAAACCTGCTTCCGTTTGGAAATACGAATCCGTTCTGGATACACAAAAGCAGCTAAGTAGAAAAGATCTGTCTCTGGATTGCATTCGGATGGAAAGTCGATTTGATGAACAATTCTGGTTAAATGCAACTTTTCGGCTATCTGAGGGGTTAAATAGTCACGGACCTGTTCTGGAGTCCATTCTAAAAGCTCTTCAAAGATGAAACGTAAAATTTGTTTTGCTGTAGTCTTTTCGCGCAAACGGGTTAGGGATAATTGAGAAAATTTTTGAGTATTCCCTAATAAAATGCCTTCATACTCAACAAAAAGTGCATAATTCATAGTTTATGAAACCTCCTTCGTTTTTTCCCTTCAACTTATAGTATTAGAAAACAAAAAATAAAAAACGAATTCACGTACGACAGAAAGGAAATTTAAGTAATGACGAAAAAGAAAATTATTTTATGTGTTACACTAATCACATTAAGCATCTTTTCGATTTTTGCATTTAAAAGTTTTCAAAAATACCAGAAACAATATACTGGAAAACAATGGTATGAACGGCAAAGCGACTATATTGATGACTTATCTGTATATACGGGCGAAATGGATGATATTTTTTCACTCTATATTGCTGAAAGCATTTCTGAGGACGATTTCTTAAATCATGTCAGTTTGTTACAAAACCAGTTGAGCGCAATCCAGGTTAGCTATCAGCAGGAAAAGGAAATTCATCCTGTAAGAACGGGGTCATATACATATAATCAGAAATATGCTTGTGAAGGTGTTGAGGAGACATTGACACATCTTCAGGAGATTTTAGACATGGCTCGTGAAAATAGTGGAGATGTTACCACACTCGCGTACAAATATTTGGCGTTGCATCAAAATATCATTGATTCCATGTCAAAATATACAGCAGCACAAACGGCTATTGCCGCCGGGAATCCCTAAATTATAATGTGATTGATTTATAATACTATAATCGAAAAGTATTAGCCGCGGTATAGCAGTTTAGGAAAGGGGAAAACTTATGAAAAGTACAAGAATATTGCCTTCTGTGTTAATTATTGCAACGATGTTGCAAACCTCTAATGTGTATGCACTTGACCAAGAAGCTTCTGCTAGTGTATCAAGTGTGGATAGCACTGGAATAGCACAAACATTGCAAACATTAAAGGCGGAGTATATGGATGCTATTGTGGATACGGACGATTTTCAGTCAATGTATCAACAGGTTCAGAATCAGATGGCTTCAACGGAACAGCTTGATCTCGCTGAGTATTATGCTCAAAATTATGAAATTACATTTCCAACCGAGAATCTATATAATTTATCGGATGTAGACATCACAAGTGGCTATGACAGTTCAGTCACAAATGCGCAGTATATTTCTCTGGCTTCGCAATGCATGAATACGTATAGTGATTATGTGGATGCAAGCGGGCAATCCGGAAATAGCATGCAACTCTTTCAAAGCCAATTTGGAGATGTAACGAAAGGCTTATCCTTATCAACGCCGACCTTGCCAGAAGGCTATGATATGTCACATCTGGTCAGCAGTGCCGCCTCTAATGTGAGTGATATTTATAAAGATGCATTGGCAAGCTCCGGTGTTTCCAGTGTCAAAGATAGCATCAATACACAATGGATTTTTCAAAAGGCAGCTTCTGGACCCGATTCGTATTCCATAAAATCATATTCAGAATTGAGTAAAATGAATAGCGGCGGACAGGAAGCGCAGAAAACCCAGAAAGATTTATTCGACGAGGCGACAGAAGCCAATCAGGACACTTATAACAATCTGAATACCGATTTGACTCAGAAAACCCAAAAAGAGCTATTAAAGATTGTAGATACTGATTCGTCTGTGTTATTTGCCGGATCAGATAAACAGGCAGCTAAGAATCAGCTAAAACAAATTAAACAGGCCACCAATGCCAGCGGTAAGATTACACGAAAAGTCAATGCGATTACAGATGCGGCATCTGACTCTTGGAATAGGCTGAAAAATAGTGTAACTGCAAAATCCGAAGATGAGATAAAAGATGCACTTCAATCAAATGTAGAAGCAAACAAAAAAGATAAGTGGGGATTTCGTGGAAAGAAATCTATCACTGGTTTTATTAATTAAGGCAAAGCGCTAACAGTCGATTTGATTGTTAGTGCTTTTTTTTCGTACGTGAAAATTGGAATTTGATAAATTTTGTAATTCTAAATTAAGGAAATAGCTATTTTCCTTTGAATTTCTCATTCTAATAGGGAGGTGTAAAATGTCAAAAATTGTTTGCACGTATGAAGATTACGATAAAATGTGCGAAAAATTTCGAATCATGAGGTTTCAAGCAGAAGATTACGCTCCGACTTTGTGGGATTTTTCAGAATACATTGAAAAAGATCCAGCAAAATATATTGATTTTCTGATCTGGATCGATGTTACTGGCATCACAACAGAAGAAAATAAAGAAGCTCGGAAAATGGTTCGTAAATTTTTATGTGAAAATTTGGTTTTGGTTGATTCTTTGGAAACGGAGGAAACAAAATGATTGCGATTTATGCAGAAAAACCAGATATGGGTACTAAAATCGCGGCGGCATTATTCGGGATTCCGTTGGAAAATGGTGTAGTGGTAACATTCAGCCAATTGGAAAAATACGAACGTCAGATCAAGGCCCAACGGACTAAAAATGGATATTTTAAAATCCGCTATCAGGGGCAGGAAGCTTATGTTACTTGGGGATATGGGCATATGTGTACGCTCAAGGAACTTCCGGACATTGATATACGGTATCAGAATTGGAAAAATATTCCGTTACCATATATTCCAGACCATTATGAGCTTAAATTGCTTGGCAACAATACGAAACAGTACAACGTCATAAAAAACATCTTCAATAAAGCAAATCATATTATCTGTGCGACAGATAGTGATCGTGAAGGTGATTTGATTATGGATTATTTGTATCGCTATATGCAGTGTAAAACTCCATACTCGCGGGCTATCTTTTATGAACAGTCCCAGGAATCTTTTCAAAAGGCTTTTTTACCTGAAAATCTGGTCAGCAGTACAGGTCGGTTATCTGTCATTGAGTCCGGAAGAGCGCGTTCAACAGGAGATTTCATCGTTGGAATGAATCTTACAGTTGCCTGTACACTTAAATATCCGAACAATGGGGTACTGTCAATTGGGCGTGTACAAACAGCGGTCCTGAATATGATTGTGCAACGGGAAAATGAGATACATAATTTTAAACCAACCCCTTATTTTGTCCTTCAGGGAAAATTTGCGACACAAAAGGGAATCCAATATATCGGAACCCATGTATCACAAAAAATTCCAAACGCTCAGGAAGCACATAAATTATTAAGTAAGCTGCAGAATGGCTCACATGTAGGTGTGATATTCAATCTGAACACGGAGCAGATCAAAAAGAAAAAGCCATATTTATATGATCTGTCCACACTACAGATGGATGCCAATAAGAAATATGGATTTTCACTGTCTAAGACGCTTTCGTTGGCACAGAAGTTGTATGAAAACGGATATATAACATATCCACGTACAGATTCCGTCTATCTGCCAGATGATATGGGGGAAGAAATGCAGCGAACCATCGACCATTTGATGTCTCTTACTGTGTATTCTGAGTACAACACTGGAAGAAGAGTAGATCCCTTAGACAGACATTATTTCGATAGTCATAAAGTTTCCAGCCACTATGCTATTGTACCAACACCCAAAGCGGGAATGCCTACTGGTGATGAAGGGAAATTATATGACTTAATTGCGAGGTCTGTGATCTGCATGCTGTTTCCGGATGCGGTATTTAACAAGACAAAATTCCAGACAGTTGTTGAGAATGAAGTATTTGAAACAACAGGAATGACGTTGGTGTCGGCAGGCTTTTTAGCTGTTCTTGGTGTCCCAAAAGATAAAATTATCCCAAATGTTAAGAATGGCGAGAGTGTTACCGCTGATTTCGAAGCGTTAAAAAAAGAAACGGAACCGCCTAAACGTTATACAGACGCAACTCTGCTGAACGCAATGATCAATTGCGGAAAAACATTAGAGGATGAAGAGCTGCGTAGGCTCATGGCTGGGAAGCCCGGGGAACGTCCGCTAGGATTAGGAAGACCTTCCTCACAGGCATCTATCGTCCAGACGCTGGAAGATAGACAATATATAGAAAAGAAAGGCAAGACAATCATTCCAACTACAAAAGGAATAAATTTGATTGCATGTTTTCCTGTTCAAGAACTAAAATCGGCCGTTATGACAGCGCAATGGGAAAAACGGCTTGATGATATAGAAAATGGAATGGATTCTTATGAATCTTTCCTCAGTGACTTACAAGCATCTGTTCGAAACTGGACAAATCAAGTTATAACAGCCCCTATAAATCCTATTTTAGGCGCTGGGAAAGAAGGAAAAATGACAGATTACACATGCCCTATATGCGGTAAGAAAATGGAAGAATATTTGAATATGTATGGCTGTTCCGGTCATAAAGAAAAAACCTGTGATTTTAAAGTTCCCAAAAAGGTTTGCGGAGTAACATTAAAAGCTGCAGATCTGGACTCTTTATTCAAAAATGGACAGACCCAGACAATTAAAGGGTTTGTGTCAAAAGAAAAGAAAAAATTTAATGCACGGCTGATCGTTGATCGTGAATCCGGAAAGGTAAAATTCTACTTTCCACCAGCAGAAGAAACTGAATTAACCTGTCCATTCTGCAACAAGTCGTTGAAAAAGTATGATTGGGGATATGCTTGCCCAGATCGTTCCGGATGCGGCTTTCATTTGGGAACAAACGTTTGCAAACACGAGTTGACAGAAGATGAGGTTCGTCAGATCCTTGTTGATGGCCGAACGGCTAATTATATTTCTTTTGTGTCGAAAAAAGGAAATAAATTCCGTGCAGCAATTGTACTGGACAGGGATAGCAAACAGACAAAATTTGAAACGGAAGAGTGGTAAGAAATTATGGAAACGAAGGAAAATATGGTAATCGCCTCAAGATTACAGAAGATCTATGAAGAACAGTCTTCTTTTGAACAGTTTAGGAAAAGCTGTATCAAAGAGGGAATTGATGAAAAACAGGCCGAGGTTATTTACTTTAAGCTTGTGGAGCAGGAAAATGCTTTTTCTGATGATACTTTATTAGAGGACGATTTTGATTTAGATTGCACTGATTCCGTTAAGATGTACCTGAACGAACTTGGAAATGATCCTCTTTTGAGTCTGGAAGAAGAGCAGGAACTTTTTAAAAGGTATGAGGCCGGAGACGCTGAAGCAAGGGATAGGATTATTCGTTCTAATTTACGTCTGGTCATAAGTGTTGCTAAACGCTATGTTGGAGGTTCGAATCTTTCCATTATGGATCTGATTCAGGAAGGAAATATGGGACTCATGAATGCGGTCACCCGCTTTGATTACAGGAAGGGATATAAGTTTTCCACTTATGCGACTTGGTGGATTCGACAGGCGATTACACGGTCTATCTGTAATGACAGTCGTACAATTCGTATTCCGGTCCATCTCTTTGAAAAATTTAATCAAGCTCGCAGGATGGAAATTAAATTGAGACAGGAACTGCAGCGAGATCCAAAAGAGAGCGAAATTGCAAAAGCTCTTGGAATTTCCGAAGAGGCCCTAGCTGCGTTAAGAAGTTATCAGCAACAGCCGGCATCCTTGGATTTACCAATTGGTGAGGAGGAAGATACTTCGATCGGAGATTTTGTCCCAGCTACGAATATGCAGTCAAATCCAGAAAAATCCGCTGTCTATTCATCGTTGTGTGATGCATTGGAAAAAGCAATGGATAGTTTAACAGAGCGTGAGAGAGCCGTGTTGGAAATGCGATATGGTCTTAACGGCGAAAAGCCACAGACATTAGAGAAAATTGGCTCGAAAATGAACGTCACCAGAGAACGAATCCGTCAGATCGAGGCAAAAGCCCTCATGAAAATGCGTTCTCCGCGAAGAAAAGCATTGTTAAGAGATTATTTATAATGGATATCCAAATAAGCGAGACTGTAAAAGGTTTCGCTTATTTTTTTTCGCCTTTCTAATTCTATGAATATCAGATCAAATAAACGATGAAAGGAGTATCGAAACCTATAAGATCTGAAATACATTTTGTCAAAGAGAGGACGACTTTAATGAAAAAATTCAATAAAAAATTCAATGAAACATTGGATACTTTAGGAGAAATTGGATATTGGTTAGGTGTACGGTTCGAAAGATACATCGAAGAAAACAAGGATGATATTTTGGAATTATTAGGAATCTTGGGTGCGTTTTTCGTTATGTGGTGGATTACCGTAGCTATTGAGGCGGATAAGATCTTTAAAGCTATCTTGATCATGGTGATCGGTTACTCAATTGTGATGCTTTACGAAAAATGTATTCATGAATGATTGGAGGAATTTTATGGATTGTTACAATTTTTCAAAAGGAAGTTTTTATTTCAATCTGTTTCAGGATTTTAACAAATTTTTTCGTGAAATGTATACTTCCGAAGATTCAAATGCTTTATTCTCCCAATATTCAGAGAAGTTTATCCAGTTCTACCCGGGAGACTTCTCCTTTGATCTGTTATTTGCACTTGGGCGAGTAACGGAGCAGAAAACATGGAAGACAATTAGCCTGGAACAGTATGTTGACTTTTTTAAGGAATATTATGTTTTATTCCGGAACATGCTTGGACGGGTACTCACGAGCTACCAATCCAGTGAATCGTTTTGTAAGATGGCATATGATGGCTTGGAAGCTTTGTGGCAGAAGTATCGTGGAATCCAAACAGAAAAATGGCAATTTGGCGTAGATATGCTTGCTGCTGCTACATTTGAATTTGATCGTGCATGTAGGCGTATATGCGCTTAGAAAATCTTTGAGGAGGATTTGCCACCAGATGGCTACGCTGGGAATGATGTTTGCATGGAAGCAAAACGCAATTAAGTGAAATACATGACAGCCTGGGAAATCTCCCAGGTTGTTTTTTTTGCCTTTGATTATAGTCCTACTAAAAACTATAGTCTAAAATAATACAATAGTCTTATATTAGACCATTTTTTTGAATTTAGAACTGAAGCAAGAATTTGCTTTATCTATAGACGTTTTTGAAAGACCTTGTTTATTAGGGATAATATAGGACTCCCTCTAAATATGCCAAAAAAATAAGAAAAATCCAGTAAAAATAGCCTAAAAAAATATATTATCCTACCACTTTCCAACACGAAAGCATTATTTAGCGACCTCTGGCCTATATTTTTCCCTAATTTTGTTACCTGGGATTATCTGCGGATCGTAAAAGGTCATTTTTGAGATCTGGTACATGAAATTCATTAGCAAATTTCAAATAATTATCTGCTTTATTGTCCCAAGTGATTCAATTATCGTCCCTTACGATACAATAATAGTCTTATCTTGTACTATAAAACAATAAGATGATTGTAGTTCCGTTGTAGCCGCGGTATAATAAAGAACAGTTTGGGTTACCCGAGATATCCCAATTTTTTCATATACGTGAAAACGCAATAGAAATCTTTTTTGGAATACCATATATAACCGAAATACATCCTTAAGAAAAGAAAGGAGACCTTTTTATGAGAAAACGAACGCAAATGTCCTTATTGGTTATGACAGGATTATTGAGTACCGGATTGGGAGGATGCGGAACTCCGAAAACGCAGACTGCTCCAGAAACAGGTAATTCTGAATCCCAGAGTGTTTCCAGTTCTTCCATTGTAAAAGAAAGCCATTCCGTTGTGGATTCCTCTGAAGATATTATCACTGAGGATAATTATACTGAGGAAGATATCAAAGATGCAGTATCTGGAATTCATGATCTGTATATTTTACAAAGCGCTGATTCTCCAAACCTGCTGCATGGAATTTGTTATGATAAGGATATTGTAAATTCCATTTCTGCCAGTGGTTCAGGAATTGATTTGGAAAAAGTTGGGGAATATGAAGTAAAATATGAAGTAGAGATAAATGCAGAGAAGCTGGCTGAATATTTGTCCTCAAAAGAAAACCCGAAGGCAACCCCGGGAGGAGCCAAATATACCACCAATACAAACCCTGTTATTACCATTACCCAGAAAGTATCTGTTGTTTCTGAAACAGAAGCCGAAAAGCTGGCTGATAAAGATACGGTAGTAATTGGGTCCAAAGATGAGATCTGCAAAAAGAGCGATGGAACTGAGGTTGAAGAAAAGACAGAAATTCCGGAGTCCTGTAAAAAAAAGGGAACTACATCAGTTTCGGCTGATTCGGGAAAAGAGTTTTCAAACGAACCAGCGACTTTTGACAAAAAGCAGGAATCAAATACTTCCGAAAAGAAAGAAGATACAAAGAAAACAACGCCTACACCTACGGATAAGTCAAAGGAAGAAGTCAAAAATGATACGGAGTCCCAAAAGAATACCAGTACAAGCACTAAGACGACCCCAACCCCGACCAAGAGTGTCCCGAAATCTTCTTCAACATCAACGCCTGCGCCAACCAAGAAGCCAAGTACCCCGGCAGCAACTGCTGCTCCAACCAAAGCCCCAACCGCCACACCTGCTCCAACTAAGGCTCCTCATGAACATAATTGGGTTGAGCAGTATACGATCGTAAACATCCCGGCGAAAACCCATACCGTCCATCACGATGCGGTATATCAGACGGTTCACCATGACGCGATTACCCATGAGGAACCAGTGTATGAATATCATCAGGTATGCAATGTGTGCGGGGAAGATTTTGGATATGGCCCAGATGCAATCGAAGCTGTAGGAGATCATTCGGCTGTTACGGATCATAGTTATAGTTCACAAAAAGTTTGCGTTGGAAGCACCACGGTTACGGATCAGGAAGCATATGATGAACAGAGATTGGTTAGCGAAGCATATGATGAAACCGTTGTAGACGAGCAAGCCAGAACCGAGCAGAGATTGACTGGATATAAGTGCAGTGGTTGTGGAGCTACTAAAAATTGATATTTCTAGTCGCTAATTTGTCCTTTTTCTCTCTTTGAGGCTGACTGACGATCCGTGCTTCGTGCTTCGTGTCATCCGGAACGGATGCACAATAATTATTTTCATACTGTTATTGTTTAACCTGTTATTGTTGCAGTACCCACTGTCGATAAGACTAAAATCGATACGTCTATTATCGTCTTGTCGCTTTCCATCATATCTATTTTCGATAGTCTCGTTTTCGACATATCGAAGATATGTAGTATCGCAGATAAATGTTAAGAGGGATCATGGAAATTCCATGGTCCTTTTTTCGCAGAAAAGTAGATCGATCTTTATGAGCGAAAAATAGATAAGAAAAATCGAGGTCTCGAAAATGAAGTTCTCGAAATTAGAGCGCTCGACAGTGGAGGTCTCGATGGTGGAGCGCTCGTAAATAACGCCACAAACAAAAGCAGTATTAACAACTTAAACAAAAGCAGTATAATAAATACATATTGTGTTTCGTGTCATCCGGAACGGATACACAATACGTATTTATCTTATCTATTCTATTCTGCGCTTCCAGATTGTCTACCATCTGCCTACCATCTGCCTACCATCTGCCTACCATTTGCCTACCATCTGTCTCCGCATCATTTAATCGTCTATATTCCCCTCTTTTTTGCATTCGTTGCGTACAGCATATAGCAAAAAATCAACCGCAGAAGCACTTTTGAAAAAACGATCAAAAAAAAATAGTTGGATTTACAATACTATATACAGGGACAAATAAATATCCCTTATTCGACTCCGGATTCGTCACCCGGGTTGGATAAAAAAATATAGAAAAGGAGATTGCGTGATGAAGAAAATGAAGGACTATCTTCGGAAAGTCACTGCCGGATTACTGCTGGTAGCAATGAGTAGCGGTTCGGTTGGCGTAAATACCGTCAGCGCCGCAACAGATGATGACAACGATCCATCCACAACTACGGATATTATTCCGGAAGCAGTGGAACGTGGTACATTATCAATCCAGATTGATAATGCCGGCGGAAGTATTGTAGTCACAACACAGAGTAGTGATGGAAAAGAAAATACGCAGACAATCCGAAAAGAGAACGACAAAACAACAATTACCGATGCAAACGGCAATGTGACGACTGCAGAACCGGAAAATAGTTATGATCTTGTCCTTGAAGCCGATAAAGGTACTGTTGTTAAAACCAAAGTCACGAGCGATGACGGAAATTATATCGCAACGTATCGAGTAACTACAGATGCAGGAGCAGATGATGTTGATCTGCCGGAAAAAACACAGGAGTATTCAAATGATATTGCTGTGGAAGGAGACAAGATTCTTGAAATCGCATTCCAGAGGAGTGCGGATAATGAATCTGCGTCGAATGCGGCAGGCGAAGTAACATCGAATCCTTCGGAAAATGCAGCAGAGACAACGGATACGGTTGATAATTCAATTTTATCCACCGACCCAGGTGCCGACGAGCCTGCGGCTGGTCCAGAAGCCTATAAACTTCCGGATGTATCCGAAATTGCACTGTTTGATCTGTCAAGATCCAGAGCTGAAAGCAAAGAAGTAACAATCAGCGCAATGGGATTTGCACATTACGGTGGTAGATCGGTTCCGATTTTTATCATCGATAATAAGAGAGCTTTCTGTATGCAGCAGGAAAAACATACGCCGGATCATAATGGATATACCAACTCCGGTGTTGCTAATCCATTTGATAACAACCTTGCCCGTACAGTTCTCTACTATGGAGAGAGCGGTCAGGGATTCAGCAAAGGTCCTCTTGCTGGTATGGGACAGGAAGAAGCCATTATTCGAACTACATTTGCGCTGAACTATGCGTACAATGGAAATGAGCAGCTGGCTGGCGAAGAGGGAAAACAGAATGGTATTGATCTTGCAAAGCCTATTCTCGATTTTGCAAAAGCACATTTGATCGAAAGTACGGAAGTTGCGTTCAGTAAAACAAAGGCTACTGCTTACATCGATTCTACCGATGGTAAACAGCGTACACCGGATATTACTCTGAATGCGAATGATATGAACAGCGTAACAATGAAAATTCCGCAGGGTGTATACATCCATCTGTATTCTCCCGACAGAGAGTACACGAATCAGAATGTTACCATCAATGGTGGACAGAAATTTTTCTTGTTTGCGAAGGCCGGCACGAATCCGGGAAAAACCTATTCCACCGGAGAGCTTGGCGCATCCATGAATGATTCTCAGGCAATGATCGTTGATACTGGAGATGACTCCGTACAGCATACAACCTATATCCAGATGTTCCCGAATACTTCCTCTACATCGCTGACTGTAACATGGCTGCAGCAGGGCGAAGCAAAGGTAATCAAAAAATCTGCCAATGAATCCCTGACGAATGGTAATAGCTGCTATTCCTTAGAGGGTGCTGAATTTGCACTGATCGATTCAAATGGAAAACAGGTGGCAACAGCAAAAACAAATGCAAAAGGTGTTGCCGATTTTGGCAAGGTTGATGCTGGAACATACAAAGTCAAAGAAATTTCTGCTCCAGAGGGCTTTGAACTTAATACAGAAATGCCTTCTATTAAAGTAGAACCAGAAAAGACAGCAGAAGTTACCATGACAGATGAACCGTTAAATGACCCAGCAGTTATTACGATCAATAAAGTCGATTCTGAAGGAAATAAGGATACTTCTAAAGATCTTTCCGGTACAGAGTTTACAGTAAAATATTACAATAAGATCTATGAAAAAGAGTCTGATCTTCCTGAAAAAGCGACCAAAACATGGGTTATCAAAGCCATCAAGAGAACGGTTGGAGGCAAAGACATTTACCGCGCGCAGTTAAGTGAAACATGCAAAGTAAAAGGCGATGACTTCTATCTCGATGCCAATGGCAGCCCAATTTTACCGTTAGGAACAATTACTATTGAAGAAACCAGTGCTGTCAAAGGCTACAACAAAGACAATAATTTCACCAATGGCGATGTTTCGGTAAAAGGTAAATTTTTCGGTACTATTCAGAAAAAAGGTGATGCAGTTGTACTGCATTATGGTGATACCGTGATTGCAGAGGATGGATTTACTGCTTCGGATAACATCATTCGTGGAGATCTTCATTTCTATAAGATCGATGATGATGGAAGTGCAATGGCAAACATTCCATTCCTGATCACCAATAATGAAACCAAGGAATCCCACGTTGTCCTTTCCAATAAGGATGGTGTTGTAGATACCTCAGAAATCGCACATACAACCAATACCAATGGCCTTGATAAATATCAGGACGGAAAGAAGATTACCGATGAATCGAAACTTTCCGGCCAGTATGGAACATGGTTTGGTGATGGAACCGTAAATAAAGACCGTGGCGCACTGCAGTATGGAACTTATTCCATCCGTGAGCTTGCCTGCAAGGGAAATTATGGAAAAGATCTGATCGAGACTACAGTAACCGTAGATTCCGAGAAGACCAATGTAAGCTTAAACCCGCAGGTCAACCATACAATTGTCCTTAAAACAACCGCAAAAGACACAACCACAGGAACCCACAGTGTTCCAGTTGGTGAAAAGGCTACCGTAGTTGATACAGTTAAATACAGTGGTCTGAAGGTTGGACGTACTTATACGTTAAAAGGACAGCTGGTCAGAAAAGATGACAGAAGCGTAATTGCCACCGGAGAGCAGACTTTTACTGCTGAAAAATCAAGTGGCACTGTGAATATCACCTTCAGCTTTGAGAGTTCGAAACTGAAAGGAAAATCTCTGGTTGCGTTTGAGCATCTGTATTGGGATGGCATTGAAGTCCAGGCCCATGAAGATATCAACGATACCGACCAGACCGTTACGATTCCGAGTCTGAAAACTGTTGCCAAGGATGATGCAACGGCCGATCAGAGTGGTGTACGCAGCAAAAATGACAAGATTACCGATACTGTTTCCTATACAGGATTAGCCTATGACAAGGAATATGTTGTAAGAGGAACGCTTGTAAATCAGTCCACCGGAAAAGCATTAACCGGAGCAGATGGAAAAGCAATTACTGCGTCTAAGAACTTCCACGTACACAGCAAGGAAGGATCTGGTTCTGTCGATGTTACTTTCAACTGGGATTCATCTGACTTTGAGGGAACCGCGGTTATCACACAGACAATGTACCTTGTCAATGACGATAAGAGCGAAACCAAAGTAGCAGAAGCAACCGATCTGTCTGATGCAAACGAAATGGTATATTATCCGTCCATCCGCACGAATGCAGCAGATAGTCAAACAAAGGACCATGTAGGACTTGTTGGACAGACTACGATCATTGATCATGTAACATATAAAAATCTGATCCCAGGCAAAGAGTATACGGTTTCCGGAAAACTCATGGATAAAGACACCGGAAAGGCGTTACTCGTAAACGGAAAAGAAATCACAGCAACAACAACCTTCAAGCCAACCGCCAAAGACGGTACGGTAGATCTGACCTATAAGCTGGATGCTTCTGTGCTGGAAGATAAAACGGTAGTTGTTTTTGAAGATCTGATTCACAATAAGATCAATGTAACATCCCATGCGGATATTAATGATGAGGAACAGTCTGTTCATTATCCTAAAGTCCGCACCACTGCAAAGGATCACAGCACAAAAGATGATGTAGGAACCTCATCCAAAGAAGCACGCCTTGTTGATACTGTATCTTACAGCAATTTGATTGTTGGACAGAAGTACACGATCAAAGGTACCTTGATGGATAAAGAAACCGGAAAAGCCATTGAGCAGAATGGAAAGGCCGTAACAGCCGAAACAAGTTTTACAGCTACGGCAGCCCAAGGAAGCGTTGATCTTACATTTGTATATGACAGCAGCGTGCTGGAAGGAAAAACAACGGTTGCGTATGAAAAACTGTATCATAATGAAAAAGATGTTGCTCGTCACGAGGATATCAATGATGCAGGCCAGACTGTACAGATTCCGAAGATTCAGACAACAGCTACAAGTGTTGAAACTGGAGATCAGGTAGGAACTATCGGTAAAGAAGTACAGATTACCGATGTTGTATCCTATAAAAATCTGGTAGTAGGTAAAGAATACACCATTTCTGGAAAAGCAATGATTAAACCATCTGGATCGGAGCAGGCAGTTCCTGCAAAAGACAAAGATGGCAAAGATGTTGTTCAGAGTGTTACCTTTAAGGCAACAAAAGCGAACGGCGAAGTATCCTTAACCTTTACCTTAGATTCAAGTAATCTGAAAAACCGCACAGTTGTTATCTTTGAAGAGCTGCTCCATAACGGAGTCACCGTTACCACACACGCAGATATCAACGATGATAAGCAGAGCGTTTACTTCCCAGAGATCCGTACGAACGCAGTCGATAAACAGACGAACGATGGTGTCGGAACCGTCGGAAAGACAACGATTATCGACCACGTATCCTACAAGAATCTGGTGGTAGGAAAGCGTTATACCATTTCCGGCGTACTTATGGATAAAGACACCGGCAAACCGCTTGTTGCGAGCGGCAAACAAATCGCAGCGTCTGCAGAATTTATAGCAGAGACAAAAGATGGAACGATTGACCTTGTATACAAGCTGGATGCTTCTGATTTAGCTGGGGCAACTACCGTTGTATATGAGAATCTGTACCATAACAAGAAAAATGTAACATCCCATGCGGATATTAACGATGAAGAGCAGACAATCCACTATCCGAAGATCGGTACGACTGCTTCTGATGGTTCTACCAAGGATCACGTTGGAACATCCGCAAAAGATGGCCGTTTTGTGGATACGGTTAAATACGAAAACCTTATTATCGGAAAGAGCTATACCGTAAAAGGTACTCTGATGGATAAGGATACCGGAAAAGCCATTACCCAGAATGGAAAAGAAATCACCTCAGAAATGACCTTTACAGCAACCAAAACTTCGGGAACAGTTAATCTGTTATTTAACTACGACAGCAATGCGCTGGAAGGAAAAACAACCGTAGCATTTGAGAAACTGTTCCATAACGATATTGACGTTGCACGGCATGAAGATATTTCAGACGAAAATCAGAGTGTCCATATTCCCAAAATCCATACAACAGCAACCGATGAGTCTACAAACGACAAAGAAGGCGTAATTGGCAGCAAAGTAACCATTAAAGATGTAGTCCGCTATGAGAATTTAATTCCGGGCAAAGAATACACTGTAAAAGGAAGTGCAATGGTTAATCCTGGTGCATCCTATCAGTATGGTTTCCGCGCCGAATATGACGGACTCACAGTTGGAAAGACATATCAGGTAACAGGAACTGCAGTTGATGCAGACGGAAATGATATTCCGGAATTACGTTATTCTGGTACATTAACGCCAACAGAAGCATCTGGAACTGTTGTTGCAACTATTAACTCTTCCGAAACCCTGAAAGATGCGAATCCGGTATTTACCTTTGTGATTTCCAGTGGCAGTGAGAAATACACTTATACAGCATCTGAAATGTCGGCTACTGGTGCAGTCAGTGGCATCAGAATGGCAACCGATGCAGAAGGAAACAATGTCACTTCCGAAAAAACATTTGTTCCAGAAAAAGCAAACGGCGAAGTAACACTTGAATTTGTCCTTGATTCTACCCAGTTGCAGGGAAATGATGTCGTTATTTATGAGGATCTGTATCACAATGGCGTAAAGGTAACATCTCATGCAGATATGAAAGATGATGGACAGACTGTGCATTATCCGGAGATCCATACCACAAATGTAGACCAGACAACCGATGATCATCAGGGAGCCGTATCTGGACAGACAACACTTGTTGACACCGTACAGTACCGTAACCTGATCGTTGGTCATGAGTATACCGTAACCGGAAAGCTGATGAAAAAAGTTCCTGTAAAGAATGAGGACGAATCGGATGATTCCAATCAGGATGCAGAAACCCCGGATGTCCCGGAGAATTCCGAACAGCCTGCAGAAGAAGTCACTTATACGGAAGAGCCTGTGCTGATTGACGGAAAAGAGGTTACGGCATCTACAACCTTTACGGCAGAAACCAAAGATGGTTCTGTTGATGTAGTCTTTGTCTTTGATGCAGAATCCGTAGCAGGCGAAACTGTAGTTGCATTTGAAGATCTTTCTTACAAAGGTATTCAGTTGACAACACATGCAGATATTAATGATGAAAATCAGACCGTATATCTGCCGGATATCCATACATCAGCAGTCGATGCTGAAACGGGTATCAAGAACTCTTACCGCGATGGACATATCACAATCACAGATACTGTAACCTACGAGAATCTGATCCCGGGAAATACATATGTATTAAAAGGATCACTGCAGGAAAAAGTAGAAGAAGATGGTAAGATCACCTACAAAGCGGTAGAAGCAAAAATGATCACATCTGAAAATGATGAAGAAACGGTAGCTGATGAAGCCACTCCTGTAACTGGACAAACCACATTTGTCCCAGAGGCAGCGAACGGAACAGTTGACGTTATCTTTACCTTTGATGGAACCGAACTGGAAGATGTTGAACACACTTATGTTGCGTTCGAGGATTTATATTATCAGAAGGGTGATGATGAAATCATCGTTCGTGAGCATAAAGATATCAATGACGCAGAGCAGACCGTGTATGTTCCGCATATCCAGACTGAAGTACAGGATACGGAAAGCAAGAGCCATAATGCTCTCGCAGACGAAAAAGTTACTCTCGAAGACACAGTTTCTTACGAGGGACTGATTCCGGGTAAAGAATATACCATGACGGGAACCCTGATGGACAAAGAAACAGGAAAAGCACTTCTTGTCAACGACAAAGAGGTTACTGCTGAAACCAAATTTGTTCCAGAAAAAGCTGATGGAACCGTTGTTGTTACCTTTACCTTTGACGCAACCGGACTGGAAGGAAAAACTCTGGTAGCATTCGAAACCTGTACCTATGAAGGAAAGAATGTGGCTGTTCATGCTGACATCAATGATGAGAAGCAGACAATCTATGTTCCGGAACTTCATACAACCGCAACGGATAAGGCAGATGGCGATAAGCAGCTCACCTCCAAAGGAACTCTTACCGTAGTAGACAAGATCGCTTATAAAAATTTGATTCCTGGCCAGAAATATACTGTAACAGGTGTATTAATGGACAAGGCGACTAAATCAGCTCTTGTTATTGGCGGAAAAGAAGTTACAGCAACAAAGACATTTGTCCCGAATAAAGCAGATGGAACCGTTGAAATTGAATTTACTTTCAAAGGAGACGGTCTTGAAAGCAAAACTCTGGTAGCGTTTGAGACAATCTCGACCAATGACAGTCCTGTTGGCGAGCATAAGGATATTAATGATACGGATCAGACCGTAACATTAACCCCGCCGCCGATTCCGGCTGTTCAGACAGGTGATACCAATACTATGCCGATTCTGGCAGTGGTTACGGCTGTACTTGTAGTTCTTGGAGCAGGCCTCTTTATTGCAACAAGAAAGAAAAAAAATAAGAAATAATTTTCAAGCCCTCCGGTAATTCAAAAACCGGAGGGCTTTTCAATTTGTTTTTACAATACTATAAGTAGGAGGGAAAAATCATGAATTCAGGACTTTGCGAACATTGTCTCCGTGTAGCCTATTTAGTTACAGATATGACCATATTGTTAGGCATGGACGAAAAGGCGACTATGGATGTCCAGTTGGCAGCAATTTATCATGATATTGGAAAAACTCAAATTCCAGAGCAGGTCCTAAATAAGCCCGGAAAATTAACTCCGGGGGAATACTTCATCATGAAGTTGCATGCTGAAATTGGATACCGTATGATTCAGTGCCATACTTCACCGGAAACCGCCCAAATGGTCCTATACCACCATGAAGATTACGATGGCGGTGGATATTTTGGATTGCAGGGAAATGATATCCCCTATGGAGCCAGAATTCTTCGGATCTGTGATGTATATGATGCTTTGACATCATTCAGATGCTATAGAGAGCCCTGCAGCCCTGAAAAGGCGCTTCAATACCTCAAAAATAACGCTGGAACAAAGTTTGATCCTAAATTGACCGAGGTATTTGCGCGGTTAAAGCCCAACTGAAAAAACGAAGCTTTTTTTCAGTTGGATTTACAATACTATATATGGAAGAAGAAAAGCCGTAGCATTCTTTTACGTGCTGAACTCAAAGTCGCCTCCTGACTTTTTTGAGCTTTTTCGAATGTGTAAACCCATCATACCGCTATTTGCACTGCACTCATCCCAGACGGAAAAATGCGGCGGTACAACCAAAATCCTAAACAGGTACAAAAAAGGAATGTTGCGGCTGCTCCCTTCTCCAAAATGCATATATGAATTTTTGGAATGTAAAATTTCGTTGGATTTACAATACTATATATGGTGGATATTTGTAAGACAGAATCATTAGAGAATAGGAGAATAAGCTTATGGAACCAATTGTGTTTTATGACTTTAAGCCAGATACAGAAGATCCGAATAATAAAATAGTGATTAAAAAGGCAGATTTTGAAAAACTTCTGAATAAAACATATGCCGCGGGTTATCAGGACGGATTAAAAGAGCCAAGACCAGCACAAGTCTGGATGACCAGCAAAAGAGGTTTTGACACGGAACCTAAAGTTTTAAGTATATGAAAAGCAAAGGAGATTTTGTAATGAAGAGTTTTTCGAAAGCCTTTGGAAGGATCGTCTTGATCTTAACTGTTGTAATTGCTCTTGTGGCTTCTGTCTTTGTCGTCCCGAAATTGTTTGGGATAAATCCTTATGTTGTTCTATCGGGATCTATGGAGCCACAAATACATACAGGCGCAATTGCTTTTGTGAATACGAAAGATACTGCAGTTAAGGTAGGAGATGTAGTAACGTATCGGCTGGCTAATGATGAGCTGGTTACACACCGTATCATCAAAAAAGATCAGTCTGAATATACCTTTCAGGGCGATGCAAACGATAATCCAGATGCTCGTACAGTTACACAGGATCAAATTGTTGGAAAGTATCTTTTCAGCATTCCAAAAGTTGGATTTCTAATTTCAGCTTTGGGCAAAAAAGGGATGCCTGTGATAATTGCATGGATTATCATTCTGAACATAATGAGCCTTATTCTGGAGAGTACCTGTTCTTCAGGAGATAAGAAAAAGACAGCAGAGCCTCAAAATGAGGATTGAAATAAAAAAATTTAGAGAGGAGAGCGTATCCTTATCTGCTGTAATAAAGGATATGCGAAAAAGAGCAATGAATAAGAAAAAAGCATTAACAACAATGGCTGCATGTGGACTTGTAGCAGCACTTGGTGTAGGAGGCACAATGGCTTACCTGACCGATTCTGAGCAGACTACCAACACTTTCACCATCGGCAAAGTAAAAATCGATGTGCAGGAGCCGGGTTGGGATACAACCGATAAAAACAACAACAATATCCCGGATAAAGCCGAGGATGTTGTTCCGAATCAGGAACTGGCAAAGAACCCGCTGATCGAAAACACCGGATCGAACAGCGCAGTAGTATTCCTCAAAGTTACCGTTCCGACCAAATATGTTACCCAGGTTGCTGATGACGGCACTGTAAGCAAAGACGGCCGTAAGAGCCAGGAGATCTTCTACTTCAAAGATGTTGCTGATGCTCAGAATCAGGAAAGAAACAACTTCGATGCGAACTGGCAGGAACTGGTTGACGAAGAGGTTCAGGATACCGGCGCAACAGCTTCGAAAGACGGTGTTCGTACTTACGTCTTTGGTTATAAAACCAAACTGCTGAAAGGACAGAAGACATCTTCTCTGTTCGATAAGATCCAGATGAAAAACGTCATCGAGGACGAAATTCTTCCGGATTCCGCAAACGACATCAAGGTTGAAGGCTTTGCAATCCAGTCCGAGGAGATCCTGGATAAGACCGGAAAAGATCTGACCGATGAGCTGACCACAGCAAATCTGAAGACCATCTACGACATCTTCATCAAACAGGGAACAAGCTACGATGCAGCTCACGGTACGACTACCGGACATGACTACAGTGGCAACGAAAAAGACGCGAACACCAACAACAGCAAAGATGTTCATGGCAACAATCGCTAATCAGCGGCGCGCCGCCTGCAATTTTGAAATAATTTTTTAATTCCTCTCAAAAGGCAGACCTTGAACCGTCTGCCTTTTTTGGGAAAGAGAAAGAGGAGAGTGGATATGAGTAAAAAAAGAATGCAAATTTCAGCTACATTACTTGGCATTCTGCTTTCAGCAGGAACGTTTGCCAGTGCATATCCTGTATTCGCCGCACAGTCCGAAGTGTCTGTGGAAAACAATGTAGACATTGGCAATATCAATATCAGTCTGGAAAAACATGGCTTAGACAAAAAGGGAGAAAAAACTGATTTCGATGATGCGCAGGTGGTTGTCCCGGGACAGGTAGTCGATGAGTTAGTTGATATCTTCAATCTGGCCAATGATGCATGGGTGCGAATGAAGGTCACATTTGATGATTCGACCATCGATGGCAATATGCTGGATGATTCACTGCTGAATCTGGGCGAAGACTGGGTTAAATGTGGTGATTATTATTACTGCACAAAGCCTGTAAAGCATGGTGAATCAGCAGAATTTCTGAAATCCGTCAGCATTCCTGCAGAATGGACAGAAGCTCTTTCAGAAAAAGATCTGAAAATCAATTTTACTGCGGATGCGGTTCAGGAAAAGAATTTTACTCCGAATTTCAAATCCGATGATCCGTGGTTTGGCACTGTTATCGAACAGAGTGTAACGGATGCATATACAGTTCCAGTTACCAGCAATAATCCGTTTTCCGTTGTATATGAAGGCGGAGCGGCTGGGCTGGTTAAGGTAGGAAATGACTTCTTCTCCAACTGGGGAACACTTATGCCGGGTGATGTAGTATCTGGAAAAGCCACAATTTCCAACAAATACGCCCAGTCTGTTAAGATCTATTTCCAGACGGACACGATTGCAGATGATAATCTGCTCCAGAAACTGCACCTGAAGATCGCTTGCGACGGACAGACATTATACGATGGCAGCATGGCTGGTGAGATCACTAATAAAGTATTATTAGGCGATTTTGCACAGGGCAGCTCCAAAGATCTTACTTACACGCTTACAGTTCCAGCAGAACTGGACAACCAGTATGCGATGAATAAAACCAAGACCAAATGGATTTTCACTGCTGAATTACCGGAAACTCCAAATAAGACAGTTGCAACGGGAGATTCTTCTCTTCCATCCGCATTTGCCGGATTAAGCGTTTCTCTCGGCGCAGCCGGAATCATTATGCTTTCAGCATCAACGAAAAGGAGAAAAGGCAATGAAGAAAATTAACGAAAAAATCAAAAAAGCTCTTTCGTTTCTTCTGATTCTTACTATGGCCATGACATCTGTCGGGGTCAGCACTTTCTCCGCCTTTGCGGATTCAGAAAATGGAACGGGAACAACAGAGCTGAATCTCGATACGGATGCAGAGAACACCGCATCGGATGATACCGTAGATCTTGCTTTTCAGACCGATGGGCATGGAAAATTTCTGATCAACGGTGAAGATAAAACCAATCAGACAATTACTGTAAATAAGGGAACAGAAGTCACTTATGAGGTAACTGCTGATGATGGATATCAGATCCAGAAAATCCGTACATCATATGCTGATGGCACAGAAACGGAAGTAGAAAGCAAAGAATCCGATCTTACGCAGAATGTTGTTGTAGATCAGTCGCTTACGCTTTCTGCTGAATTTGCCGAAAAGCAGGAAGAAGATACTCCGGCAACCGTAACGACTCCGGCTCCTGTAGTGGTTACAACTCCGGAAGATGACAAAAACACTGCTAAAGAAGATGATACTAAAACTTCTGCAGACACTACAACCTCTTCGTCAGAAGAAAATGTTAAGTATAATAACAGACTTTCTGATGTTACCGCCGACTGGGGTGAAAATGAGTTCTTAAAAGAACATTTAAGCGCCAGTGATCTTATTGAATTAAGCAATGGAATCAGTCTTTTCGCAAGCAGATCCGGGAAAGTTTCCGCAGGTATGGATGGTCTTAATTCTGTTGCAACCGCGAAAAAAGGAAGTATTGTTACTAAGAATACACCAATTGACGGAAATTATTATTTTACCCCAATTATCGGTAGCAAAACAAAAATCACTTTTGGTACAACCGATAGCAATTATACATGGGATAATGAATTTTGTAAAAACGCCCAATATTATTCTAAAGCTATTTCCAATTGGTGGGCACCACAGGCTGATACGACCAACTGGAGTAATACACGTTCTTTTATTCCGCATGATGGAGCGCAAGGTCATCTGTATGCAGAATATACCAATGTGGGATATTATGATGGTTCTCCGGTCAACATGAAGATCTGGTTCTTGGATTGGCAAAATACAGTGGTTCCGGATGAATACAAAGCACCACACAAACCAGCTATCGGAGATGACATCGATGCCGTTATTGTTTCTCTTGGCCCGAATAACTCCAACGATTTATCCAAAGGATATACTCCGTTAATCGATATCAAAGGTTTAAAATGGATTAAAGTCAAGTTTGCATATTACAAACAGAATGGAGATCCTATCTCCTTAAAGGGTCATTTTACCATGTCCGACCTTGACTTTGCGCAGGGCTTCCATATTCAGGAAAAAGTAGAAAATATTTATTTGACACAGGAAGCAGACGATCGTCTGGTGTATGATCCGCGAACAGACGCTATCTGGTCTGCTAGAAGCGGTGGTGAAAGTGATGGAGGAACAACTCCTGATAATTCAAATGGCTGGGTAACATATACCTTTGAAGGAGACAGCCAGACCGTTATCTTCTATAATGGAGGCACGATTAGTAATGTTACAGGTCCTGGAGGAGGATTAAAAGAGGAAGGAATCCAAAAATATCCAGATTCATTTTATCATGGAGAAGGTTCCAAATTTAATGGATGGGAAGGCTCGTCCAACACAACGTCAGCATCACAGAATACTTGGTATACTTCAGAATTTGGTTATACATCCGAATATGTTGGCTCAATGTCGAAAGTAGGTGTGCTTCGTATCAATAAAACTGACTCTGACTCAGGTGCAGTCTTAAAAGGTGCGAAATTTACCGTTTACAAATGGAAGAACAGTAAATGGCAGACCTACGCCAATATGAACTGGGTAGAAGCAGATAAGTGCTACTTACTTAACAACATTCAGGGCGATGAAGCAGATGGCAACAAATTCAAAGTTGTCGAAACACAGAACCCTGACGGCTACACCGGAACTTTTTCACAGGAGTTTACCGTTGACCAGGCTGGCGTTAAAACAATTGTTCTGGATGCCACCAATACACAGAATACCTTTACTGTGACTGTGAATAAGGTATCCGGCAATACAACGATTACAGCAAATAACGGAAACTATGCACTGAAAAACGCCAAATTTGAGATTTATGCTTCCGATAAGACAACAAAAGTAGCCGATACTTATACCGACGAGAACGGTTCTTTCTCTGTTAAGCTGAAAAATGGAACCTATTGGTTACATGAAACCATTGCTTCTCAGGGATATTCGCTTGCAGAAGATCAGCAGTTTACGGTAGACAAAAAAGACCTTTCCGTTACCGTAAAAGAACCACCGAAAACCGGAACAATCAATCTTGTTAAGAAATCCACCACCGATCTGCATTCGGACTACGAATCCTACTATTTAAAAGGTGCTGAATACGGCGTTTACAATGCCGCCGGCACAAAGGTGGGAACCATCGTTACAGATGCGGAAGGAAAAGGATCTTTATCGAACCTGCCATTAGGAACATATACTCTGAAAGAGTTAAAAGCTCCGGCTGGATATTATCTTTCCACCGATACACTGACAGCAACTCTGACCTCCAGTGTCGTAACTGCCAACGTGACAGGTAAGGATAAACCGGGACAGGTTCCTGCTCCAGAAGTTATTCTCGAAAAAGTGGATGCAGAAACAGGACTTGCAAAACCACAAGGAGCAGGCTCCTTACAGGGTGCGGAATATACCATGAAATATTATGATGTAGTGTCCACAACCGATCCGACAGCTTCCGGCAGAAAAGCAAAATATACATGGGTATTAAAAACGGATGCAAAAGGTCAGATCAAACTGGATGCAGATCATCTGGTAAGCGGGCCGGACTTCTATAAGGAGAACGGAAAAGTTGTATTCCCAGTTGGAACCACAACATTCCAGGAAACCAAGGCTCCAAAAGGATATCAGTTGGATTCTAATGTATATGTTATGAACTCCGTGATCGAAAATGATAAGGCTGTATTGAAAAATAAGCCAGTATCAAAAGAAAAGCCGTACAGAGGTTACATTCGTTTCAATAAAACAGATGAGAAAAACAAGGCCATGGCCAATATTCCATTTAAAATCACGAGTAAAACAACTGGCGAGTCACACATTGTGAATACTGCCAGTGATGGTTATATCTATGGAAAAGATGTGAATTTTGGAAGTGGTAAAGGATTCTTATATGATACCTATCTCGTCGAGGAACAGTCCTGCGCAGCGAATAAAGGTTATATTTTGGAGTCTTTTGAAGTGACCATTAATGAAAATGGAGCGACCGTAGATAAAGGTACTCTTCAGAACTTACCTAAAACTAAGCAGATCACACTTACAAAACGTATCAAAGCATCTGATATCAACTTCAAAAACGGTGATCCAATCTTTATTCTTAAACTGACGGGTACCGATTATGCGGGAAAATCACACACCTATTATCGACAGGTACGATTTGATGCTGCCACCGTTAAGAAAAACACCGGATCAGACGGATATGTATCTCTGTCAGAGGTCTTTAAGGATATTCCGATGGGAGATTATGTTGCAACTGAGGAAGAAACAGGACGATATAGGTTGTCTACGCTTACCTCTCAAGGCGGTACAGTTTCCGGAGAACATGTAACTTTCAACATGACACCAGATAACGATACTTACAACGCAACATTCACCAACTTCAAGTACGATTGGCAATACTATACACACACTGATGTTGTCGATAACAAACTGCAGTCTGTTAAAGACAATAGTGTGAAGTATACGTTTACCGCAAGATGGATTGGTAGTAGTCCCGTATCTGGCGGATCTTCGGTAGATAAAAATCAAATTGAAGCTACATTGACTACCAATGACGGAACCAAGGATTCCAGCGTTATTGTAGATGCAAGCACCTACACGACAAGTATTCAGACGTTCCCGAATAGTAGCGGCAATTGCACGGTAACTGTCACTTACAATAAAGATGGCGTTAAATTAACAGCCACGTTTACCGTACCCGTTAAGGCGAAATGATTTTGGAGGACACAAAGATGAAGAAAGTAAAAGGTAAGAAACGGTTTTTCCTCATTACTTGTTTGATGCTTCTTTGTGCTGTCGCTGGAATTGGTGGAGTGCTTGCGTACTTCACCGATTCTGAGCAGACAAATAATAAGCTCAAAGTGGCTGTGAATGATACCAGCATCGAAGAGGTTTTTCCAGATCCGAGTTTTAAACCCGGAAGCGTAGTAAAAAAAGAGGTTCGTGTCACAAATAATGGCAGCGATACATATGTTCGTATGCAGGTTTTATTTTCAGACAATGACATGCAGCAGTATTGTACTGTAAACTGGAATACAACCGACTGGGAATTAAAAAGCGATGGCTACTATTATTATAAGAAGATTCTCCCCAAAGGATCTAAAACAACACCACTGTTTACTACAGTAACTGTTTCGAAAAATGCGCCAGAAGATGAGATGAAAGATTTTGATATCATCGTCCGCGAGGAAAGTCTGCAGGTTGGATATTTCAAATCTGCGGATGAAGCATGGAGTGCATACAAAAAGAACAAATAAGTAAGTGGATTATTGGCAGGATTTTTACCACGACATGATAGAAGTTCTGCCAATTTTTTGCTAAAATACAATCAAGTGATTGCCTTTGCAAGGTCAAAGTGGTACACTTAATACAATCATTGTGGAAAACAGCGGTTTTGTAATAATGATTAATTTCTATTTTTTTTCGTACGTGAAAATTCATTTGAATTTTTTTTGTCATACTATGAATGTAGACAAAAACGAATCTAAACGGAATAGGATCGTTGGTTATCAAAATTGCTAAGTACAGGAGGAAATAGGACAATGAAAAAAGAAAAAGTAGTTGCAACTCTGGCTATGGGTGTTGTTGCAGGTGGTGTGGCAGTTGGAGGAACATCCACTGTTCATGCTGAAACATTAGATGAAAATACTGAAAACACCGTACAGGCTCCAGAAGAAACCGAAGCTCCGGCAGACCCGGAAACCAAAGAAGAAGCCAAGGATCAGCTGGATCAGGCGCAGGAAAAGGAAAACGAAGCAAAACAGGATTCCGATCAGGCCAAAGCAGATTATGATGCCGCTAAAGAGGACGAAGATAAAAAGCAGGCAGAGGCCGATCAGACGCAGAAAGATATCGACCAGGCTGAAAAAGATGCACAGGATGCTTTCGATCAGGCGCAGAAAGATGCACAGGATGCTGCTGACCAGGCTAAAGCAGATGCAGATAAAGCCGCTGAGGACCAGAAAAAAGCAGAGCAGGCAGAAAAGGATGCACAGGCCGCTTTAGAAGAGCAGGAAAAGGCAGAGCAGGATGCACAGCAGAAAGCAGACCAGACCACGACCGATGAAACACAGGAAAGTGTGGATCAGAAAAAGAATGATCTGGATAAAGCAAATAAAGATCTGGAAGATGCCAAAGCAGAGGATGCCAAAAAGCAGGAAGAGCTGGATGAAGCAAAGAAAAATGAATCTTCTGCTGAGAAGGACAAGGCGGATGCACAGGACAAGGTTGATCAGGCAGAATCCGATGTAAAAGATGCAGAAAAAGACGCGGATGCTGCAAAGAAAGATGCAGAAACCGCAAAAGACCTGTATGATACCGCTTCCAATGCCGCAGATAAAGATTCCAAATATGCACAGGCGAAAAAGGATGCGGAAGAAGCAGATGCCGCTGTAAAGGCACAGCAGACCGTTACAGACAATGCGAAAAAAGATCTGGATGCCAAGAATAATGCGCTGGAAGATGCGAAAAAGGGTCTGGCAGAAGCAAAAGTGAACGCAGATGCCGCCGCACTTGCAGAACAGCAGAAAAAGGTTGATGCCGCGCAGAAAGAATATTCTGATGCCTTTGATGCGCTGATCGCAGCGAACAGCAAGCTGGACGAGCTTACCGCAGATTACCAGAAAAAAGTATCTGCCGCTGAAACTGCCAAAGCTGAGATGGATGCGGCACAGTCCAATGCAGACCAGAAAGAAAATGCACAGAATACCGCCAAAGCTGAAATGGATGCGAAGAAAGATGCAGTGTCCAAATCCGAAAGCAACATTTCAGATGCACAGAACAGCAAAGCAAATGCTGAGTCTAATGCAGAAAAAGCCAAAAATGAGCTGGATGCAGCAAAAGCAGCTTTAGATGCGGCAAAAGCGGCTGCAGAAGAAGCGAAGAAGCAGGAAGCACTGGGATCAAAAGGATTCTTCGACAGTATCGGTGAGACAGCAGCATCTGATCTGTTTTCACAGGGAGATTATCCAGACAAAACCAACATGGGTGCGGAAGATGATGCAACCAGTCTGAAAAACATGCTGTACGCTCTGGATTTTATTGAAAAATCCAATGAACTCAGAAGAGCAAATAATCTGGAAGAGTTTAAAATTTCTGCAAGAGCAATGGCTGCGGCGCAGTATCAGGCAAATGCTTCTTTACATACAGAAGATCATACTTTCCAGTTCGGTTATGGTGAAAACCTTGCATGGGGAATGGATGATCCGGAAATCGCCTATATGGCATGGTATGACAGTGAAAAAGACAGCACTATTTTAAGCGAAAGACTGCATTATCTTGCTCTCGTCAGCGCCAATAACACAGTTACAGGTTTTGGACTCTGCTATAACAGAACGAATCCGGATTTATACAGTTCTTGTGAGAGTCAGGTGTTTGGCTCTGTAAACGATGAAGACGAGGGTTACTGCTACACAGTAGCTGAGTTCCGCGCTCTCCTGCAGGCCTACATTGACAAACTTACTAAAGCCCAGACCGATCTGGATAAAGCCCAGGCTGATTACGATGCGAAACTGGCGGCTTACAATGCAGCACAGGATGAAGTGGCAAAATGGGATGCACTTCTGAAACAGTATCAGAACGAGAAATCCGTCAACGAAGATGCTCTGAAACAGGCTACCGAAGCATACAACAATGCCGTACAGGAGCTGAATAAAGCAAAAGCAGATCTCGATTCCAAGACAACGGCATATGAAACAGCTCAGAATGCAGTTGCTGAGAGCGCATCTGCAGTGGATGCTGCAAAAGAAAATATCGCATCCTGCAAACAGGTATCCGACCAGAAAGAAAACGCACTTACTGCTGCAAAGGCAGAAAGAGATCAGCTTCTTGACAAGCTGACAGAATCTGTGATCGCAATGACTGGCGATAAGAATGCCAAAGTAGAAACCAACTACGAATACCATCAGGTATGCAATGAATGCGGAGAAGATTTCGGCTATGGACCGGATGCTATCGAAGCGGTTGGTGACCATTCTGCAGTAACGGGTCATTCTTACAGCTCTGTAAAGAAAGCTGTTGGATATAAGATCGTAACCGCGTCCGGAACACAGGTAATCAAGAACCTGTCCAAGACAGATGCAGACAAAGCCCTGGCAGATATCCAGAAAGCCATTGCAGACGGACAGACAGCAGTCGATGCCGCACAGGCTACATATGACAATGCTGTAAAGAAACTGGCAGCAGATCAGCAGACCGCAAAAGAAAAGAATGATTATCTGGCACAGCTGAACAAAAGCATTGCCGATCTGAAAAAGGATATGGAAGCAAAACAGGCTGTTGCTGATCAGAAAGCAGCTGCTCTGAAAGAGAAACAGACCGCCCTTGCGGATGCCAAAGCAGAGCTGAAACAGAAAGAGGATGCTCTTGCGAAAGCAAAAGAATCGGTTGAAAAACTGCAGGCTGAGAAAGATACAACCGCACAGAAAGTTGCCGCTAAATCCGCGGCTGTAGCACCGCTCCAGAAAGCATACGAAGCTGCCAAAGCATCCCTGAATGCATACCAGAATGCGCAGAACGCTCTGAAAAAGGCAAAAGAAAATGTTTCCGCTGCGAAATCTGCTGTAGAAGCCGCTAAGAAAGATGTAGCTGCGAAAAAGCAGGCCGTAAAAGAGAAAGATAAGGCATACACCGATGCCTGCGGTGTTCTTGCAATTGCCAAGAATATCACACTGGCAGATGCCATGAAGACCCCGATCACAGAAGAGGGCTTCACCTATCTGAACGATTACGTAACCAAGATCAATTCTGCAAAAGCCGCTTACGAGACAGCAAAAGCTGATCTTGCGAAAGCAAAAGAGAATACGGCTGTGAAGAAAGTTGCTTATGAGGAAGCCGCTGCAAAACATGCCGAGACTCTTGCAGACCTTGTAATTGCAAAAGCAAACTATCAGAAGTTTGTAGATGCAGAGAAAAAGGCAGAGGAAGAGAAGAAAGCAGAAGAGGAGAAGAAAGCGGAAGAAGTCAAGAAAGCAGAAGAAGCCAAAAAGGCGGAAGAAGCCAAGAAGGCAGAAACTGTGAAGAAAGAACAGCAGAGCGGCGGCGCTACTCTGACCGCAAGCACTGGAAGCATTGCAAAAGACAATGAAAAAGGTAGCACCATCACAAAAGCCGGAAGCGTAGCAACAGGAGATACGACCCCGATCGGCATCTTAATGGCTCTGGCGGCAGGATCTTTCGGTGTGCTGGAAGAAACCGTCCGCAGAAAAAAACGCCAGTAATACGGTGGTAATTTAAGAAAGATGGAAACAAGGAACGGTATGGCTTAACGGCTATGCCGTTCTTTGCTTTTGGTATATGTTAGACCGGGCGTTTGAAATTTGTGCTGGAATAGTATCTTCCTATGAAAGCCGCTCATATAGAACGTTTGGACTTTCTTCCTCTGCGTTCTGCTAATACCCCGTGGGATCTGACAGTCACACATTATTTTCGAGCAATCTAATGTGCGATTGTCAATGTGGGTAAAGAAGAACAAATGTTTGATATTCTTTTACGCATATGGTATAATCAATTTGAATTGAGCAAAGTACCAATTATAATGTATCGTCGGTGGGTTGACACCTAAAATCTGACACGTTTTCCAAACGCAGGTATCGGAGGTTGGCAGGCAACGGAAAAACCTGTTATTATCCAGACATAGGTGCTGGAGGTTGGCAGACAACAGAAAAATCAACCATGAAAAGAGAATGTTTCGTGCTGCGGCATGAACGTTCTCTTTTTTTAATTATTATGGGATCATTGGGACCAGATTGGGGTCATCGAAATCAGCGTTTGAGGTCAAAACGAGGTCATTGAGGTCAGAGATTGGGGTCGAATTGAGGTTAGCGTGGTCACAAATTGGGGGCAATATGAGAGCAATTGAGATTGGATTGAGGTCATTGGGGTCAGAAAATCAAATCCTTCCGGGACAAAGATTACAAAAGGCTCATTTTTTTTCGTACGTGAAAACAAATTTTGATTTTTTTTATAATACTATGTAAAGAAGAACTTGTTGAGCCTTCTATTTATCACTGGGGTATGGCCAAGCGGTAAGGCACAGCACTTTGACTGCTGAATTTCGTCGGTTCGAATCCGTCTACCCCAGCTTTTCCCTCAAAAATCGAAATCATGACTTCAACAATAAGAAAGAGGAACAGATAATGTTTACAGAGAATGAATTAAAAATGATACAATTCGCACTGAGCCGATTGCACGATGCAGATCTTTCTGGTTTAAAAAAGGAAGATCTGGAGGCTCTGGAATCAGCAATGAACAAATTTAATATAAAATTTGTTTCTTCTGTTGATTCTTATTATATGGAAGATGGGAGTAAGCAATATTAGACACAGGCAAACAATGGAATGATTGGAGGTTTAAGAAAATACCATGAAGAAAAATTATATGGCAGAAAAGGAATTTCGTAGGATTGATCGAGAAGTGGAAAGCGAAATATTGGCAGATCCAATAAAACGTCGGAAATATATGCAAGCTTTGGAACGTAAAAAATATCTTAATGAGGTTTCTAAACGAGTACGCAAAGAAATGCATATATATGGATAATTAAACTGCGACAAAGCAGAAAACGGGAGATACTAAGTTATGAAATTATCAGAAATAATAAAACTCTATCCAACAAAATCTCACTCCGGGCTAATCAAAACCGTTATGACAGAATATATTTCTATCGTGAAACGCTTTGCTTCCGATGCTGTAAGTGGTTGCTCCATTGCCAAAGTGACAACTGCTGATGTACGTGCCGGTCCGTCAGACACATTGATCGGGTAGGCATAAGACTGCTTACTCTCCGATCCTACATGTAGGGCGGAAACTGCCCAAATCTACGCTTGTGGATATCATATAAGACACGTTTTCTTTGGAAAGCACGCTATGGTAGACGAAGCAGAAAGCTCCCACTTCAACTGTCAAGTAAGTGGTGAGTAGTTCACAGAAAAGTAAATTTGAAATAAAAAGGAGAATGGTTTGATGAGTTTAAAACAAATTGATTTACTACTTTATGTTTGGTTGCTGATTAACGCAATTGGATGGTTTGGGTTCCTTGCACTTCCGCGACTTCGAAAATCGCTTTCATGTAAAGAGAAGGCTGATGGTATTGTAGAAGATATAGTTGAAACCCAAAATACAAAAGGTCAGCCGCTTTTCCATGCTGTTGTCCGCTATCAGGCGGGACTTGCTTCTTACGCATGCGAAACGGCGAATAAAACGAACGCAGTTTGGAAAAAAGGAGAGCCTGCGATCGTTTATTATCAAAATTCCAAACCGGGAAATGCATTTGTCAAAAACGTTGCATGGACAGGAAAGATGATAGTAGGAATTGTGCAGCCACTTGTTATGGTGGTTATCGCGATTGCCCATTACATGGGTACTCTTTAAATTTTGCTTCTTCATCTGCTCCGGCAGAACCAGCACATATGTACGTGCTGATCTGCTGGAGTTTTTTATATGGTAGAAAAGGAATTTTGTAGGATGCTCTTTCATAGATTTTTTACATCAAAAGAGTAGATATTGACAAATCCACTCTAATAAGATATACTATTAGAGTGGAAAGGCGAAAACCTACTCAAAAAGGAGGACTAATTATGAAAAATGTCTCAATTAAATCAACAGCAACTATCGGTACTGGCGTATTAACTGCAACACTGGCCTTAAATGGCTTTGAAGTGTATAGCGATAAATCCTATTTCGAGGCCTACAGTGACAAGAAAAACTTGGTGATTTTGCCTGTTACTCGTTGTCTATCCAACAAAAAAATGATAGAAACCACATCGGTTGCAGCAACACCTGCAGGAGTAAGTCGCTTCTTGCGGCATTATGGACTTGATCCGGAGAAACTTTTGAAACAAGGGATCTCTAAGGAAAGCTTTATGGTTAGTCTAAATGCGGGCGCAGAGGATGCAATTCCATGTATTGCATATTGTGTGTGCAAATACGACTATGACAATATTGAAGTTTTGGTTGTCCCAATTCATGAGATCATTGAGCGCTCAAAGCGAGGTGGTATTTTTTCTGTTGCGGAGAAAACTGGTAATTTTAATTACGATTTTGCAAAAATCAATGGAAGTATGATACCAGATGGTGCTATTGTTCGAGGATTTTTTAAAGGGGAAATTGCTGAATGATCTATTAATATGGAAACATAGAAAAATTTTCAAAAACGAAAAGAGGAAAATGCTGACGACCCTTGTATTTCATCTTTAAAGAAAAACGTATTTTTTCAACCCACATCTCATTAATTGAGATGACATTCCAAGAATTTATGATTTAAAAAAACCAACTTTCTGGATGGATTTATTATACCATTATTTTTGGGCACAATAAAAATTCAAATAATTTCGCATTAAAGATTACTTTTTTGTAAACAATTTGCGATTCATGGTTTTATGATGTATAATAAGTTCATCTACATAGCTGTACGAAACGATTCAAAAGGGAGGATGACCTCATGAGTTCAGAACAATTTAGTTTATTATTCTATGTTTGCATGCTGATTGACGCAATTGGATGGTTTGGATTCGTTGCGCTTCCACGAATTCGAAAATTGCTTTCCTGCAAAGAGAGGGCTGATGGTATCGTGGAAGATGTAGTTGAAATCAAAAACGCCAAAGGTCAGCCGCTTTTCCATGCTGTTATCCGTTATCAGGCGGGACTTGCTTCTTACACATGCGAAACAGCGAATGTGACGAAAGTAGTTTGGAAAAAAGGAGAACCTGCGATCGTTTATTACCAGAATTCCAAACCAGAAAATGCATTTGTCAAAAACTCGGCATGGACGGGCCGCCTGATATTAGGAATTATGCAGTCACTTGTTGCGGTGGCTATCGGGATTGCCTACTATGTAGGGACGCATTAATTTTTACTTTTTTTTTATCTGCTCCGGCATGACCAGCATATATGTGCGCGCTGATCTGTCGGAGCTTTTCTTGTCCTTCCATTCGCATATAAACACGACTTAAAATGCAAAAAATTTGCAATACTAAATATAGGAAAAATATTCTTTTAGAAAGAAGGATAATATATGTCTGTAATTGCTGCTTGCTTGTTTTTAGGGGCCGGAGTGGTAATCAGCCTATTTTTCTTTTGCATGGGTTGTATTCTAAAAATCTGCGTTCTTCGTAAGAAAAGACGTTGCACACAAAAGCTTCAAGGGCGTATTGCTTCCATAGAAGGGTTTCGAACCTCGAACATGCCAATGGTTTTGATCGAATTTTTCTGGCCGGAACGATATCTGCTCCCTTGTTTGTTAGAATCCCCCAGTCAACCCCTATGGATCGGAATGCCGATAGAAATCTGGATCAACCCCAAAAATCCCTATGATTTTCGAATTTCCGGTCAGAAATACAAAAATTTTTCTCGACTATGTGCAATCGGACTGGTGGAAATGCTGATTTTACTTTTTTTCATGATTTTTATACAAAAATAGGGGAATATAAGGAAAAGAAATTCGTGAAATATGAGGGCTTGTATAGGATTTTTTAACATGATACAATTTTTGAAGAGGAGCGATAAATATGAAAGTTTTGATGAAAAGCAGAGTCCCAAACTCTCTTACAATATTGTTATGCGAGCAAGAAAAAGATGATGTACCTACTGAAACAATCCGCATGAAAGGTTTGGATTTTCATATAGATAACATTGATTATGGAGATACAACGGCTCCATATCCGCATCAGATTGTGATTTTCTTTCGAACCTCGGAAGTAGCAAGAGGAAACGAGGCATTTTTTGTGTAAGGGCAGCATTTTTGTGTAAAAGCATAGACATATGAATGAGAAAGAGGGATTTTCCCTCTTTTCTTTTTTGTCTTTTTCTTTCGTACGCTAAAATCGAGATTTTAAATTTTTCATATACTATTAGTGACCAGATAATTGTGTTGTGTTTGGAAAAGAAAGAGGTGGTTTAATTGAAAGTATGGACATTGATAACCAAAGAGACGCTTCGATTATTGCAGGAAGGTATTCCATATTACGGAGATAAAAAGATATGCCCTATTGTGGATTTTCCGTATATCCCCGGCGGTTATTCTCTGATCGTCAATAAGATGGTACAAACAATTGGGGGGCCGCCAGATCCTTCCGCTACGCCTATTTGGGGATATTATCTTTATGGTGGCGAAAATAATATTCCTGAAAACTTGGATTTCGACGATTTTCCTGAAGAGGCCTCCGTTTGCCTTACGCTGGAAGTCCCGGATCGAAAATTGGTTCTGAGTGATTCCTTAATGTGGGATAGTATTTCGCTTGGAGAATATGTTCCACATGGAGATACGCCGGAAGAATTGGATAGCGACTATGAAGTGTATAGAAATGCTGACGCTGCTAAACAAGCATTTATGAGGGTGTTATCCTGGCATCAGGCGTTTAACACCATACATTCGGATTATATTTATGCTCATTTTTGGGAGATCCGGCAGGAAATGATCCGAGAAGTGCTATTCTTATAGCCAATTTTTAAAATAATAGAATATTTACCACAAAAGGAGATGCTTGATACTGCAGAAAGGGCATCTTCTTTTTTTATGCTTGCAGCATCCGAGTCTACATAGAGGGTTGATGCTGTTTTTTTCGTACGTGAAATACGATTTAACAATTTTTTTCTAATACTATATGTGAAAAGATTTTATAAGGAGGGAATAATCATGCAAAGCATAACAATTGAGAATTCTTTGTATGTAGGTTCACAAAATGCCAGATTCTTCGTAAATGATGCCGTACGTCTGCAGCTTTCTGATGGTACAAGCGTTTCAGGGATCATTTCGAATCTGAATAATTTCATCGTTGTGGTGGAAGATGAAAACGGAACCGAAACCTCAATCTATATTGGGGACATTGTGGGTTGCACTTCGGAAGTGTCTAAAAAGAAGTAACGCCGCATACATCAAAAAATATTCAGAGAAAGGATTTTGGTATGATAAAGGGAAAAATTGTATTGGGTTTGTGTGGGGTTTGTCTCGTTTTGAGTAGCTGCAGCCGTTTCCCAAATACAACAGTAGACAATAGCACTGATCTGAACAACCATTCGATCTCTACAACTTCAATGAGCAGGGAAACGTCCGATATCCGGTATCTAAAAAAGGAGCTGGAGGATGGAACATTATCTATCTGGTATTTTGATACATCAACGCCGCAGGATACCATCGCCATTCCGGAAGAAATTAACGGAAAGACAGTCAGTCAGATTGGTGAGCGGCTTTTTGAAGGAAATGAAGAAGTAAAAACGGTTATTTTACCGAAAACGATTCGGACAATTGGCAACAGCGCATTTAACTTTGCAACAGCACTGGAAAAAGTTGAAATCTTAGGTCCAGTGGAGATATTAGAAAACAGCAGCTTCTACGGCTGCGATTCCTTGCAAGAGCTGAATTTCCCGGACGGATTAAAAAAGATTGGGGATCACGCAATCACAGCGTGTAGCTCTTTGACAGATCTTTATCTCCCGGGAACCGTAGAGAAAATTGATGAGGACAATTTTGCATTGTGCGGAGAACCATTAAAGATTCACGTTCCGGCGGGATCAGGAACGGAAGCTTGGTTACAGGAAATCATGAAAAACAATGACGATTTGAATATACAAATTGTAGAAGAATAATCACTTATTCAACACCAAGGAAACTAAATTAATGGAAAGGAATTTATTTATGGCACAATCAAAAATTTATACCGAAGAACCATACTGTAGTTTGAGCGCAGAGGCAAAAGTGTTATACGGATATTTGCTGTCGGAGCAGAAAAAGAATCCAAAAGGCTGTGTGTTTTGTTCCCAGAAAGATGCAGCATCTATTCTGAAATGTGCAGAGGGAACTGCCCGAAGGGCATTCAAAAGTTTGGAAGCATTGAATCTGATCGACCGCGCGTCGGCAAAAGGAATGCGGACGCAGATTTTTGTTAGGGATATTGAAGAAGAATCCAATGACCAGGAATACCACGGTCAGGATACGCAAGTAAAAGAAGCACCAATGGCAGATGTCATGCCTAAAAAGGAGCGATCGCAGATTGATGAATCTTTGAAATTGTTGAATTCCAGTAACCGGACGTTGGCTACTATATTAACTGCTTTACAAAAGCTTGAGCATGATCAGGATGCACCTGATTTTCCCGAAAAGCATTATTATATAGGAACCATCCAACAGCAGTTGTATGACGAAATTGCTGCGGAGGCCATAATTGCGCGTAATGTAGAGGATTATGATCTTGTGTATCGTAACTGTAATCTGATTTATGGAGCTTCAGGGACTGGGAAAACAACGTTTACAAAGTATGTTGCATATAAACTGGACCTTCCGTATGTGTATCTCAGCCTTTCCGAGCTAATGGACTCTTGTCCTGAAAAAGCGGCCCGAACTCTACGAGACACATTTCGGCCTCATCAAAAAACTGCCTGTGTATTGATGTTAGACGATATTGATTATATTGGCTTTGCGTCCAGAAACAATATAGTGTCAGATGGGACATTAAAGCAGATGACAAACACTCTGGTAAAGTGTTTAAATGCAGTCACCCCTTGTCAAACGGTTATTGCAGCTGCCAACCGTATAGACGGGTTAGATAAGGAACTTCTTGGAAAATTCCGCAACAAAATAGAATTCACCCCATATGGGCCGGATGAAGAGCTGCAGATGATACAGAACTTCGTCAAAGATATTGAGTTTATGAAAGTAGATGCCGATCTACAGAATTACGCTAAAAAAGGGCATTCGCAAGCTGAAACGGTAGATTATCTTGCCGATAAGGTTGGGAATCTTTTACGTGAAATATTACCTTCCTTCCAAAAATAGTAAGGTACTACCGACAAAATACTGTATAGAAAGGATTTTGTAAAATGTCTGGTTTGGATAAAAATATGCTGCTCGTAATCGAATGTTTGGCTAAAAACAGAATTCAAGATGCGAAAAAAGCAGCAATAGCATGTTGCGCAAATGACACAACGAAAAAAAATCAACGGCAGATTAATTACTGCAAAAACCTGCTGAACACCGGCAGCTTAGAGTTGACTACCTTGCCAGCTAGTTTGCAAGGACTTATCCATATTCAGGATGTATCTGATTTTCCCGAAAATCGTTATTATGTAGGCACTGTTCAACGGCAGTTGTACGATAAGATTTATGCGGGAACTCAGGTTGCATACAGATTAGCAGACTATGCTATTTCATACCGTAACGGCAGTTTGATTTACGGATTACCGGGAACTGGAAAGACGGAATTTGCAAAGTATGTTGCATATAAACTGCAAATCCCCTATGTATACCTTAACTTTTCCAATTTAATTGAATCCTATCTTGGAAAAACTGCTAAAAATTTGCAGACGGTATTTCAATATTGCCAAAACGTCCCTTGTGTATTGATGCTGGATGAAATTGATTGTATCGGTCTTGAGCGCGGTCATGATACGGGAGCAGATGGGGAGCTTGGCCGAACAACGATTTCCTTAATGCAATGCTTAGATACACTTGCCGCAGGGCAAGTGGTAATTGCAGCAACAAATCGCTCAGACAGACTGGATAAGGCTCTGCTTCGAAGATTCCGTAATAAGGTGGAATTTACCCCGTATGGACCGGATGAAGAGTTGCAGATGATCCAAAAGTTCATTAAAGATATTGATGCCTTAGAACTGGATACTGATCTGCAGAACTATGCAAAAGAGAACCATTCACAGGCGGAAACCGTAGATTACCTTACGGAAAAGCTTGGGTCACTCCTGCTTCAGGATATTTTGGAAGCAGAGAAGAAACGTGCTAATTAATAGGGGGGGATTTTAGATGATCCTAAAAATCGAACAACAGCGAAAAGAGCTGTTTTCAGCAGATTTTACAATCTGGCATTTAGAGAAAAAAGTGGGTTCTATTTCAGTTCAGGGAAAATTGGGAAGTATGGAAGCCGAAATCACCATCCACTTGTTCGATAAGGACTATTATATGGTATATGCTGGCGGCTTTTTGAAAGAACGTCCGCTGCCAGACAAAAGCAAAGCTTACAGGCCGTATAAGATTTTCAACTCTGAACATCGAATCTTAGGTAACGTTGCACAGATTGATCAAAGAGAAGGCTGGTTTACGACTATCAGTTATATGCACATGTACATAGTCGACCAGGAGCAGTATGATCTGTATCCGATTGGCTTTGGAGCAGAAGGAGGAAAACATCCGGTTTATTGTGGTAATAAGCAGATTGCTCAGATTGATAAACTCTGTGAAATCTATAATGATCTCCATCATTATACAATCTATGCTGTAGATCAAGATGCCGCAGAAATCTCAGCCTTATTTGCTGCCTATATGTACATAAATGCTAGTTTTGAGCCTGGACAAAAGGTTAAGCAATCTTACACAAAATGTACTTCCATTACTCTGAATAAGACACTCAAACAGAAATATAATCCCGATTTCAAGGAGACAATACAGCCATAGGTCTACATAATTGGTACGGAGGTTTTTATGTCAAAAGAAAATTATAAAAATGTTACAGAATTAACCGGATTTCGATCCCCGAGCGAGCAAGAGCAGATAGGACGTTATATGCAACGTAAATATCAACGCAGCATTAAATTCGATAAGGTGATGGGTATTTCTTGTGTTATTGTCGGATTTCTTTCGGCGGTATTATCCTTCGGAAATATCGCTGCAATTGCCGTAGCAGTCGCTTTTTTGATTGCTGGCTTTCTTGATTAATACAAGAAATAATAAAACAGCAATGACTTTTGGGGGCAATCGTGATATGATACATATTGAGCTGTAACAGTACGAAACACCACGAAACACTACAAAACGAACTGTAACGGGAGAATATGATACAGACTAAATTGTTGAAGAAAGATAAACGAGGAAAAACGTATGGAGAATTTTGATCAGAAACCTATTTTCCGGTGCCTGATTTGCAATGGACACTTTGGAACTTTGGAGGAAAATGAATATGGACTTTGGGGACATATCATAGATCCAGAAGAAGCCGAACAGGCTGTCCGCGCCGCGGAGCAGAATGGTATGCAATCTGGTTCGAATACTGAGATGAGTCCTTTTTACTATGGCGGCACTACATTTTCAGAATGTTTTCGGGATTTTTTGGATACTGTTGAGGACTATAATTTTGTGCATGATCATCTGGATGACCCTTACGATGAGGACGACTATGATGATTATGATGAGGAGGAAGAAGATTTCTTCCCGGAGATCGTGGATCTGACAGCGGAAGAAATCGAAACTATGTTTGAACATGTTTTAGAAAGTTTCCGAAAAAAATATCCTGAAGAATAAGTTCTCCTTTTATAAAGAAAATAAATATTCGCAAAGCGTGGAATTTTAACAGAATTCCGCGCTTTTTTTCGTATGTGAGAAATTTTTGAAAGTGGATTTACAATTCTATATAAGAGAGTGTAAATCAGCTCTCTAACGTTTGAAAAGGAGATGGAAGGTTATGGCACTTACACTTGGTGGAATTATTGGAGCTTGTGGACTTTTTTGCGGATTTTTGAGCTGGGTCTTGATGTGTCCAGGTCATCCAAGAGATCCGGAAGAGGATATGGAGCAGATGCGGTATCTTAGTGAGCAGATGCGGAAGAGGGCTGCCAGAAAAAAAGCAAAAAAACGTATTTCAAGATGAGCAGTGAAAGAGTAATGCAAGAAATATGTACAGTAACAGCATTAGGCGAAAACGCGCTAACCAGTATATCCTATGCCAAAGTGGCATTGCAGATGGCGGAAACGCAAAATGGTTGCCGCAAGATTGGTTTGGGATATTCTGGTAATAACGTACAATGTCATCTATGGATTAACACGGAGACATATTTGGCAAATGCTGAAGAATCAGTAACAAAGTTCTTCAGGTATCTCAAATGCTGTTTTTTACCTGAAATCGTGAAAGTGGGTACGAAATCATATTCTCGAAAGGAATGTCTGCAAGCTTTTTCAAAGGATACAGCAGAGCTAAGTAATTTAGAAATCCTGAGTACGAACATTTCAGAACTTTTGCAAATACTAATATCTCTTGGCGGATAGTTTCTTCATATAAAAAGAGGGATCTGAAAGCCTTGATTTTAGCGGGCTGAAGATTCCGAGAGATTATAAAATGTATAGGGAGGTTTTTTATGTTATTAACAATCAAAACGCCGTATACCTGTATGGAATTTCAGGTTACATCCATGCAGGCACGACAACTTATCGACGAAGCATATCAGATGGCTGTTTCAACTCTGAATGAGGAGGATTCAAATAACCCGTTATTTTGTCCCCCGTTTGATCTTCCGGACGTTTCGGAATTCGATGAAGCCCCAGACAATTCAGAATTCGTTATCGGTCCGGCAGAGAGTAAAAACATTGAAGATTTACCAGCAGTAGAGGATCTTTTCCAGCAGGATGTACCTTTTAGCTCTGAGATTGAATATCCCGATCCACTTTCAGAGGACCCTGCTCAGGTGGAACCTATTTCAGATCCAGATTCGCTTACCTATCCATTATCAGATGTTTTGAAAAAATTCCAACCGGAAACCGCAAAAGAAAAAGCTCCGGCAGCATCAGAAGAAGGAATTGAAGCTGCTACAAAGTCAGATGAAGATACAAAAACTGCTCCCGTTTTTTATAAGGGCATGTTGCTCATCCGGTGTCCAAAATGCGGGAATACCTGGGGTGCATGTTACCATGAAGCGATAAAGCAATACCATTGCAAGTGCGGGAATGCAATTCCGCTGAAAGATTTGAAAAAGGTCTTCTTAAAATGTACTTGTGGAAGGGCATATAAATACATGACCAATATTGAAGAGGAGCAGTTCGGTTTTCCGTGTTATGGGTGTAAAAAAGAAATCCAGCTCTTCCGGGGAAAGGACGCTTATTATACGGCTGGAAGGGATGACACTGCGGAGTGATGTTTAAAACAACCGCTTCAAATCATAAAAAGCAATCATAAACAAATATAAAAGGCTCAACTTTTTTTCGTACGTGAAAACGAATTTTAAAAAATTTTATAATACTATGTAAAGAAGAACTTGTTGAGCCTTCTATCCATTACTGGGGTATGGCCAAGCGGTAAGGCACAGCACTTTGACTGCTGAACTGCGTCGGTTCGAATCCGACTACCCCAGCTTTTCTCTCACTTTATAAATAGTCGCAATTTCGACTACTTTAGTCTTGAATGATACTACAATATATGGTGCAGAGATACGTTTGATTCTGTCACAAATTCAGCATTGAACAGAAGGAAATATAGTATTTTCATATCAAATTCCACTCAAGCGGTACATGTTGGCGTATTTCTTACAACATAACAGCCTTTTATGTAAGAATGCGGAACAAATATGCTGGCATAAATACTGACATAAATGCGTTGCCACATAATATGGGTGAAATTTGTTTATCGAAAATGGTAATGGAACTGACTACATAGTCTTGACACATACAATGAAAAAGGGAGACGACTTATGATTATTGATGTTACCTATGCATGCAATATGGGCTGTTCCCACTGCATGTCAGATTGTACTCCGGATGGACTGCATATGCCCATACAGACCTTTCGAGATTCCTTAAACTTCCTGCAGACCTATAAGATCCCAACATGGAATTTTTCCGGCGGAGAAATGTTTGAGCATCCGCAGATCATGGAAATTCTGGATGTTTTAGAGTTCAAATGGACCCAGCTGGCATTTAGATGTCCCATATGTTTTATCACGAATGGGCGTAAATTAGCCCGGGACAGAGAAGTATATGCAAGGGTGACGCAGCTTATCAAAAGATATGGGAATCGTTTGGTACTGATTCAGGTTACAGATGATCCGCGCTTCTATCCAGATCCACTGTCTAAACAGGAAAAATATTGGTTGAATAAGCTGGGAGCCATCATTGAGGCGGTCCCGGGAAACCCGCAGAATCCGCAGAAGTGCTTATACCCGCAAGGCCGCGCCCTTCAGAATTTTCCAAATGCTGACTGGAATGTTATAGGCCCTAAGTGTGCAAATTGCAGGCTTCTTACACTGCAGAATGTAAACTCCATTTCTCAACTGGTAACCTGCCTGCTCCAGCACGGTAAGGTATGCACGCCGGTGATTGCTCCGAATGGCGGTATCAAACTGGGGGAAGCGGCATTATGTCCTGAAGTGTCTAACATATATAAAAGTGAAGCGGCAATCATTCAGGACATTAGACAATGCACTTGCCAGAAATGCGAAATTGCATGGGATAACTTAAAGAAAGTTCATCCTACTGCGTACTATCTTTGTGGAGGAAAATAGGATAATATGGGAAGTAAAATGGACATTTTTTCAAAGGTTTCAGATGACAAAATGCTGAAAATCTATCATGATATGCTGGAAAGCAACATGATTGGTTCGAAAAGTACAATGATTAGGGCATATGCTAAAGAATTAGCAAGCGTGTATCCTTTCGAGACGAATGCACAGGCAATTGATTTGGCTGAAAAGCTGTTTTTTGAAGAGACAGCCAAAAGATTTTATGGTAGCATGGTGTCAGATAGGGAAAGACATATTTAGATTCCGGAAAGTATAGGAGCTGCAATGGGAAAGGCAAAAAGAAAAATGCGGCCGCAGCCGCCTTGGTGGTGGACGCTTGACAATGATAATTGCTGGTTCTGCAAAAACCGGAATAATTGCGGCGGATGTAAATTGTTAAAGCAACAAAGATCAGAATCCAGAGAAAAGCGTAGAAAAAAGTACAAGGAGAATCGATGAATTTAAGTAAAAAGTCGGAAAAGGCTATTGATATTGCTGGTCGTATAATGAGTGCCGTCCTAGTGACCAGTGCGGCGGAGTTGTATCGAGATATTACAACACCAGCAAAGATGTGAGTACCCTAAAGAAAATGGGCAAAAATTGGGAATATGACGAAGAATATGGTAATCTTTGCCCGGAGTGTCTGAAAAAGTTAAGAAAGGAAGCACAGTAAAATGGAGAAACTGAAATTATACACCGTCACAAAGCCTAGTTCTGATGGTACTTTCGTGGCTGGAGACATTATCTGGCTCTCTGCGAATGGAGATCTGAATAGCTGCAAAGGAAAGGGTTGGCTCTCAAAGGCAGAATGGGATTCTTCTGGGACCAATGACTTTGAAGTAGAGCCTTGCAAGACACACTATTTAGACGTTTCACGATGGAGCGAAACGGTCAGAAAAGTAGAAGACATTTCTAAATAGAATTGCAGATGGAGATAGACAAATGGAAAGGAATAAATTGTATACGGTTACAAAAGCCAGTTCCGATGATGTAATTAGACTTGGAGATTTGATTTGGTTATCTGAAGATGATACTTTGAACAGTATTATGTATATGGGGACGTGTTTAAGGAAAAATTGGGATGTCCCTGGTCAAAATGATTTCCAGGTAGAACCCTGTGAAAAGTTTCATCTTGGTGACTGTCATGGTGTTCCCATACCACTTAGAAATCGAAATTACATTGTAACTGATGAGGAAATGATAGAGAAAGCGCAAAAGTTATACTTAATTAATGAAATGAAAGACGTAAAGAAATATTTTCAGTTCTTATCATCAGATATAATTGAAAATATTTTAAAAGATTTAACCTTGACTAAAAAAGAGGTATTGCTGGAATTGTATATACACGAAAAGGAAAAAGCAAAAATGACGGATTATATAAGAAATATGATCAATTCTTTGGCCGAAGATATTTTAGATATATATAAAATCGGTTTCCGAGTTGATGATATAAACGATTTGGTTCAGAAACTGGGCGGATCTATCCAAATGAAAAAAGATTTTTCCTATGCTTCACTCGAAAAAAATGGAGATGGTTTTAAAATAATTGTATCTTCATATCAAGATGAACAGAGAAAACGTTTTGCTATCGCGCAAGAATTAGGGCATCTTTTTCTGCATATGGGGTACAAAACAAATGCTGAAATTTGGGAAAAACAAGCTGATAAAGTTCCGTTTCAAGAAAAAGATCCAGAAAAGGTGCGGCAGGCAAATGAGTTTGCAGCTGCTCTTTTAATGCCGCGATATATTTTTTTCCTTACTTTGGAAGCAGCGTCGGACATTGCAGAATCTGGAAAAAGAACTATTCATATGCAGGCAGTGGCGGACTTCTTCAATGTGTCGCTGAGTGCGGCACATACTCGAGCAAAAGATTTTGGGATTATCTGAAAGAGCTTATTATGAGATGTCGTAAAACCTCTGGCTTTAGCATGGTAATATAAGATATAACCATCGAATTTACGCAGTAATGAAACCGGAAAACTCAACAATAATAGAAGGGCAAGCAGGACTAACGCAAAAAGAAATCAAATTCAGAATAAAAATGGGCAGGAACGGCATCTCAACGATTATAATAGAATTCCACAAACGATCCGCAGTTTTATGCGGGTCGTTTTGTTTTTTACCCTTTCTATAATTCTATATTTATCAGATCAATATAACGAAAGGAGCATACGAAAAAATAACGATCTGAAATATCAATTTGTCAATGAAAGGATAATAATCATGAGAGAAGTAGTTACTGAAAAAATTTTTAGTGGAGAAGAGGATCTTATTCAGATCTCCACAGAAGATCGGCTTTGGGATCTTGTTGAGAAGATGAAACGACTTGAAAAGTATATTCCATGTGTCATCAATGATGTCGCTGTAATTGGAATAGACAAGGAGCAGGAGCTGTTTTTGCAGGAGCAGTGTAGCAATATTGCTGTCAATCTGCATGGTTCCCCCCTGAAAGTCGGCAGCATCGACCCATATAAGCCTGAAAATGCTATCTGTATTCAAAAAGACGGCATGTTCCTTGCATATCCGGGTGAATACGGATATGAAATCCGTCCATTAATCTCTGTGGGATACATTTCTATCCTGAAACGACTTGAGATGGACTGCGGAGCAATGATGCGGTTTGATATCAAAGGTGGTGACCGTTTACCACTGCCAGTGCGTGAGAAAGGACAGATTTTGACAAGGGTAGCCCAGTTGAACTCGAAACTGTGCTATGTCATTACGCTGGATGGCTGCGTTCCCGGTGTCGTATCGGATCAGTACGTTCCATTGCCTTATATTGATCTTCTGAAAGCAATGAAAAAGGTTGTAACGAAAGAACATCCGGATCTGGAGTTTCACTCTGGAACGCTGTCTTTCGAATACCTGATTGCCAACTATTGGCTGAATGATCCGGTTATGGAGCAGTCATTAGCATTAACCATGAAAAATGCCGGATGTGACGTAAAATCCATAAGAGCTGGCATTCGTTTTTCTTCCTCGGACCTTGGGCTTTCCAGTGTATTCCTCAGTATGTTTCTGGAAATCAATGGCATCTCAATGCCGCTTGGTACGGGAATTCAGATGGAACACAAAGGAGATAAAGCCTCTGTTGAAGTCTTTGAGGAGAAATGCGGAGAACTCGGATCGGTTCTGCAGGCGAATGAAGACCGGATTGAAGAATTAGGCAATATGGACGTAAAAGACGTTCCAGGCGTTGTTGCGACCCTGGTTAAGAAAAATGCTTTTCTGCCGAAGAAAGCGGCGGAGAAAGTCTTAGAAGATCTGCGGCTGCAGATGACTTCCGGAACAGGAATTGATGTTTATCTGGCACTCAACCAGATTATTCAGGTGCATTCTACCATGCAAAAGGTAAGTGATGAACGTTTTCTCGCTATGTCAGAAGGCGTAGCAAAACTGATTCACACAGATTTTTCAAAGGTAACTGTACTTGAGGAAGAATAGGTGAATGTTATGAAAAAGAACAAATTGGCAGGAAAGTTTTCACTCCTGCATCGCTTGAATACCGACACAGTGATTATCGGACTGCTCCCAGGCATCAATGTAAACGAATTAACCTCAACCGATTTACGATATCTGGCCGCCTTTTATCTTGGTGGCGCAGTATATCGAAATAGTATGGTTACAGGTAAAATTTTCAAGGATTACTGCGGACCATCTAAATATCCGATCGGGAACTATGCGAAAGTCTTGCAAGTCACTGCGAAAAAATATAGTCATTAAAAAGGAGATTTAGCTATGGCAAAGCCAGAATACGCTATTCGTGAAGTGAGTTTAGCAGAAGTGATACTTTTTCTTCTAAGTGTAATCATCCTTGCGGCTTATCACTTTGACTACAGAGTGGCTACATACATAATCTTTCTGGATTTTTTTCAGTTGTTCAAGATTATCGTGGCATTACGCCAGCTTATGGAAACGAAAAGGCATCAGAAAATGTTTGGCAGCTTACCGGATGCCTATTATTATGATTCGCTCTTAATGCGAAAATATAACTGGATCTGGACCAATATTCTCATATCTCTTTTAGCGATTGCCGCTGCACCGTGTTTATTTTCTGCAGGCTTTCAGACAATGGTAAAAAGATTTTTGAGACTGCTGTTTTTCTTTCTGGAAAGACTGGATAAAATTTGATTTATGAAAATGGGGAAAATGAGCCTGCTTCAAGCAGGCTCTATCCTGATTGGAGGGCGAAATGTCAGATTTAACACATTTATTTACTATCGGGCAGCCTGTTCGATGCCGGCTGGATGAAAAATATTACAAAGGAACAGTTAAGGAGACATATCCGGATCATATTATCGTGGATATTCCCGAGATTTCGAAACATTGTTGGTTCGAAAATGACTTCAATATGGACTGCGTGTATCCGGAATATAATTTTCAAGAATAACAAATATGATGAAAGGAAGTACCATATGGACTTAGAAAGAGTATTATACAAAAAAATGACCAAAGATGAGCTGATTGATAAGCTCATCGCTTATAAAAATATCGAATGCCATGATCGGGCAATTGCACATGAATTTCTTTGCATGCAAAAAGAAGATCCGTCACGAATGAATTTCGTTACGCATCGACTCACGGATATTGCTGATCCGAAGAGGGTAGCAGAAGAAATCCGCCGCGTAAAAGCTGAAAGAACGGCCTCTGCGCAACAGCCTATAAAGGACGAGCTTACCGACACGATCCCTGTTTATGTTACTCTCTATAAAAATATTCGGTTCAAAAAGCGTTTTGATGTTACCCTGGATCAGTTAGAGAGACTTAAAGAAGAGGATTCGGCAGAGAGCAAAGAGGTCCCTATTACACTCCTGGATGAAACACTGAATCTTATGGATGCGACGTTAGATGCACTTAACGCCACCAACGAAGCTGATCTGGGTTATGAACTCGAATATTCTTTTTCGTATGGTGATCCAGAACAGCCCTTAGATGGTTCTGAAACTGAGGAAGAGGTTCCGGTTGCAGAAGCTGATGATTCAGATGTAAACAGTGAGATGGAGTCCGTGCTGTTTGATTGGCATTAATCACCCTATGTTGGCATTGAAAAGAAAGGAAAATAGATTGATATGGAAAATGATATTAAAACGATCCCGATTCGCATTACTGTAGAAAAAACCATACGGTTTCAAAGATGTCTCGATGTTACTCCGGAACAACTGGAAAAAATTAGGGCTGGAGAAAGTCCATTAGTAAATTCACTGCTGGAGCATTTTGATCTGGAAGTGAAAGAATCTCTAGCGAAAGAATCTCTGGATCAGGAATTGGATTATTCTGTGGTAAACAGAGATACAGAACAGGTTTTGGTTGATTGGGAGTAATTATTTTCATGCGGCCCCAAATTTAGTAATGCAAAATATTAAAAGAAAGAGGTATAAAGATGTCTAATTCTAACAGAATCACAAGAGAATCCATGGATTCCATTATTGAGGAAATTATGGGAATTTCCGATTGCGATTGGCTTTCAGAAGATTCAAAGCCAAGAGAAATTGAAAGAATTTTAGTCGATGCCGGAATTGTTGAAGTAATTGAGGCGCCTGTTGAAGGTTCTGGAAAGTCCGCTGACTGAAATTTGAAAAGTACATATAATAATTTTTTACGAAAGGAGTTTTACCCAGAACGGATGTAAGAAGTGTTTATTGAAACATACGAATTTGCTGGATAAATCAAGGGAGGACTGACGCATGGTGGTGAATGCAAAATGTAATCTCTGTAAAGAACCTACGAAATACGTGGCAGGGTTCTTCGATGGACCAAGGGGCAGGCACGGATGCCTGTTTGATTGCAAAAATGAGCAGTGCGAGGTTTATCAAGTGAAGAGATTTACAGAGTCAGAGGCAGTCAAGGAAAGAATAAAGATTCAGAACTTGAACAGTCAGAAGGGAATGTATGCAGGCTATATTGCAGCACTGAGGAAAGATGCCAAAATAACAATGATGAAAATGTCGCAGATTGCTGGATGTAGTCCGGCAGAGTACAGTTCCTACGAACGCGAGAAGAAAGAGTTCGATCCGGAAATATACCGGAAATGTGAAAAATATCTGAAAGAGAAGGAAGGTGGAGAGCGATGCTGACGCTGCCAATAAAAAAGAAGTGGTTTGATATGATCGCCTCCGGAGAAAAGAAAGAGGAGTACAGAGAAATCAAGCCGTATTACGACAGCAGGTTTATGAATGCGTTCGGTTTTCTCCTGGTTGGAGGTCAGATGGTATATGGAGATGCAGCACCGAAAGAAATCCGGAAGCCGTGGCCGGTACCAATAGTATTTAGAAATGGCTATTCCGAAGAGTCTCCGGAAATCATCTGCAAATGCACATTACATTTTGGAAAAGGCAAGCCGGAATGGGGAGCTGAGCCGGGAAAGTTATACTACGTGTTAAAAATACAGGAAATCGAGAAAGGAGCAGGACAATGAACAAAGTAATTTTAATGGGTCGCCTCACACGTGATCCGGAAGTTAGATATACTCAGGGAGAGCAGGCTATGGCAGTAGCGAGATACACCCTGGCAGTTGACAGAAGAGGAAAAAACCAGGAAAACTCAGCAGACTTCATCCAGTGCGTTGCATTCGGCAAGGCGGGAGAGTTCGCTGAGAGATACCTGCATAAAGGGATGAAAACCATAATGCCGCAGAAATTCGATTTAAAAATACAATAGGAGGATTTAATGCGAGAAATTGATATTATCAAAGAAGATATTCGGTGCTGTGATGATTTTGATGTGTATCCAAACGATTCCATCAACATCACATATGAACTGTGGTTTGATGTGGACAAATATTTCGGAACACATACTCGTGAATCATCTAGTTGGATCAATTTCTATACTTTCTATCATAAGGACGGAAGGATCACAGCAATGTACGAAATAGACTACGATGACCACATGGAATCTTTTGATTGGGAATTGACAGCGGAAGAGGAATTCTTTTTCCGCAACATGATGAACAGATATTGTAACAAATTATATGGTTGCTCCGTACCGGCGTTATGGAGCGAGCGTGAAACAACATAAGTATTACCATGGATAAGGGACCAATTTGGTCCCTTATTTTATTTTCTGCAATATTCCATATTCTATCTCTATCAGAACCATTATTCAAGAAAGGAGTGTAACAATACCACGTTCTGAAAAACCATATGTCACTACTGGAAAATATTCATTTTAAAAGGAGACGGATATGAAAACATTATATTTTGAGGCTGCTGGCTGTTATATTCTGCACAACGATGTTGAGAGCGGAAGAATCAGAACTGCCTTTACAAACAGAGACGGAAAAAAGGTGTACATTGAATTGATATGTGGCTGCAAAAGTTTAGCAATAAAAAAAGAGGATAAATCTGGAAAAGATATGCGGGAAAAATGGATTATAAAATCCGAGTATGGATATATGTTTTGTGATTCCTGCCATTATATCACAGATGATCCCAAAATCAATGATTGTATGGAATCCCGTCTGCCGTGTGAGCGGAATTTGTATATTGAAAAGGTGAAATATACCAAAGAAAATATTCTGAACTTTGTAAATACCTATTGCAATGCTGATTTTGAAGAGGTTGTCGTGTTACATAATCTTGCCGGATATCGTGTATTCTCTGACTGTCAGAAAAAAGGCACTTCTGCAGCATATCGTTATGGGGATGAATTCCCGTATGATGCCGAATTGACCCTGAAACGCAGAAAAAAAGTAGAAGAGATGAAGAAAGAGTTTTGCGAATTGTTTCACCAGCAACGCGATAATACCAGCTACTGGGTTGATGATCTCGGACAGTTAAATGTCAAAATCAACACCTATCAGACAGCATTGGATGCGGCAAACTGGACCAAGGGCAGACATTTCATTGTGGAGGTATAAAAAAATGAAAAAACGTAAAATAACCTATTGCTATTTGATGGAACGTAAATCTGACGGAAAGAAGTTTGTTACTTTTGGAAATTTCAGGGAAGCATGGAATAAACCTGCCAGCCTGTACGATTTTGTAACGAAAATGTATCCCTATCCACAAGAAACACCGTTCGGTTTGTGCGCACACATCTCAAACGGTTTACGTTGTGATCGGGAGCTTTTCAAAGTAATTCAGCAGGCCGCTCTTTGATCAAACAGATTGGAAAGGATTAAAATCATGATGACGAAAGAAGAATTTAGCCGAACAAACTGGAAAATGTCATATGAGCAATACCAAAAATGCTATTGCCCGGAATGCAGTAAAAAAGGTTGCCAGCACAGAAATGCTTACAGAAGAGTTCCATCGATTGATGGCGGCCTCACTCTCTGCCCTAAGCTGAGATCTGACAAATAATAAGATTTTCGAAAGAAATGAGGTAAATATGGGAATTAAATATCATCAGTATGGATGCGGCAATGATTATGGGGATGATCATTACCTTACAGATAATTGGAATCCAGATTATGACTATGGATCACAATACGTTGAAGTTTACTTCAATATCAATACTCCGTCATATATGCATGACAAAGATCCTTCCGCCTTTGGATTTGCATCGGATGAAGCGCGAGATGAGTGGTATGCTGCAGCAAGCAAAGTGATCGCATCCTTTGACATTCTGGAGGACAGCGGGTATAATGTTGAAAACAGCGCTGAAAAACGTGCTTACTTATATCCCCATCCACAGCAAATTAGTGGAGTCATTCTTAAAAATGATGTCAGGAAAGTAGCAGAAGCGATTGAACGTATGTCACCGTCTTCCATTCGCTGGGTGGATTTGTATGATACCGTATATGTGATTTCTGACGAAGCATATGAGAAGTATCTTATATTTAAGGATGAATCCCTTAAAAAAGATCTGTTTGAGGTTTGCCAAACTCCGAGAATCACACGATTCTATGATGCAATCGAAATCAGCAGATCGCTTGCGATGAAGTATCGTTTGAAAAGACTGGGAATAAATGATGGCAGAAATTACGGATCTGGTCAAACAATAGACCATATCATGCGATTAATGCAGAAGATGTCTGAAGATGGGCTGCTCGTTATGGCTTCTCCTACTGGTGAAGAAATGTACGTCCGCAGCCTGAATAAAACAGAGCTTAAAAAGTGGATTCGTTCCCATATGATGCTGATCGAACAATACCGCTTTTTGTGGAGCAACCGGAAAGGATAACATATGAAAGATTGTGAAATTGCAAATATTCTGTATAATTTGAGTACAGATATGGACGCTGATGACTATGCTGACATCTATGATATAGAGGTTCAAGAGATTGAAAAAAGTATCTATAAGCTGAAAGAAAACCATGATATTCTGTATCCTGTCTTAGTTTCGATCGCAGAAACGCATAAGGATATGTTCGATTTTTGTAAAGACCAAAATTAATCAAACACATATTATTTGATAAACCGCGCCGAATATTGGCGCGGTTTTCTTTATCCCAACGATTTAAAGATTACAAAACAGAAATATTATTTTAGCTCTCTTTGCTAATTCTATACACATCAGGACAATCTATAAGAAAGGAGAAGAAAAATACACGTTCTGAAATACATTATGTCAAAGAAAGGATATTAAAAGTAGCATGAATTTCACATCGACATCCGAAATCAAAGCACGGGTATATGAGCTGTATCTTACTGAAGATCAGGAACTTAACTCCAATTTTTTTAATTTTCATGTAAGAAATTTAAGATCTACATTGCTTAAAATATATGCGGAAATTCAAAAAGCAATCAATGGAGATGCCGTGGTACTCTTGAAAAACAGCATAGAAACCAGGCATGGTTCAGAGATTCAGGTAAATGGAATTCTGAGTTCATGGAAAGAAATTGGGGAAATTTACGCTGAAAATCGTAATGGACTTTATGACGGAAATTATAAGGAATTTCTGGAAGAATACAATGGTAAGGAAAATCTTACGGGATTATATCGGCTAATGGACCCAGTGTACACAGATTCTAAGTCCATTACTGGTGTTAAGCTGGATTTTATTTGGTAATACAGGATCATTGACCTGGAGGAAATTTTATGGCAAAAGTAATTAATATTAAATGGGAAACTGATGGATATGAAATCGATCTGCCAAACGAAGTCACTATTCCGGATTGCTTCATGGATTCGGATGCAGGTCCGGATGTAGATGCTATATCAGATTGGCTTTCTGATATGAGCGGCCGGCTTCATGACGGATTTGAGATTGTCGAATAAGGAAAATGGAGGAAACACAATATGGGAGCGTTTTCATGGCTGCGAGCCGAACGAACGACACAACGAAAAAATATTGCCGTTGGTGATATTTATAAAATTTTGATTCCTCAAGAATTTGGCGGCGGATTCATAAGGGATGAATATTGCGGTTCAGGAATCGTGTTTGGAGATGACTGGGATCATATGGCCGATTTATATGGAATTTTGGCCTAGCTGAAGACTATTATGTTTTTTCTGAGATCAGACCGATTTCAGTTGACGAATATTTAGCTTCTACAAAAACCTCTGTTGGATTAGCTATCAATCCTGACAAAACCATAAGCGATTTAAAAACTGAACTTTTAGAATGTGGCCTTTCACCGGAAGAACTTGATTGGCTTGAGCCTTAATTACAAATTTTCGGCAGCCATTCAAGTAACTCAAAATTTTCAGCAGAAGAGGACAATTATATGATCAAAAAATATTTGGAGTTATGCACAAGCCATCTTACGGAAGAAACTGTGAATAGTTTAAATACAGTCCAGCCTCCGTATAGTTATCAATACCCCTATGGCGTTTTTATTATCGTTCCGGATAGAAGCAGCGAAGAGGAGTTCGCGGATTTTTTCCAAGCCCTCCCAAATGATCTGCAAATTGTGCTGAAGTACGCGTACGAACATGATATCGAGTTGATCCTTTTGGATTCCGATGCGTGTGAAACAAGTGAGCTTCCTACATATGAGTGGTAATAGCAGACGCTGTGCGTAATCAAGCAAAATCAATTTATAAATTCTCGTGCTGGCAACAGCACGAGAAAATCAGATATTGGAGAAATAGCGGATGAAACGAATACAAGAATATCAGATGCTGCTTAATGCATCAAAAATTCCATACTTAGAAAAGAAAAAATCGTATTTATGTGAAAGCAATTGTAATTCGCCGGAAAACGTCGCAGAAATCATGGAGAAATGTTTTCAAATGAGCAATTTGCCAGAAGAACATGTATATGCTATTGCTCTAAACACGAGAAGTAGTATTATTGGTGTTTTTGAGATTAGCAGAGGTACTGTTGCTGCAAGCTTGCTTTCAGCCAGAGAAATTTTGATTCGAATGCTTATCGTTGGAGCAACCCATTTTCTTATTTGCCACAATCATCCAAGCGGACACTTGCAACCATCAAAATATGATGTCGATAGTACGAAGAATATCGTAAACGCCGGAAGGACAATAGGGATTCCGTTAGTGGACCATCTTATTATTGGCGATGGACGATATGTGAGCCTGCTGGAAGAGTATGGAAAGGAACTATTTGGATAAAAATTTTCAAAAGGAGCGATGTAATTATGTGGACCATAATGTGGACTGAAAATTCCCAGGACAGGTGGGATAGACTTGAGACAAAAGAAGAAGTAATGCAGCTATTGGACAGCTTAGATAAGAATTCGGGTGTATCTAAAGGCGATGTATGGATTTTTCCACCGCAAGCAGATGACCTCGCGCTTACAGGTAATGATTTTTAAACACTGAAAGGAAGGAATTTTTATGTTTGAAGTAATATACGATAGGATAAAACATGGAACGATTTCCGTGTTTCCAATGATACGTGGAGAGATCTCGGAAAGCGTATATATTGATAAGCTCCAAGAGACATTTCCTAGTCTAAGTGACAGTGATTGCTCAGAAATCCTTCAGCAGCATGCGTGTAAAATCGAAGAAATCATTTTTGTGTATTGGGATGTATACGGAAAGCCGGATGCCAAGAGCGGAATGCTAATTCTTAAAGCAGCACCACTCCCTGAAGATATCCTGACGTTAGGTATCGATGGAGTGAACCAAATCTGGCGTGATGCGAAGTTAAGAGCAGTTGGAAAGGCGAGGGCGAAGATCCTGATAGAAAATAGTATTGGAAATCGTAATATGAATGATTTAGAGCAAGGAAAATATGATGGATATAGAGATATATTTGATTTATTAGATGAGGTGAAACAAATGAAATTTAAGAAAGGTGATAAAGTATTTCACAAAAATTTAAAATTGTTTGGAATATTTGTAGATTATGCATGGGAAAACCCAAATGAGGAGGCAGATGTTGATTTTGAAATGGAAGATGGTTATATTGAACAGCGACATGTTTCAATAAATCAATTACAGAAGTATCCAAGTAACGAAGAGATTGGAAAGGGATTGGAAGGTATAACAGTGGACGAATTAAGAATTAAAATTGAGCAGCTTATTGAGGATTTAGAAAATGAAACGGTAAATCGCAATATGAATGATATGGAAGAAGGTAGATATAAAACTTTGTGTGAGGTATTGGATTTAATTGACGAGCAGAAGAAATGACGATTTCATGTTATATATTGAATTGCTTTGTGTTTCTTGATATTGGAGTTGGAAAGGCGAGGGCGAAGACCCTGATAGAAGCTGCAGAGCACAGCGTTGGAAGCAAAGAAGGTGCGGTGTCTGCAAGAATGGAAATCCGAATGCTTCTGGAGGACTATGAATCCAGAAATACGCGTCTAAATGAAAATACCATTACCCTGCAAATTTGGTGAGTTATCTGATTGCGACGGAAAATTGTTACCTCTTTGTGGCGTTCATTGGTTTGACTGGATGTCCGGAAGACAATATACATATTTTTTTGAAACAGGGGATCAATGGCATCCCTACACTTTTTATGAAACCCGTCAGGAACAGCAGCCTTTTTCTATGGAAATACCAGATGATCTTCTTTCTGATGGTCTTATTAAAGAAAAGGGATATCCGCTACGTGGAGCAGGAAAAGTTCTTGGTGTTGACTATCGTGATGGAAAGCTGTATGTGACATTTATTATCACGAGTAATTATTATGAACATATACGGGTAGAATGCGATTCAAACGGGTACTACATTCCCGGCGGCAATATTATTTTTCCGCCCAGTTGGGATACTGAGGAGCGAAGAGAGCATGCTGTATTAAAATCCAGAAGATTTTATACGAATCGTCCGTCTGAGCAATAGTATCTAACGATTTTAACGTGTATACAGATAAGGGGCCTTATATGGTCCCTTATTTTGTTTGGGGGAATATTTTCTTATACTAACAATATCAGATCAAATAATCAGGAAGGGAGGAGCAAAAAAGGATCTGAAATTCATTTTGTCTTTCAAAAAAATTATAAAAGGAGCCAGAATATATGGAAACGTCCAATTATACAACTTATGACAAACCCTATCCTACAATCGGAGACTTAATTAAGGGCAAAGATTATGATTGTATTTCGTATAGGATTGCCTATCCCGGATGCGATGAGGAACATGGTACTTTTGCCGGCTATTTTTCAGCTAAAAACGGGGAAATCATTCCTTTGGATGGGGATATTTACGAACTTAATGAAGAAGTAATTGAGTCTGAAGAATGGACTATACCGGAAGAAGAAATTCAAAACGGACTAACTATTGTGGTGATTGGAGGATTAATTAGAAAATGACCTATAAAGAAGCAAGCCGAGATGTTGTCATTCCTGGTGGACATGTTTACGATATTGGATTTTACGATGGAGACGAACGACAGTTCGTTGCGTTTGGTTCTCGGGATCTTGAACAATTATGGAATGATTTCTGTGACAAAAATAATCTTGAAAGGGATTGCATTGACTATATCGAACTGGTATAAAAACAGAAGAATGAAATGGAGGATATAATGTATACCTATCAGTTTAATTACAGCAGTAGCGTTGATGGATTTGGTACTATTCAGTTTTGCAGCTACACAAAAAAAGAAGCCACAGATTTGTTTGAATCGTGGCAGGCAGAAAACGGATACAATATTCCTGAATATACCGTACAGACCGTGTATAACAGGGCTGATGCGGAAGAATATGGGGCGGAATACTTCGTAAAACAACGTAATTATCCAGAATAATGAAATAAGGGGTTGCAACATCGGCAAATATTTGCTCTGTTACAGCCCCTTATTTCCACGTTTTTCTCGGTTCAAGTGAAGATACTTGGAGTCTTCTAGTGAACTCTAATAACTTCAGTTTTATTATAGGATATTTTCTCTTAGACTACAAGTGTGAAATAAGGATTTTAGAAATTTTTAGAAACATTTCATAAATGTGATGTTATCATTTAGAAAAACATTAGATTTATGTTATACAAATAGAATATATTATAAAATCGTTAGGATATTTGTTTCCCGTTAAATAATCATATAAATAAACTAAAAAAGCCAAAAAGAATGTCTTCAATACAGTTTGTAGGATATTCTTTTTTTGTGTGTTTTTTTCCTACGTGAATCTGTTTCTCACTATTTTTCTTAATACTATCTATATAGCCTTCTATAAAATAGGCTAAATTTCCGGGAAAGGAGCAGAAGTTGGTGAATTTATCCGGTGTTGGTGAAAAAACAGAACGAAAATTAAAAAAGATAGGAATTTTAAAAGCAGAAGATTTTTTACAATATTATCCGAACCATTATGAATACTTTCCTTATCTTACCTATATTAAGGATCTTGCCCATTTGGAAGAAGGTACCGTTGTGAGCATTTGGGTACAGCTAAAGGTCAATGTGATGCGTTCCGGCAAAGTTACCCGTATCTGGGGGGAAGATTCCAGCGGAGACATCAATATCTCTTGGTTTCATCCGCCTTATACCGTTCGTCAGTTAAAAAGAGGGAGTAAGGCTGTATTACGCGGTCCAATTTCTTTTTTTCGTGATAAACCCTGTATGTTCCAGCCTTCTTTATATTCACCGGAAGAATATAAGGAATTATTAGGAAAAATGCTTCCTGTATATCCGTCTACATCTGGTATTTCGCAGAGATTACTTCGAAGCTGCGTCCGGGAAGCCCTTGAAATGGAGATTCCAGAGACATTGCCTGAAACAGTGCTTCAAAAATACAACTTATATTCCAGAGCAGATGCTTTAAGAGAAATCCATTTTCCACAAAGTGAATCTACGCAAAAGCAAGCTGTATACCGTTTGAAATTTGAAGAATTTTATCAGTTCAAGAAAGAGCTGGCGGAAAACTATGCTGCAGAAGAGCCAAACGCATGTCCGATGAAAAAATCAAGCTTGCTTAATAACGTTGTCATAAAGGGACTGCCCTACACATTGACGAATGCGCAGCAACAGGCATGGAAAAAGCTGGAGACAGAGCTGTGCGGAAAATATCGGGCAAACCAGCTGATTCAGGGAGATGTTGGCGCTGGTAAGACCATTGTTGGCTTTTTAGCTATGTTATTAGCGGTTGATAACGGCTATCAGGCTGTTTTAATGGCTCCAACAGAGGTTTTGGCAGAACAGCACTATGAAGATATGATGGGTTTCCTGAAAAATTATAATCTGCCTTATGCATGTGTCTTAGTTACAGGAACAACGAAACAGAAAAAAGCGATCTATCGAAGAATTGCGGATGGCACAGCTAACCTGATTATCGGAACCCATGCTGTAATTTCAGAATCGGTCGCATATCAAAAGCTGGGAATTGTTATTATTGATGAACAGCACCGATTTGGTGTTTCACAGCGGACATCTTTACAGAACAAGGGTAAGAGGCCTCACGTTGTTACAATGAGTGCAACTCCAATTCCCCGTTCTCTTGGACTTATTTTATACGGAGATATGGATATTTCTATCATTAACGAGCGACCTGCTAATCGACTGCCTTTAAAAAATTGTGTAATCTCGCGGAGTGAGCGTTCCAAGGCATGGCGGATGATTTACCGCCAGATCCAGCAAGGAAGGCAGGCATATATTATATGTCCAATGGTAGAGCAGAACCCATTGTTTCCGGTTGCTGATGTCCAGAGCTATGCCGAATTTCTTCGGAAGGAATATCCTCCAGATGTTCAGATCGGCATCTTACACGGAAAGCTTTCTGCAAAGGAAAAAGCTTCTATTATGGAAAAATTCCAGAAGAATGAAATCCAGTTGTTGATAGCAACTACTGTTGTTGAGGTAGGCGTTAATGTTCCAAACGCTTCCGTGATCATGATTGAAGATGCGGATCGTTTTGGTATGGCACAGCTCCATCAGCTTCGCGGTCGGGTAGGGCGGGGAAAATGGCAAAGCTATTGCATTTTTGTGAATGGAAACAATGATCCTTGCGAACGCCTTGACATCATGGAGAGCACAAATGATGGTTTTGTTATTGCGGAAAAAGACATGGAACTGCGAGGAGTTGGGCTGCTTCTGGGAGAACGTCAGTCCGGAAAAACAAGTTTTGTCTTGGCGGATGTATATCATGATACGGAAATTCTGCGTTTGGCTGCAGAAGCAGTAGAAGAGAGTAATAAAAAGAGCAACAGGAGGTCCAAATGAAATCTATTCTTCAGTACCCGGGAAGTAAATGGAGGATTGCAAAGCAGATTGTTTCTCTTTTCCCGCCACACCATACATATTTGGAACCTTATTTCGGAAGTGGCGCAGTTTTGTTTAATAAAAGCCGATCCGACATAGAAACTATTAACGATCTGGATGAAAATGTGGTAAATTTTTTTCAATGGTTAAAAAATGATCCAGAAAAGCTTGCCCATGAGCTATGGTATATTCCTTATTCACACTCTGTTTATAACAATGCAGTACAAAATAAGGCTCAAAATTCTTTGGAGCAGGCTGTGAATTATTGTGTTATGCTTAATATGGGTCATGGATTCCGCACAGGCGGCCCCGCATCCGGCTGGAAGTCTGATATACATGGACGCGAAAGGGCCTATGCAGCCAAGAATTGGGCATCATTGCCGTCCAGGCTTGAAGAGGCGGCAGCTCGTTTGCGCGGCGTACAAATTGAATGCATGCCGGCACTGGAGCTGATTCCAAAATACAGATATAAAGATGTCCTTCTTTATCTGGACCCGCCTTATGTTCTTTCCTCTCGTGCTGGCGGGCTGCAATATGCCAAAGAAATGTCAGATGCAGATCATGAGAAGTTGTTGGAAGTTATATTAGATCATCCGGGACCTGTAGTTCTTTCCGGGTATGATTCGGATTTATACCGCAATATGCTAAAAGATTGGCATCGTATCGAGTTGGAAGGCAGAACACAGTGTCATGCACGGCGGACAGAGGTCATATGGACAAACTATATTCCGCCGCAAGCAGAACAGTTGACGTTTGAGTTAGACTGAAAAGATATGAAGGTTCCTGACGTTTGGCAAAACACTCAATAACACGGACATATTTTTACATTGACTTTTTCCTTTGCAACGAATATCATAATAATAACTCCTCTAACACGTTTAGAAGGAGAATCCGGTTTTCGCATTGCGATTACCGGTTTTTTATGCTTTCTTCATGTTTCGACCACATATTGGACACAACTATTATGTATAGTTATAGTTGTCCACAAGAAAAACAAACATTTTCTTTTTCATACCTTCCGGAGAGATTCCCTTATCTCTCCGGCTCCTTTTTTGTCTAAAAATTCTTGTACGTCAAAATCCATTCAATAAAATCTTTACAATACTTCAAGTAGAAGCTAAAATAAAAAACATTGAATGGAGAATATATATATGAAATTTTTTAAAACCCACAGCGATCATGAATTAAAAAGAATTAAAAAGACCGTAAAGCAGATTCTGGAGCTGCAGCCAGAATACGCACAGTTGTCGGATGAACAGTTAAAATCTAAAACAGAAGAATTTAAACAACGTCTGAAAGAAGAATCTCTGAATGATCTTCTGCCTGAAGCCTACGCAGCTATCCGGGAAGCGGATAAGCGGGTTCTGGGGATGGAACCATTTCCTGTTCAGATCATGGGCGGAATTATTATGTCCCAAGGACGAGTAGCCGAAATGTGTACTGGCGAAGGTAAGACACTTGTATGCACTCTTCCTGCTTATTTGAACGCATTAACCGGAAAAGGTGTGCATGTCGTGACGGTCAATGATTATCTGGCAAAACGAGATTCCGATCAGATGGGACAGGTGTATGAATGGATGGGACTGTCCTGTGGCTGTATTACGCAGGATATGGAAGCTCCTGATCGAAAGGTTCAGTATGCCAAAGATATTACCTATATCACAAATAATGAGCTGGGCTTTGACTATTTACGGGATAATATGGCTGTACGCAAATCTCAGATGGTTCAGCGCGGACTGCATTTTTGTATTATTGATGAGGTGGATTCGGTTCTGATTGATGAGGCACGTACTCCGCTGATCATTTCCGGTACAAAATTCTGCTCCAAAGGCAAATATCTTGCATTTGATCGTTTTGCAAAGATGCTTGAGCGTGGCGAGACAACGGAATTAAATAAAATTGATTATATTTCCGGAGAAACGGGAACAGATTCCGGAGATTATGTAGCAGATGAGAAAGATAACAATTTGTTCCTGACAGAAGCCGGAGTTGCCAAAATTGAAGAAATGTTCCATATTGGGAATCTTTCGGACCCGGAAAATCTCAGCATCCAGCACGGAATGGTGAATGCGCTGCGTGCCAACGCATTAATGCATAAAGACAAAGATTACGTAGTTCGTGATGATGAAGTCTTATTGGTTGATACTTTTACTGGACGTATTATGCCCGGTCGCCGCTTTTCAGACGGTCTGCATCAGGCGTTGGAAGCCAAGGAAGGGGTATCCATCCGACCGGAAAATAAGACATTGGCGACAATCAGTTTCCAGAACTTTTTCAATAAATATGAAAGAAAATGCGGAATGACAGGAACCGGACAGACAGAAGAGCAGGAATTCCGTGATATTTATGGAATGGATGTTATCCATATTCCTACCAACCGCCCAATCATCCGAAAAGATCTTAATGATTCTGTATACAAAACCAAGGCGGAAAAATATGCTGCTATCGTAAAAAGAGTACGAAAAATCCACAAAAAAGGCCAGCCGATCTTAGTTGGAACCGAAACAATTGAAGTTTCCGAGATTTTGTCTGAGATGCTCCTGAAAAAAGGCATTGCTCATAATGTGCTGAATGCGAAAAATCCAGAAATGGAAGCTGCAATCGTGGCAAAAGCGGGACAATTTAGGGCAGTAACGATTGCTACCAATATGGCTGGCCGCGGTACTGACATAAAGCTGGACAGCAGATCCAAAGAAGCCGGCGGCCTGTATGTGATTGGCACAGAACGCTCTGAGAGCCGAAGAGTAGATAATCAGCTAAGAGGCCGTTCTGGACGACAGGGAGATCCGGGTGTTTCAAAATTTTTTATTTCTCTGGAAGATGACCTGCTGCGTTTATTTGGTTCCGAAAAATATATTTCCATCTTTGAGAACCTTGGAATTAAGGATGGCATGCCGATCGAACACCGTATGCTGTCCCGTTCCGTCGAAAAAGCGCAGAAAAAGGTAGAGGAGAACCATTTTGCTTCTCGAAAAAGTCTTCTTGAGTACGATCAGGTCAACAATGATCAGCGGGAGATTATATACAGAGAACGCCTGAAAGTCTTAAATGGCGAGGATATCCATTCCGATATTTTGTATATGATCGATTCCATTATTGATCGAAAAGTAATCGAATCCTATGAAGGAAATGAAATCTCGGCAAAATTGCTCAATGACAACTTATTACCAATCATTCCGCTGCCGACGATCGGCGATGCTGATACCAAGGAAGATGATTTTGTTAAAAGTCTGCATACGAGTGCCAAAGTATTATATCAGAAAAAAGAAGCTTTGATGGAGCAGGCATACCCGAATGAGCATATGATGAGGGAAATCGAACGAACGCTGTTGCTCAAAACGGTTGATAAATACTGGCAGCAGCAGATCGATGATATGGATCAGCTCCGGCAAGGTATTCATATGGTTAGTTATGGGCAGAAAGATCCCAAATTAGAGTATCGTTTACAGGGATTTTCCATGTTTAATGCCATGAATGATAACATTCAGGAGGATACCGTTCAGCTTTTATACCAGGTTGCGCCTGTCATCCATGATAATTGATATACCCAAAGAGGTCCGAAAGGATCTCTTTTTTTTGCCCAATTTTATTTTTTTTTTACAATACTATATATGAGAAAAAAATATCCAAAGCTGGGAGGCAACCTATGAAGAGAATCGTGTTAGCAATTACCCTATATATTTCTTGTATGGTGGTAGACTATCTTGTCCATTATCTGAACAACAGAAAAAAGTCATCAAGCCCAACAACCACTCAAAACTCTGAAAGCTATGTTGTAAGTTGTCCGGCATCTGTTAAATATGTATATATGACCATATTCGCTTTGGAAATCATACTGTTTGGTGTGTTCCTTTTTTTAAAGTAACTTCAAATTCCAATATCACAGCAGGACATTTTCGATTTGCGCTTATTTTTGCCGGGATCGGATTGTTTGTTGTAATCTGGACCTCCAGTTGGAAATTGGAGGTAAACAAGACTGAATTAAAAATTCATAAATTATTTCATAGAACCCAATCGGTATCTGTTTTTGATATAAAGAATGTAAGAATAGGGAAAAGCAGGAAGTTACCTTATATGACATGGATGACAAGAAAGTCCTTACCGTTGATGCATTATCTGATAACTATAATCGTTTTTTAAAAACCCTGGAATTTTATGGTAAGTATCCGGCTGCATGTAAATAGTGAACAAGGAGGTACATCATTTTGAGTCAATTTCGAAACTTCTAAAATAGATATTTATCAGGAATTTGGGAAATTATGGAACTTTTTATCAAAGCTGTTTGAAACATTTTTTCATGATTTTTCAACATGTGTTATCAAAATTATAGATTACATATATCCCCGATGGAACGCCTTTATATGGAATAGAACAGGAGAAGCTTGGCCTAAAGATTTATTTTCATTCTTTGTCGGCTGTGCTTTTTGCCTTGGTCTGATATTGCTCCTGCATTTTCTTCACTCAAAACATAAGGCACGGCATAAATTCGATAAAGCGTCTCAAAAGCCTAAGATTACATTCAAAATTCCGTTCTTGCCAATAAGTTCGATTATGACCGTGAAGAAATTCGAACGGCGGCGGGTTCACTGCACAGACTTTTCGGGTGTATATGTTTTGCATAATTGCAAAAGCAAGAAAAACTATGTAGGACAGAGCCAGCGGGTGATGAAACGGGTAAATGATCATTTAACCGGACATGGCTGCCGAGATGTATATAGAGATTATAAGAATGGAGATAAATTCTACATTCATACGATTCCATTTAAAGGGAGTGGGTATCGTTCCCTGAATGCTCTCGAGCGCGATAATATAGCCAAATATTCTGGATATACACGCGGTTACAACAAAACTAAAGGAAATATTGGATAGCAGAGGCAGGAGAATATTCTTTTGCTTCTGCTCTTTGTGTGTCCGCCGCACACATGTTCTGATTTTCTGCTTTTTCTGATCCGATTGTTTTCCTGCCCATTCACAATACTTATCATATCAGGCAAATTCATACGAAAGGAGAACTAAATAAGGAAATGTCTGAAAAACAATATGTCAATGGAGGCATTATTTATGGCTAGGAAAAAAGAATTTAAAGATGTTCGGCAGTTATTGACCGAAAATCTCGAAAAAGCTTATGAACGCTGGGATTTGCTGTATAAGAATGGCGGCAGTGATCCCTTCTGGTGTGACGGAACTAACCTGAACTTGGTACGAAACCATATTTTGTACTATAGGGAACAGTGTGAGGAAGTTTTAGAGCCAAAAGACTATCCGGAAGCGTATCATAAAGAGCTTCCGCCAGTGGTCCCAGATGATTACATGGCAAAAAAAGGTGAAATTATGCAAGATGCCCAGAATCTTTACCTTACCCTTACAGATGCTGCTGAGAACGAGAACGATCCCGATGTAAAAAGCGCACTTGAAAAGGAACTCTGTGCTTTAAAAGTTTCTTTTAACTCGGGATCAAGAGAACTGGTTGCATTGCGTAATATTCTGCGCAGAAATGAGTATTTCCCAATTCTAAAACAGCATCCTGTTAAAGATAGAGAAGACCATACCGTTACAGGTCGCTGCTCCAGCCGTGAAAAGGCGGTCATAGCAGCACCGAATGAGACGCAGAAACCTTTTTTTGAAAGCAAGGAAACACTTCCCGTGGGACAACTTTCTATTTTTGATTATATGTAAGGAGATTTTTTTAAATGGATTATCAAAAGAACACAGAACACATTGGCAGCAGTGATATCGGCATCTTAATTCTTTCCGGTTTTGAACGTGGAAAAGGATTTCAGTTAAAAAAACTTTTCTTCGGGGGAGATGGAGCCTATTCGGCTTATATTGTCGATGGACAAACACAAATTCCAGATCACTATGAACTCATCTGTGAATTCAACACATGGATGCGCATCTATGATGATGATCATTTTGTTCGAAAATTCTCTGCGGATGCAATTCGGGTATATCGTTCCGGGGATCGTGGATGCATTATTCAGCTGATTTAATTAAAGAAAGGAATGTAATGTGAGAGGATATTTGATTGATGTTATTGAAGGAAAAACGCACTCTGTAGATGTATTTGATCTGGAGGATTATCAAAAATTCATTCACTGCCAGACGATAGATATTGTATCTCGTACTATCGGTGACCGAGAGTATGAGATCATTTGCGATGATGAGGGTCTTTCCAAGCGTCCTGCACTGGTATCTGCTGTAAATAATGATGGCCAGCCAATGCTGGTGGGAAATCTCATTGTCATGGGAAATTCAGGCGGAGATGAAGATATGCATGAAATCTCATTTGATGAAATTCAGCATCTGAAAAAGCATTTTATGTATGTTGTTACAAAAGGATCAGGTCCAATACACCATTATACGTTGCTTTGTGATGTAGAATTTATTTGAGGATATGAAATGACAATACTTCAGCGCGAACATTCTCCTGATGGAATACTTATTCACTTAGAGGATTGGTCCTGCGAATATAAGGCAGCAAAAAATGCAACGATCGCTTTATATCCCGTTGCACAAAATAATATTTGCAATAATGGCCGAACATATCCCAAAAAGGGAAAGTTGTTCCGCGTCAGCTTTGACTTTGAGAGCGCAGCAGAAGCGCAAAGTGCATTTTTCAGTATTATATCCGGGAAGAAAAATATTTTGGACTATCTCAATAAGTATTCATCGGAAACAATACGCAAAGAAGATTTCTTGAAAGCATTGAAAAAAGAGATAAAACCGGGGGCATAAGCTCCCGGTTTTTGTTTTTGGAAGAATTTTCTATTCTATCTGTATCAGAACAAATTATCAAAGAAAGGAGTAACTAAACATACGTTCTGAAAAACATTTTATCGAAAGGAAAATTATATGAAAATCTACAGAAATGGAAAAGAAATTGTCTTAACAGACGAAGAAATCATGGAGGCTCATGCTGAACACATCAAGAGTTTCATGAGAAACGAATTAATCACAGTCTATGGATTACCAGAGGAAGAAGCAGAAGACTACGCTGAACTGGCGTATTCGCATTATACAAGTGGAAATGGCTATACCGAATACGATTGCATTGAATGGGCGGTTACCATTTATGATTTACCGAATTTAGAGCTTGAAGATTCCTATCTGCTCCTCTGGCCCAAAGGGACAAAAAAGTTCTTTTCGAGCTTAGATGATGCGGTTTTTGCGGCAGCCACCAAAGTGAGTTTCCCTTTCCCCGCTTATGAGCAGATTTGGATTCTTGCTTCTAATGACAAAGGAAAAGTGGTTCCTGTTAAAAAGTACAGATCTTCAGATTTGTTACTGGAAGATTTATGGAAATCTTTAACGGATGTCCCATTTGATCCAGATTCTGAAGACCGTCTTGTACTTGCTGAACCATGGTTTAACTTTCCTGCTGGAACTGATCAAGAAGAGATCTGGGCATGGTTTGATGAAAGATACAGCGGCGGAGTGGCAAAGCTCATGTTTCCGTCACTTTTCAGCTCTTCCCAAGAGGAACCTTCCGAAACAGATTCTTTATTGGATACTGTTGAGAAAAAAGTTTTTTCAATGCATTCGACGAATCCGGATGTATTTACCGATCCTGATACCATCTTGGCAGATTTATTCAGTAAGGTAGATATGCAGCTCACCGGAACATCTGAGGAACTTTTCAATATTTATCGGCGTTCCGGCGATAAACAGATCGTAAAAGATCTGTTTCTATTCTTTACAGATATTTCTTTTGATGAATATCTGCAGAAATGCATTGAGGAAACGGCATCTCTGGCTGTAGCAGATCTTAAATCTTAAAAACGATTTCAAAGGAGAATAAGAGAATGAACGTAATTGACTTTCATGTTACCAAAATCTTATCCGAAAAATACGGAAAGGTATATGAACTGTATGGAATGACGCTGGAAAAAGCGCAGTCTCATCCTAAAAGCTCATGGAGAGAATATTTGCTTAGTGACGGCGTACTGCAGGAGTACGAGTTTTGGGATTACGGCGGAACTCGTACAGAAAAGCGTGTCAGCACACTTGCAGATGCTTATTATCCCGGCTATGTTGGTCAGCACTAAAAGACTTTATAGTTTAATGGAGAAAGGATATCTATGAGCAAAAGGACGAATATTCCAGACAATAAGAGCATCCTGCAGCGAATTGAAGCGGAGCTGGCTCAATCCAGTGGAACGGAGTATCTGCTTACGGATGGCAGCGTTATTTCTGCTGATGTAGAAGCAGTTCGGAAATGGTTCCATGAATACAAATTAGTTTTTGAATTTTCAGAAGAATAACATGAACAAAATGTGATCAAAGCGTGCCGAAAGGCAAGATATCCGGCAGGTGGAGTAAAACTCTATATCCTGCCGGATGTAAAATGCAACAGATAGGAGAAAATTGTATGTTAATTTATGGCGTAAAAATTTCAGACATCAAAAAATATAATGACCAGAAGGCTGAAAGATTCTTTGAGATTCTTCAGAAAACGAATGCAAGCAATATTGCCGAAAAGTATTTTCTTGACAAAACAAAAAATGACGGTACCTTCGGCGATTTTCTTTCCAATTTTGATGATGGCTGCGGGAACTATGGAGCAGCCGCTTGCCTGAAAGAAATTATTGAAAATATTGAAGGCATTAATATCTCATGCGATACCGTAGATGGCGTGCAATACCTTGGATTATCCGTAGATACTCCATGGTATTACAATGAAAAGACAAGAAATATGGGTCAGAAAAAATACGAAGCGATCCTAATGAAATATATTTCTTGTGTCACGGACGAGAAATTAGAAATCAAATATTGGGCAGCAAACGACGATTGCGATTGGTGATTCTATAACCAATCGCGGACAGCATTTTTGAGGAGAAAATAATATGGTGAGAAAAATCAATAACAGATTATATAAAATCAATACATATGCTTCTGAAATGATTGTTGAAGTAGATGACAATTATGACGAAGAAGTACAAAAATTAAAGAAAGAGATTCAGCTTGATAGTCTCGGATGTAAATTAAATTTGCTTGTATATCTGGCAGAATTATCTGTACAGGGATATGCCATTTCAAGTGTAACAGAATTTAATTCAAACGGGACAAAACCTAGAGTTGCCTATGCTAATGACAAGGATTTCAAAAAGATCGTGAAATATTATTCCACAAAGGAAGCATAGGAAGCGGCGATTTTACTATTCTGACAAGAAAAGAGGATAATATTGTGGCAAAGAAATTGATTAAAGAAATTAGGCCGTATGTAAAACTTTATAGAGATACTAATAATGGGATTGCTTGGATTGAAGATGGTTCCACTGGTCTTGGCATCAGTGTGCATCCAAACCTTGACAAAAGTGGTTCTGTGACCGGAATGAAAAAACTGGGATACTGGGATAAGTCGGATAGAATTGTGCTGAGTCATGGATGGAAATATAACATTGATAGATTTGTTTGCGATAAGAAAAACGATCTGGAGATGATTGTTGCGGATGAATGCATGTGTCAGGTCTGCCTGAAGAGAAGAGGTGCATAATGGAAACATTCTTTTTTCATCAGGATATCATTATCATTACAGCAAATGCCGCCGGCGAAAAATATTTAATCAAAGCAAAATCTATTCAGGATATTTTAGATGATTGGAATGGGGACTGTAAATTCGTTCCGTCAAACGATGCGTGTGTATTTTATACTGAGTGGAATGGGCGACCAATTAACCCTGCCGGGTATACTGATTTCGGTACACTAATCGAATATCTGAAAGGTTTGCAGAAACGAGGAAGCGGCGTTTAAAAAGAGAAGCCTATTATTAATTTCTGGAGGAATCTAGCATGAAAGAACTAATCAAAGCGGAAGAAGAAAAAACATTGTTTATTGGAAGACATGGTAATGAATGTATATATGTCGTAAGAGCTGTATCAAGAGAAGCAGCCATGCATCTCCTGAATGAAGTTACTGGTTTTGAGGGAGACGCCTGGGATCTTGATGTTGCAGATAATGAGAATGGAAAAATTATAGAATAGGGAGAAGATTTTATGTCAAAATTTACGGTTATGTATAAATCAACAAATTCTATGTATCTGAATGTAGAAGCTGACTCCTTAGAAGAAGCAAAAGAAACTGCGGAGAACACAGATGGCGGAGAATTTATAAATGCCGGATCAGGCGATTGGGAGTATGACTACACTGAGGATGAAAATGGAAATGTAATTGATACTGGAAATAACGATTTTTTACGCGAACAGCTTAAAGAATTACAAGCAGATTTGCTTGATATGTCTGATAAAGAGCTTGTTGAATGTAGAAGTTTACTGTTAGAACGGATTAATTGGTGTATGACGGCAATTCTTGAAAGACGATGAATTTGGAGGAAATTAAAGTGAATGAAGAGCTGAAAAAATTTGCAGAAAAGTATAATTGGGAACTAGAAGTATGGCATGGGGAATATAGAGGAGTTTTATGTGGTGTACAAAACACAAACCCAGGGGAAGAACCACTCTCACTATATAGATTTCCAGACGGAGTTTCTTTAGCATAGTGAGATAAAACAAGAGTTTTAACAGAATGATTGGAGAAATTATTATGAGAGAACATTTTATTAAATTTATTGATGAAGATGTAGACGGATGTGGAACAGATGTGACAATAATTGCAAGAGTATATGGAAATGATATTACAGTTGGGACAATAGACAGAATAAAAGATGCTATTTGCAATTATAAAAATGAAAACGAGGGCGAATGGGATACAGACGGATGCCTTGCAGCGGCTCAAGAACAGTTAGAAATGGAAGGGTATGAAGTTTACTGGATAAACACTTGTGAAGCAGAAATATGTTTCTAAAAGTAGATGAAATGATGATTTCAGAAAATGGAGGAAAATTATGTTATACAATGTAAGTTTTATGCTCAACGGAGTTGATTGCGCAAATCTTGTTGATGCCGATGCTGATATGGAGACGGTAAAAGAATATTTTATTCATGAGCATCTGAATGGAGATAAAAATCGGTTTGTTGGAATTTCCGAAAATAACGAATCTTACAAACCAGGAAAACCTGTGCATAAAATGCCGAATAACTGGAAACGAAAATAAATTTAGAAATGTAGGTGATAGTATAAAAAGGAGCAGAAATCATGAGAGAATACAGAACTGAAAGTTATAAGAAAAAGCTCGCTGGCAATAAATTCTTTAGTTTCAGATAGCGATCTAAAAAAATATGATGGTATGAGAGTTGAAAAGGTAATAAAGGAACTCACGGAAAAAGATTATGATAGGGAGCTGTTGGACGATGCGGATAGAAATGAAGATGGTAAACGGAGATATGAAATAAATTGTATGTATGAAGTAAAACTTCAAAATGGCGAAATTATTAACGCATATGAAGATGAAATTAACCCAAATTATTGTGGCGATTATGAAGCATGATGAAGTCATAATTTCAGAAAGGAAAAACTATGCGAGAAAAAAATGTGCGAGAAATCAATCTTACAAAAGAAAATATTTGCTTCGCTAATAAGATTAGCGTTGAAGATAATGTGATTGCTGCCGAGTGTACCCTGTTGTTTGATGTTGATAAGTATTTTGGAACAACTATCAAAAAGGATAATACTTGGATTAGCTTTGATGTATGCTGGACTCCTAATGGATCAGTCCATGCTGAATACCGTCTGCGTTCCTTTGATGACTGCTGCAAACGTCTTGTTGATTGGCGTTTAACGGAGGAAGAGCAGGAAATCATCTTAGATAAAATGGAAGAATATTGTATGCAAGAAACCGGAAAGACTTTACAAGAATTATGGGACTCATACGAGGTCGAATAAAAAAACCATGGCAATACAGAATGGTCGGGAATTCCCGGCCATTTTGTTTGTCCGCGCTTTTTACATTCTAAGAATATCAGATCAATTTAAAGAAAGGAGCATAATAATACATCGATCTGAAATTCAATTTGTCAAGGAGATGAAAAATCATGAAATACCGATGTTACGATTGGTATGGGACCGAAAAGGCAAATAACCTTTCCTCTTTAAAAGATGCCGTAAAAGAAGCATTGAGATTAGGTTGTGAAGTCTACGATGAAAACGGAGAAATCATATTTTCACAATGGGATGGATGGAACGGGGATTATCCTGATATTAAAAAGAAGGCTTTTCCTGTTGCAGATATGGAAATGGTTAAAAAAGCCCAAAATTTTCTTAAAAAGACCAGTACCTATGAGAATTGGTGTTCTTTCAAGAATAGCCAATTTCATAAATGGATAGGTAAGGCAGAATGGCTGCATAGTGATCGATGGAGCGCTGCTTATGACTGGGTATATGATGGAAAATTTGCTGATGTGGATATTCCAGATGATATTATTAATTGCCTCGTTGAAGAATGGGAGAAGTCAATGGGATTGAAAGTTGGCATATAAAAAATTTGGAAATGGAGTAACATATGGATTATCAAAAACTTTTTTTGCAAAGATGGAAAGAGCTGGAAAATGAAATTGAGCTTGAAAAAGAAGATGGAGAAACAAGTTTTTTGGAAAAAGACATCTTTTTCAAATTCTTCACTTCACCTGAACTATTAGTTGGATATTATGTTTGGAGAGAAAGCGGAAACCTAGAGTATGCATATGAGCTGTTTATGGACGAATATGATGACTGGGTTGATGACTGCAAAGATATTGCGTTTAAAGCAAAAGCTGTTTTCGAAGAGCATATAAAACAATGATCATGTAAAAGGATGGTACGTCAATTGAAAAAATGTTATGGTATATGTTGGAATTGTGGCAGGCCATTTACACAGAGCAGAACTGACCAACTATTCTGCTCTGCCAAGTGTAGAAATAAATATCGCTACACACCTGTTCCACGTTGCAAAAACTGTACTGCTCCTGATTGTGCTATCAGAGATGAACAAAGAGCATATGCCCCTAAAGCTTGCCCTGAACGGAATCACTAGGAGCTACGGAGCATAAAAATTTTTATGGTCCCGGGTAATATTATCGCTTGCTTTTATTACTTATGAAAAGTATTAAAAATAACATTGGGATAGGAGATCAGCTATGACAGAGAAAGGGATTGAAGTTGTGATGAATGCATTGGCAGGAACCCCAACAGTGGTAACGGCCGATTTTGCCAATGAAGTAGAACAGATCTTAAGAGAAAAAATACAAATTGAAAAGGAAAACGGAGGAAACTGCCATGAAAGCAGAAGTAAGAGCAAAATACATTACTAAATGGGATGACGGAAGGACGATTCTTGAGTCACCGTGCAAGGTAAATCTTATTACACACAAAATTTTGCATATTGGACGACGAAAAATCATCTGCAGCCCCTACCCAAATCGTGTTCTGGATGATTATGTAGAACACTTGGATGCTGAATATGTCCGTTTTGCAGACGGAACCTGCTGCAATGTTGTCGATTACCAGTCTACGTGGTCTTTCAAGGAACAATGTGGTATTGCACCGTTTTATAAATCCGGAAAGGATATGGAAAGGTAAACATTATGTTTAAAAATCTAAATTTGTTTCGTACAAAAAAGCAGTTAGAAAAACAGCGTTATAAAACGATACTCGTAGGAGAAAAAATCACAATGACATCGTATTCCCGCGAAGGATTCATATTTTTAAAGAGCCGTGAAAAAGCAAATAAATCCAATGGTTAATTCGATCGGTTAATACAATATTGGGAAATGTGTTAATCCAGAAGTGACAATTCAAAAAGAAAAGTGAGGAACGAAAATGAACATTCAAAGTATTTCGAAGGAAAACGCTAATGCAAACGTAACTTTAAGTGCATCAGAACTTGTTCTCATTTGCAATATGTTTCATGAGCAGCTTGCCAAAGAGAAAAGTAACCCCAAGTTTTTAGAATTATATGGTGATCTGATGTTGGCCAGAGATTTGTGTCAGTATGGACATGTTGACAACTTTTGTCTGGGCGGCATTGTAAAATGCCGTAACAGCATCGGAAATGGGGTAAATGGGGTATTGTCCGACGAAGATATTGATAAATTCAATAACTTTTTGGAAGATATGCCGACTGCATTAGATAACGCCGAATGGTGGAATCTCTATCGGAGGATTGCTGGGGACAGAGGACTTCATCGGTGCAACGATAAGCTCAAACAATACGAAAAAGCACATGTAGAAATTGCATCCGCAAAAAATGTGTCAATCTAAAAAATATTTCAAAAAAGGGGAAAAATGAATATTAAGAATCTTTTTAACTCAAAGAAAAACGCCAAATCTACCGATGAATCTTCTGCTCCTGTCAACTGGCTTGGGTTTACTGGAAAGCCCGGCACTATCGGATCTCATACAATTGGTTATCCTGTCACCAAAGAAACCCTCGAGAAAATTAACTCGTACGCAGATGCGATTGGTTATCCTGTCACCAGGGAAAGTCTCAAGAATCCTAAGGTAAGAGACACTGATATTCTTTTCAAAGAAAGTCTCGAGGAACTCAAGGCAAGAGACTTGCTCACAGATGCGACTGGTCGTCCCGATAATGCGGAAAATCCCGAGAACTCTTCCTATAAATCTCAGTTATACAAACCCTTAAAGGTTATAAAGTTGTATATAATATAAAGGGATACGACATAACAGCTGGCAATTCCCAGATTTTTCCAAAACGCCATATTGCCGAAATATATAAACGGTATAATGTATATGGATAGATACTAAAAATGAAGTGCTATTTTCATAATAAGTAGCAAAAACCTCGGAGGTAGGCAAACTCCGGGGTTTTTATTTTACTCGAGGCGATATGATATAGACGGATATAACATAACATCTGATAATCACTAAAAAACACGGCAGCATAAATAATGCATCTGCCGTGTTTTTTTGTCTAAAAATATTTTTCGTACGTGAAAATTACAATTCTAATTTTCCCCAATTCTATGTATATCAGACATGCATGAATTAAAAGTCATGATCAAAATTCCGTAAAAAGGATGGCAAAAAGGAGCAGAGTAGAGAAATTGCTGGAGCGTGTAGAAATCGAATTGGAAAATAAAAATCCGGAAGAGAAACAGACACTATAAAACAGGAAAGGATCTTTCTTAAAAATGCGGTGGACGTCAATAATGTGTCCGCCGTGTTCTTTTGCACATTTTTCTCCTACGTGAAAATCATATTTCTAATTTTTTTCAATTCTCTATGTATCAGAACAATATATAGCCAAAGCGTTCTGAAATACACATTAAGAGGTAAAAAAATATGGAAAAGACCAGGAAACAACTTGTGGCAACCGTAGCAGCAATGTTAGGAGATCAGTATAAAGTTTCGATCTCCATACGACATTTTGAGGAATCCCTCAAAGAGTTCGACTCAACGTATTTCATTGAAATCGTAAAAAAGGCAGCGGAAGACAGCTTAGTCCCTGTTATTGCGCTTGATCCCTTTGTAAAGGCGGTCAACCAGAATGAAATTTCCATGAATCGAGCTGCGTCTGTAATCATCAATACATTTTTTGAAGCTGAGTCCGAGGCTGATAAAACAGACTTTTCGTCTTGCCTCTCGAAAAAGTATATATTAGATCATGTTTTTTATCAGATGTTTCCATCTGCAGCATGCGAACATTTACCGTTTGCGGCACCGTCAAAAACCTTTTTTGACCTTACTGTATTATACATGCTAGACCTTGATGTTACAGCGTTTGGGGGAGGTACGTGTGTCGTCTCCAGTGCAATGATGAGCGAATTGGGAATTACTGCAGCAGAACTTGATAGTGCAGTGCGAAGAAATATCTCTGATTGTGATTTTAAACTTCAAAAACCGAAGCCAAAAACCATTCAACAAAATCCGATTTTGGCAAATTCTTATATAGTTTCCTGTGAAAAACACAGAAATGCTGTTTTACTGTTCCCTGAGTATTTTCAGAAACTGGCAAATTATTTACAGGATGATCTTTACGTTTTACAGTTAAGCATTTATCATGTTTTGGTTGTCCCGGCAGCAACTTTCACGGCATGCTCCGTTGATGAGATCGCTCCTATTTTGTACTCTGCTCTTCGAAAATTTGCTCCAAAAGCAACGGTTCTTGGAACTTCTATTTATAAGTTCGATCGGACGGAAGGGAACTTTTCTACTATCATCAAATAGTTAAGAGTTAGATCATCCAATAAAATGCGGCGGGCATAATGTGTCAGCCGTGCTTTTGTCTATTTTTCAAAAAAATTTGCGCGTCTAACTTCATCACTGAAGCAACAAGAATGCGACGCGTAGTTTTCAAGGATTATTTTACAGGAGTCTCATATTGATACGGTGATGTACAGAAATGCGTTGCAGATACATGTTCCGAGGACAGGAACCGATGTGGATGTCATTTTAGCCGCAGTGGAAGAGTATCTTATGATGTATCTTATGATGCTTGCAAAAGAATGAATTCGTATTGCTTTTGATCATGCACAAAAAGACGTGGGCGATCTCAGACAGCGCACAAAAAAAGGCATTGAAACGGCGAGATTAAATGGAAAAATCATAGGCCGTCCAAAAGGGCAACATAGCGTAAGCGAACGAGAAGTGCGAGCAAAAAGACAAATGATGAAGAGTGTCAGATCGGTTGGAGACGATATAAAAAAATAGTCAACCTATGAAGCAAAGGATTCTAAGTACAAAAGCACCTACTCCCATTCGGGAACCCAGCTTTATTCTTCGTAGGTTGACTATTTTCAATATAACATATTCAGGTTCGGAATGCAATGAGTTGCAAATGTTTCTCACGACAAACGCATGAATGGTTATCCACTGCTAATTCCATTTTTTTCTGTTTTTTAAGCTTCCAACAGTTCTTCCAAATACTTGATTGGGCGCAGACTTACTACGAACCTTTTCTTTCTCATCGACAACTTATGTCTTGACAGTTCTGCCGGTTTCAAAATACTCAGACTCCATTTCCTTATGATATTCAAATTTTGCGCTGCCATTTTATCTATTAGAAGAATCTCCGGCGATATCATCCCCATGACGCGCCGGATCGTATCATGCGAGGGGATTCCGTTCTTTAATTCAATATACTTTCGAAGATAATCCTGACAGTTTTCTGCAAACAATGCCATTTCAACCCAGTCATCTGCATTTGCAAGGGTTGCAAACAGTACAATGACAAGAATATCTTTCAAGGTATGACGAACCTTTGTCTGCTGACGGGTATCCTCAATGTATTCCATCCACTCTAATAATTCCTGCATAAGCAACACGCCCCTTTTTCTTTTATTCTACCAGAAAAGGGGCGTGTTCACAATTTATTTACTCATGCGTTTGTCGTGAATGTTTCTTGATGGATCTTGATTGATAGAAGCATGTTATTTTGCACGCAATTTCCAATATTATCTATATCAGATCAATTTAAGCAGAAAGGAGTATGTCAAATAACAGATCTGAAATACAATATGTCCATGGAGAAAAAAATGAAAAAATTGCATTCATCAAATAGAGGATTAACATTCTCTATAACACCAAACGAACAATATTATCCCGGCGGTCATTATATTTATGAAGTCCGCCCAACTTGCATTATCATTCGCCCTTCTAAGAGCGGCCTTAAAATTTCCAAAAAGAGATCTGGAGCCAATATAAATGCCTTATTTGATCTTAGGAGTAAAAAAGTACGCGATGCAGTTTCCAGATGCAGTCATATGGAAATGGAGGTTCTGCAGGACAAAATTATCGTACGCTGCATCCGCAGTATTAAGGACAAAATCGTTCCCATTGAACGTGTCCTTGCTGAATTCAGCGTATCCAAAGTAGTTTTAAAGGCTGCCGCTGGCATTGAAGGGCAAATCAGCATTGCGGAATATTTGGATTCCATCGGATTTTCTGACTGGAATACAACCGTTAATGAGGAAGTACGATCTGTATTTTCTGTTATGTCTTTATTTTCAGGAGCAGGCATGTTGGACTGGCCATTTCATCTGGACCCGGCCTTTGAAATCAACTACGCATGTGACTCTGATGCGGCTGCCTGTGAATCGTATCGACATAACATAGGAAATCATATTATGTGCCGTGATGTCCAGGAAGTTTCGGGAAAGATCCCTCCACAGCACCTGATCATAGGCGGGCCTTCCTGTAAACCATTCTCTTCCAGTAATCGAAGGAGAAGAATGGAGAATCATGAAGATGTTGATCTTGTGGATGAATATATTCGCATCACACAGGAAAATTGTCCGGAAATTTTTGTAATTGAAAACGTTCCGCAATTTATCACCTGTGAAAGCGGAAAATTTCTTTCCAAAGTGCTGCAAAAATTGAGCCATCGGTATACAATCACATCCAACATTGTACGAGACTGCGATATTGGCGGATATACCACCCGAAAAAGGGCGATCATTATCGGATCTCGTATCGGTAAAATTCAGCTTCCACAGCTCAAATTATACCCATTCCATACGGTCCGTGAAGCATTATCCAAAGTCACATCCAAATGGTATAACTACTTTGATGTAACTACAAGCCGTCCGGAAACAGAGAAGAGAATGGCTCTCGTCCGGCCCGGACATAATTTCAAAGACATTCCTGAATTTCGTGATAATAAAACTATGCATTCAGATCGCTACTATCGACTGGATTATGATTCTGTATCTCCTACCATTGTCAATTGGAGAAAGCTCCCCATTATTCATCCAACAGAAAACCGAACATTAACTGTAGCAGAAGCTTCTGCCTTAATGGGATTTGATCAGCGTTTCGAATTTCATGGAACGATCGGGGAACGTCAGCAGCAGTGTGGAAACGGATGTACCTACGCAATAGGTAGTCTGATCAAAAAGGTCACCAAAGAAGCCCTGCTCCGGTATCATTGCGATCCGATCCTTAGTGTGTAGTACATATTTGAATGTTAAATAGAAGGAGGAAAATTTTATGTTATGGACAGTATTATTTCAAAAGCTGAAACGTCAGCCGCCGAAAGCATCCCAGATATATGCACTTCTGGACAATCCCAAGACACATCGAACAGAAAAAGTATATCTGAAATTAAAGTATGATTCTCATGGATATCCTTATTTCGTTCCAATAGACGAAAATATTGAACGCGGATATCGGAAAACGAAATAAACAACCCAGGGGGTGCGAGCAGCATCCCCTTTTCTTATTGCAAATACCGCCCCCAAAAAGACCTGCATTTTTTGTTTTTTACAGTCTTTCTAATTCTATCAGTATCAGATCAATAAACGAGGAAAGGAGTATACAAATCAGATCTGAAATACATTTTGTCAAAAAAGGAGAATTAACATGATCAACGGAGAATTAATCGTTGACAACTTTGCTGGCGGTGGCGGGGCAAGTACAGGCATTGAACTTGCTACTGGTTATAGCGTTGATATTGCTATAAATCACGATCCAGAGGCAATTCGAATGCACCAGACCAATCATCCAAACACAAAACACTATTGCGAAGATGTATGGATGGTAGATCCTGTTAAGGTTTGCAATGGACGTCCAGTAGGGCTTGCCTGGTTTTCACCAGATTGTAAACATTTCAGCAAAGCAAAAGGCGGAAAGCCCAAGGATAAGAACATCCGTGGCTTGGCCTGGGTAGCCTGCAGATGGGCGGGATTAGTACGTCCGCGAGTTATTATGCTGGAGAATGTAGAGGAATTCAAAGGATGGGGGCCTCTTAACAGGCAGCATCATCCAATCAAAGCCAAACGCGGCACAACATTTCAGAAATTTGTTCATCAGCTCAATGATTTAGGATATGAGGTTCAATATCGAGAGCTGATTGCTGCTGATTATGGCGCACCTACAACCCGAAAGAGATTTTTTCTGATTGCTCGATGCGACGGAAAGCCTATTGTATGGCCCTCACCTACGCATGCGCCGGCTGATAGCCCAGAAGTCAAAAATGGGCATTTAAAGCCATATCTGGGAGCCTACACGCAAATCGACTTTCAGCGTCCTTGCCCAAGTATTTTTGATACGGCAGAAGAAATTAAGGAAAAATATGGCATCCGTGCGCAAAGACCGCTTTCTCCAAAAACGATGGAGCGGATTGCAAGAGGAATCCAAAAATATATCTTAGAGAACCCAGAACCTTTTCTTGTCCAATGCAACCACGGTGGAGATCGGAAAGCAGGGGATTTACACATCCCGCTCCCTACAATCACAGCGAAAAATGGGTATGGAATTGTGCGGCCGACGCTTGCTCCCTGCAAATCAGGAAAAATTTCTGCATTTTTGCACAAATATTATTCAGGAGGATATAAAGGAGCAGGAGAATGCATGAAAAATCCATTACCTACTGTTACTGCATGGGATCATAACAGCATTGTGGCTGCAACTCTTGTTCAGATGAATAATCACTGCGATGGAAAGGACATTCGGAATCCTCTTCCTACCATCACAGCCGGAGACGGACATTTCGGTGAAGTAAGAGCCTTTCTTTTGAAATTCTATGGAAATCGTAGCGAAGGAGACCTGAAAGAACCATTAAATGTCATAACTACCAAAGATAAATTCGGGCTTGTTACAATTTCAGGAACGGATTATCAAATCGTAGATATTGGGCTGAGAATGCTGGAACCACAGGAACTTTATGGATGCCAGGGCTTTCCAAGTGATTATATCATCGATCATGACTATACGGGAAAGACCTATCAGAGAGCAGAGCAGGTTAAAAGATGTGGCAATGCCGTTTGCCCACCCATACCAGCCGCCCTTGTAAAAGCGAATCTTCCTGAACTGTGCAAAGCAGAAAGGCAGCCCATTTGTCGCCCAGACAGAATCCAAACTGAGCGCAATGGACAGTTGAAATTTGCATAAATATTGTGCGGAATTTTCACGTAGACGCTTGGAAGACCCGCGGACACATGCGGACATATAAGTCCGGAAAAACTGTATATATTAAAGAAACTACGCACCACCGGAAAGCACATAACGGTGATGCGCAAAATGTAAAAATGATTGTGAAATCATTAAAAGAATAGTAATTTAAATTTTGCAAATGAAAAATTGCTTTCATGGGAAAAGAAGGATGAAAATATGAATAAAATTGAAACACCAACGCTGGATATAATGATTGAAATTCAGGAACAATCACAGCTTTGTGGAGAATTTCTTGATTGGCTCTTAAGAAAATATACCATGTTTGACAGAAAACAAAAGAGAGAAAGTCCATTTGCCAATGTTATGGGTAACGGAGACTATATCAATAAAGAAAAGTTACTTGCTGAATTTTTTGATATTGATTTAGTAGAAGCTGAAAAAGAACGACAAGCTATTCTGGATGCTATGCAACGATGAAAGATTGTTTTCAGAAGGCAGGTGAAATGTTGTGACTGAAGCAGATATTAACAAATATGTTGTCGAAGAAATGGGATATGCAGAAGAGCAAGAAGATAAAATTTCCATTAGGCTTGATTTATCAAATGGAGAATCTTATAATAATTAATATAGACAACAAAAGGAAGAAACAAAATATGGATAATATAATTTATATGTTTGATATTCCGTTATTTACATATGATGGATATGCGGATGTGATGGAAGATGGAACTCAGTATCAAGCACTCGAATGGAAACTAATTGACATGGAAAAATATAACGGAAAATATGTTGTGGTTGGTTTTGATGGATCGTTGAGAATTTATGAAGCTGAAGGCGAAAAATTGTTTGAAGGTTCATTACTTGATTCAAAAGATTTTGTTTGGCATCTGAAAAATAAAATTAAATAAAAGGAAGTAAAAGCATGAACTTAGAAAATATTAGTAAATACATGTGTTTGATTCTCAGACATAAACCAGAAGCAATTGGCATTACTTTGGATGAACATGGGTGGGCTAATGTCGACGAACTGATTGACGGGATTAGGAAAGACAATCCTGGATTCGATCTGGATCATCTGTACGAGATCGTAGAAACAGATTCGAAGGGAAGATACTCTTTTAATGAAGATAAAACACTGATCAGATGCAACCAAGGACATTCGATTCCTGTAGATGTAGAGTTAGAAGAGAACATTGAGAATTATTTGGATCTCTGCAAACAGATTGGTAAAGATCCTGAAAGGGCTGCCGACTATGAGCTTGCATGCAGAATTTACACCTGCATTTCTGATAATACGGATTGTACGACAGAACCCGAAGCAGTAGAAGCGCTCAGAGAAGCCGTTTTAAAAAGTGGAAAAGCCGGTACTTCAGCTTTTGAGTTATTATGTGATCGTATTGAAGAATTGCTGGAAAACAAGTAAAAAGCACTATTCAGAAAGGTTCTGGGAACACTGCAGATGCATGTGTTTCCGGAACCTTTTTCAATTTTTCAAAAAATCCCATTGTGTTTTCAATACTATATTTGAACAACAAATACAATAGGAGGTATGAAAAATTGAGACACAAAAAACTTATTATTGGAACAGGTATTTGCCTTCTAGGCATTGCCTTATCTGCCGCATGGTTTATTCCATGCAAATTGGAAGCTACTTACGCTGGTAAAACACCTTATCAGTACGATGCAGTCTCTGCCAAAAGCTTTCATGCAAACACTGTAAGCCTGCTCGGAAGGAAAAATCCGGTAACAGACATTTCTATCAGCCCTAAAAAGCTGTCTAAGTCCATCCAACGCATTACTGTGACGTACGGAGATATGTCCGTATCTGTACCTGTAAAAGCTATTAAAGCCGATCATATCGCATGGAGTTATGCGGATGGACCGATCTACGAAGGAGATTCTTTCCACTCGGAAGACATATCTGCGAAGCTTATTTATGCGGATAATACCCAAAAGGAACTGGCCGTATCCGATTTTGAACTCACAAAGACTCCTGAAATTTTAACTGCAGATGATCATACTGTAACTGCAAAGACTATTCTGGGCGAGGAGCAGTATGAGATTCCACTGAACACGATCAGCAAATTGTCAATGGAAAGTAAAGAACTTCTCTATGAAGGGGATTATCCAAAATCTGATTTTTCTTATGAAGTCACGTATAGTGGCAACGAAAAGAAAGAATTGTCTGTAGATGATGTTGAAATTTCTGACACAATTTCATTGGCAGCAGGAAATAATGATATTTCTGTTACCTATCTTGGAAAAGAATATACATCAACAATCACTGCAAAGCAAAAAACAGCTGCTGTCGTCGCCGCCGAGACCTATAAGGCAGAATTAGATAATAGTGTATCTAATGTCACAACCGATAGTATTTTCGTTTCCGTTCAGCAAAAATACACGGAGAGCGGTGAATATTTCTTAACCCATATTATCGTCAACGATCCATCTAATCAAGTCAAAGGCGGACTATCAAATGACAGTTGGGGCAGCTATAGAGAATATCCGACTACATATGCCGGCCGTACAGGAGCAGCAGTCACAACAAACGGCAGTTATTTTTCATATGATAGTGGGCAACCTGTATGCGCTGGATGTTTTATTAAAGATGGAAAAATTTTAAAAGACGGTGTGACGAATGGGAAAGAAATCTGCCTGGACAACACTGGAAAGTTTTATACTCCATCGGCTGGAATTTCAGCTTCTACACTCCTTGCATCCGGAGTCAAAGATATTTGGGGGACAGCTGATCCACTGCTAATCCAGGACGGTCAAAAAGTAGATTTGGCAAATCAGCAAAAAATAAATAATACTTACTATAACCGAACAGCAATCGGTATGGTTCAGCCAGGAGAGTATTATATGATTACTGCCGGAACGGCACAGTACAAAAATGGATTGTCTTTTGCTGAATTGCAGAGTATTTTCGCCAATCTTGGATGTACCTATGCAAGAAGCATGGACGGCGGCGGTAGCAGTTCCCTTGTCGTGAATGGAAAGTTATTAAACACACCTGCGCAATACGATGAACGTCCGGTTGTCGATTTTCTGAGCTTTTTGCCATAAATATTCATAGCTCTGGATTGGATGGGAAACTCTCCCATTTATAATGACATTTTTGTTTTCGGGCTAATTTTTCATACTATTTTCATCAGATCAAATAAACGATGAAAGGAGTACCGAAACCTATAAGATCTGAAATACATTTTGTCAAGGAGTATATTTATGAAACCTATTAAAATTTTGCGTCTAAACAGAAAGCATCTTTCACAAATGACCTATTATTTCACAAGTTTTCAGGATAATAGCTGTTCCCATGATGGACAGTCATCTATCTGCCGTATTCACAGTATGCAATATATTCCGGTAACCCCTAATATGCGTGACTACAATTTGCTTGATTCCCTTGGTGTCGCACCTGATCTGGAGCGGATTCTGGATTATGCAATGTTATATGGTGCCACTTACGTAGAACTTACTGGAAATGATGCGGATATTGATCCTTTGCTCCCCACGTTCAAATGGACTCTGGACAACGATATCTTGTATGCTATTTTGAAAGATGGCGAACAGATGGCAACTTATTTTGCTATCGGAATTGATTTTCCTTGCCATTGCATTGTCCCAGCTAACTTTGTACTTGGATCATCGGATTTTTCAGCATGCATTGAGGATACGTTACGTCGTATTGCTTCCTTATATCCTGAATCAACTACGGCAGAACTTTATGCCAACATGGGTGCTGTACCTGACGAAAAAATCCCGGAAGGAGAAGAGGATAACTGGGTTCCTGTAGATCTTGGATATTCGATTCCGGAAATTCTGAGGATTGAAAATTCGCCAAAGCCTCCACTTTACTTCAAGGTAAATCCTCATTATGAAGATACGCTGGCTTTTAAAATGCCCTATTTTGATATGGACTACCTTGAAAAACATGTTCGGCCCGAGTTTGATGAGATTTCAGAAATTATCCCAATTTCTCCAGAAGATTATCAAAAATCGATCAAATACGAAGATGTATGTACTTCCGCACGGAACTAAATCTATTTTATGACTATGCTCAAATGATATTTTTTATCAAGAAAGGATTATATTATGCTGAATTTTTTGAAAAAACTTTTTATGCGTAACCCAAAACACTACATCGTTTCCGGCCCATCTGTACCGGAGAAAGACTTTACAAACAAACGCAACGCGCGTAAATTTCTGTTTCAGAACAGTGAAAATGGCTACGATGCTATGATCGACTGCCTTGATACAGATCCTTGCTGCAAATAATCAAAAATCCCCATAGCCACAAAGGTTCTGACTTCATTTTGAAGATTCAGGACCTTTTTTATTTTATATTTACAATACTAAATATATAGAAATTATTTCAAGGAGAGCATCAACATGGCTAAAGCATGCACATTTATCGGAAACAGAGACTTATCATTAAATGAACAGTGGGCTTTGCGCCCCCGTCTGCAGCAGGCTATTCTGAATTATCTGAATGCAGGAGGCTATTTTTTTGCGTGTGGTGGCTCATATGGGTTTGACTTAGTTGCTGCGGAAGAAGTTCTGAATTTCAAACAATATTATCCCTATATCCAGATGATTCTGCTGCTCCCATATCCCCATTATACCTCAAGGTGGACGATGGAAGACCAGCAACGCTTACAACAGGTTATGCAATACAGTATTTATCGTTATTCTTATTCTGCTTATCGAAAAGGCATCTATTCAGAGCGTAATCAGCAGCTTATTGATGGTAGTAATTATTGTATTTACTATTCGGATTCCAAGACTGCGCCTTATACGCAATCCATCATAGATTATGCAATTGATAATGGAATATGGACTACAAACCTCGCTGATAACCTTCTTTGGGGCGCAGATGACTACTTTGAACATCTTTGAGTGAAAATTTTTTAAATATTTACAATACTATACTCAGAAACAAAATTTACCAAAGAAGGAGGACGCTGTTTCATGTTTTTTAATGTATGATTACGGCCAATAATTTAATGATCAAAACAGTATTAGAATTTTTGAATGAAATTTCCCTTCCAAAACCAGATAAGAACTCATATGCTGCTAATTTTTTGAAGTTGTATGAAAACGGTTCGGAAGCCACCTATGTGCATATTACCAAAGAGAATGCATATGGAAAAGAATATCTGCAGATTTCGAATGATACAGGAGCTTGTATGTCTGACCGCGTTCAGCCATCTGAGCCTGTTTCCTATATTGATCTGATTCAGTTATCTGATAATATCTGCACCGTAGCGGAGCATGCAAAGGAATCAATTCCTTTCCAGCTTACTGCTGATGAATTTTGCTTAGTTACGGGCGTTGATATTTATAAATCAAATTTACAGGAGGACAAAAAGTGAAATCAAAGAAAGTCAGCACTACTTTTACCGTTCTTAGCATGGCTGCAGGAATGTTTCTCACTCCAGCATCCGCCTATGCAGAACCATTAGCATCCGGGCAGGAAACGGTAGTGGATTCAAGTGATGTCTCGACAGATGATTCTGTATCTGAAAAAACAGATTCTGATTCTGGCGCATCTGAAACACCGGAAAAGCCAGAAGACTCGTCATCTGATACTTCTAAGGAACCAGAGGAAAAAGATGACTCAGAAGATCCGGCACCTACGGAACCAGATGTTACCCCATCTGTCACCCCATCCGTTACTCCGGCTCCAGAGCCTTCCAAAGCTCCAACACCAGACGCATCAACCTCTGAGACTAAGCCAAAAGCTGATTCTGAATCCACTAAAAAAGATGCAAATTCCAGTTCTACATCCACAAAAGACGCAGATCCCTCTTCCGATAATGCGGCAGAAGCGGCTGCAGTAGAAGATTGGAGTCAGACAATTAACTATGAAAATTACATAGGGAAAAAGGATCTTCGTGCCGGGTTTGCCCGCGTTGATAAAGTGTATGCTTATGCAAAGGTCAACACAAGGCTTAATGTCAGAGAATCCGCTTCCACAAAGTCACGTATTGTCGGAACCCTTTCTCCAAAAGCTCTTTGTTATGTTATTTCTGATTCAGATCAAAAATGGGTATACATCGAATCTGGCGATGTCCGCGGCTTTGTCAAAAGCAACTATCTGCAGCAGGGAAAAACGGCATTAACCTACGTTTCTCGGACTGGAGAAGACAATATGGAGCTTGCTGAACAGGTAATTGATCCTGAAGAAAATGAAGCGTTTTCTTATAAAAAAGAAACGGTTTATGATGTAACCAATTCTTCCGGCGAAGGAATCATCACTTTTGCCAAACAGTTCGTCGGAAATTCCTACGTCTGGGGCGGAAATTCGCTCACGAATGGAATCGACTGCTCCCATTTTGTATGGCAGATTTTGACACGCTGCGGCGCTTACGATGGTGAATATACCACCTCTTATGGCTGGAGATCACTGGGCGAAGAGGTAAAAAGCCTTGCTGATGCAAAAGCTGGTGATGTTGTCTGCTACGATGGACACGTTGCTCTCTATGACGGAAATGGAAAAATCGTAGAAGCCCTTAATGAAGATCAGGGCATTGTCGATACCCGGAAGGTAGATAGTGACACCATTCTTACCATCCGCCGTTTTACATCTAATGATGAGATCGGAGATACCAATGCTGAAAAAATTTGGAATTATCTGCGTATGCATGGCTTTTCCAAGGAAGGAACCGCCGGTATTATGGGCAACATTGCAAATGAAGCCTCTACAGATCTGGACCCAACACTTCTGGAAAGCGGTTCTGTGAAGAAATCCGGACTCACTGGTACGCAGTATACTGCACTGGTTGATGCCGGCAGTATCAGCCGTGAAGAAGTCATTCACAGCTCTTCTTTGGGTATTTACAGTGGTGGTAGATATGGGTATGGTTTATGCGGCTTCACAGATCCTGAAATCAAGTCCTATCTGTGCAAATATACCATTGATAAAGGGAAGAGCTTAGGGTCTATTTCTGGGCAGCTGGATAGCCTTATCGCCTATCTGGAAAAACATAATCCTTCGCTGTTAGAACGTCTTAAAACTTCAGACAGCGTTGAAGATGCTGCCACTGCATTTCTGCGCGAATACGAAAAATGCAAAGACCTTGATCGTGAAGAAATCGAGCGGGTTTCGGCAGCCAAACAGATTTATGAGGTATTCCAGGAATACCAGTCACCCGTAGAATAAAACTTTCTCAAAAAAATCTCCATGTTACCCAAAATCCGACTGATTTAAGCAATTCTGCTTGGAATCAGTCGGATTTTATTATCTTTTATAACTTCTTTTACGATTTTGTCTTTTACGATTTTGGTTGCTATATCAACATTATTTGGCGTACAATATTAATTACGAGTCTATTTATATATGAGCATCGTTAATGAGGAGGGGTTGGATGTGAAAAAGAAACATATAGTTATTGCAATGATGGCTTTTATCATTCTATTATCAGTAGCTTATTTACAATGGGGCCGTAAGGAACGTGTGGTGAATTCTTTTTCGACCGCCTCTGATACGTCTTATACTCAGGAATTTAGTGTAATTGCCAACACTTTATTTTTGAACAAGAATGAATACGCAAAAGATTTAATTGCCAAAACCCTTCATAATGGCTTTCAAAATATTCGTTTTTCCTATGATGTCGGCTTTCCAGAGCAAATAACAATCTACGTTTACAAAAACAGATCTCTCTATCACCATGGAAGAGAAAATTTTCGAGTCATATACTCACAAGAAGGGAATTATAAGATAGAAGAGTAGTAAAAAAGAGATGCCGACTGACATCTCTTTTTTTCGCCATTAAATTTCCAAAGATATATATCCGTTTTTCTGAACCGTGTGCAAATTTTTCAAGTATTTCTGTTTGTACTGCTCCACTTCGTTTGGGGACAAATTAATCCGGATATTTTCAACCGCCTTAGCCAGTATGTCATCCATACAAAATCCGTATTTTCCAAGGGCATTCTGGACTTCTTGATTAAGTGCCAGCGCATACACTTTTTCAAGATTCGAGGAGCAGAAATCATCAATCTCCGCGTATGGAATCCCATTCCGTATCATTGCACTTTTAATTGCGGAACTGGTATTTTCCTGTTCAACCAACAGAAGGAAACTGCATTCCGGCAGCCCCTTAATCAGTCCCCAAAAATCCGAATCAGACGATACCAAAATGAAAGCTTTTGTTCCTTGTTCAAAATATTCCCTTGTTGTTCCGACAGCCAAAGAAATGTCCACTAAAGACTTATCTGCCTTAACTCGCGGAATCATTTTGTGTTCTACCCCCGGAATCAATCGTTGCAGCAACCGCCAGGTAACTGTAGTATGTACATCGTTATATAAAACAATTTTTTTGATGTGTTCTCGTGTTGCTGGCTCAAGTCCGTCCAAAACAGAGTAGAGCTTATATGGGTTTGCATTTTCACAATCCACAACAATCGTAATTTCCTGATTGTCCCGAATATAATCCTTAATATTCTTTTTGATTTCGTCGCTGGCATCCGTCACTTTAGAAAGATCATCAAACATATCTCCGTTTCTCCTGTACAGATAACTTACGAACTTCTCATCGTTGTACAGGATATTCCCTACTTCTACAGATAATGCTCCTACGACATACATCGTATAGGGAAATCGGTTCCGCTTTTCCCCATACGATTCTACCAGCTTTGAAACTTGTCTTTCCTTGAGTTCCGGGAGACAAAACATATCTTTTACATAGTCCCAATTAAGCCACAGTGGGAAACTATTCTTGCAGCCATTGATATGCTTTTTGATTTCAGCACTGACTAACACAACGTATTTTGCTGGGGTCCAATTAGCTCTCCAGATATCTACTTCATCCTTTTTGAGCTTTTTAATACATTCCGGGTCAATATATTCCGGAATTGTATCAATATTTTTCATATCATACTGAAACAAATTCCGGATTCTTCCATTGTTTCTTAGTAATGCAGTCCGAATAATACACAAATTCCGGACAATCCTTGCATCTTTACATTCCTCCAGCCCCGTATAGATTGTCTCATCAAAATTGCTTTCTTCACCTAAAAAATACTCCTCCGATACGCCTAGCAGATACGCGATTCTTGAAACAATATCGAATCTCGGATTTTTATATTTGGATGCTTCCAGTCCGAGATCCATTTCTGAATTACACATAATCAAATTCCTCCTTTGTATATTTTGTTTCCGATATATAGTATGGAAAATAATTTCAAAAAACGTTTTTCACGTACATAAAATTTATTCTTCTTTTGATTCGTCATTCTAAAAGCATCAGATCAATATTTCATGAGAGGAGCGTAAAAACGAAGGTCTGAAATACATTATGTCAAAAGGAGATGTCAAATGGCACACGTAGCTATTATGATCCGAATTATACCATCTGAAAATCGAAATATGTATTTTCGGATGATTCAGGACTCGGATACAACATTTAAGGTAGAAATGGGGCGTGTTGGGGCTGCTCCATACGTCCGTTATTATCCATTATCAGTATGGGATGAGATGTATCAAAAGAAAATTTCAGAAGGCTATCAGGATAAGACAACACTTATGGATGTACGTTCTTCCAATACATATAAGGAAATTGAGGATGATTCTGTTCGTGAACTCATTTCTTTTTTGCAACAGGAATCATCTATGGCCATCAAATCTAATTATTCTGTATCCGTATCCGAGGTTAGCCCGCAGATGATCACGCAAGCAGAAGATATTTTGAATCAGTTTACGGATAATCCACGGAAAGATAATTCTCTCCTGGAACAATTATTTGCTCTATTGCCTCGGAAAATGAAAAATGTTGCAGACTATTTGCTACCGGCAGATGCCGAACCGGAGCAGATTCAGAATGTTATAGATCGAGAAACCGATCTGCTGCGCATGATGGAAACCCAGATGCAGGCATTGCCGTCCAATGACAGCAAAGAAAAAACTCTTCTGGAAGAATGGAATCTATCAATCACCCCTGTAAACAATGAAAAAGAACTCCGGCAAATCAAACGACACATGGGACATTCTGCAGATTGCTTTTCAAAAGCATTCCGTGTTAAAAATTCCAATAGAGATAACGCTTTTTGGAATTATTATGACAAACATAATTATCATAAAGAAGACATTCATTACTGGTATCATGGGTCCAGAAATATGAATTGCCTGTCCATTTTACATAATGGACTTATCTTAAATCCCAAAGCGCCCAAAGTCGGTCATATGTTCGGCTATGGAATATATCTTGCTCCAAAAGCGAAAAAAAGTATTGGATATACCTCATTGAATGGGTCTTTTTGGGTACATGGCACCTCAGACACAGCCTATCTATTTGTTATGAAAACCGTGTACAAGTCACCCTATCATGTCTACACATGGACCTCGGGCATGAAATCGCTAACCAAATCCCGCATTTCACCTCACGATGCTGTTTTTGCTCATGCTGGCACATCTTTAAGGAATGACGAGGTTGTTATTTTTGACGATGCACAGGTAACGCTTCAGTATATTATCGAATTGAAACAACAATAGAGACACAAAATGGTCGGGAATAAATCCCGGCCATTTTGTTTTTTTCACTTTTCCACATTCTAGGGGTATCAGATCAATTCATGAAGAAAGGAGTATATCAATAACCGATCTGAAATTCAATTTGTCTAAGGAGATAAAATATGCATATTACTATTAAGACGTACACCGATACCCGGAATATGGAAGTTCCACAAACAGAATCTGCCTTGTATAAGGCCATTGGGGAGCAGTTATTAAATTTGTCCGTTCCCAATCGTTTACTTGTTTCTACACCTGTAGGAGAAGCGGAGTTTGACGTTAAACAGCGTGGCACATTCGCAAAGGACGGGACCATCTATCCGAGTATGTATGTAACAGAAGAGTACAATACCATCCAGCTCCCACAGGATACCTATCCGGAAGCTTATTTAACCTGTATTAACCCAGTATCCAACAATTACAAATTCTACCATTTTCGGCCATCTGGTTCCGTACTGAATGCAACTTACGGACGTATCGGAGCTGGCAGGGGAGAAGCATTTGGAAAAAAGGACTTGAAAACCCCATATCCCATCCATCTATATTGGATTCGCTACTATGAAAAGCTTTCAAAAGGATACAAGGACGAGTCTTCTATTTATCTTGCTCCAGCTGTGTCGGAAACACCTGCTGCACCCACCATTCCTGATCAGCGTCCGGAAGCTATTGAATTATATCAAAAACTGTATACCTACGCTAAAGGTATGGTCGAACAGCATTTGGTCCACCATGACAAAGTGACCGTTGAACAGGTATCTCAGTCGAAGAAAATTCTTGCGGAATTAAGTACCAAGACTACTTTGAAGGATTTCAATGAGACGCTTCAGAAATTATTAACTATTTCCCCTCGAAAGAGCAGATATGTTAAATCTCTTCTTGCTGTGAAAACGTCTGATTTTCCTGCGATTATAGATCGTGAAAATGACCTTATCACGGCGATGGAAGTTATGCGTCCGTCCGGTTCTATCGGCAGTTTTCGGGAACATAATATTCATGTATTTGAGGCTACAGATTCCCAGCGGCAGGAAGTTATCGAACACTTAACCCCTTCTCTGCAGCGGAAAGTACGAAAGATCTGGCGTGTTATCCCAGATCGGCAGCAAAAAACCTTTAACAGCTATTGTAAAGAGCATCATATTCGCTATGTACGGCAGATGTGGCACGGAAGCCGGAATGCAAACTGGCTCAGTATCACGGAAAATTCCATCAAAATCCTTCCCTCCTATGAGAATGGACGCATGTTTGGTGACGGAGTTTATTTTGCCCTTAATCCGAACAAGAGTTTTTTGTATACAAGCAGTTCTTCTGCAAAATACACAAACGAACATGAAAATGTTGTATATATGGGGCTTTTTGCGGTTGCTTACGGAAAACCACTTTATGTGGAATCGAGCCACCACTTTACTCCAAAAGAACTGGAAGCGAAAAAGAAAAATTGTGTTCATGCAAAAGCTGGACGCTCTTTAAAAGAAGATGAAATCATCTTTTATTCAGAGGCTGCCATGGTAATGAATTATCTCGTTGAATTTGACGCTTAAAGGAGATTTTTATGAAATATTATATTAGTGATTTACATTTGTTTCACCCGGCGATTCTTCAAAAATGCAGTCGCCCATTTGCAACAATCGATGACATGCACCGGACTATTTTCCAAAATTGGAAGAAAAAAGGTATTGGTCCTTGTGATGAAGTATATATTCTTGGTGATGTTGGCATGTATCATGAAAAGGAAATTGGAAAATTTCTTATGGCTCTTCCAGGCAAAAAATACCTCGTTACCGGGAATCATGATTTCAAGAATATCCATAATCGGGACTTCTCCAGCGCTTTTTTATGGTGCCGTCCATATGCAGAAGTGAGAGATAATGAACGTAAAGTTGTTCTGTTCCATTATCCAATCGAGGAATGGAATGGGTTTTATGTGGGTTCTTATCACCTGCATGGCCATATTCACAATACAACTGTAACGCATATTGACAGAAGATATAATGTATCCGTCGATGTTATCAATTATACCCCAGTCACTCTGGATGAACTGATCGCTCAAAATGACGTAAAATAACAGCCTATTCAAGGAAAAACACTGCCCATGCATTTTATGGAGCAGTGTTTTTTTGCGAAAAAATCACCTACGTGAGAATATAAGTATTTTTCTTTTTGCAATACTATCAATAAGAAAATTTTCGAAGAGGAGGTTTTACAAATGAGAATTATTGTTGACGCGGATTCTTGTTCAAAAATCCGTCAGATTGAAGAAATTGCGGAAGAGAAAGGCTTACCAGTAATGTTGTTCTGCGATACAGCGCACCAGCTTTATTCTGATTACAGCAAAATTAAAAAGGTGGCTCCCGGAAGAGATGCTTCCGATATGCAGATCTATAATGAATGCAAAATAGGAGATATCGTTATAACACAGGATTACGGACTTGCTTCGTTGGTCCTGGCTAAGGGCGCACTGGTTATGCATCCAAGTGGAGCTATTTATTCAAAAGAAACAATTGACACCCTTCTTATGAGCCGTTATTTGAATCAGATCGATCCCAATATCCGCCATCGTAAGAAAAAAAGACGCTCTGTTCAGAAAAAATATGATTTTCAGAAATCTTTATTGCAGATGATTAACCCCGCCGAAACTAAAAAGACCGCTTTTGCCTAAGAATTTGTATTAGAAAAGGGAGGTGTTTTATGCGCATATCTAAACGAAGACAACAATATTTGGATAAATTCAAGTTTCCTTATCACGGACAGATATTTTCCAGCATTAAAGCTTGTTGCGAATACTATGATGTGGCCTATTCCTGTGTTTTCCCGCTGAAAAAGGAGAAAAATATCACAGCGGAAAAAGCTATTGACCATCTAAGGGCTGCAAAAAAAGGACGTTGCGTGAAATATCACGGTCAAACATATCCATCTATGAAGGTATGCTGTGAATTGTTTAATGTTCCTGTTGACAATGTGAGTTACTATAAGCGCACTCATAAATGCTCTTTTGAAGCAGCATTGGATCATTATGTCTTAAATGAAAGCCGTTATTCTTTCAAGTTCAACAATCAAAAATATCCATCTATTAACGCTTGTTGTAAAGAGTATGGATTGAGTCCTGATGTTGTATATGCCTATAAAAACAAAAATCAGCTAACTCCTTCCGCCGCTGTCAGGGCTTGTTTAACACAAAAGCAGCGTCAAGAGAATCAGATTGACCCACCCAAAATTCTTCCCAAGAAGAAAAAGAAAAAAGTCTCTGCTCCGTCTAAAACTCGCCCGTCAGACTCGCGGGTTGTGGAAATTAACGGAGAGGCATATCCTTCCTTATCCGCTTTTTGCAAGCAGCATCATATAAGTCATAGCAGTGTGGCTGCAAGAGCGCACCGCCTAAAATGCACCATCGAGGAATCAGCAAATCATTTTCTCGCTTTGCAAGAACTTTCACTCTTATACCCGGATGCTATACAATTCCAAAATAGTACATACGATTGCGTAGAAAAGCTCTGTTCTCGTATAGGCGTAGACCCAATCGCGATTTTACATTTTGTTAAATCCAAACAATATACGTTAGAACAGGCAATCCAAGAAGCATTATCAACCACTGGAATGCATCGCGTTCAAGATGCAGATCCTGTCGTCTTTCAAAACACAGTATATCCTACATTATACCGTTGTTATCATGCTTTACAAATTGACGCGAGGTCTGTAAAAACACGCATGGAAAAATATCATATGAGCTGGGAAGAGGCTGTTGAGGATGCAATAAAATGCAAAAAGACATCTGACAAATAACCATCTAAAGGCGTTGACGAAAAAGTTGACGCCTTTTTTGTTTTTATTTCTAATACTATAAGTATCAAAACAAGAAAGAGGTGTCTATTTTGCAACGTACAAAAGGAAATAATTTAGATTCAGACAAAATTCTGCTATCTGTGAAAGAAGCATCCGAGCTTACCGGAATTTCAGAACGTAAACTTCGTGATCTCATGAATGAAAGTAACTTTAAGGTTCAAATTGGCAGGCGTACTATGATCCATCGAAAAAAATTCGAACGATGGATTGACCAGCATACTTGCATTTTTTAAGTTCGCGTGATACGATAATATCCGTATGCGCGTATCATTAGGAGAATGATATGGGAAAAGACTCAAATGGAAAAGAACTTGGTGCCGGCATCTATCAAAGAAAAGACGGTCGATATGAAGCTCGCATCAGAATCAAAGGGCAAAAAAAGCCCTATAGTATCTATGATACTAATCTTCGGAAACTGAAGCAAAAAAAGAAACAGTTTCTCTTATTGATGGCAAACAGAGATTTAAACCTCTCGTTTACGCTAACAGTTTCACAATGGTTTGAAATTTATTTAAAGAATTATGCACGGCCCAAACTAAAAACACAAACTCTTAATAACTATGTTACAGGCTTTGAACGTGTGGAAGATTACATTGGTTATATGAAAATAATTGACGTGAAAAATGTAAATATTGTGTCGGCTATTCAAGAACTCGAAAAAGAGGAATATGCAACGACTACAATTCAACAGTCTTTGGCCGTTTTAAAGCAAGTTTTTCGCACTGCTTTTGAAAATCGTATCATACCGTTTGATCCATGCTCCGGATATCAATACGCTGGACCGCCTAAGTCTGTAAACGAAAAACCTCCGGACGACTTATTTGAACGGACGTTTGAGCAGGTACTAACTCCTGATGTGTTGGAACAATTTTTCAAGAGTATTCAATCACGCCGCTATTATGAATTATTTATCGTTCTATTACATGGCGGCTTAAGAATCGGAGAACTTCTTTCCCTACAGTGGAAAGATATAAATTTTAGGAAAAAGCAGTTGAAAGTCTACAAAACTGTGAAAAAGGTTCGAGACATTTTTGACGAGGAGGGAAATCGACTTTATGATTCGGCGTTGTATCATCAAGTAACAACGCCGAAAAGTGAGAAAAGTTATCGTATCGTTCCTCTTTCTGATATTGCAGTTAAGGCTTTAAAACAATGGAAAGCCCAGCAAGATGCAGACAAGAAGCAGTACGGACGCGATTGGGGACGTTCGAATCCCTTGCTTGAACAATATCCGGATCTTGTTTGTACTACTGGACCGGGCAATCCACTTAATCGCAGTTGGCTTGATCGAATATGCAATGACTTTCAAACGGCAATAAATGAACCGGAAATATTGCTTGCCCAAAAAGAAGGACGTTCTCCAAACCTGGTCAAAGTAACACCACATATGTTCCGTCATACATATGTAACCACCCTGATAAAGGCCAAAGTTCCGGAATCTGTTGTCCGTGAGTATGTTGGTCACAGTTCAGATAAAATGGTCGAATATTACACTCATCTTGATAATAGCTATATCGAACCAGAGCTTCGAAAGGGTATGAAGAGTTTTTATACGAATTTTGATCTAAAGGATAAAAAGGTGAAAAAATGAATTTTTCTAATAACAAAACACCTCAAAACCAAAGTCAGACAGAAAAGGTGGTCAAAAGCTGGTCAAATCCAGAAATCATAAGCAAAAAATCCCCTACTTGCAAGGATGTTTTAAAAACTGCGAATTTATCCCCGATGATGGTACATTATTGCCAGACGAAGACGGGCTTGACTGACCCGGCTAATACCATTTTGTTTTACCGCTTAGGTGATTTCTACGAAATGTTCTTCGAGGATGCCACCCTGGTATCCAAAGAACTTGAGCTTACGCTGACCGGAAAGGACTGCGGCATGGAGGATCGCGCTCCGATGTGCGGTATCCCGTATCACGCTGCAGAAGGGTATATCAACCGTCTTGTAGAGAACGGCCATAAGGTTGCGATCTGCGAGCAGATGGAGGACCCGAAACAGGCAAAGGGCATGGTAAAGCGCGAAGTCATCCGCGTTGTCACACCGGGTACGACGCTGATCCCGCAGGGACTTGATGAGACGAAGAACAACTACATCATGTCGATCGTCTGTATGGAGGGATGCTTCGGTATCTCTACGGCAGATATCTCGACCGGCCAGTGCCTCGTCACGGAAATGGACAAGCCGCGCCGCCTTGTGGATGAGATCACGAAGTTTATGCCGGCGGAAATCATCTGCAATCAGTCGTTCCTGCTCTGCGGGATCGATGTGGAGGATCTTCGAACCCGCCTTCATATCTGCGTGAATGCATTGGAAGACTGGTATTTCGACGATGATATCTGCCGCCGTACGCTGCAGGAACAGTTCCATGCTGCTACGATGGAAGGCCTTGGCATCGCCGATTACAACTGCGGAACAATTGCAGCCGGTGCGCTGTTCCAGTATCTGCACGAGACACAGAAATCGGATCTGTCTCACATGAATTCGATTACACCGTATGTGACAGACAAATATATGCTGATCGACAGCTCCAGCCGCCGGAATCTGGAATTGGTGGAAACGCTGCGGGAGAAGCAGAAACGCGGCTCCCTCCTCTGGGTTCTCGACAAAACCCGCACGGCGATGGGCGCGCGTCTTCTGCGAAGCTACGTGGAGCAGCCATTGATCGACGAGGATGAAATCAATGCAAGACTCGATGCTGTAGAGGCTCTAACGGGGCAGGCGATGATCCGCGAGGAAATCCGTGAATACCTCCGTCCGGTTTATGACCTCGAGCGTCTCGTCGGAAGAATCAGCTACCAGTCCGCAAATCCGCGTGACCTGATCGCCTTTAAATCGTCGCTGCAGATGCTGCCTTACATCAAGCAGCTCTTAAACTCGTTTGACGGCGGCGCTTTGGCGCAGATTCAGGAGGATCTCGACCCGCTGGAAGACCTCTATCAGCTTGTCGATGCGGCAATCGTCGATGATCCGCCGTATCTGATGCGCGACGGCGGTATGATCAAGGACGGCTATAACGAGATGGTCGATAATTACCGTCACGCCAAGACCGAGGGAAAACAGTGGCTGAGTGAGCTGGAGGCAAGCGAGCGCGAGAAAACCGGCATCAAAAATATGAAGGTCAAATACAACAAGGTATTCGGCTATTATCTGGAGGTCACGAACTCGTTTAAAGATCTTGTCCCGGATTACTATACGAGAAAACAGACGTTGACGAATGCGGAGCGCTACATTACCCCGCGTCTGAAGGAACTCGAGGATACGATTCTCGGTGCGGAGGATAAACTGTATGCGCTGGAATACGATCTTTTCTGTACGGTGCGCGATACAGTTGCCGGTGAGGCGGAGCGGATTCAGCGCACGGCGCAGGCCCTGGCACGGCTCGATGTGTATGCATCGCTTTCCTACGTTGCCGAGCACAACCACTATGTGCGTCCGAAGCTGAACAGCCGCGGAAAGATTGATATCAAGGACGGCCGTCACCCAGTGGTCGAGAAGATGATTCCAAACGATATGTTTATCGCAAACGATACCCTGCTTGACAACGGTGACCACCGCGTTTCCGTCATCACCGGACCGAACATGGCCGGTAAATCGACGTATATGCGCCAGACGGCCCTCATTGTGCTGATGGCACAGATCGGTTCGTTTGTTCCGGCTTCGAAGGCAAACATCGGTATTGTGGACCGGATCTTTACCCGTGTCGGCGCATCCGATGACCTGGCAAGCGGCCAGAGTACGTTTATGGTTGAGATGACGGAGGTGGCAAATATTCTTCGGAATGCAACCTCGAACAGTCTGCTGATTCTCGATGAGATCGGAAGAGGAACGAGTACGTTCGACGGTCTTTCGATCGCCTGGGCGGTGATTGAGCATGTGGCGAATCCGAAGCTGCTCGGCGCAAAGACACTGTTCGCTACGCATTACCATGAGCTGACTGAGCTTGAAGGAAAGCTTCCGGGCGTGCACAACTACTGTATTGCCGTTAAGGAAAAGGGCGACGATATCGTATTCCTGCGTAAAATTGTACAGGGCGGCGCAGATAAGAGCTACGGTATCCAGGTAGCGCGTCTTGCGGGAGTGCCGGAGTCAGTGCTCTCCCGGGCGCAGGAGCTGGTGGAGCAGCTGAGCGATGCCGATATCACTGCTGCGGTCAAGGATCTGACCATGCAGAAAAAACCGAAGACAAAGCCGGTTCACTACGACGAGGTCGATATGGCACAGATGTCGCTGTTCGATACGGTGCAGGACGATGATATCATCAAAGAGCTCTCGGAGCTTGATATCTCGAATATGACACCGATGGATGCTTTAAATACCCTGTACCGTTTCCAGGGAAAGGTGAAAAACCGCTGGAAATAGGGGAATACTGGATCAGAATATAAGTTAGAATCAATCCGAAACAGAAAGGAACAACATGGCTACCATAGCAGTACTTGATCAGAATACGATCGATAAAATTGCGGCCGGTGAGGTCGTGGAACGGCCGGCTTCCGTGGTAAAGGAGCTGGTGGAAAATGCAATGGACGCCGGTGCGACGGCGATCACCGTGGAAATCCGCGACGGCGGTATCTCGCTGGTGCGGATCACGGACAATGGAAGCGGCATTCCGGCCGAACAGGTGCCGCTCGCTTTTCTGCGCCACGCGACGAGCAAGATCCGTTCCGTGGAAGAACTCGTGCAGATTGCATCTCTTGGCTTCCGCGGCGAGGCGCTCTCGAGTATCTCGGCGGTTGCGCAGATCGAGATGATTACGAAAACGCCGGATGCGCTGACGGGAACGCGGTATGTGATTGAGGGCGGCGCGGAGAAGGCCAATGAGGAGGTCGGTGCCCCGACCGGAACAACCTTTCTGGTCCGGAATCTTTTTTACAACACGCCGGCTCGTCAGAAATTCTTAAAAACGCCGGTTACGGAGGCGAATGCGGTGACTTCCGTTGTGGAGCAGCTTGCGCTGTCGCACCCGGGGATTTCGTTTAAATATATGGTGAATTCACAGGTGAAGCTCCATACGAGCGGCAACCGGAATTTAAAAGAACTGGTCTATAATATTTACGGCCGCGACATCGCGCGGGAGCTGATCGAGATTCACTCGGAAAGCCCGCTGATGACGATCGACGGCTTTATCGGAAAACCGGTGATCTCGAGGGGAAACCGGAATTTTGAAAATTATTACGTGAATGGACGGTATGTGCGGAGCAAGCTGCTCGCCCGTGCGATTGAGGACGGATATCAAACATCGATGATGCAGCATAAATATCCGTTTACGCTGTTCTATGTCCAGATGGATGGAGAGGCGGTGGATGTCAATGTGCATCCGACGAAGATGGAACTTCGTTTTTCTCATCAGGAGGAGATTTACCGCCAGATGCGCGATATGATCTCGGGTGCGCTGAATCACAGGGAGCAGATTGTGAAGGTTTCGCTTTCTTCCGACAGGGAACGGAAAGCAGAGGAAAAAGCGGCACGGAAAGAACAGATTGTTGTTCCGGAACCGTTCGAGCAGAAACGGCAGGTAAAAGAAGGCTTTGCACGGCAGTCCCTTCCGGTGGAGCCGGTTTCCAGCCAGAGCAGAAGAATGCCAATTTTCCCGGAGGTGGAACGAAATGGATACCGCGCAGCGAAAACGTATGTGCCGGTTCAGCAGATGACGGGAATGACGCGGGAAGAGGAAGAACTGTTTGAGCCGGGTGCAGGAAACGTGTCAAAGACGGCAGACCTCTCAAACGCGGACGCAATACAGCATCAGCAGGAGCCAGATGCAGCTCCAACGGTATCTTCCATGCCGGAAGAATCCTCATCTGCATCTGCTTCGCCTGAGCCAGAAGGCCAGATGCAGCTCTTTGATGAGCAGTTTCTTACCCCGGAGGCAGAGAAATCGCACCGCATCATCGGCCAGGTTTTCGATACGTACTGGCTGATTCAGTACGGCGAGAATCTCTACATCATCGATCAGCATGCCGCGCACGAAAAGGTACTGTTCGAGCGGATGATGAAAAATTACCGGGAAAAGAACGTCACCTCCCAGATGGTGAGTCCTCCGCTGATCGTCTCCTTAACGCCGCAGGAAGCAGATCTTGTGACCCGTTACATGGACGTTTTCCAGTCCTTCGGCTACGAAATTTCCCCGTTCGGCGGAAAAGACTATGCGATCAACGCCGTGCCGCACAACCTGTACGGTATTGCGACGGAGGAGCTGTTTATCGAGATTCTCGACAATCTTGAGGAGGTCCGCGAAAAGCCGCTGGAGATTTTAAAAGACCGTCTGGCGACGATGTCGTGCAAGGCCGCCGTAAAGGGCAACAATCATCTTTCCTATGCAGAGGCGGAGCAGCTCATTGCCGAGCTTTTGACGCTCGAAGATCCGTATCACTGCCCGCACGGCCGGCCGACGATCATTTCCCTCTCGAAACGGGAACTGGAAAAGAAATTTAAGAGAATTGTGTAGGTGATTTTTTTGAAAAAACCTTTGATTATCCTGACCGGTCCGACCGCTGTCGGCAAGACGAAGCTGTCGATTTCGCTTGCCAAAGCGGTGAATGGGGCCATTATCTCCGCGGATTCCATGCAGGTCTACCGCCATATGGATATCGGTTCTGCCAAAATCCGCCCGGAAGAGATGTGCGGCGTTCCGCATTATCTGATCGATGTGCTCGATCCGTCCGAAGAGTTTCACGTCGTGAAGTTTGTGGAACTGGCGCATGAAGCGATGGAAAAAATATACGCCGCCGGACAGATTCCGATCGTGACGGGCGGCACCGGCTTTTATATCCAGGCGCTTTTAAAAGAAGTTGATTTTACGGAATCGCACGGTGAACTGCCGATCCGGAAACAGTTGGAAGAAAAAGCAGCAACGGAGGAAGGCGCGGCAGAACTGTACCGGGAACTTTCCGAGGTTGATCCTGCTTCCGCGGAGACGATTCACCCGAATAATGTAAAACGTGTAATCCGGGCGCTGGAATATTATCACGAGACAGGACAGAAGATTTCGGAGCACAACGAGGAGCAGAAGCAGAAGGAATCTCCGTACTGTTCTGCTTATTTTGTGCTGAACGACGAACGTTCGATTCTGTATGACCGCATTGACAGGCGCGTCGATCAGATGATCTGCGACGGACTGGTTGATGAAGTTTTCCGTTTGAAAGAAATGGGATACACAAGAGATCTTGTCTCCATGCAGGGACTGGGCTACAAAGAACTGTTCCCGTATCTTGCGGGCGAATGCACGCTGGAGGAGGCCGTCTATATCATCAAGCGGGACACCCGTCATTTTGCCAAACGGCAGCTGACCTGGTTCCGCCGGGAAAAGGATGTGATCTGGCTGAACAAGCCGGATTTTGACTACGACGAAGAAAAAATATTATCATATATGCTGGATCGCTGGAACGAAATCGTTTCGGCCGATGCAAAGGAAGAAGGAGAACAATCATGTTGACAGAAAAAGCTGCTATGTACAGCACACTTGGCATTTCCAAAGAGGTTTTCGCATTTGGAACGAAAATTGAGGAAGAATTAAAAGAGCGTTTTGCAAAAATTGATGAAATCGCAGAATACAACCAGTTAAAGGTCATCCACGCCATGCAGGCAAGCAAGGTCAGCGAGGCATGCTTATATGGAACTACAGGATACGGATACAATGACCTGGGACGTGATACGCTGGAGCAGGTCTATGCAACGTGCTTCGGCACTGAGGATGCACTGGTACGCCCGCAGATCGCCTGCGGAACCCATGCGCTTGCAACGGCGCTTTCCGGAAATCTCCGCCCGGGCGACGAACTGCTTTCTCCTGTTGGAAAACCGTACGACACCCTTGAGGAAGTGATCGGCATCCGCCCGTCCGTCGGATCTCTTGCGGAATATGGCGTAACTTACCGCCAGGTAGATTTAAAAGAGGACGGCTCTTTCGATTACGAAGGAATCAAAAATGCCATCAACAAAAAGACAAAGATGGTGACGATTCAGAGATCGAAAGGATATCAGACCAGACCAACGCTTTCTGTTACCCGCATCGGTGAACTGATTGCATTTATTAAAAATATCAAACCAGATGTCATCTGTATGGTCGATAACTGCTACGGCGAGTTCGTGGAGACGATCGAACCGACCAATGTCGGTGCAGATCTGATGGTCGGATCCCTGATCAAAAACCCGGGCGGCGGACTGGCTCCGGCCGGCGGTTACATTGTTGGAAAGAAAAAGTACGTGGAAAATGCAGCATACCGTCTGCTCTCCCCGGGACTTGGAAAAGAGGTTGGCGCAACACTCGGTGTGAACGGTTCCTTCTACCAGGGATTCTTCCTGGCACCGACCGTTACCGCAGCGGCATTAAAAGGTGCTGTCTTTGCTGCAAATGTTTATGAGAAACTGGGATTTGCCGTTGTTCCAAACGGAACCGAGAGCCGTCACGACATCATTCAGGCGGTAACCTTTGGAAAACCGGAAGGCGTCATCGCATTCTGCCAGGGTATCCAGGCAGCTGCCCCGGTCGACAGCTTCGTTTCCCCGGAACCTTGGGATATGCCAGGCTACGACAGCCCAGTTATCATGGCAGCTGGCGCTTTCGTGCAGGGCTCTTCCATTGAACTTTCTGCCGACGGCCCGATTAAACCGCCGTACGCTGTCTATTTCCAGGGTGGGCTTACGTGGCAGCACGCAAAATTCGGTATTCTGATGAGTCTTCAGAAACTCGCCGATGCCGGTATGGTGACATTATAATGGCAAAAAATGTGGTAATTATCGGCGGCGGCGCGAGCGGACTGATGGCGGCAATTTGGGCCTCACGTCTCGGTGCCGCGGTCACCGTTCTGGAAAAGAACGATAAACCGGGCAGAAAGCTTCTTGCGACCGGAAACGGACGGTGTAATTTTACCAATCGTTATCAGGATGCATCGTGCTACCGCACGGGAAATCAGGAGCGTGCATCACGGGTTCTCGAACAGTTTACCGAACAGGACACCGAACAGTTTTTTGAACAGCTCGGCATCCGCATCCGGAGCCGTGAAGGCTGGCTTTATCCGGCCAGCGAGCAGGCACAGTCCGTTCTTGATCTGCTGGTTTTGGAAGCCAGATTCCGAAAGGTAAAAATCAAGACACGGGAAACGGCTGTTGCAGTGGAAAAAGCCGAAAATGGTTATCTGGTGCGCACCGAAGGATGGCAGTACCCGGCTGACAGCGTCATCATCTGCTGCGGAAGCTGTGCTTCCCAGATCGCCGGTTCCGACGGAGATACACTTCGATTTGCCGATCAGCTTCAGCTCGCTTCGATTCCGTTTTCCCCGGCCCTCTGCCCGCTCCGCTGCAAAGGAAACCAGTTTTCCTCCTGGGCGGGTGTTCGGGTGCGCGCGAAGATTACGCTTCTGGTTGAAAATCAGGAGATTCTGACGGAACAGGGAGAACTGCAGCTTACCGACTACGGTGTCTCCGGCATCCCGGTATTCCAGATTTCCCGGTTCGCTGTGCGCGCCTGCATGCAGAAAAAACGCGCTGAACTTCTCGTAGACTTCTTTCCGGAACTGACGGAATCGGAGCTTACTGCAGAATTTGTCAGACGGCAGGAAATCTGCCCGTATAAAGCGCCCAAAGAGCTTCTGATCGGTCTTCTTCCGGAAAAACTCATTCCGGTTCTGATCGGAAAGAAAAAGACTCCGGAAGAAATGGCAGGCGCTATCAAATCATATCGTTTACAGATCACCGGCCAGACCGACTTTGGAAAAGCCCAGGTGTGTGCGGGCGGCATCACGCTCGACCAGCTTACGGATTCTCTGGAATCGGTACAGCACCCTGGTATTTTCTTTGCGGGAGAAGCCCTGGACGTCGACGGCGTCTGCGGCGGCTACAATCTCCAGTGGGCCTGGTCCAGCGGAAGTGCAGCCGGAAGAGCTGCAGCAGGAGAACATGCATGATTCGGATACAGCAATTAAAGCTTCCAGTCACCCACACACAGGAGGAACTGGAACAGAAAATAAGAAAAACACTGAAAATCGGAAAACACGATCTGCAGGAAATTGAGCTCTTACGCCGCTCAATTGATGCCAGAAAGAAATCCGAATTAAAATACGTTTATCAGCTTGATGTAAAAGTAAAAGATGAGAACGCCGTACTGCGGAAAGCGAAAAATAACCAGATCGTAAAAGCGGAGAAAAAGCCATATGTGTTCCCAAAATCCGGAGAACAGACTCTTGTTCACCGGCCGGTTATTATCGGAAGCGGTCCGGCAGGGCTTTTTTGTGCCTATGTTCTCGCAAAGCATGGCTACCGTCCGCTCGTTCTGGAGCGCGGCGAATCTGCAGAACAGAGAAAGAAAAGTGTCGATGCGTTCTGGAAAACCGGCGTTCTGAACCCGGAATCGAACGTACAGTTCGGAGAGGGCGGCGCCGGTACGTTTTCGGATGGAAAATTAAACACTTCGGTGAAGGATCCATCCGGCAGAAACCGTGAGGTACTCCGGATTTTCACGGAATGCGGGGCACCGGAAGAAATTCTGTACGATCAGAAACCACACCTTGGCACCGATCAGCTCATCGGAATTGTGACAACGATGCGGAAAAAGATCGAGGCATGGGGCGGAGAAGTCCGTTTCGGCGCAAAAGTGACGGACTTTGGGATTGAAAACGGCAGACTCACTTCTGTAACCGTCAATGAAACCGAGAAGATTGCCTCGGAGACGGCAGTCCTTGCGATCGGCCACTCTGCACGCGATACCTTCTTTAAACTCTGCGAAAATAAGATCTCCATGGAAGCAAAATCCTTCGCTGTCGGCGTCCGCATTGAGCATCCGCAGAAGATGATCACGGAGGATCAGTACGGACCGGAGGCACCGGATTTTCTTGGGGCAGCACCGTATAAGCTCACCAATCAGTGTGAAAACGGAAGAGGTGTGTACTCATTCTGCATGTGTCCCGGCGGCTATGTTGTCAACGCATCCTCGGAAGCGGAACGCACCTGCGTCAACGGTATGAGTTATTCTGACCGGGAAGGTAAAAATGCGAACAGCGCTATGATTGTCACCGTAACACCGGAAGACTACCGCCCGTACCATGTAGAGGGAACGCCGGACGTACTCGATGGTGTGGCATTCCAGAGAGCGCTTGAACACGCTGCGTGGGAAGCCGGAAAAGGCAAAGTTCCGGTGCAGCTTTTTGGTGATTTCTGTGAAAACAGAGTTTCTACAGCACTTGGAGAGGTAACCCCTTCCATCTGCGGAGAATGGACTTTCGCCAATCTGCGGGAAGTTCTTCCGACGTTTATCGGAGACTCCCTTGTGGAAGGCATTCGTGCATCTGAGCGGAAAATCCACGGCTTTTCCCGTCCGGACGCCGTTCTTTCCGGCGTGGAAGCGCGTACCTCGTCACCGGTCCGCATTGTAAGAAATGAAACGCTCGAAAGTTCGTCGCTTACCGGTCTTTACCCGTGCGGAGAGGGCGCAGGCTATGCGGGAGGCATCACTTCCGCAGCCATGGACGGATTAAAAACGGCAGAGGAAATTGCAAAAAAATATATGAATTTTTCATAATTCCTATACATCTGCGGAAAGTTGTGCTAGAATGATGGGTGATTCAAACCAATGTATTCCATGAAAATTCCCGGAAGAGTGGTGGGAGGAATACATGAGAAAAAATGGATTACGAAACCTGCCGACGATGGAACAGCCATATGAAAAATGCCTGGAAAACGGCCCGGAAAGCCTTTCCGACGCGGAGCTTCTGGCTGTCATTTTACGATGTGGGGCAAGGGGAAAAACATCCCTGGAGCTCGCAAGAGAAATTCTTTCCCTTCCCGGAAAAGAGGAGGGCCTGTTAGGACTCTATCACTGTACAAGACAGGAACTTCTGCAGATCCGCGGAGTCGGGGAAGTAAAAGCGATCCAGCTCCAGTGCATCGGTGAGCTTTCCAAACGAATGGCCGCGGCCGGAGCAAGAAAAGGTCTCTGCTTTCATGATCCGGCTTCCATTGCGGATTATTACATGGAACGTCTCCGCCACGAGGATCAGGAGGTTCTTCTCTGCATGATGCTGGACACAAAAAATCAGCTTCTCGGAGAAAAGGAAATCACAAGAGGAACGGTCAATGCGACGATGATTTCGCCGCGGGAGCTTTTCCTTGCGGCACTGCAGTTCCGTGCGGTTCATATTCTGCTGGTTCACAACCATCCAAGCGGAATCCCGGAGCCAAGCGGTGACGACATTACCGTGACACGGCAGATCCGGCGGGCGGGCGAAATGCTCGGCATTACCCTGCTGGATCACATTATTATCGGGGATCACTGTTATACCAGTATGCTGGAACAGGGAATCTGATCCCGAAAATCCGAGGCAGAAATGCCCAAAGGAAGGGAACAAGTTAAAGGAGCACGATGCAGATTCGAAATGTATACGGCATAGACCTTGGCACCAGTACCGTCAAAATCTATGACCTGAAGAAAGACACAATCACAAAAGAAAAAAATATGATTGCCATACGCAACCGCGAACAGGTGATTGCCGTTGGAAATTACGCATATGAAATGCACGAGAGAACGCCTTCCAATATCGAGGTAATTACCCCCATGAGCAACGGACGCATTGCGAATGTATTGATGGTAGAAGCCGTTTTGCACACGCTTCTCCACCGCTGTACGCGCCACATGGGATACCGCCCGGAGCTGTATTTTTCAGTTCCCTGCGATATGACAGAGATTGAACGGCGTTCTTATTATACGATTGCACATAAGGGAGCCTTAAAAAACTGCCGCATGTATCTTGTGGATAAACCAATCGCGGATGCGCTGGCACTTGGCATTCCGATCAACCGCACGAAGGGTTCCATGATTGTCAACATCGGAGCGCAGAGCACAGAGATTTCTGTTATCGCCAACGCGAGGGTTATTTTTTCCAGAATCATCCCGGTAGGCGGAAAACAGTTCAACGAATCGATATGCAATCTGAACCGCCGCAAAAACAATTTCCAGATTGGCTCCAAAACAGCCAAACGTGTCAAGATTGCGCTGGCGGATCTTGGAACAGACAAAAAAGAGGCGCGGAAGGTGCGCGGCGTAGATGGTGCATCCGGTCTTCCAATGGAAGGGATCATTACTTCTTCCCTCGTAAACGAAGCACTCCTTTCCGGTGTTAATGAGATCGGCGAGGAAATCAAGCATGCGCTGGAGCGTACACCGCCGCAGATCCACGATCATATCCAGAAAGAGGGTATTTACATCACCGGCGGAAGCACAAGGATTCCGAACATTGACCGCTATCTTTCGAGACAGCTCGGCTGTCCGGTGCAGCTTTCCCAGTATTATGACCTCTGTACCATCTGTGGGCTCAAGGAACTGATCACGCACGATGCGCTGCATCGCTGGGCTTACACGGTAAATAAAAAGAAGTAAATCTATCAAAAAGGACCCGCTATGAATAAGAAGAAAAAATTTCAGCTAAAAAGCAAACATTTACTTTTCATCATGACGTTCCTGTGTCTCTCCGGCATTTTAGGCAGTGCAGCAGACAAAATGCCGGTCACGCCGATCCGGGAAGCCGCAGGCTTTGTGATCATCCCGTTTCAGAACGGAATTAACCAGATCGGTGCGTATTTGACAGACTGTCTGACCGGTTTCCAGAACGTCAAAAAACTGTCTGCCGAGAAAGAGGAGCTTGAACAGAAGGTCACGGATCTGACTGAGGAAAACAATCAGCTTGTACAGGATCAGCAGGAGCTGCAGCGTCTTCAGGAGCTGTATCAGCTGGACCAGTCCTACTCGGAATATGAAAAAGTAGCAGCACAGGTCATCTCAAAGGATCCGGGCAACTGGTATGATACCTTTGTCATCAACAAAGGATCAAATGACGGGATTCAGAAAGATATGAACGTTATTGCAGACGGCGGCCTTGTTGGACTTGTTGAGGAGGTAAGTTCCAATTCCGCTACTGTCCGCTCTATCATTGATGACTCCAGTTCCGTGAGCGCCATGACAGCATCTACCTCGGATACGTGTATTGTATCGGGTGATCTGCGCCTGATCAGCGACGGAAAGCTTGCCTTTTCCCAGCTGAATACAACCGACACGGTAGCTGAGGGCGAAAAGATTGTGACATCGAACATCAGTGATAAATACCTCCGCGGTATTCTGATCGGCTATGTCAGTGAAATCACCGAGGACTCCAATCACCTGACGAAAAAGGGATACATCATTCCTGTTGTGGATTTTCAACATATTCAGGAAGTTCTCGTGATCAAAGAATTAAAACAGCAGGGAGGAGAGTAAATGCGCAGAAAAATCACGCTTGCCTTTCTGATTCTGGCAGCTTTCCTGTTACAGACAACTGTATTTCAGTATTTTCAGATCGCGTCCGTAACGCCGAACCTTCTTCTGATTCTGACGTCCGCCTTTGGGCTGATGCGCGGAAAAAAAGAGGGACTGATGGTCGGATTTTTCAGCGGTCTGATGATTGATCTGTTCTACGGCAGCCTGTTTGGATTTTACGCACTGCTCTACATGTATATCGGTTATCTGAACGGCTTTTTCTGCAAAGTCTTCTATGACGATGATATTAAGGTACACATTGTACTGGTCGCTGCCAGCGATCTTGTCTACAGTCTGCTGATGTATGTGCTGCAGTTCCTGCTGCGCGTGCGCCTGCACTTTTTCGATTATCTGGCGCATATTATTCTGCCGGAAATGGTATACACGGTAGTGCTCTCCATTCTGCTTTACCGGCTTTTATTTATCATCAACCGTAAACTGACCGAAAATGAAATGGAAGGACAACAGTCGCCATGGCTAAGAAGATAAGAAAATTTTTCCGCAGACTCGGTGAAAACCGCACCCTATTGCTTGGTGTGGTTTTCCTTGCTATGTTTGCCGTCCTGATCGGAAGACTTTTTATCCTGCAGGTAGTGCATGGAGAAGAGTATGCGGATAATTTTGAACTGCAAATCACAAAAACCAGAACCCTTGAGAGTACAAGAGGAAATATTTATGACCGGAACGGAAAACTGATCGCTGGAAATAAGGTTTCCTACTCCGTAACCATCGAGGATAACGGAACGTACAACACGACAAAAGAACGTATTCTCTCTCTGAACGCAGAACTCTATCGTCTCTGTAAGCTGATTCGTGCAAACGGAGACTCGATTGACACCAGCACCTTCCCGATTGAAGTGGATGAGAACGGTGCGTTTGTTTTTACAGGTGAAGAGGGAACGATCCGCGACCGTTTCCGTGCAGATATTTATGGACAGAAGAAAATCGACGATATGACGGCAGAACAGAAGAGTTCCAGTGCCGAAACGCTGATGACATTTCTTGCCGGACCGGACGGCTTTGGCCTGGATGCCTATTCTGACGATGAAAAATACGCATATTCTGCCAAAGATTTTGAAGAGTATGGTCTTCCATACCAGACAGACGAATCCGGAAATGCGGTCCTTTCTCTTTCCAATCAGGAGCGTCTGGAAATTCTGGTGATCCGCTATAAGATGAAACAGACGAATTATCAGAAGTATGTCCGCGTGACAGTTGCTTCCGGCGTCAGCAGCAATACAACTGCATCGATTGCAGAGAATGAAGATGTTCTGCAGGGTGTCAGCATTTCGGAAGATTCCGAGCGTGTATATTATGACGGAAAGTATTTTTCCTCTCTGATCGGTTATACGGGCCAGGCGTCCTCAGACGAGCTGACAGAACTGAATGAAGAGCTGAAGAGCCAGGGAAAAGAAGAAACGTATTCCACGGAATCCATCGTCGGAAAATCTGGTCTGGAACAGTATATGGAGACAATCCTTCAGGGAACCGACGGATCAGAAGAGATTATCGTTAATAACGTCGGAAAAGAGCTGGAAACGGTAGAGGGATCCCTGGTTGAGCCAAAACAGGGAAATAACGTCTATCTTTCGATTGATTATGACCTGCAGATTGCGGTATATAAAATTCTGGAACAGAGAATTGCCGGCATTCTGAAACAGTATCTGAGTGATGTAAAATCCGTTGATACCTCAACACTTGCCAATACGGATGCCGTTCCGATTCCAATTTACGATGTATACAATGCACTGATCGAAAACAGCACGATTGATATTTCCCATTTCTCGGCGGCGGATGCCACGGAGCGTGAGCAGCGGATCTATGCACTGTTCCAGCAGAAGCTCCAGCAGGTGCTTGCTGAGATTACGCAGGAACTGACCGTTGAAACAGCAACCGTTTACAACGACCTCAGCGATGAAATGCAGGAATATGAGACCTTCATCGTGGATAAGCTGCTTTCCAGTACGATGGGTATTCTTTCTTCAACAGCAATTGATGAGAAAGACGCCACCTATCAGGCATGGAATGACGGAACGATTTCTCTTCGTGATTACCTGACGTATGCGGCAAGCCAGAACTGGATTGATGTCTCAGCACTGACGCAGGATGATGCCTACCTGGATTCTCAGGAGGTTTATCAGAAGCTGACGGAGGTTATTCTGGACCGTCTGGCAAACAATACAACATTTGCAAAAAAGATGTATCACTATATGCTGCTGCAGGATATGCTCGATGGCTATGATATCTGCAATCTGATGTATGATCAGAACCTTCTGACGAAAGAGGATGACGATTATGCCGCTTATGTTGCAGGAAATATGACACCGTTCCAGCTTCTGTCCGATAAAATCGCCAAACTGGAAATCACCCCGGCACAGCTTGCACTCGATCCGTGTTCCGGTTCTGCTGTCATTACGGACCCGAATACCGGTGCTATTTTAGCCTGTGTTTCCTATCCTGGCTATGACAACAACCGCCTGGCAAACCAGATGGATACCGCATACTGGGCAAAATTGAATACCGATGAATCCAGCCCGCTGTACAACAAAGCAACCCAGCAGAAGACGGCTCCTGGTTCCACCTTTAAACCACTGATAGCGGTTGCCGGATTAAGCGAAGGCATAATTACTCCGACCAGTATCATCAACTGCAACGGTCTGTTCGGGGAAGGACTTGTCAACGAATCTGACTATGTCCACTGCCATCAGTTGAGCGGCCACGGAGATCTGAACATTGTCGGTGCCATCCAGAACTCCTGCAACGTGTTCTTCTGTACGCTTGGATATCGTCTGGGACTCGATGAGAACGGCACCTTTACACAGAAGCGCTCTCTGGAAATGATCCAGAAATATGCCGATATGTTTAAGCTGGATGAAAAGACTGGAATCGAAATTTCGGAAACCGATCCGAATGTAACCGATTCCCTTCCGATCCCTTCCTCGATTGGTCAGGGTACCAACAACTATACGACGACACAGCTTGCACGCTATGTCACAACGATTGCAAATTCCGGTACGGTTTATAATCTTTCCCTTCTGCAGAAAGCAACGGATTCGGATGGCAATGACATCGATATGGGCGCAGATTTCGGCCCGACGGTAAATTCAGAAATGGATGTTGATTCCAGCATCTGGGATCTGGTACACGAAGGCATGCGAAAAGTAATCAGCGTATCCAATGCGACCATTTTCCCGGAATCCTGGCCGGTAGAGCTTTCCGGAAAAACCGGTACCGCGGAGGAAGACCATACACGTGCAAACCATGGACTGTTTATGGGCTTCTCTCACTATGAGAGCAGAGACGATATTGCTCTTGCCGTCCGCATTCCGTTTGGATATTCTTCTATGAACGCAGAGTTGGTAGCTAAGGATATCTTAGATTATTACTATGGCCTCTCAGACGATATTCTGTCCGGTCAGGCAAATTCCAACGGTGTTGCAAGCGTGAGAGCAGACTAAGGAATTTTTCCGGCGGAAACGAAGCCTGGGAAGAAAGCTGCAAAAGAGAAAGGATGTGTTTTTAAACAAAGGTTTGGACGCATCCTGCGGCATGAAAATGCAGAACAGTTTTCAACAAGGAGGTTCCAGATGAGTGAAGTCATTGTAATTACATCAGGAAAAGGCGGCGTCGGAAAGACGACAACCGCAGCAAATATCGGAATCGGGCTGGCACAGCTTGGAAAGAAAGTTGTGATGGTAGATACCGACATCGGTCTTCGAAACCTGGATGTCGTGCTCGGCCTTGAAAACCGGATTGTCTACAATCTTGTGGATGTTGTGGAGGGCAACTGCCGGATGAAGCAGGCGCTAATCCGCGACAAACGGTACGAGCAGCTCTACCTTCTCCCGTCTGCCCAGACGAGGGACAAGACAAGCGTAACGCCCGAGCAGATGAAAAAACTCTGCGATGAATTAAAACAGAGCTTTGATTTTGTTCTTCTTGACTGTCCGGCAGGCATTGAGCAGGGATTTGCAAATGCAGTTGCCGGTGCCAATAAGGCAATTGTTGTGACTACGCCGGAGGTTTCGGCCATCCGGGACGCGGACCGCATCATCGGCCTTCTGGAGGCGCAGGATCTGAGGGATATCTCTCTTGTCATCAATCGTATCCGGCCGGATATGGTAAAACGCGGTGAAATGATGTCGGTGGATGATGTACAGGAAATTCTTGCTGTTCCGCTGCTCGGCATTCTGCCCGATGATGAGCAGGTAGTAATCGCCACCAACCAGGGCGAAGCGATCGCTGGAAGCGGTTCCAAGGCAGGAGAAGCCTTTACGAATATCAGCCACAGGATCCTCGGGGAGAGTGTTCCCTACTTGGATCTTGACAGCAAAAAGGGATTTTTCCGCCGCGTATTCGGGCGATAGGAGGGAACTGGTATGGGTTTATTTTCAGGCAGAAAGCCGCACTCCGGCCTCGTTGCAAAAGAACGTCTGTCCAATCTTTTAATGGCAGAACGTCTGAACTGTTCTCCGGCATCGCTTCAGATGCTGAAAAATGATCTTTCTGCTGCTGCAGGAAAATACCTTACCGTTGAGGCGGATGAAATTTCCGTCACTATTACACAAACAACCCCTGTCATACTGACAGCGAAAATACCATTGAAAAGAAACGAGGAGTATCATGTTAAGACGATATAAGCTGAAAAATTATAATTTCCGGCTGGTCATTCTTCTGATTGCCATCAGCATTATTGGTGTGCTTCTGATCGGAAGTGCAGACAGTGCAGACCAGAAAAAACAGGCCATCGGAGTCGTATTGGGCGTAGTCATCATGATTATTGTCTCTTTGCTTGACTATAGCTGGCTTCTGAATTTTTACTGGGTTCTTTACATCGGAAATCTGATGATGCTTGGCGTTCTTTATCTCGGCGGTTCTACCGCAAAAAACACGTTTGGTGCGACCCGTTGGATTCAGATCGGAAGCTTTCAGTTTCAGCCGACCGAGCTGTCAAAAATCTTTCTGATCATGTTTTTTGCGATGTTTCTGATGAAGCATGAAGAAGATCTGAATACGGCGAAAACCATTTTTACCGCGATCGGGCTTCTGATTCCGCCGCTCGTTATGATTTACCGTCAGCCGGATTTGAAAAATACGATTACGGTCATGGTTCTGTTCTGCTTTATGATGTATGTGGCGGGCTTAAGCTACAAAGTTATCGCCGTTGTTCTGGTTTCCGGTTCAGCACTGGTACTTGCGCTTCTGCTTGTCATTACGCAGGTGAATTTCCAGCTTCCGGCGGCTCTTGACAAGACGATTGGTTATCAGCTTGGGCGGATTCAGGACTGGTTAAGCGATGATGCCGACAACGCCGACGGCCGTCTCCAGCAGCAGAATTCCATTACAGCCATCGGTTCCGGAAAGCTGACCGGAAAAGGACTCAACAACAATAAAGTTTCTTCCGCAAATAAGGGAAATTTCGTTTCCCAGAACCATAATGACTTTATTTTTGCAGTGGCAGGAGAGGAACTTGGTTTCTTTGGATGCTGCGGAATCATCCTGCTCCTGTTCCTGATTCTCGTCGAATGCATCCGGACTTCCCGGAAAGCAAAAGATCTGTCAGGAACGTTGATCTGCTGCGGTATGGCAGGACTCATTGCCTTTCAGAGCTTTCTGAATATCAGTGTTGCAACCGGAATCCTGCCGAACACCGGTACACCGCTTCCGTTCGTCAGCTATGGACTGACCTCCCTTGTAACACTTTACATCGGGATGGGGCTTGTCCTGAATGTCGGACTGCAGAACCGGGATTTTGTAACCAGAAACTATGAATTACTAAGGAGGAAAACCATCAATGAACATCGGATTGATCGCGCATGATGCAAAAAAAACGCTGCTTCAGAACTTGTGTATCGCCTACCGCTCGGTACTTGCCAAGCATACTCTTTACGCAACCGGAACTTCCGGCCGTCTGGTAGAAGAGGCAACCGGACTTAACGTCCGCAAATATCTGGCTGGACACGTTGGAGGCGTTCAGCAGATGGGTTCTCAGATTGAACAGAATGATCTGGATCTTGTGATTTTCCTGCGGGATCCGGAACAGCCGAAACAGCATGAGCCGGATGTCCATCGGATTATCCGTCTCTGCGACGTACACAGCATTCCGCTTGCCACCAATCTTGCAACGGCAGAAATGCTGATCAAATCATTAGACAGAGGAGAAATGGACTGGCGTGAAATCTACCGGAGAAACGACTAATACTACAGAAAAAGAACAGAAACTGCCTGTAACGGAGAAAAACGGGACTGCTCCGGAAAAAACCGAACATATTTTAAACCGCCTGATCATCGGCGCGGGTGTCTGTGTTGCTGTTATTGCAGTTCTGATCGGTGTGAAACTGTACCGTCAGGACCGCCAGATGGACATTACAGAGCCGTTTGCGCGAAGTATGGTGCTCGCCTCCGATCCGCTTTCGGCAGAAAAACGGTTTCAGGCTGAAACGCTCTCTGCCGATCTCTGTGTCGGTGAGACGAGCGTACCGCTGAATGATATCTCGTTTTCTTCACAGGTAAAGGCCGGACTGTTTGATCTGGATCACAAAAAAGTATTGTTCGCGCAGAATATGTATGATCAGGTCTACCCAGCCAGCATCACGAAGATCATGACGGCTCTCCTTGCCATGGAATACAACCAGCCGGATACGCAGGTAACGATCACGGAAGAGGATCTTGCGCTGGAAGATGGATCCCAGATGAGTGGACTGGCCGTGGGCGATACGGTAACGATGGATCAGCTTTTCCATGCATTGTTGATTTATTCTGCCAACGATGCTGCTATGGCGATTGCCCGCCAGGTAGGCGGAAGTGTAGAGAATTTCGTTCAGATGATGAACGATAAGGCAGCTTCCCTTGCCATGACCGGTACGCATTTTGCAAACCCGCACGGTCTTCACAATGAGAATCATTACACTACTGCATATGATGTTTATCTGATGCTGTATGCTGCCTATCAGCATACGGAATTCCAGAATACGATGTCAATGTCTTCCTACACGCTGAACATGACGCATGCGGACGGTACGGCGGGAACGATCTATTTAAGCTCCACGGACAAATATCTGACCGGAGAGAAAAACGCACCGGAAAATGTGACGGTGCTCGGCGGAAAAACCGGAACGACCGATGAGGCCGGTTCCTGCCTGGCACTGGTATCCCAGAATGCATACGGAGAACCGTTTATCTCTGTCATTCTTCATGCATCAACAAAAGTGGAACTGTACGAGGACATGAACACTCTTCTTTCCAATATCAACTCCTGACGTAATCTTTTTGCAATCCCCCGGACGGCGTTTTTTCTGCCTATCCGGGAGATTGTCGTATCCGTTTAGAAAAACAGAGCTCCTTTCCCTGCGAATTAGAAGATTTTTCAGAATTTTTTCATTTTACCATTGAAAACGTTGGTGAATTGTACTATAATTAAACCATGAACTTAAAGGTTTTTGGTGAAAATATCTTATTCTAATCTAAGGAGGAAACTGCTATGGTTCAATTAATTGTAGGCAAGAAGGGAAAAGGCAAAACAAAACAGCTGTTAGACAAAGTAAATGCAGAGGTAAAAACCGCAAACGGAAATATCGTGTATATTGACAAGAGCACAAAGCACATGTTTGAATTAAACAACAAAGTACGTCTGATTTCCGCAACCGACTATCCTCTGAAAAACAGTGATGAATTTATCGGATTTATCTGCGGTATCGTTTCTCAGGACCACGATCTCGCAAGCGTTTATCTCGACAGCTTCCTGAAAGTAGCAAAACTGGAAGGAGAGGACATCACAGATTGTGTTGAACAGCTGGAAGGCATTGGCAAGCAGTATAACATTACCTTCGTATTAAGTGTCTCCATGGATAAAGAAGAGCTTCCGGAAGGCATGCAGGATAAGATTATCGTTGCACTGTAACCAAAACTGTATTATAATAATTGCATAGCGACAAAACCAAAGGACGGCGCTTACGGCACCGTCCTTTTAGCGCATGGATTAAACAATAAAAGGAGCATACATTTTGTCTAAGCAGAAAAAGAACAGCCGCCGGCATTCGAGAATCCGTTTCCCTTTTCCAGCGTTGAATATTGGAAATATCATCTTTGGAGCCCTTTTTTTCTATATGGCAGTTTCACTTTTCTTTTACCTGACCGCCGATCATATCAAATCTTTTCAGGTTGTGCAGGGAACTTTATCCCGGAATGATACCTATACCGCATTCGCCATGCGGACAGAGAGTGTGCAGCTTTCCTCCGGCAGCGGATATGTTCAGTTCTATACCCCAAATGCATCGAAAATCAGCCGCGGAAGCGCTGTTTATGGGATTTCCGCAACAGAAAATGCCGATACCTCTGGTATTTCGGCAGATGCGGCAACGAGAACGTCGCTTCGTTCCTCGCTCGCACGTTTTTCTTCTGATTATGATTCCAGTTCCTTTTCCGGCATTTATCAGCTGAAAACAGAACTTTCCGCAAAGCTGCTTGCCGCTGCCGCTGAAAACGGAGATTCCTCATCACAGACGATATTTTATGCAGATCAGGACGGTGTTGTCGTCTACGGCAGTGATGGATATGAAAGCTATACGGAGGACAGCCTTACGCCGGAGCTTTTCTCTACGAAAGCCTCTGTGGTTTCCTTTGGTTCCGGCGCGCAGACGGAGCCTGGAAATGCAGTATACCGTCTGGTGACAGATGAGCAGTGGGAAATTGCCGTTCCGGTGACGAATAAGCAGGTCGTTACACTTTCCAATTTCAGTACGATAAAAGTTAAATTTCTGAAAGACGGAAAAACACAGACGGGAACACTGAATCTAAAGTCCATTAACGATCAGAACTATGCTGTCATTTCGTTTACAAGCGGGATGATCCGTTATGCGGAAGACCGTTTTCTTTCAATAGAGCTGGTCACAAACACTGGAAGCGGACTGAAAATTCCAAATACTGCCATCACGGAAAAAGATTTCTATAAAATCCCGGCGCAGATGCTCGTACAGGGCGGAGACAGCAATTCTTCCGGTTTCCTGCGGGAAAAGACCGATAAAAAAGGAAATGTCATGCTGGATGATAACGGACAGCCGGTGACAGAATTTGTAAACGCCACGATCTATGAGCAGGTCAATGATGAAAATGATAATCCGGTCGAATATTACGTCGACATGGCCGCTTTTAATGATGGAGATATACTTCGTGCACAGGATTCCGCCACAACGTATCAGATTGGAGAAACGGTTCCGCTGCAGGGTGTTTACTGCATCAACAAAGGATATGCTGTATTCCGCAAAATTCAGATCATCGATCAGAATGCGGAGTATTCTATCATAAAAAAACAAACGCAATACGGCATTTCGCAGTATGATTATATTGTGGAAAATGCATCCACCGTCAGTGAAGAAGATATTGTGCATTAAATACTGGAGGTTAGAAAGATATGCTGAAAGAGAACTATGAAGAAGTCCAGAAGAAAATTACAGAAGTCTGCAAAAGAGCCGGACGGAACCGGGAGGAAGTTACCCTGATTGCGGTCAGCAAGACAAAACCGGTCGAAATGCTTTCCGAAATCTATGATCTTGGCGAACGCAATTTCGGTGAAAACAAAGTGCAGGAGCTGACAGAAAAAGAGGAAGTGCTGCCAAAGGATATCCACTGGCACATGATCGGTCATCTGCAGCGGAATAAAGTAAAATACATTGCAGGAAAAGTTGCCCTGATTCATTCTGTCGATTCTCTTCGTCTGGCAAAAACGATCAGTGAGGAAGCGGTAAAGCACAACTGCGAAATCCAGATCCTGATCGAGGTAAACGTTGCCGGCGAGGAAAGCAAGTTTGGTGTCTCCGTAGAGGAAACCCTTCCATTGATTGAAGAAATCGCAAAACTTCCGGCAATTCATGTGGAGGGACTTATGACCATTGCACCGTATGTGGAAGATCCAGAAGAAAATCGTCCGGTTTTTCGCAAATTAAGGGAATTAAGTGTTGACATTGCCGCCAAAAACATTAATAATGTACGTATGGCCATTTTGAGCATGGGCATGACCGGCGATTACGAAGTAGCAGTAGAAGAAGGCGCCACTTTAGTACGGGTTGGAACCGGAGTCTTTGGCGAACGGGATTACAGTAAAAGATAACAGGAAGCCTTTCCAAGAAGAGTGACCCCGCGCATTCTGCACGGCTGTCTGGCCAAATGCCACAGGACTAAAAATAGGAGAGTATAAGAATGAGTGTTTTAGACAAATTTCTGGATGCCATCCGGCTGAACGACGATTACGAGGAAGAGGATGCTGATTCGGATAGCTTCTTCGATGAAGAAGACGATGATATAGAAGAAAAACCAAAGAAACGTTTCTTCCGTAAACTGGAGAACGAGGATGAGGACGAAGAGGAAGAGCCGCAGGCGAAACCGGTTCACACTGCACCGCGTAAACAGCCGGCGCCAAAGACCACCGCTTCAAGCCAGGCTGCTGCTGCACGAGCTCCAAAGCCAGCTGCTCCGGTTTCCCCGAAAGTTACTCCAATGAGAAAGAAAGCAGGTGCATTAAATATGGAAGTATGCGTCATCAAACCGGCTTCCATGGAGGATACCCGTGAAATCGCGGATACGCTTCTGGCCGGATGTACCGTTGTCCTTAACTTAGAAGGCATTGATGTGGATATTGCCCAGAGAATCATTGATTTCTGCTGTGGTGCATGCTACTGCATGAGCGGAAGTCTGCAGAAAGTTTCCAGCTATATTTTCATCCTGACACCGTCCAGCGTAGAAATTTCCGGCGACATCCAGGATATCTTAAGCGGAGCTTTTGATCTTCCAAATATCCGTACCGATTATTAAAGAAAATTATCTTTGCAGTAAATTAAAATGGATCCACTGGATCAATTATTGATTTACTTAGTAACAAAGGAAAAGCATCAGATGCAGGATTCTGATGCTTTTTTCATGAAAGAACATACAGGAGGCATAAATTATGAAAACACTTACCGTTAAAAGAGAAGGCACATCTACTGAATTTTCTTATGAAATTGTCTGGGACGGCAGCTACGAACGCCTCGCCGGCTGTGTGGAGAACTTAAAACTCCCTGCAAAAAAGGCCTGCATTGTCACAGACAGCACGGTTTCAGAACTGTATCTGGAAGAGGTAAAAAATGTACTGTCCCCGCTGTTTGAGACCGTAACCGCATTTGTTTTCCCGGCTGGTGAAGCAAGCAAAAATCTGGATACCGTCAAAGATCTGTACACGCATCTGATTGAAAACCACTTTGAGAGAAAAGACATTTTATTCGCACTCGGCGGCGGTGTCGTTGGGGATCTGACCGGCTATGCGGCGGCAACGTATCTGCGCGGCATTGATTTCATTCAGCTTCCGACGACACTGCTTGCACAGGTAGATTCCAGCGTTGGAGGAAAAACGGGCGTCGATTTCGACCAGTACAAAAATATGGTCGGTGCATTCCATCATCCACGTCTTGTCTATATGAACATGGCAACCTTAAAATCCCTGAACGGCGAACAGTTTGCCTGCGGTATGGGAGAAGTCCTGAAAACAGGTCTGATCCGCGATGAAAAATTCTACATCTGGACCATCAATCACATGTCTGAGATCGAAGAGCGGATTGAGCCGGTATTAACGAAAATGATCCAGAAATGCTGCGATATCAAACGCCAGGTTGTAGAAAATGACCCAACAGAACAGGGAGAGCGTGCCGTTTTAAATCTTGGCCATACGATCGGTCATGCCATTGAAAAGCTCAAAAACTTCGAACTGCTCCATGGCCAGTGCGTTGCACTTGGAACCGTTGCTGCTGCCTATATTTCCTACAAGAGAAGTTATCTCTCCGATGAAGAGTTTTACGAGATTCGTGATATGAACGTCGGTTTCTATCTGCCAATCACCGTGGACGGCCTGAAATCGGAAGATATTCTGGCTGCAACAAAATCGGACAAGAAAATGGAACAGGGTACGATCAAATTCATCCTTCTAGAGTCTGTCGGCCATGCTGTGGTGGACCGCACGGTTACAGATGAAGAAATGCTGGAAGCTATCAATTCTATTAATGGAGATCTGATCAATGAAGAGTAAAAAACTTTCTCCGCTGGCCGTTTATCTGCTTTGCGCGGCAGCGATTGTCCTTCTGCTTGCAGCAGATCAGTATACAAAATCACTGGCAGTGCAGTATCTGAAGGACCAGCCGTCGATCGAGCTCATTCCAGGGGTTTTGGAGCTGTTTTATCTGGAAAACCGCGGCATGGCATTCGGACTTCTGCAGGATCAGTACTGGCTGTTTGCTATGATGACGGTATTGTTTCTGATCGTCATGGTGATCGTCTTTTACAAGCTTCCAAAGACACGCCGCTTTTTACCGCTTTTTGCCGTGCTGACTGTTCTGACGGCTGGTGCGGTCGGAAATTTTTACGATCGTTTTCTGAATCACTATGTCGTTGATTTCATCTACGTTTCGCTGATCAACTTTCCGGTTTTTAACGTAGCTGATATTTATGTCACCGTATCGGTCGCTGTCTTTTTACTGCTGTATCTGTTGTACTACAAGGACGAAGACTTCGCATTTCTGCATAAAAACGCCAAAAAGGAGGAGTCCGATGGCTGAAGAAGAACGGATTTTGGAAGTCACACTGGATTTTGACGGAAAACGGATTGATCAGTGCCTGGCCGCATCTTTTTCGGACTGTTCCCGTTCTTTTCTGCAGAAGCTTTTAAAAGACGGAAAGGTTTCGATCAACGGAAAAACGCAGAAAGCAAGCAGTAAGGTTGCCGCCGGTGATGCCGTTCTGGTGCTTCTGCCGGAACCGGAAGAACTGAACGTAGAGCCAGAAAACATTCCGCTTGATATTCTGTACGAGGATGATGATCTTCTGGTCGTCAATAAGCCCAAGGGGATGGTCGTACATCCGGCGGCAGGCCACAGCAGCGGAACACTGGTCAATGCGGTTCTGTATCACTGCCGCGGAAATCTCTCCGGCATCAACGGCGTTCTGCGCCCCGGAATCGTCCACAGAATCGATATGGACACAACGGGTGCCCTGGTTATCTGTAAGAGCGATTTCGCCCACCAGAGCCTCGCAGAACAGCTCTCTGTACATTCCATTACCCGAAAGTACCGGGCAATTGTCCATGGGAATCTGAAAGAGGACGAGGGAACCGTGCGCGGTGCAATCGGCCGCCATCCGACAGACCGGAAAAAGATGGCGATTAATGAACGGAACGGAAAACCGGCGGTCACACATTACCGTGTGCTGGAACGCTTTGGAAATTATACGTATATTGAATGCCAGCTGGAAACCGGCCGGACACATCAGATCCGTGTCCATATGGCAAGTATTGGGCATCCGCTGCTTGGCGATGCGGTTTATGGCCCGAAGAAATGCCCGGTGAAAAACCTGCAGGGACAGACGCTGCATGCGATGGTACTTGGATTTATCCATCCACGGACCGGTGCCTATATGGAGTTTGAGGCACCGATTCCGGAATATTTTTCCAATCTGTTGCTGCAGTTTCGAAAAAATGTCTGAAACTGCTTAAAAAGAATGATATTTCAAAAAGTATATAGTTAATTTGTATAAGTTTTATCAAAATGTTCTGTACTTTCTGTGAATTCTGTAGTATACTAGATGTAACGAAAAAACGCGAGTTACTACATCTGTGAAAGCAGATTATTGTGACGGAATGGAAAGGAGCGGATTATATGAAAACTATCATAACGATTGGACGTCAGTACGGAAGCGCCGGACATTCCATTGGTAAGATTTTAGCGGATGACCTGGGAATTAAGTACTATGACAAAGAGCTGCTGGAGAGAGCAGCAAAGGACAGCGGATTATGCCAGGAATTGTTCGAAAACCACGATGAAAAACCAACCAACAGCTTTTTATACTCTCTGGTTATGGACAGTTACTCCTTCGGCTATGGATCTACCATGATGGATATGCCGCTGAACCAGAAGGTATTTCTGGCACAGTTTGATGCCATCAAGAAGATTTCGCAGGACGGTCCGTGTGTCATCGTAGGCCGCTGTGCAGATTATGCACTGGAGGAAAATCCGAACGTGCTGAGCATCTTTATTAAAGCAGATATGCAGGATCGCATCCGCCGTATCGCAAAGCTGTATGATCTTTCCGATGCAAAAGCAAAAGACAAGATCACAAAGATCGACAAACAGCGTGCAAGCTACTACAATTACTACACCAGCAAACGCTGGGGCGAGGTAGACAGCTACGACCTGTGCCTGAACAGCAGTGTATTCGGTATCGATGGAACCGTAGATATGATCAAACAGGCAATTGAAGTTAAAGAAGCGGGAATCCGCAAGATTTTCAGCACCTGATCAAAACAGAACATAGGAGAAACGACCCTCCTCTTAAAAATAAGAGGAGGGTCATTTTATGAAAGGATTTTAAAGATGAGAATTGTTATACAACGTGTAAAAAGAGCAAGTGTTTCGGTGGAAGAGAAGGTTGTCGGATCGATTCAGAAAGGTTTTCTGGTTCTGATCGGTGTCGGCCAGGGGGACGATGAAGCAACAGCAGACAAGTATATGAAAAAACTGCTGGGACTGCGTATTTTTGAAGATGAAAATGGAAAGACGAACAAGTCCCTGGCAGATGTGGATGGACAGCTTCTGATGGTTTCACAGTTTACCCTGTATGCCAACTGTAAAAAGGGAAACCGTCCAAGCTTCACGGAAGCAGGCGAGCCGCACAGAGCAGAAGAACTGTATGAATATATGGTCGCGAAAGCACGGGAACAGGTTCCTGTTGTCGAAACGGGAGTGTTCGGGGCTGAGATGGAAGTATCACTGGTGAATGATGGGCCGTTTACGGTGATCTTAGAGGATCTGTGAAACCTGTTTTTGTCTAGAGATAGTGTACCATCATCGTACTGAATTGTTTGTATTTATATAGTTTACATAAAATGATTATGTGAACTTGTGAAGAGGAGAAAATCTTTTATGCCGCAATTTGACTATCAGCAGCTGTGTCACTTTGTCCTTCCGGAACAGGGGGGACTGTCGGTGGAAACAATTCTAAAACGTTTTCTGCACCTGACACCACGTGAAATCCGCCATGCCAAATATATTCCGGATGGAATTCAGAAAAACGGTGTTTCCTGCCGCACAAATGCAGTCGTCCAGACTGGAGATACGATCACTTTTCGATATGAGCAGAAGTGTCCCCACCTTTCCGAAGATCAGGTTCTGCCGGTATCAGGTGATTCTGCCGGCGTACGGATTCTCTATGAGGACAGTGATCTCTGTGTCGCAGACAAGCCATCCGGTATGGTCTGCCACGCTTCCCACGGCCATTATTCCGATTCCCTGACACATGCTGCCGCATCCCTGTTAAAAACACCGACAGCGCCTTCTGAACTCCGCTGCATCGGCCGTCTTGACAAAGATACATCGGGTCTGGTACTATTTGCAAAGAATCAGCTGGCTGCTGCCAGACTGTCCCGGCAGCGGGAGAGCGGCGCGCTGAAAAAAGAATACCTGGCTCTGGTACACCATCCCTTTTCCGAAGAAACGCAAAAAGAAACCATTCGTCTTTCCATGGAGCAAATTCCAGGAGATGACCCTGATTCTTTCGATCCGTCTGGGAAACGTATCACTAAAATGCGTATCTGTAAAGAAGGGAACGGCCTGTGGGCTACTACACACTACGAGGCTGTCCTTCAGGATCCTTTCTGGGCCGTCGTGTGCTGCCGTCTGGAAACCGGCCGCACGCATCAGATCCGCCTTCACATGGCATCTATTGGACATCCACTTTTCGGAGATCCGCTCTACGGAGTCCGCGACGGCGGTACCCGTGCCGCGCTCCATGCCTGGAAACTGCACTTTCTGCAGCCGATGACAGGAGAACCAATTGATCTGGAAAATATTCGAACGCACATGTTCGATTAAATATATTTGAAGTATAAGGAGAACATTTTATGAAAGAACAGAAAGAACACAAACGCCGCGTCCGCTACAAAGGCACACATCCGCGGAATTACAATGAGAAATACAAAGAACTGAATCCGGAGAAATATCAGGGGACCATTGAGCATGTGATCCAAAAGGGAAGCACACCGGCCGGCATGCATATCCCGATTCTCGTAGATGAAATCCTCGATTTTCTCAAGATCGAGCCGGGACAGAACGGACTTGATGCAACACTCGGATACGGCGGCCACAGCTCCCGTATGCTTGCATGCCTGCGGGGAAAAGGGCATCTCTGTGCGCTGGATGTCGATCCGATCGAGATGGCAAAAACAAAAGAACGACTGGCCGCGCAGGGGTACGGCCCTGAGATTTTAACGATTCTTCATCAGAATTTTGCCAATATTGATCAGGTTGCTGCCAAATACGGCCCCTTTGACTTCATTCTGGCGGATCTTGGTGTTTCCTCCATGCAGATTGATAATCCGGAGCGCGGCTTTTCCTACAAATATGATGGACCGCTGGATCTTCGCCTGAATCCGGAGGCAGGAATTTCCGCGGCCGAGCGTCTGCGCACGGTTGCACGCGATGAACTGGAAGGCATGCTCATTGAAAATGCCGATGAACCGTATGCAAAAGAAATTTCCCAGGCTGTTACGCGGGCACTTCGGAAAGGAAAGAAAATTGACACTACGTTTGCACTGCGTGATCTGATCGCTGAAGCACTGGATTTTCTTCCGAAAGACGAGAAAAAAGAAGCCATCAAAAAATCCTGCGCCCGCACCTTCCAGGCACTGCGGATCGATGTAAACAACGAATATGAGGTTCTGGAAGCATTCATGGAAAAACTTCCGGATGCTCTTGCTCCGGGCGGCAGAGCGGCAATTCTGACGTTCCATTCCGGCGAAGACCGGCTTGTGAAAAAGTCCATGAAGGGACTGTATCAGATCGGTATTTATTCCGAATATTCAAAAGAAGTCATTCGTCCTTCCAAAGAAGAATGCATCCGCAACAGCCGTGCAAGTTCAACGAAAATGCGCTGGGCAATTAAGGCGGAGTAACTTAAAAAAAAGCAGGAGAGAAGTCGTCTCCATAAAAAAGAGGAATCAACGAATGGGATATAATCCCTGTTGATTCCTCTTTTGGTTTCTGATATGTTTTTATTCCTCATGCTCCGGCATGGACTCCCGCAGCCGTACCGCTGTGGCAGCCTGACGGCGCCTTGCATCGTCCATGGCAGCATAATGTTTCTTCGTCGTATTGACATCCTTATGGCCGAGAACATCCGCAACAAGATAAATATCGCCTGTTTCTTGATACAGCGTCGTACCGTACGTACTACGCAGTTTATGCGGCGTAATTTTCTTCGTTGTCGTCACCTGGGACGCATATTTCTTCACCAGATTTTCCACCGTCTTGACGTTGATCCGTTTTCTCTGCGCCGAATAGAAGAGTGCGTGTTCGTGTCCTGCCACAGGCGTAATACCTGCGCGGACTTCGATATACTTTTTCAGTGCCTCGGCAACTTCATCTCCAAAGTAGACAAACATTTCATTTCCACCTTTTCGAAGCACTTTGATGCCATTGTTTTTAAAATCGACATCCTCAATATCTAACCCGACACATTCCGACACACGGATTCCCGTGCCAAGCAGAAGAGTAATGATTGCAAAATCACGTTCCTTTGTTTTTTCATAGTAGGCCCGCTGATGATTGCTCAGCCCGTCGCCGCAGGATTCAATAAAATCAAGAAGCTCCGCAACCTCATTTGGCTCCAGACGGATAATTTCTTTTTCATGGAGCTTCGGCATATCGATAAGCAGCGTAGGATTTGTCTCAATCAGTTCCTTTTTGAAATAATAGGAATAGAACGTCCGAAGTGCCGACAATTTTCGTTTCAGGCCTTTTTCCCCGTTGGTGGTATAAGATTCCTGGGAACCGATATAAGCCTTTAAATATTCTGTGTATTCCTCAAGATCAAGTGCAGTGACCTGGTCAAGCACATCAACGGACATCTGATCCATGGGAATTTTTGCAAGTTCCGGATTTTCTTTCTGCAGATACTGAAAAAAGATCCGAAGGTCATATGCATATTTGATTCGTGTGCTGGTTGATGTCGTTGTGCTGATGCCGCGGAAAAATTCGGAAGTAAAAGAGGGAAGCGTCTTCAGAACCTCGCGGAGCTTCAGTGTATTTTCCATATCGGTTTGTTCGTGATACGTAATTTTTGATTTCATAACTGCAAATGAGCCTTTCTAAACAGAAAAACCGTGAAAATGAAAGAAGTATTTCTTCTATATAACTATTCGGGAAACGCAGGTTTTTCGAATAGTTGAAGAGTTACTTTCAGAAATCACCGGTTTTTCCTCTGAAACCGCCGAATTTTACAGGCCGATTTCTTGTTCGTTTTTTCGCAACATTTTTTATTTTCTTCTTTTATTTTTCAGGATAAAAATCTTAATACTCCAATTACCTTTCCTACGATCTGCAGATCATTCACAAGGATCGGATCCATCTCATCGTTTTCCGGCTGCAGGCGGAAATAACCGTCTTCCTTGTAGAATGTTTTTACTGTAGCGGAATCATTGACCAGAGCGACAATTTTTTCTCCATTTTCCGCAGTTGCCTGTTGCTCCACAAGAACAAGGTCACCGTCTAAAATACCTGCATTTACCATGCTTTCGCCCTGTACCTTTAAAAGGAACGTTTCTGCGTTTGGCAGACGGTCTACCGGCATCGGGAAATATCCTTCAATATTCTCTACCGCAAGAATCGGTTCTCCGGCAGCTACTTTGCCGATCAGCGGAATCTGTGCAACCTCACTCTGGGATGCGGTGTCTTCCGATGCAATTCCCTGGATTGCACCAAGGCGGCCGGTATGGAATCCTTCATCGCAGATTTCAATGGCTCTCGGTTTTGTTGCATCTCGTTTGATATAGCCTTTCCGCTCCAGTGTTTCCAGATGTGCATGTACCGAGGATGTAGAACGAAGGGAAACCGCTTCGCAGATCTCACGCACAGACGGCGGGAATCCTCTCTGCAAAATTTCCTGTTTTAAATATTCGAGAATCTGTCTCTGTTTCTCTGTCAGTTTATTTTTGTCTCCAGCCATCGTATGTTCCTCCTGTCGTTTCGTTTTTTATATGAATTAGGGTAGTCCCCTCTTTCTATACGATATTTGCTTAAAATATACCAAATAAATTTTACCATAAATCCCACCGGAACGCAAACAAAAGTTTCGAAAATTTGTTCGTATTTCGTATTGACAAACATACGTTCTTTTATTATAATGAACATATATTCGAAAGAACAAATGTTCACGTAGCACAACTACTCTTCTATCACAAATCAAGGGGGAATTTTACATGAGTACCAATGCAAAGAAAAGAAAATCACTGAGAGAAAGACGAAAAATCCAGAGAAGAAAACTGCAGATCCGCGCCGCCGCCGCTCTCCTGTCTCTGGTTGCCGTCACATTTCTTTTAATCTTCCACTTCACGCCGCAGAATACGCAGGCAGACAGTGAGCCGAAAGCTCCAACCTACAAATACTACACCAGTATCCGCGTTTCTTCCGGCGATACACTGTGGGACATCGCCAAAGAATACCGTACAGAAGAATACTCCGATATTTCCAGTTACATTGCCGAGGTCCGTGAGATCAATCACCTGAGTTCCAACCAGATCACGGACGGTATGTATCTCTGCATTCCGTATTACTCCGAGGAGTATAAATCATGAAATTCAAGAAATACTTTACATAATTCGGTTATGTAAACAAAGCAAAAAATAGCTTCCAAAATGCACGGAACCTTCTAAAACAGCATGTTCGGGAAGTATGGTTTACAAAATAAAGAATGAATGTGAAAAGCAGAAACGTCCCGCAAATGAAATTTCTCATCTGCGGGACGTTTCTGCTATCTTATGCTTTTTTTAATCCTCTTCAATATGCTCCTGTCCTTGTGCGATGATTGTCCGTACATGACCATCTGCAAGAGAGTAGAACACCGATTTTCCTTCTCGTCTGCTCTTTACCAGCTTATTCTGCTTCAGAATGCGAAGCTGGTGGGAAATTGCGGACTGTGTCATGTGCAGTGCTTCTGCCAGGTCGCAGACGCATACCTCTGCCTCAAACAGGACAAACAGGATCTGGATCCGCGTGGAATCACCAAATACCTTGAAAAGTTCTGCCAGATCGTAAAGCTCTGTTTCATCCGGCATGGTCTCATTGACAATCTTTACCAGATTTTCATGAACCTCACAGGAGTCACAGCACAGATCAGCTTCTTCCGGATTGATTTTTGCCATTTTGTGTCCTCGTCTTTCTATAGATTTTTCACAAACAGAGCACGAATTGCATTCAGAACCGCCAGAATCATAACTCCGACATCTGCGAAAATTGCCATCCACATGTTAGCGATACCGATGGCTCCCAGAAGCAGGAACAATACTTTGATACCAATTGCAAAATAAATATTCTCATAAACAATGTGAATACATTTTCTGGAAATGTGAATTGCTTTGGAAATCTTGAGCGGATCGTCGTCCATCAGAACGATATCAGCTGCTTCAATTGCTGCGTCGGAACCAAGTGCTCCCATCGCAATACCGATATCGGCACGGGACAGTACCGGTGCATCGTTGATGCCGTCACCTACGAAGGCAAGTTTTTCTTTTTCTGTCTTTGCGGCAAGCAGCTCTTCCACTTTACTTACTTTGTCACCAGGAAGCAGTTCGCTGTAAACTTCATCAATTCCAAGATCTGCAGCTACCTGATCGGCTATCCGCTTGGAGTCTCCGGTCAGCATAATCGTCTTTTTAATACCGGATTTCTGCAGCGCCTGAATCGCCTCTTTCGCATGCGGTTTGATCATATCACAGATCAGGATATGTCCGGCATACTTGCCGTCTACAGCAACATGGACGATGGTGCCGACGCTGTGGCAGTCGATATAATCAACGCCAAGGCGCTCCATCAGTTTTGCATTTCCGGCAGCGACATTTTTACCGTCTACCTTTGCTGTTACACCGTTTCCGCTGATCTCTTCGATGTCCGTGACACGGCTTCGGTCGATCAGTTTTCCATATGCTCTCTGCAGACTCTTGCTGATCGGATGGCTCGAAGCACACTCAGCAAGTGCTGCGTATTCCAGAACATCTTCCTGACTGATCGTATTGTGGTGAATACCGGCTACTTCAAAGACACCCTGTGTCATGGTACCGGTTTTATCGAATACAACGTATTTGGTCTGGGAAAGTGTTTCCAGATAGTTGGAACCTTTCACCAGGACACCTTCATGGCTTGCGCCGCCGATACCGGCGAAGAAGCTGAGCGGAATACTGATGACCAGTGCACAAGGGCAGCTGATAACCAGGAAGGTCAGCGCACGGTAAATCCATATGCTCCACTCAGGAGCGGCACTTAAAAACAGCATCCGTACCAGCGGCGGCAGGATTGCCAGCGCCAGCGCACCGTAGCAGACGGCCGGTGTATAGTATTTCGCAAATTTGGAAATAAAGTTCTCGGATCTTGATTTCTTGGAGCTGGAGTTTTCCACAAGGTCCAGAATTTTGGATACGGTGGACTCTCCAAACTCTTTCGTTGTTTTTACTTTAATCAGACCGGACATATTGATACATCCGCTGATGACTTCGTCTCCCTCCCGGGCGTCACGCGGAACACTCTCTCCGGTCAGGGCACTGGTATTCAGTGTGGTGTTTCCTTCTTCGATCACACCATCGATCGGAATCTTTTCACCAGGCTGTACAACGATGATTGTGTCAACCTCAACTTCATCCGGATCAACCTGCTCGAGTTTTCCGTCTACCTCGATATTTGCATAATCCGGGCGGATATCCATCAGTTCGCTGATATTCCGGCGGCTCTTTCCGACAGCATAGCTCTGGAACAGTTCGCCGATCTGGTAAAACAGCATAACGGCTACGCCCTCCGGATACTCGCCAAGCAGAATGGCACCGACCGTTGCAACAGCCATCAGAAAGTTTTCATCAAATACCTGTTTGTTCAGGATTCCCTTCCAGGCCTTTTTCAGGATATCGTATCCGATGACCAGATAAGGAACCATAAAGGTTGCAAATCGCACATAGCCGGTTGTCGGCAGTACCGCGCAGAGAATCAGAAGAACCGATGCAACGATGACGCGGATGAGAACCTTTTTCTGTTTCTTATTCATACATATGCCTCCTTTGTTCTTACCGCCGGATGAAAAAATCCAGCATTTCATCCCAGAGATTTACAGATCCAAATCCGCTGCTCCAGAGAGAAAATACTGGATTTTTCTCGAGCTGAACCGCAGACAGGTTTTAGAATCTATTCTGCTCCAGCTTTTTCTTCCATCCGCCGATGAAAGTTTTTTATTTTAGAGGAAGATCTCGCAGTCATCCTCAACTTTTTTGCAGTTTTTCAGAACATCCTGCATAACGCTCTTTGGATCCTGTCCGTCTTCGAACTCAACGATCATTTTGAGCATCATAAAGTTTACGGTAGCATCCTTTACACCTGCTGTGTTTTTTGCAGCCTCTTCCATTTTGTTTGCACAGTTTGCGCAGTCAACATCGATCTTATACGTTTTCTTCATCGCTTTTGATCTCCTTTTTCATTTTCACTGTTCATATGAACATTTATTCATATGTTTGTTTTTATTATAGCACCAGTGATGCAATTGTCAATGGAAAACTGAAAAAAATCAAAAAAATCTGCCCGTCGGATTTTTTTGATTCCTGCGGGCAGATAGATCTGTTATTTATTTCTCATAAAGAAACGTTATGTTCTGCTATTTTTCACTTTTCCGAATCACAATCTGTCCGAACCGTGCACATCCGTCCAGAACCTCTATTTTCAGAATGCCTTCTCCTGTAACGGTACCGAGTGTGAACCGTTCGAGTGTGTTCGGTGCTGTTTCATATGCAAAATATGGATGAACATCCGAAGTTACTTTCTCACCGGCAGGAGGCATTACCCCTTCAAAAAGAGTCTCTCCCTGAATAGCTGCCTGTACCTTAACCTCTTTGTCTGCACAATTTCCTCGTAGAAATAGACCAGCTTCGGTGTCAGCTCCTCGCGGCGCGGCGTCATGGAGATCGGCTCGTTGATACAGTCATATGCGCCGATGATCCAGCGGTCTTTGTATCTTCTCATAAACTCTTCCGTCAGAAGAAACATCCGAAATCATTCGCCATAATACCGTCCTGATTGTGCAAAAATCCCCTTACACGTTCTTTGTCATAATACCCCATACAAAAATACCACCTTTCCGCAGAAGCCTTCTGGTTCTGCGCTTTTTCTTCTATTATAAAAATTCTGGTTTTCTGTGTCAAGAAATAAATTTTTACTATTTTCAGGGAAAAAACATGATATTTTTAAAAAAATTGCTTGACAAACCGAAAAATGAGACTATAATGCAAAGTGTTCAAAAGAAAAAAGGGATCAGAAAAAAGCAATGAGCAGGACAACATTTTTCGGGTGAGCCTTTACAGAGAACCATCGGCTGGTGCGAGATGGCAGGCATCCCAAAGAACAATCCCCTGTGAGCTGTACAGACGAAACCAGAAATGGAAAGTAGTCCGGACCGGCCTCTCACCGTTAGCAGAGAAGAGATTCACCGGAAAGTGTATCATCGGGGATCTTGTCTGAGTGATCGACCAAAAGAAACAGCCGATAATTAGAAGTGGTAACGCGGAGCGTTTTTGAAAGCTTCGTCTTCTTGCATAAGTCAGGGAGACGAAGCTTTTTTTGTTTCCAAGCATACCAACACAATTGCCTTTTCCCTTTTCTTTTTCCATTTGGAATCCATGTAAACTGGAAATATCATTTTTGAACGAGGAGGAATTTTATTATGAACACGTTGGTTATTGTACTGATCGCCGCCGTATGTCTGATAGCAGGTTATACCTTCTACGGAAGCTGGCTGGCAAAGAAATGGGGCATCGATCCTAAAGCAAAAACACCTGCCGTTGCAAAAAATGACGGTCAGGATTACGTCCCTACCGATGGATGGACCGTATTCGCCCATCAGTTTTCTTCAATCGCAGGTGCAGGCCCTGTCACCGGTGCCATTCAGGCCGCTGTCTTTGGATGGGTTCCCGTCCTTTTATGGATCCTGATCGGCGGTATCTTCTTTGGTGCTGTTACCGATTTCGGTGCGCTGTATGCGAGTGTCAAAAACGAAGGAAAATCCATGGGACTTCTCATTGAGAAATACATCGGCAAAACAGGAAAAAAACTGTTTCTTCTCTTCTGCTGGCTCTTTACACTGATCGTTATCGCCGCCTTTGCAGATATGGTTGCCGGAACATTTAATGCTTACGAAACGGTTGACGGCGTCACAAAGCTTTCTGCCCAGGCAACTGTAAACGGCGCTGCCGGAAGCATCTCCCTGCTATTTATCGCTTTTGCTGTTGTCTTCGGACTGCTCCAGAAAAAACTGCAGTGGAAAGGCTGGAAAGAAATGGTACTCGGCCTTGCCTGCACTGTTGCAGCCTTTGCAATCGGCATGAATGTACCGCTTGTAACAAGCAAAGCAACCTGGACTTATCTGGTATTTGCCTACATCTTTCTTGCCGCTGTCCTTCCGATGTGGCTTCTGATGCAGCCGCGTGACTTTATGACAACCTTTATGTTTGCCGGCATGATCCTTGGCGCTGTTGTCGGACTTGTTGTTGCACACCCGAAAATGAATCTTCCAATGTACACCGGTTTCCACAATGCGGCATCCGGAGATCTGTTCCCGATCCTGTTTGTCACCGTTGCCTGTGGTGCTGTTTCCGGATTCCACAGCCTGGTATCGTCTGGAACCTCTTCGAAAACCATTGCGAATGAAAAAGATATGCAGAAAGTCGGATACGGAGCTATGGTTCTGGAGAGCCTGCTTGCCGTCCTCGCCCTCTGCGTTGCCGGTGCTGCTGCTTCTGCAGACGGTACGGCTGCTGTCGGAACGCCATTTGCGATCTTTTCTTCCGGTGTTGCCGGATTTCTGGAAATGTTCGGCATCCCGGTATACGGAGCACAGTGCTTCATGACGATGTGTGTATCGGCGCTGGCACTTACCAGTCTTGACTCCGTTGCACGAATCGGCCGTATGTCCTTCCAGGAACTGTTCACTGTCGATGATATGGAACATGCTGCCGGATGGAGAAAGCTGCTCTGCAATAAATATTTCTCTACCATTGTTACTCTGCTCTGCGGCTACATCCTGACCCAGATCGGATATGCCAATATCTGGCCGCTGTTCGGAAGTGCAAACCAGATGCTGAGTGCACTCGTTCTGATCACGCTCTGTGTCTTCCTGAAAGTCACCGGCCGTGAAAACAGAACCCTGTTCCCGCCGCTTATCATCATGCTCTGTGTCACCTTTACCGCACTGGTAGAGCGTGTCATTGCACTTGTAAAAGCGTATGGAGCAGGAACCGCTGTCTTCCTCGTTGAGGGACTGCAGCTCATCATCGCCATTCTGCTGATGGTTCTTGGTGTCATCATTGTCATCAGCTGTGGAAAAGAACTGTTCCGGAAGAAAGCGGGACAGGAAACGAAATAATATAGATGTTTCTTCAAAGAGCTTCCTAACGTAAAACGCCGTCAGACTACAACAAGTCTGACGGCGTTTTACATGCCATAGTTTTTTACGAAACAATTGCCGCCTTGGTCGCACCGATAATCGGGGAGCTGACTCCCTTCGCCCATTGCCATGCCAGTGCGGTCATACATTCAGGGCTTCCATTGTTTCCTCAATCGGAGTTTCGTAGTCAAAACGGTGAATGATATACAGATCCAGATACTCTGTTCCCAGCCGTTTCAGTGTACCGCCAATCTCTCTGTGAATGGCTTCTGCCGACAGATTGCCAAAATTTTACTCCGTATAATACTGTGCCTGCGCATTCCAAAGCTCATAGTATTTGCCGTTTGTATCCACAAATCCCCTGTTCCATAAGGTAGCATCCAGATACTTCGGGATCTCCCGGTTGACCGCCATAAAGGTTAAATGACCCCGGCTGTCCTGCTGTAAAAGTGACATCCTCCACCACCTGTAGAGGTGGGGGAGGATGTCACACTTCATGACCTTATTCCTTCTCCAGAAACATACTCTTCAACAGATGCGTTCCCGCTTCCGTCCGAAATACTTTTCTGCAGAAATTTTCAATCGCCTGTTTTGAATATTCGCTCTCGCCGGCATTGACCAGAAAATCGGCTTCCAGCAGGATCTGGTAATCCATTCCCTCTACATTTGTATAGGTATGATGATGCGTAACCAGCCATGTGATGCGTTCGACATCCAGTTCTCCTGCCGGTACATCTTTGAAAAATTCTGCAACGAGCGGCGCACTTTCCTCTTCCTGATGCTTTCCGCTGGTATTTCCGTATTTTTCCCGACACAGCGGGCAGGCAATATCATGGACAACAGCTGCCATCTCCAGCGTTTCCTGTGTTTTTGGATCCAGTCCTTCCGCCTCGCCGATGTTCTTTGCAAAGGCCCATACCTTCAGAAAATGATAAATATCATGAATATTTCCCTTATAAAAATCTGTCATTTTTTCAATTGCAGCAGCAATTTTCATATCGTGTTTCCTCCTTCGCATCCTGTCTTTCTTCCCATTATATCACATGTTTCACGCATTTGAGTATCAGATTATCATCTGATCTTATCACAAAATATGCAAAAACAGGAGGCAGAACCTGCCTCCTGTAGCTTTTTAACACTATGATGTTCTTTATGCCAGCGGTTTTCCTGTCAGCATCTCATATGCCTGAAGATATTTCTCGATCGTCTTGTCTACGATTTCCTGCGGCAGAGTCCAGTCGTGGTTTCCATCGTTGGCTTTGAGCCAGTCGCGCGCGAACTGTTTGTCAAAAGATGGCTGACCATGGCCTGGTTCATAACCATCTGCAGGCCAGAAGCGGGAGCTGTCCGGAGTCAGCATCTCGTCGCCGATTACGATATTTCCGTTTTCATCAAGACCAAACTCAAATTTTGTGTCTGCAATGATAATGCCTTTGCTTAAAGCATAGTCAGCACATTTTTTATACAGAGCGATGGTGTAGTCGCGAAGCTTCTCTGCATACTCGGCTCCTTTTCCCGGGAAGTATTTTTCCAGATGGGCGATGCTCTGCTCATAAGAGATATTTTCGTCATGATCTCCGATTTCAGCCTTTGTGGACGGAGTGTAGATTGGCTCAGGAAGCTTGTCAGATTCTTTTAATCCTTCCGGAAGCTCGATGCCACATACTTTTCCTGTTTTCTGATAGCTTGCCCAGCCGCTTCCGGTAATGTAGCCGCGGACAATGCACTCGATAGGAAGCATTTCCAGCTTACGGCACATCATGCTGTTTCCGTCAAATTTCTCCTGCTGGAAAAATTCCGGCATGTCTTTTACGTCTACAGAGATCATATGATTCGGAAGGATGTCTTCTGTCAGATCGAACCAGAATTTGGACATCTGGGTCAGAACGGTACCTTTTTTTGTTACCACATTGTTCAGAATGACATCAAAACAGCTAATACGGTCGGTTGCTACCATGATCAGGCTGTCGCCGTTATCATAAATCTCGCGTACCTTACCCTCTTTGATTGGCTTTAATTCTTTCATCATGAATACCTCTTCTTTTCGTATAGGATAGTGAACGGAATTACACCCGATCCGGTGAAATTCCTTTGACACCTTTACCCTACACCACTCCTTATAAATTGTCAAGCATTTATTATTAACGCTACTAAATAAAACAGGCAAAATGATTGCTGCTCCGGTGCGCAAAAAAGTGCTTCAGGCGTGTGCAGTTCTCCTTTTGCGAAGCAAAATTTTTCATGATGGCTGCGAATGAGCAAATAAAATCGGCCGTCTGCCTTCCGAAAAATAAACAGTTGGCCGATTTCTTTCTTTTATGCGAAATGGAAACGGAACGTATAGCTGTATCTTCCCTTGCATACACGATATTCTGGGTGAATATTTTTCGTCCAGCCGGTATCTCCGCCAAGGCCTGCGTGTGCTGCATCCAGAATCAGCCAGGTTCCTGTCGTATGCTCCGGAAGTTCTTCCTCATATGCGGCTTTTCGATATTCTGCCATAGAATATGGAAGCGCACTGAAATGGAAATCATCACTGCCTACAATCTGAACGGTATGTGTTCCATCCGAAAGAATGGCAAACCGCGTGTCCTCATGGCCACCACATTCGCATGGTACTACAAACGGAACGTGCTGTTCTGCTACAGAAGATGTGTAAAATCCGGTAAAAGCTGCATCCTTTCGGTCTGCATACGTCTCCCAGGGTCCTTTTCCATACCAGGTGAGCGTATCAAACGCTGCAGGAAGGCAGAACGACTGTCCGACTCTTGCGATGGTCTCAAGGCCGCTGTTGTTTGTTACTTCGTTTTTCAGCTCCATTCCCTCACTGCCGATGCGATACAGAGTATGAGCGGTAAAGAGTACTGCGTTGTCCGGCTCAGCGGTATAGGAAGCCTGCACTTCAAGAAGCACCTGATTTTCGGCACTGACAGCCGATACTGACTGTACTTCCTTTTTCAGACGATCCAGACCTTCCGCGCGCCAGATATCATCGTAATCACTCTCGTGGGTTCCTTCATCAATACCGGTTGGAGCACGGTAAAACTCATCTTTTCCTCCGGTCATAAAAGAAACGCTCTTTGCCTGATATCTGGTAAATTCTCCTGTCTTTTTATCAAAGATAATTTCGGTCTCTTCGCCGGTGATGCGAACATGATTTTCATCCTCCGATACGGTCAGTGGTTTCCCGACAATCATTTTCTCATCTGCCAGATAAACACCTGAAGTAACCGGAATCTGACGGCGGTATAGTTCTGTTCCCGCCGGTGCATAGAAGGCATCTTGGGCAAGCTCAACGTAATAATTTACATAGGCCTCGCCATGCAGTTTCGCCGGAAGCTCCGGAAGCGGAAGCGTCTCTGTTGTTCCGGGTGCCGTGTAAAATGCCGGATAGCTGCCTTTGGCAAGCATTTCGCCGTTCTGCACAATTTCATAACGCACCTTCAGATGCGAAAGATCAAGCGTATGATAGCGATTTGCCAGAACCCATACTGTTTCGCCTGTATATGGATTTTTCACCTGTTCAATCGTTACCGGGGACTGCCCGTTTCTCACCTCATATGCGCCCGGTTTATAGGAAAGGTCGGCAAAAACAACACCGTTCAGACACATATCCGGAACCGGATCGGTCACGTCCTCATCGAACGCTCCTCCGTAGCCGTATTTGATACTTCCGTCTTCTTTTTGAATCGCAATCGCCTTATCTGCAAAATCCCAGATAAATCCACCCTGAAAACGCGGGTATTTGTTGACATAGTCCCAAAATTCCTTGAAATTTCCGTTGCTGTTGCTCTTTGCATACGCATATTCGCACATGATGAACGGGCGGAGATCGGAATCGTCTGCCATCACATCCTCAAGCCAGCTCATCGTCGGATACATTGGGCAGATAACGTCGGAAATATTACTCTTTGGGTTGCCGGACTCATACTGAACGTATCTTGTCTTGTCGTATTCGCGGATCCAGCCGTGCATCGCGGCATGATTCGCCCCGGCACCGGATTCATTTCCAAGAGACCACAAGACGATGGAAGGATGGTTTTTATCACGCAGTACCATACGGGTTGCACGCTCCAGATAAGCGGCTGTCCACTCAGCGGATGCACTGAGCTGTCCGCCGTAACCGTGCGTCTCAAGATTTGTCTCATCGACAAGGTAAATGCCGAGCTCGTCACACAGATCATACCATTTCACGGAATTCGGATAATGGCTGGTACGAACAGCGTTGAAATTCAGGCGTTTCATCACAGCAATTTCTTTTCGCATCTGCTCCTCAGAAACGGTACGTCCCGTCTCGGCGCAAAAATCGTGGCGGTCAACACCTCGGATCACAAGGCGTTTGCCATTCAGGGTCAGAACACCGCGGCTGTTGATTTCCACCTGACGGAAGCCGACCTTGCAGCTCTCGATATCAACCGTCTCATTCTCTTTGTTCTGCAGCTCGACAACGAGGGTGTAAAGTGTCGGAGTCTCTGCAGTCCAGAGTGCCGGGTTCTCTACCGGAGCAGTAACGGTTGCGATGAATTTCGGCATCAGATAGAAGCCGCACTCAGCAAACGTTCTCGAAGCCATCTCGGTTACTTTGTTCTGTTCTTCGTCATACAGCGTCACTTTGGCATGATACTCGCCGTACAGCGGTTTGGAGTTGTCCGGCCAGATCGTGACAGAGAGGGTAGCTTTCGTGTAATCCGGGTGTGTGAACAGTGTCTCTGCCTTATAGTCCAGGATGTGCTGCACCGGTTTCGATACGAGGCGGACATCGCGGTAGATACCGGACAGATGCCAGTAATCCTGATCTTCCAGGTAAGTACCGTCACAGTAGCGCATTACCTGTACGGCGAGGGTGTTCGTTCCCTCCTGCACATATTCGGTGATGTCAAATTCCGCGTTCACTTTGCTGTCCTGGGAATACCCCACCTGTTTTCCGTTGACCCAGAGATAGAAGCAGGACTCCACACCGCCGAAATCGATGAGAAGCTGTCGGCCGATATAGTCTGTTGGAACCTCAAAGGTTCTGAAATAGCAGCCAGTCAGATTTTTCTCCGGTACGTACGGCGCATTCAGCTCGTAGGTGCCTTCGGTAATCTCGATCTCAAATGCTTCTCCGTTTGCCTCCCGTTTGAACGGATACAGCATATTGGTGTAAACCGGCTTTCCATATCCCTGCAATTCCCAGTTGGACGGCACCGGAATCGTATCCCATGCTGCGTGATCGAAATTCTCTTCATAAAATGCTTCCACCGCTTCCGGTGACGGATACATTTTGAATTTCCAGTCTCCGTTCAGATCCATTACAAAGCGGGACGCGTTCCGATTTCCGGCGAGCGCCTGCTCTACCGTCTCATACGCACCGTACGGCGTATGCATCGGATAACGATTTTTCTGCGTTATATACTGATTTTCCCAGTCTCTTGTCTGTCTCATGTTCTTGAAGCCCTCCTTGCCTTTGCTTTCGCATTTTCCGACTGCCTCTCTTCTTTTTATCCAGATTGGTGTTCCTTTTTTGCTTTCCTGTGATATAATACATCTGTGGATTTTCAGAAGATTCATGCAGTTATCTTATGATTCAGTATAAAACACTGCACGTGGATGAGAAATAGTTGATCTGGTGTTTCTTTTATCCAAAATGGGAAAGCAAAGGAGAAGTCGTATGATACCGGAATATCTGCTTGCAAAAATAGAAAAGAGCGATGTTATCTATCGCTGTATTGGAAATGAAATGAAGAACGGGATTCTGGCGTGCGGTTTTATGCGGAAAGAGACGGCGGACCGCTCGCAGTATCATTTTTCGAACGAGTATTACAGCTGTTTCGTGCTGCTGCGCGGGAGCGGGGAATATATTGCCGAGGACGGCACCTCCTATCCGCTGCAGGCGGGAAGCCTGGTCCAGCGTCTGCCGGGTGTGCCGCATTCCACACGCGTAGACCCCGATGGGAAATGGCTGGAATTTTTTATCTCGATTGGGAAACCGTTTTTTGATTCTTTCTGCTCGCTTTCGGTTCTGAACCGGGAGCCGGTGCTAAAGGCAGAGCTGCTTCCCGGCGATCTCGAGCGGTATCAGAAGCTTCTGCAGTCGTTAAAGGCCACACCGGACAGTCTGCTGCCTTTGCGGATTCCGGAGATGGAAAAAGAGATTCTGCGAATGTACGGCTACCATGCGCACCGGGTGAATCTGCAGCGGGATCCGATCGAGGCCGCCTGCGATATGCTCTCGCAGAATCTTGATGAAGAAATTTCTCTCGAAGAGCTTGCCCGGTCACTCCAGATCGGTTATGAGACGTTTCGAAAAGTATTTAAAAAACAGACCGGCGTCTCTCCTGCACGGTACCGCACCAGGAAGAAAATGGAGCAGGCCTGTATTCTTCTCGAGGGCGGCGTACCGATGAAGGAAATTGCCGGTCTTGTCGGATATGGCGATGTCTATGCGTTCAGCAAGCAGTTTTCCCGGTTCTTTGGATTCCCACCTGGAAAGTACCGCGCACGTCTTCACACGGATGCGCCGGATTTAGAACAGTTTTAAGATATCGTCCACGGTTTTACGTTTCGGCTTGTCCGGGTTGATGGCACGGTAGCCGACAGCAATGACAGCACCAAGGAGCTCATTCTCCGGAATGGAGAGGGCTTCACGGATAGCTTTCTCATCACGGATTCCCATAATCAGAGTATCAAGGCCGAGTTCTCTTGCGCGCAGGATCAGGTTTTCGTCATGCAGGCCAAGATCGTAATAGCCCCAGCCGTTTCCGACTTCATTGTCCGGTGTTCCGTCCTGCGTGAAGCCGGAGCGGTCTTTTACGAATGCTGTTACGACAAGTGCGGCTCCCTTTGAACTCTTCTGATTGAATTCTGGAAGGCATTTTGCGGAAAATTCTTCGACTTTCTCCGGTGTTACAAGGGCATAGTACCGTGTTGTCTGTGAGTTTTTCCAGGATGGTGCCTGAATCGCTGCCTGTACGATCTCCTGGATCTGCTCTGCGGTTACGTGTTTCTCCGGATCAAACGCGCGGATGCTTCTTCTTTCTTCCAGCAGTTTTGTAAATTCCATGGTGTATATCCTCCTTTTATTTATAAAGCCTCGTAATCTTCCCGTGAAAAACGGTGATACGTCAGGCCGAATTCATTTTCTTCGACACAGTAACAGTATTCATCTACAGACGGGTCTGAAAAAGAAAATACATGGCCCATCTCATGCTCCTCGGATGCGTTTTCTTCCACGGTAGTATGCATTTTCTCTGCATAGGAAGAAAAGCAGTTTCGAACCTGTTCCATTGTGTTTCCAGGCGTTGTGATCACCTGCAGAAGGTTCTGCAGGAGCTCCGGAACAGGGATTTCCCGCTCAATATAAGAGCATCCCTCCTCCGGGATTTCCACACAGTAGCGGTCTTTGACTGCCGAAATAGCGAGCATTCCAAGGCGCGGCTGTACGTTCTTACAGAACGCGGAAAGCGCTTTAGCCAGGTCTTCTGTTTCGTCTAAAGAGAGGGAACGGCGCAGGGACTCCGCCGGGTAGTAGAGCTTCATCGTACCGCCCTCATAGCCGATCTTCACCTGCCATTCCCGAATTGTATCGGTAATATGTTTTTCCAACAGTTTTGCTGTCATGTTTTCTAAGTCACCTCCATTGTGCTGCATGTGCAAAAAACACAGTATTATTATCGCACGAATTGGGCATTGTGTGAACACTTAATTTTTTGTTTTTTACAAAAAGAAAAGAATCACTTTTTTACTCCTCGAAACGGCAGAAACCTCCGCCAGAAAAGCTGGAACAGAGGTTTCTGTGATTTCTTATGTCAGAAGAATTTCTCAGTTATTTCGTTCTGAATTACTCTTCGTCTTCGTTTTTCTTTCTGCCGCGGAGTTTGAATCCAAGTCCGCCGGCACCAAGAGATGCAACTGCCATGCTTACCCATCCCCAGATGTTGGTAGCATCACCGGTCTTTGCATTATCGCTCTTCTTGGAAGTAGAAGTATTGGATACTTTATTACTTGCAAGCGGAGTAGATGTTGCTTTCGGGGTGCTTGTCGGGGTCTTCGTCGGCTGCGTCGTAGGTATTGTGGTAGGAGCAGTCGTCGGGGTTGTGGTTGGTGCTGTTGTAGGTGTAACCGTCGGAGTCTCAGTTGGGGTTACGGTCGGGGTTTCCGTCGGGGTAACAGTCGGAGTCTCGGTCGGGGTTACGGTTGGGGTCTCTGTAGGAGTAGGAGTCGGCTCTTCTGCTGATTTCTTCCAGGTGAAGCTAAGATCCTGATATCCCAGTGAAGAAACTGTAATTTCAAAGGAATCGCCCTCTGCGAACGGTGCTGCATCTGTCTTTAAGGAACCATCCTCATTGAACAGTACAACAGCTCCTCTTCCGCTTGCTGCATATGCTTTTCCATTTACAGTAACAGAGGTAATGTTCTTCAGATAATCTGCAAACTCTTCATCTGTTGCATCCCCGTTCTTAAGCAGACCCGGTGTTGTCGTATCTTCGTTAAATGCTGCCGGCATCTCTTCCGTGTAAAGGATAAAGTCTGCGGAAAGATCTGCATATTTACCATTCTTATCGCTGACAGTCAATGTATAAGAACCTTTCTCTGCATTCTTGAAGTACAGAGTATCACCGGACACGGTTCCCGTCAGACCTTCTACTGTATAGACAGCATCGTAATCATCCGGCAGCCCTTCCAGTTTAACAGAAGCATTTCCAGATGTGACAGACGCATTCTCTACAGAAAATTCATATGCAAACTTAACCGGTACATATACATCTGCGTCGACTTCGTAAATTCCCTTGCTGGTGTAATAGGTAATTTTGTTGATGGTCTGTCCCATCATGCTCTTGTAATGTTCCGAGGAGGTCGGGCAGTTATGAACGCTTGTCGTAAATCCAGTGCTCCATGCCAGCTCAGACACTCTCCAGATATTCTCCAGATGACGCATTCCGTAATCGTTGCCCTCTTTTGTGCTGACAACAACACCATATACGGTATCTTCGCCTGCTTTGATGGTATCAATAAGACCATCCAGATCCAGCTGATAATCACCGTATTTGCTGTTAGTGGAGAGCTCTGCCGTTACATTTTCCAGCTTTGCTGCCTCGGTTCCCTGAACAGCACCAAAGGTTACATTGCCGTCTGCATCTACAGATGCTTCTTTGTAATAAGACGGAACCTCATGTAAAGTGTAATATGCATAGCTTGCATTCTCATACAGTGCATCTTTTCCGGTATACGTTGTGGTGGATGTCTGTCCACGGTTGGTAACGGTGATTTCTACAGAATCCTCATCTGTCACTTTCGTGTATTTGCTAAGATCCATACCCTCTGTTACTTTTACCGGGAAGGTAATACCTGTGATGTCGCTTCCGTCTGCATTCACATGATAAGATCCGCCGGAAAGAGACGCGGTTCTTGTTTTATTCTTTGTTGCGGAAGTAAACGCATCTACCGGAACATCATTATGAACCTCTGCCTGATAGAACGCTGCATACGGAATATTCATTAATACATACTGGGACTGCAGAGCTTCGATGGCTGCATTCAGATGCTCGGTTGCTTCATCTACGGTTCCCTGGCTCTGTTTTTTCTCCAATGCTTCTTTTGCTTCTGCCAGTTCTGTCTGCATATTATTCCAGGAAGTTTCCGTGTAAAGATCTTTATTCAGTGCATCTGCCTTTGCAATTGCCTCTTCCAGTGCTGCTGTGCTCTCTACCGGATCAGCTCCTACAATATTCGCTTTGGTTGCTTCAAAAGTGTAGGAAGCATCTGCATAGCCAAGTGCATGAATCGTAATCTTCCAATAACCGGTTCCATCCGTTCCCTCCGGTAAAGTGCAGCGCAGGGAATCGGTAAGGCCGAGCTGGATTCCCATTACTTTATGCATCCAGTTATCTGCTGCGAATTTTGTTCCATACGTTGCTTTTGCATTCGTATAAGTGGAATCATCACCGTAATAAGTCCAGGTTACGGTCTGCAGATTAGCAGCCAGATCGCCGTAATCTCCCGTTAAATCTACGCGAAGGAATTCTCCATAAGAACCATTGGCTTCTTTCACGGTCAGTCCTACGGTCTCAGCATCCGGAGCTGTCTTCAGCGCCTGATCTTTGATTCCGGATTCACTTCCTGTTGTTCTTGCAGAGAAGGAGAAGCTTCCATCTGCATTTTTCACTGCTATCTTCAGACCGTTTGTGTTTTCTGTTACATCTGCAACCAGGCCTGTATAGCTCTGCAGTTTATTTTCAGAAAATCCACCGGAAAGTGTTCCGCCGTTTTCTACCACAACATACTTTTTGCAGAAATCTTCGTAATCATCTTCCGAAACTTTTACAGGCACATATTTCAGACCTTTTACTTCATAATGATCAATCTGGCTCTTATCGTAAGTTACGGTCTCGCCGTTGGTCAGAACTGCCGTGGTTGCTGCGGTATAATATGCCACATCATAGGTTGTGCCATCTTTCATGTAGATAGTTGCTGCGCACTGGAAGCTTCCTCTGTGCAGTCCATGGTTTGTAGTCGCACGGGTTACAACATCAAAAGCGCCTTTATCACTTTCTTCGCGACTGTCAGTTTCATCCGAACCAGCGTCGCTTCCTGCCGCCTGAACTCCTTCTGCTGCCCAATACTCAGCCCAGGTAAGACCTGCATATACATATTTATATGTTGTTTCTTTCTTCTCATAAGTAAAGGAAAGCGTCTTGTAACCTGTTGCAGTTACTTCGATTTCAAATTTATTTCCTTCTGCAAAAGCGGCAGCTGTCAGATCAAGCGTACCGTCTTCTTTGATCAGAATTATTTTCCGTTTTCCAGTTGCTGCATATTCTTTTCCATTTACTTTTACCGAAGTGATGTTCTTGATATAATCAGCAAAGTCATCTTCTGATGCATTCTCTGCTTTTACAAGCGCCGGAGCACTTCCTTTTTCGTTGTAAGCAGCCGGTATTGCATCTGTATACAGAGTAAAGCTCTGTGTCAGATCTGCATAAACACCTTTTTTATCATGAATCGTCAGAGTATACATTCCTTTTTTCGCATTTGCGGAATAAGAAATGGTATTTCCGTCTACTGCAAATCCATCCAGACCATCTACGGAATATTCTGCATCATAATCAGCCGGAAGTCCGGTTACGGTCATCGTTGTCTTTCCAGCGGAAAGAGAAGCGTCTTCTACGGATACACTTGCCTCAAATTTTGTTGGAACAAAAATATCATTCACTGGAATCGTGTAGATTCCTTTGCTGGTATAATAAGTAACCTTATTGATATGCTGTCCCATCATGCTCTTGTAATGTGCAGAAGAAGTCAGGCATCCATGTACCTGTGTTGTAAATCCAGTTGACCATGCCAGCTCTGTTCCGCGCCAGATATTTTCCACATGACGCATACCATAGTCATTGCCTTCTTTCGTGCTGACAATAACACCATAGATCTGATCGGTTCCAACATCAATCGTGTTCTCCAGTCCGTCGAGATCCAGCTGATAATCTCCATATTTTGATTCAGTCATAAATTCCGGAGATACATTGGTCAGTTCAATTGCAGTTCCAACTGTTTTTCCAAAAGAAAGAGAGCCATCTGCATTTACCGTTGCTTCTTTGTAGTAAGAAGGTGCTTCGCTTAATACATAATATGCATAGTCTGAGTTTTCAAATAAGGCGTCTTTTCCGGTGTATGTCTGTGTAGATGTCTGACCACGCTTTGTTACTGTAATACTTACAGAATCAGAATCTGTTACTTTCTTAAATTTGGAAAGATCCACTCCTGTTACTTTAACCGGGAAGGTAATTCCATTGATTGCACTTCCATCTGCATTGGTATGATAAGAACCACCGGCAAGAGTGGCTGTTCTTGTTTTGCTCTTCGTTGCGGAAGAAAATACATCCACTGGAACAGAGTTGTTTACATCTGCAGCATAAAATTCATCATACGGAATGTTCATCAGAACGTAAGCCACCTGCTCAGTTGGAGTCTCGGTCGGGGTCGCCGTTGGGGTTGCGGTTGGCGTTGCTGTCGGGGTCGCCGTCGGAGTCGGTGCTTTAACAAGGCCTCTTACTGCAGTATTCAGCGCATCTTTCGCGGTATCAACAGCGCTCTGGGATTCTTTTGCAGAAAGAGCAGATTTTGCTGCGGTAAGAGCAGTCTGGACAGCTTTCCAGGAGTCTGCGGTGTAGTCAGCTTCCTTTAATGCTTCGGCATCTGCGATTGCTTTTTCAAGTGCTGTGGTGTCTACTGCTTCTGGAGTCGGGGTTGCTTTTTGGGTTGCTGCAAGAGCCGCGGTTTTTACTGCATTCGAAGTTCTGGTTGCACCCGATACAATATCCCATCCTTCAATGTTTTCAATCGTTGCATCTTTTCCAAGAAGTTTCGTTTTGAATCCTTTGCTGTTTGTAGCTGCTTTTTTGAAATATGTGGCATTCTCTGTATTGTATCCAGAGCCAGGCGTTACTGCAATGTCAGAAAATTTGCCGTCTGCAACTGTGATTTTAACATTAACGTCATATTCATCCCATGCATTCTCATCCTCATCGTCTTCTGCTGTTCTGGTAACATGAGCGGTAGACTCATAAGTACCATCTGCCAGCACGCCGCTTGCAGAATCCGCCAGTACGGTTCCCGGGAGCAGGCTCATGGTCATGGAAGCTGCCATTACGGCTGCTAATGATTTTTTCTGAAGTTCTTTTCTTTTGATCATAACTTCCTCCTTTTTCCTTTTCCACAGTTTTGCAGGAAAAACAGGGGCAAAACTGTTATTTATTATTATATTAGCTTATACTAATTAATAATCGTTTTAACTAACTATAAAACATTTTACTAATTTTAGATCGTTTTGTCTAACTCTTAACTGAGTATTTTTTCTCAAAAGCGCACAGATACTGTTTATTGAGATTTTTTATTATTAATTTGTATGTTTCTTTGAAATTTGCGGAACGATTTTTGTCTCCGCACAGATAAATGGTACTAGATGTGCAGTACCTACCGAGAAGAACTCTTCCGTCCTTCGCGTTTTACTGCCGAAAGAATGCGGTCAGAAAGGATTCCGATCAGCATTCCGGTAATGACACCGGCTACGAGAAGTGCCGGTAAATAATAGAACAGTTTGCGGTTCTGTACAACGAGAGCCGCCACGCAGATCTGCGCGACATTGTGCGTCACGCCGCCGGCAATACTTACGCCGGTGATACTGAATCCTTTGATATGTTTCAGTAAGAACATCACAAGAAAACTCAGGAGTCCGCCGGCAAGACTGTAAAGAATGGACATTCCATTTCCGAACAGATAGCCCATCAGAAGAATGCGGGCAACGGAAATCATCAGGACTTCCCCGGCAGGAAAGAAAAAGAGACCGACAACGACAACCAGATTGGCAATACCAAGTTTAATGCCGGGAACGCCGAGGTTGATCGGGATCAGTACCTCCACGTAACTGAAAATCATGGCAAGTGCCATCAACATGGCGCATAAGGCAATTTTTCTGCTTGCAGTGCGGCTGTCTCTCATAAATTCCAATTCCTTTCTTCTAAGCTGGTATTATTTTACAATCACATCCGGCGCATCGTCGGCGTCGTCCGTTGTGGATCCGTCACTTTCTACCTCCGCAACCAGCTTATGCGGCAGGCACACGATCGTCTCATTTACCCGGGAAATCGTACCCTGTCTTTTGCAGTAGCCGTCCGGGCAGTCAGCTTCTTCCATATGGACACTTCCGTTTTCAATCACCAGGACATTCGTTCCGTGACCCGTCTGAATTTTCACGGTCTGATTTTCTGCGAGTGAATACGTTCCGTAGACCTCGCCGTCCACCGTGACTTTCATGGTATTTCCATTTTCCGTTTTCGGCAGCCGAAGCGCCAGGGCAAGGATTCCAGCCAGGAGCAGAACGGCGCCTGCCAGAATCAGATCTTTTTTCTTCATATAGTTTTCCTTATTCTGAATCAGATGCCAGCCCATAACAGCAGTGTCAGCAGGAATACAGCACGGAACAGCGTAAAGAGGATTTCATTTCCGTGAAGTTCCTTTACCCCGCAGCGGATATTGCCTTTTGGACACGTATCAATACATTTCTGGCACTGGAAACAGTCGCCGGAGATTTCCACGGATCCATCGGATGGCAGTTCCACTGCTGACGGGCACTGTCTCGTGCAGGCGCTGCAGCCGCGGATGCAGTTTTCGCGTTTCCGGTGCAGAGTAAAGAACGGCAGGATCGGAAGCAGAGAAAAGACAGCTCCCATTGGGCACAGGAAACGGCAGAAAAAGCGCTCCTCAAAGAACATGCCGACCAGGATCAGCACCAGAAGAACAATGCCTGGAATATAAGAGGAAAGTCGGAAATTTCCCGCATGCAGCATGGAAAAGACATCCCACGGGCTTGTTCCTCTTGCTTTCTGATAAACTCCTGCAAAGCAGCAAAGGGCAATCAGAAGCAGAATGCCGTATTTGATCAGTACCAGTTTTTTTGCCAGCTCCGGTTTGATGCATCTGGGCTTCTTTTTACGTTTCTTACAGATTATACCATAAATTGCGTGCATTGCATCCCCCAGACTTCCAAAAGCGCATGCAAAACCGCAGAAAAATCTGCCGAAAACAATCGTAAATGCACAGACAAGGAGCAGAGCCGACACAAACGCGGTCATCTCAATTTTTTCACCCTGTCCAAGCTGCGTAAAAATGTATTTCACTCCGTTAAATGCAGCGGTAAATACTGACGGAAGAAACAGGAAATATAAAAGCTGGATTCCGGCACGCAGGCAGGAAACGATCTGTTTTCTCTTCTTTGCCGGTAATGTGGATAGATCTAAATTTTTCATGTTATTTCTCCGCCTTTTCTATTGCTTCCTGTGCCGCATTTCTGATACCGGTGGAGCTGAATGTTGCTCCGCTGATCGTATCAACATCGGCGGACTGTGCCTCAATAATCTTTGGAATGATCGCCTCGGCGTTTGACAGATACACACTGTCCTCGCCGTCGGCGGATGTGATGGCAAGATCGGTAATCTGGCCGCCCTCTACGGTTACTTCAACTGCAATGGTGCCGCCGAAGCCGTCAGCCTCACCATCATACCTGCCGTCCACATACTGCCCTTCTGCTTCTGCTGCTTCACTTGCGGCCGTATCCGCCGTGTTGGATGCAGCTGCTGCGGCCTGCAGATTTTCCTTCTGAAGCTGGGTCGTCTCAAGCTCTGCCGAGAGCCGCGCGATCTGATCCTCTTTGTCTCTTTTATCGAGTACGGTATTGTAGCCGATCAGAACAGCAGCAATGACAGCGACATTCAAAAAACGAACAATCAATTGTCTCATCTGTTTTCCCCTTTATTGCGTTACTTTCGCAGCATCCAGCGCATTCCGGCATGCCTCAAGAATGGCTTTTGAGGAGCAGGTTGCACGGGAAACGGTGTCGATGTTCTCAAGCGTTCCGGTTTCCAGAATCTGAGCGGAAACGCCTTTGATTTTGGAGGTTCCTTCGGATGCGCGGCGGATGTAGGAGGCATTCTGACTGTCTCCGTCACCGGTGATGTTGCTTAACGCTACGATTTTATCGTTTTCAATTGTTACCGTCACGGAAAGCTGATAAGCGGTAAAATCTTCATCTTCATCCGGCTTGCAGACGGCAATCGCTGTGTATTCGCCGTCCTGATAGATCTTTTGTTCCGGAGTTTCCGTCGGCGTTGGTGTTGGCGTCTCAGTTGGCTCCGGGGTTTCGGTCGGGGTTGGTGTTTCCGTCGGTGTCGGAGTTACCGTTGGCGTCGGGGTTGGATTTTTCTTTTCCTCAGTTACGCGTTCTGCCTCTTTTAAAGCTTCCTCGATTGCCGCAAGAATTCCCCTGGAGCTGTAGGTTGCGCCGGAAACGGTGTCGACTTCCAGTGTCTGGTTTTTCACAACGTCCTTTGCTGTCTGTTTTGCGCGTTTTAAGAATGCTTCGTCATCTTCACTCTCGGTCACGAGAATTGCCTTGATCGTCTCATCCTGAATGACAACTGCCGTTGTAATGTCTCCCAGATAGCCCTCGCCGGTTCCGTAGTAAATGCCTTCCTCGTATGGGAATTTTCCTTCCGGAATCGTTGTGGTTCCGTCGCTGCTCGTTCCGTTATCCGGAACGGTCTCGCCGTTTGTTGCCTTCTTCGCATTTTCCAGCGCCTGTTTTACTGCGTTCTGGATGCCGCGGGAGCTGTACGTTGCGCCGGAAACGAGATCCACATCGGTTTTCTGTCCGTCTACGATGCGGTCCGCTACGACTTTGGCACGGTTGAAGAATATCTCGTCATCTTCGTTTCCCAGAATCAGTACCGCTTTGATCGTCTGATCCTGCAAGGCTACCGCCACTTTGATGTCTCCCTGGAAACCGGCGGCCGTGCCGTAATAAATTCCGTCCTGATAAGGAAAACTTCCCTTGGATGCAGACGAGTTGTTATTGTTCTGGCCGTTATTCTGACTGTTGTTTCCGTTGTTTGTATTGCCCTGGCTTCCTCCGTTTGGACTGGAAGACCCGTTCACTGCCGCCTGACTTAAGGCACTCCGCACAGCTTCAATAATACCGCGGGAGCTGTATGTCGCGCCGGAGACCGTATCCACATTCGTACTCTGTGTTGAGATAATCGTCGAAATCAGAGAGGAAGCACTGGAAAGGTAGCTTGGCGTATCGCTGTTTTCCACAATATCAATCGAAGCAATTTTTCCGCCGCTGACAACAACGCAGACTTTCATTGTGCCGCCAAATCCCGTTCCGGTTCCGTAATACGTTCCATCCCGGTAGGCAGCCGGCTCTTCAATTTTAGATACCGTAACTGTTCCGCCAGCAGAGGCTCCGCCGCCTGCCGCTCCTGATGCGGATGCCGGTTCTGAAGTGTCCTCCTGACCGGTCAGTGCATTTTTCACGGCTGCAAGGATACCTTTTGAACTGAAAGTTGCACCGGAAACCGTGTCCACATCCACACTCTGGGATGCGATGATACGGTCGATAACTCCTTTCGCACGGTTCAGGAAAGCTGCGTCCTCGCCGAGAGCGCTTACAATCGAGATCGACTGAATCGTTTTGTCTTTCAATACGACAGAGACTGTAATCGTACCGCCAAAACCTGTTCCGCTTCCTTCGTACGTTCCGTCCGCCAGCTCAAAGCTGCCGGAACCGACGGCTGCGACAAGTTCTGCTTCGGTATCGGTTGTCTTTTTGGTATCGTCCTTCTTTTTTGTATCATCTTTCTTTTCCGCTGCATCGGTATCCTGTTCCGGCTCCGGTGTCACCAGTGCCTCCGGCTGCTCTACGGCGTAAACCGGTGCAGTATAGCCGTTCAGCGAAATACCGGCGCAGGCTGCTACGATAACTGCCGCGAGAGCCGGTGCAAATGCTGTCAGTTTTTTCCATTTTCCCATGGTTATGTATCACCGTCTTTCCTGATAATGTTTGTCTCGTGATCGGATGTGAAATCATCGGCAATTCCTTCGGTTACATATAGAACTCCGTCCTCATCCTCCAGAATGGTGTCAAATTCATCGCTGTGTGCACGCCAGTATTCGGCCGCCTTGTCCTTCCCCATGATGAAAAGAGAAGTAGAAAGGCCATCCGCCAGTGTTCCGTCAGCACTTACGATCGTCACCGACACCAGACCGTTATTTGCCGGATGACCGGTCGATGGGTCGATGATGTGATGATATTTCATGCCGTCCTGTTCGAAATACCGCTCATAGCCGCCAGAAGTAATAACCGCCCGGTCGGCCGTCGAGAGAATGCCGAGATAATCATCCTCCGCTTCCGGACTCTGCACGGCAACACGCCATTTGCTGCCATCCGTTTTCGTGCCGACAACCTGAACGTTTCCACCGAGGTTGATGAGCCCGCTCGTCACACCGCATTCCCGGTAAATATCGGCGATTCTGCCGGAGGTATAGCCTTTTGCAATTCCGCCGAAGTCGATTTTCATGCCGTCCTTGGCAAAGCTGATCGATGCGCTGTCCTTGTCGTAAAGAATGTCATTGGCATCGGTCAGCGGAAGGAGGCTTTCGATCGTCTCATCCGAAGGAATCGTATAATTTCCGGTTGTAAAACCCCAGGCGTCCATGATCGGATAAATTGCGATGTCGAAAACGCCGTTTGTGCTGTCATACAGATCCAGCGAGCGTTCCAGCAGATAGGTGGTATCCTCCGATAAGGTTCCGCCGCCGTTTGCATTGATCTGCGCTACTTCACTCGTCTCCTCTCCGGTCGACAGAAGTGCATCCAGCCGCTCAATCTCCTGCTGCGCCTGATCCACCGCCGTTTCTGCATTCGGACCATAGGCAGTGACCGTCATGTACGTATCCATCGCAAAAATATCTCGGCTGCTCGATGCATCTGCGGCATCGGAAGAAGCTGTGGATGATACGGATTTCTGCGTGGAATTCTCTTCCGAAGCGTCAGAACTGCTCGAAGACTCAGAAACAGACGCCGGCTGTGTCTGACTTTCACTGCTCTCCGGCTGCGCTGCTGTCCCCGCACCGGAACATCCGCCGACCGTCATCACCATGGCAAGACAAAATGCTGCAACAATTTTCTTTTTCATAAATAAAACTCCATTTTTTCTTATGTTAGGAAATTCTAACTTTGGTATTATAACATTAACTCGTAACTTACGCTATGAATTACTTGATAAAAGTTTTTCAATTAGCGTTCTGCATCTGATAAATTTTCTCATTTTATGTACTCTAAATCAAGTGAATTTTACTGGAATTCAAGCACCGATATACAAAAAGCCCCCACAGCCGCATTACTGCGGCCGCGGGGGCTTTAGAAATAACATTTTCAGAAATTACATATGATCGTGGCAGGTACGTGCAATTACGTCCATCTGCTGCTCTTTTGTCAGGTCGATGAATTTAACTGCATAGCCGGATACACGGATCGTGAAGTTTGCATACTCCGGTTTCTCCGGATGCTCCATTGCGTCGATCAGTTTTTCGGTTCCGAATACGTTTACGTTCAGGTGATGTGCACCCTGCTCGAAGTATCCGTCCAGAACGTGTACCAGGTTCTCGGTACGCTCTTCGTCGTTGTGGCCGAGTGCGCCCGGGTTGATGGTCTGGGTGTTGGAGATTCCGTCCAGAGCGTCCTCATACGGCAGTTTTGCTACAGAGTTCAGGGAAGCAAGAAGTCCGCTCTTCTCTGCGCCGTAAGACGGGTTAGCTCCTGGAGACAGAGGCTCACCGGCTTTTCTTCCATCCGGCAGAGAACCAGTTGCTTTACCATATACAACGTTGGAAGTAATGGTAAGGATAGAGGTAGTCGGCTCGGAATCACGATAGGTATGGCAGTATTTCAGTTTGTCCATGAAGGTACGAAGCAGCCATACAGCGATCTCATCTGCTCTGTCATCGTCGTTGCCGTATCTTGGGAAGTCGCCGGTTGTCTCGAAGTCAACAGCCATTCCTTCTTCGTCACGGATAACTTTAACTTTAGCGTATTTGATTGCACTTAAGGAGTCTACTACGTGAGAGAATCCTGCGATACCGGTTGCGAAGGTACGTCTTACATCGGTGTCGATCAGAGCCATCTCTGCTGCTTCATAGTAGTATTTGTCATGCATGTAATGGATCATGTTCAGAGTTCCAACGTACAGATGAGCCAGCCAGTCCATCATAACGTCGTATTTCTTCATAACCTCATCATAATCCAGATACTCAGCAGTGATCGGCTGATATTCCGGAGCAACCTGCTGTTTTGTCTTCTCGTCTTTACCGCCGTTGATAGCGTACAGAAGGCATTTTGCAAGGTTTGCACGGGCGCCGAAGAACTGGATCTCCTTACCGGTCTCGGTAGCAGATACACAGCAGCAGATGGAGTAATCATCGCCCCATACCGGACGCATTACATCATCGTTCTCATACTGGATAGAGCTTGTCTGTACAGAAATATGAGCTGCATATTTCTTGAAAGCTTCCGGAAGATTCTCAGAGTACAGAACAGTAAGGTTCGGCTCTGGGGACGGTCCCATGTTTTCCAGTGTATGCAGGAAACGGAAATCGTTCTTTGTAACGATAGAACGTCCGTCGATTCCCATACCGGCAACTTCCAGAGTAGCCCATACCGGGTCACCGGAGAACAGCTGATTGTAGGACGGGATTCTTGCGAATTTAACCATACGGAATTTCATTACCAGATGGTCGATCAGCTCCTGAGCTTCTTTCTCAGTCAGGATTCCTTTTTCAATATCTCTTTCGATGTAGATATCAAGGAAAGTAGATACACGGCCAACGCTCATTGCAGCACCGTTCTGAGTTTTGATAGCTGCAAGGTATCCGAAGTACAGCCACTGAACAGCTTCTCTTGCGTTCTTAGCCGGCTCGGAAATGTCATAGCCATAGGACTGTGCCATAACTTTCATATCCTGCAGTGCTCTGACCTGGTCCGCGATCTCTTCTCTTAACTGGAAGTCACCACGACGCATTCCCTGACGATTTGTTGCAGCGAAGTCTGCTTTTTTGCGCTCGATCAGGTAATCAATACCGTACAGAGCAACACGACGATAGTCGCCTACGATACGGCCACGGCCATAGGTATCCGGCAGACCGGTCAGGATTTTATTATGACGGGCTTTCAGCATCTCTGGTGTGTAGATGTCGAATACACCCTGGTTATGTGTTTTGTGATATTTAGTGAAAATTTCATGAAGCTTCTCGCTTGGTTTGTAGCCGTAAGTCTCGCAGGACTGCTCAGCCATTTTAATTCCACCATACGGCATAAATGCACGTTTCAGCGGTTTGTCTGTCTGAAGACCAACTACCTGCTCCAGATCTTTCATGCTGTCATCGATATATGCTGCGCCGTAAGCTGTGATTCCGCTTACAACGTCTGTCTCCATATCCAGAACGCCGCCTTTTGCACGCTCTTCTTTCTGGAGTTCCTGTAATTTGCCCCACAGACGGTCTGTAGCCTCTGTTGGTCCCTCCAGGAATTTCTCATCTCCGTCATATGGAGTATAGTTGTTCTGAATAAAGTCACGTACGTCGATGCCTTCTTTCCAGAGTCTTCCGGTAAAGCCATCCCACTGTTCAAATTCTCTCATTTGATTTGTTCCTTTCTGGTGTTATTTTGTTTCGTCACGCTCCGGCATCTTCTTTGCACCGGGCATGAACACCTCCGCATGCATAATATAACAAATCTCTGCTTTCCGCGCAAGATATGCACTTGAAAAAATACAAGGAAAACCACAAAATCTTGTATTTTTATAAGAACAAAATCTACATGTGGCGCTTTTCTTTTATGACCCGTATCCGATTTCATATATCTGCTCTGCAAAGTCACAAATAACATATGTTCCATCGGAAAATTCACTCTTCTGTACGCTTCCGTCCGCCGTCATACACTCGTGGCGTACCAGTTCCAGGAGTGCCGTTTTTTCATGCAGCTCCGTTACAACGCGGCATCTTTCTGTCATCTCTTCCAGACTGATTTTCTCTCCGTCAAATGCACCATCTGTATTCGGATATGCGCCGTCCCGTACAAGATACGGTGCACCGCCTGCAAGAAGCGCATACAGCATATAGTCCTCGTCTTTTGAAACACGGTCCATCATCCACGGCTCGATCACACAGTCATGATACACAAGATTAAAGAGCGGCACCGGGATTCCTTTCTTCGGTGTCTCTGACGGGCGCAGCATAAAGTCATACGGTGCATAATGGCAGAACACCAGATATGGAACGGCCCAGTCGCTGACCTCCTCGGAGCTTGAGAGAATCCCCTGTGAGAGCAGCCAGGAGAAGCAGTTTCCGCGGTACATATAGCAGTCTCTTCTCGTCATCACATGCTCCGGATTTGCGCACTCGTCGCCCTCGTTGCACGTAAACACATCGAGGTATGCACCGTCAAGCCGGATTCCGTTTTTCTTCAGTTCGGCAAAATTCCGTTTCACATAGAACGGTGCCTGCGTTGCACAGAGATAGCTCTGCGGTCCGCCCGCCCAGTAACTGTGTCCCGGTATCGTTCCGTCCGGAAGGCGGCAGGCATAATTTTCATCGTAGCTCGGCGCTGCGTGGTAATAATCGCGGTACTGGTCGTGAATACCGAATTTGTAGCCGAAATCATGCATCGTATCGACAAGCGATTTCATGCCTTCCCATCCGCCGGCCGCTTGGCATGCCGGTGTGTAGTCCGGATGCTGGTTGTCATACCCCGGTTCTGCCCAGCCGTCCAGATGAAGATAGACTTTCTCTACGCCGAGATCATGAATTTCGCGGATCTGCTGCTCGCGCACGGAAAACGGCACTACGCGGTTATTTTTCTCCGGATTCTGCGGATCGAAAAAGCCGGACTCCGGCTGCACAACCGTCTTGATTCCCGTATGGACAAAACACGTTCCCACAAGATCGTGAATGAACGGATTCTGTACTGCCTTTTCTTTCAAAGTGCGCAGATGACCCTGTTCCCGTACATACTGGCGGTACGCTTTGCAGAGGTCGTTATAATCGCAGTCATTTAAAAACGTATAACGGAATACGCGGCGGTAATTCATTGTTCCAAGGCTCGGCTCCAGCCATGCCCCCACGCTGGTATACGGGCCGCCTGCCGGGTGCTCTGCCTGATAACCGGCGTTCCACGGTGTTGTACAGATCGCTGTATAGCCGCATCTTTCCTTCACCTGGCCGAACCACGGCATATAGCCGCCGGAGGTCTCAAATCTGCCGTCAAACGAAAGCTTTCCAAGTTCCGTCTTCCAGGTATTCGGAATCAGAAGTCCCTGTCCCTCGGTAAGGAGTGTATACCAGTCATCGCGCCCGTTTGTAAACTCCATTGCCGTCGGCCACAGCACCTTTACCGGATGCAGTCCCTCCTCGCAGAGCGGAATCCACTCCATCCAGAGTGTTTCATCCACAGCTTCGATCCAGATAATCGTCTCGAAGGCATACGGTGTTCCCGCAAATCCCGCATAATGGCTCCGGATGCCGCATCCGACGCCGAAGGAATAGACCTCATGGGAAATCTCCTCTGCATCCAGGAAACGGTATGTTCCCTCTGCAAAAATCAGTTCCGGTGTCTTTTTCGGATCCGTATTCCAGACAACGCCGTCTTTTTCGATCCTAAGTCCCAGCGTCTCTTCATCGAGCATCACAGCAAGCGATCCGCTTTCTATTTTTTTCATCGTGTGATATTCCCCTTTTTCTTTATCATATGCGTTCCAAACACCAGAAAGGCGCAGAGAACCCGTCCGCCTTTCTCTGCACGGTTCCGGATTTTCTGCGCCTTTTTCCACCTAACTTACATAATCTCTTCTTTTTCTACGACTTTACCGTCTCTCCAGATTCTCTCCAGATCGTAGAACAGGCGGTTCTCCTCATCAAAGATGTGGATGACAACATCGCCGTAGTCCATCAGAATCCAGTTTGCGGTCTGATAGCCTTCGATCTGTTTTGGATGTACGCCGGCTTTTCCGAGTACCTCCTCTACGTTGTCTGCCATCGCCTGTACCTGGTTGCGGTTGCTTCCGCTGGCGATCATGAAATAATCTGCCAGAGTCGAAACATGGGTAATGTCCAGAATGCGGACATCCATTGCTTTTTTATCTTCCAGTGCTTCCAGTGCAAGTTTTGCAGTCTGTTTTGCTTCGCTCATTTATGCTTCCTCCTTTGCCGTCCGTCCCCGGTGCAGTGCCTCATAGAACTGATATGCCTGCTCCGTCATCGGATCCATCGTCTTCGGGTTTTCCGACAGATACGCCATACTGTCTTTTAAAATTTCATACATGCATTCGTCGATATCGGTGAATGCCAGCTTCCGAAGGCGGGTAAGGTGCGGTGCCTTGTTTCGTGCCGGTTCGATATAATCTGCGATATAGATGATCTTCTCCAGCAATGTCATATCTTCTTTTCCTGTCGTATGCCAGGTGATGGCACTTAAGATCTCCGGATCTTCCACCTTATACTTGTCCTTCGCCAGAAATGCACCGAGCTTGGCATGGATCAAAAACGGATTGTTCCGCTCAAACTCAGTGATTTCAATCTTATTTTTCTCACACATGGTAATTTTTTTCTTATTCGGAATGCATTTTGCACAGTCGTGAAGCAGTCCCGCGACACGGGCTTTTTCGAGATCCTCGCCCCATACCATCGCCATGGATGCTGCGGTAAACATCACACCGAGCGTGTGATGATAGCGGTCTTCATCGACTTCCTTCTGGAGTTTTTTGTCCAGTTTCCATAAATCGTACTGTTCCATCCTGCTCTTCCTCTAATCCTGATAGATTTTCTGCTCCTGAATGTAGGAAATCACAGAATCCGGCAGATAGTATTTCACGGATTTTCCTTCCCGGATCCATTCCCGCAGTTCGTGGGAAGAAACATCCAGATTCGGTGTGTCGAGTTTCAGAAAGGTACCGTGAAGTTTTTTTGCATTTCGTTCCATACAGGCCAGAAGCTCTTTCTCTTTTGCCCGATCCCTGGTCGCCACAAGGATCTTTGCCGCGGCGCAGATCCGCTCTGGGTTTTTCCACTCATCAAAATAGAACAGGGAATCCGCTCCAATGATAAAGTAAAACTCCGTGCCCGGATGTTCCTTCCGCATCGCCTCAAGCGTCCGATAACTGTAGGTATAGCCCTCATCTTCCATCTCTTTGGTGCAGAGCACAAAATGCGGATTGGATGCGATGGCACGGCGCACCATCTCGACACGCTGTGCATCCTTTGCCTGTCCCGCCCGGTTCCGCTTATGTGGCGGATTTCCGGCCGGAAGGAACCAGACTTCATCAAGCCCGAACTGCTCGTACGCCGCCTCGCCAAGGATCAGATGACCGATATGAATGGGATCGAAAGTGCCTCCCATAATGCCAATTTTTCTGTTTGTCTTTTCCATACGTTTTCCTCAAAAAGCGCCGGAACTGCAGCGGTATGCTCCGGTCCCGGCGGTTCTTTCCTGCGGATTATTTCGGAAGCTGAATTTTCTTTTTCTCTTTTTTGCCCTCTTTGTACAGCACGATCTTTTTGCCGATCACCTGTACGACCTGGGAATTGGTGCGTTCTGCCAGAACTTCTGCGATCTCTCTTGGATCATCGAGGCAGTTCTGCAGTACATTGATTTTAATCAGTTCTCTCGCCTCAAGTGCCTCTGCTACAGCAGCGGTATGCTCCGGCGTGATGCTGCTTTTTCCTACCTGCAGGATCGGTTCCATGGTCATGGCAAGGCCTTTCAGGTATGCTCTCTGCTTGCTGGTCATACGTCTCCTCCTTCGTTATTTATTCGTTCTATTTATAATAATCAAATTCAAATCCATACATCTTGACGGTATCGCCTTCCTGGATGCCGGCCTGCTCGAGTTCGTCTAAGATACCGGTATCTTTTAAGAACCGCTGGAAGAAAGCAAAACCTTTCTCGGAATCCAGATTGGTGTAGCCGAGCATTTTTTCGATCTTCGGTCCCTCGATGATAAAGCGGTGCTCGTCCTCCGGGTCCTGCTCGACGGTGTACGGCAGGTTCTCGGCAAGAAGCATATCCTCCGGGAAGAATTCCTGTTCGAAGACCATACGCTCTTTCGGAAGCTCATCGAGTTTTTTCTGTACGGCATATAAAAGCTCTTTTAAGCCTTTTCCGCTGACGGCAGAAATCGGATAAACCGGGATGCCTTTCGGCTCGAACTCTTTTTTCAGACGTTCCACCGGATCCTCTTCGCCCTCTTCTACATAGATCGCATCGGTCTTATTGGCCGCGATGATCTGCGGGCGTTTTGCGATCTCCGGGTTATAGGCTTCGAGCTCTTTGTTGATCTTGTTGATATCATCCACCGGATCTCTTCCCTCGGTCGATGCAACGTCTACTACATGGATCATCACGCGGGTTCTCTCGATGTGGCGCAGGAATTCATGGCCGAGGCCGACTCCTTCCGATGCACCCTCGATCAGCCCCGGGATATCTGCGATAACAAATCCGCTGCAGCCCTCAAGGTCTACGACACCGAGGTTCGGGGAAAGCGTGGTAAAGTGATAATTTGCAATTTTCGGTTCTGCATTTGTCACGCGGGAAAGCAGGGTCGATTTTCCAACGTTCGGGAAGCCGACGAGTCCGACGTCCGCGATGACTTTCAGTTCCATTCTTACTTCCAGCTCCTGTGCCGGCTGGCCTGGCTGGGCGTATTTCGGAACCTGCATGGTAGCGGTTGCGTAATGCATATTTCCGTTTCCGCCTTTTCCGCCTTTTAATACAACCTGACGGCGGTTTTCACCGGACATATCTGCGATGACTTTTCCGCTCGCAGCGTCCATAATGACGGTTCCTTCCGGTACTTTCAGGACAATATCTGCGCCGTTTCCGCCATGGCATCTGCGTTTTCCTCCCGGCTCGCCGTCGGTAGCAGAAAACTTTCTTCTGTGGCGGTAATCAACCAGTGTATTCAGTCCTTCGTCAACTTCAAAAATAACGTCTCCGCCTTTGCCGCCATCGCCGCCGTCCGGCCCGCCGTTCGGTACAAAAAGCTCTCTGCGGAAACTGACATGTCCGTCTCCGCCCTTACCGGAGCGGATCAGAATTTTTGCTCTGTCTGCAAACATGGTATTCTCCTGTCTTGTTTTATCTAAATCCAAATCGGTCTGTTGGACCTTTAATTATTATTAACAAAAACGGCTTCAAACCTCTTAAGATTTGAAGCCGCACCTTTGTCTTACTCTTCTGTTGCTACCGGATATACGGAAACCTGTTTTTTGTCACGTCCTTTTCTTTCGAAAGCTACGCGTCCGTCAACCATAGCGAATAAGGTATCGTCTTTTCCGATTCCTACGTTCACGCCTGGATGAATCTTGGTTCCACGCTGTCTGTAAAGAATGTTTCCAGCCTTTACAACCTGTCCGTCAGCTCTTTTTGCTCCTAATCTCTTGGACTCGGAATCTCTACCGTTCTTGGTAGAACCAACTCCTTTTTTATGAGCGAAAATCTGAAGGTTCATATTTAACATGGTATTACACCTCCTTGAATGCGATCTCTAAGTATTGTGCTCCATAATCGCGGCGGATACTTTCGAGGCCCAGCAAAAGTGATTTTACAAGAAGTGCGGTACTTTCAGAATACCCATTCGGGAATGAAAAATACACGTATCCATCTCCAGCCTCACTTATAATCAGATCCTCTGTCAATGTTTCCACGGAATTTACGGTGTTTACAATCAATGCGGAGACAGCGGCACAGATGATATCCTGCCCTTTCTCTGCATAGTCTGCATGACCGTTTGACTCCACGGAGATGTACTCGCCGTCAGACTCTGTTACGGTTATACAAATCATAAGACTTAAGCGTTGATTTTTTCAATCTTCACTTCAGTGTACTGCTGTCTGTGACCGTTTTTCTTATGATAACCAGTTTTTCTCTTATACTTGTAAACGATAACTTTTTTGCCTTTACCGTTTCCAACTACAGATGCGGTTACGGATGCATTTTTAACGTCCTCGCCAACTTTCAGTCCGTCATTGCTTACTGCAAGTACCTGATCAAAAGTTACGGTTTCTCCAGCTTCAACGCCAAGTTTCTCTACTCGGATAACATCGCCTTCAGCTACCTTGTACTGTTTACCACCTGTTGCAATAATTGCGTACATATGGCACCTCCCTATCAATTACTCGCCAGATTCGGTGGTCTTTCGACTCTTTTACCTCTCTGTGCGGCATACTTCTACAATATATCATCACGTCTGCTGTTTGTCAATAGTATTTTTCAGGAAATTGCAGATTTTTTTTCGCATGCAATTGCCAGTGCGCCAGGTCCGATGTGGCAGGCAACGCTTAAGGACAGTGGATGCGCATCGACTTCAAAATCCGGGAAGGCTTCTTTTACTTCGACAATCCATCCATCGATTACTTCTTTGTCGTTTGCGGTATAGGCAATGTGAAGTCCCATGATGCCGGCTGCACGCTCTTTTGCGAAGCGTTTGTCCATATCTTTTTTCATAGCCTTGATCATGGCTTTCTTTGCCTGTTTCACACCGCGCGCTTTTTCAAACGCGTCAAGCTTCTCTCCCTGGATCGTCAGCACCGGTTTGATATTTAAAACGGTTCCAATCATGGCTGCTGCCGGCGTAACGCGGCCGCCTTTTTTCAGGTATTTTAACGTATCTACCATAATATAGATACTTGCATCCAGCGCATCCTCTTCCAGAATTGCTTTGATGTCTTTTGCTGCCACGCCGCGGTTTGCCATTTTCTTTGCATCCAGAACGGACTGCTGCTGCGTAACGGAGATTCTCTGATTGTTGACAACCTGCACTTTTCCTTCGTAGTCCTCGGACAGCACGGTCGCTGTATCACAGGAGGCGGAAAGGCCGCTTGACATCGGAATGTAAACAATGTCATCGTACTCTTCGAGAATTTTGTTCCAGAAATCCATCAGATCTCCCGGAGACGGCTGAGATGTGGAAACAGCCGCATCCTCTGCCAGAATCTCGTAAAACTGTTCCTGTGTCAGGTCGATATCCTCAAACTGGATTTTTCCGCGCATGAAGAAAGGCATCGGAAGGACAAAAACGCCCAGCTCTTTCGCCTGACTCTGTGTAATACCGCTGTTGCTGTCGGTAGCAATAGCTGTTCTTGCCATAGTTCTTATTCCTGCTGTCTCTTTTTCAGAGAAACAGCTTTTCCTTTCTGTAATATCGTGTAACGCCTGATTTGCTGTTATTCTATCATAAATCGTACCTGTTTTCTACCCGGCTTGGACATTTCTGCAAAATTGCCCAAACTGCTTTTGATTCTTTTTACATCATACCAATACCAAGGAAAAACAGTCCGCCAAGGATCAGCAGAATGGTCGGAATTACGATTTTCGCAATGGTCTTTTTTCTTCTCTCCTTCGGGAAAAATCCTTCTCTTTTTGTCTGCTGGTACATCAGAAGACGGCTTCCCATATAAAGACCGATCGGCATCAGCGCCGCTTCGATCAGATACATGCCGATGTACGTTTCCGTTGCGTATCCGCTGCCTGCTGCTGCGTTCCCCTGCGAGAACATATAGAGGAAGCTTGCCGCAATGCTCGCCACAATCGTCGATGCGTTATGGACGAAATGGAACAGCGAGCTGTAAAACATGTTGTCGGTCTTCATCCGCACATACGAGAGAACGATTCCCATCATCATCATCGGAAGAAAACGGACGATGCTCATGTGGAAAGCGCCAAAATAAACGCCCATCAGAAGCAGCATCACCCATTTCTTTTTGATTCCGCGCAGGCTGTACTGCAGAAGACCGCGGTGCAGTGCTTCTTCACAGATGGCCGGTGTCAGCGCAACGACAAGCAGCTCGCCGAAATAGGAAAGGCCCGCCATACTGCTGTCCATGGATTCCGAGAGGCTTGCGTATTCCTGCGGGAAAATCCATTCCATCAGAAGGAAAAGGGCAAGCACACCGCGGTACGTCACATACCACATCAGAATGGTTCCGAGGATTCCGGCTCCATCCGGCTTTTTTAATGGGAACACTTCTTTTAACGGAATATGAAGTGCCCGTACGACGAGAATGGATCCGATCAGGAATACAATGATCTCGTCCAGCGCATTTCCATACATCCCGCCTGCAAAAACCAGCGGGATTCCGGCGAGATTAAAAAGAACCATCAGAAAGGCAAACACCAGCAGGCCCTGCCATGGTTTCAGTATCTTTTCTTTTTCCGCCGGATGCGGCCGTTTTGCCGGCATCCGGTTTCGAAAGGGTTCGTAAAGATATGGGGTATCATTTTCATTGAGGCGAATCGGTTTCTTTTGTGGTTCCATATTCATTCCTCCTTTGTAAGGTTACCGTCATTTCATCTGTTCTGCCAGCGGCCGGCGGATTTTCTTTCTCGTCAGTTCCACGAGATGAAGCGCCGTCATATCCACAACTTTGGTCGGAACGGGATCTTCCCGCACAAGACCCTGCAGGAAGCCGAGAAGGCGCTCCTCCTGGTCTTTTTCCGGCATGTTGATAAAGTCAACCAGGATCAGACCGGAAATCCCGCGCAGGCGGATCTGGCGGGCGATTTCGCGGGCTGCCTCCTGGTTTACGCTGTACAGAAACGTATTTTTCCGTCCGCCGAGCTGCTTTCCGCTGTTCACATCGATCGCGGTCAGCGCTTCGGTCGGTTCGATCACGAGGAATCCGCCGGAGGGCAGTTCCACACGTTTGTCGAGTGCCTGTTTTACGTGATATTCGAGATTTTCTTTCTTCGCCAGCGTGGTAAGCTGATCCTCATACCAGGTCAGGCGGCAGTCGTGAAAATCATGGCGCTCCAGATATTCTCTGCAGATCTCATACGTTTCTCTGTCGTCTGTCACAAGTTCTGAAACCGACGGTGCATACCGTTTGACGAGCTCCGGCACGGCATCTGACGCCCGATACAGGCATGAGTACAGGCTCCGCATCGTTCCATACTGGACAATCTGCGTGAGTTTTTCGGACAGCTCGAGATATTCCTGCCGGATCTCTTCTTCCGAAGCATCAGCGGATGCGGTGCGGAAGATCACGCCAAACGGAAGGCTTCCGCCGGAAAGCTCTGGAAAGATCCGGCTTCCCAGTTCTTTTAACCGTTTTTTCTGCTCCGGCAGAAGGCGTCCCGAGCATGAGATTTCCGGCTTTCCATAATAGAGCGCCAGGGCACTTCCCGAAAGAGAAAGTTCTGCTGTCGCCGACGGAAGCTTCGTTTTCTGCGCTTCCCGCTGGATCTGCACGACAATTTCATCCCCGACATGCAGTTCCGTTCCCGGTGCTTTTTTCAGAAGATACCCTTCTTTTACACGGGACAGATCAAGAAAACAGCTCTGCTGCTCCGCAAACGAGACAAATGCCCCGCGGATCCCGGGCGCCAGTTTTTCCACCCGGCCGACATAGATATTGCCAAGCAGCGTTTCCTTCTCCCTGCAGAGGGCCGTCAGTTCGACCGGTCTTTCTCCTTCCGTCAGCGTGTGTACCAGGTAATCTTTTCCCTCCCACGGCAGATGGGCAATAACAATTCGTTTACTCAACTTCTTCTCCTAACGCTTCCAGCGGAACCAGCTTTCGCTCTTCTTCCGTTCCGATGTCTGCGTAAACTTCCTCGCGCAGAATCGTGCATGCAAACGGCGGAAGTTCAACCCCGCACCATTTGCAGAACGCTTCCATCACGAGCTCCGGTTTCAGGTTCGAAACACTTCCGGTGGAAAGCTGCATCCAGACACCGCTTTTCTTTACTTTCATATCGTAAATCCACGGGCGGATATCGGTCAGCTTTTCGCTTCGTTTTGTCTTTCGCATGATCTCAATCTGCGGAAGTGCGAAAAACTCCGGCACTTTCGTTTCCAGATCGATCTCCGGCATTTTTCCCTCACGGAACTGCACGAGATAATCGGCTCCTGCCACGAGAGACATTGCCTTGCTTGCTTTTCCATCCGGCACATGGCGGGCGGAAATGACTTCCATTCCCTCAACCATCGTCGCATTCAGACGTTTTACAATCTCGTCGGTTTTCATATCTTCTGCGAGCACCATATCGAAATATTCACCGGTGCTGCTGATGCCGACACCGAGCGGAGAAGCAAACGACAGCAGCATGTGCGGGCTGAAGCCTTCGGAATAAGCGATCGGAAGTTCTGCACGGCGGATTGCTTTCTGGAAGTAACGCATCACATCCAGATGACCCACAAATTTCATCACACCTGTTTTGGCAAACTTAATTCTGATTTTCATAGCAGACACCTCCTCCGAATGATTTTGCTCCGCAGCCGGAACACTGCATCTTACAGTTCGGGGTAACGGTTTCTTTCTGTGCCCGCTCCCATTCGCGGATCAGGAATTTTTTCGTCACACCGATATCAAGGAAATCCCACGGAAGGATCTCATCGGTGCTGCGCTCACGGCTGGCATAGAACATAATGTCAATGCCGGTCTCTGCAAACGCTTCTTCCCAGGCATCTTTCCGGAAATACTCGGACCAGGCATCGAAAATAGCACCTTTTCGGTACGCTTTTTCGATAACTTCGGCACATTTCCGATCGCCGCGTGCAAGGAATCCCTCCAGAAGGGAAATATCTGCCTCATGATAAATGTAACGGATGCTCTTCTGATTCAGCTGTGCACGGACTTCCGCCTTTACAATGGATGCTTTTTTCAGGAAATCCTCTTCCGTGTTCATCGGTGCCCACTGGAACGGAGTGAACGGTTTTGGAATAAAGAACGAGGAGCTTGCCGTAATCTGGCATTTTCCGTTTCTCTGGTCTTTCGGAATCTCATAGTAACGCTCTGCGATCTTTTCCGCCAGATGCGCAATTCCTTTGATATCATCCTCGGTCTCGGTCGGAAGGCCCAGCATGAAGTACAGTTTTACTTTATTCCAGCCGCCCTCAAACGCTTTTCCGGCTCCGTCGAGAATGACTTCCTCGGTCAGACCTTTATTAATAACATTCCGCATCCGCTGGCTTCCCGCCTCCGGTGCGAAGGTCAGACTGCTCTTTTTGATATCCTGTACCTTGCTCATAACATCGAGGGAAAATGCGTCGATTCGAAGAGACGGAAGGGAAATATTGACACCTTTTTCCGGGCAGCTGTCGATCAGATAGTTGACAAGCTCCGGAAGATGGCTGTAATCACTCGAGCTCAAAGAACTCAACGAAATCTCATCGTGGCCGGTATTGCGCAGCATATGGGTCGCAAGTTCTTTTAACTTCTCCACATCGCGCTCTCTTGTCGGACGGTACACCATACCCGCCTGGCAGAAACGGCAGCCGCGGATACAGCCGCGCTGGATCTCCAGAACGACACGGTCCTGTGTTGCCTTGATAAACGGCACGACCGGTTTCTCCGGATACGTTGCCTCGGTCATATCCATGACAAGCTGTTTTTTGATCTTTTCCGGCGCTTCCGGGATGGACGGCGTAAAGGCTGCAACGGTTCCGTCCTCGTGGTACGTTACTTCATAGAACTGCGGTACGTAAATGCCCGGGATCTGGCATGCCTTTTTCAGAAAATCCAGACGGGTTCCGCCGTTCTTTTTATTTTCCAGATACGTGTCGAAAAGCTGGTCGTACACAACCTCACCCTCTCCGATGTAAAACAGATCGAAGAACGGAGCGATCGGCTCCGGGTTGTACGTACACGGGCCGCCGCCGATGACGATCGGGTCCTCGTCGGTACGCTCCACCGCATGCAGCGGGATTCCGGCAAGGTCGAGCGCCTGCAGAACGTTCGTATAACACATCTCATACTGCAGGGTGATAAACAGGAAATCCTCGTTTTTCACCGGCTCCTGGGATTCCAGACCGAACAGCGGAATGTTCTGTTCCCGCATCACGCGGTCCAGATCCGGCCACGGGGAATAAACTCGCTCGCACCACATGTCCTCGCGTTTGTTGAACATATCGTACAGGATCTGGATGCCAAGGTGGGACATACCGATCTCATACACATCCGGGAACAGGAATGCGCCGCGCAGGGCTACTTTCTCTTTGTCTTTTACGACACTGTTGAATTCATTTCCAATGTATCGCGCAGGCTGCTCAATCTGGAGCAGCACTTCTTCTGGCAATGCTAATTTTCTCATGCAATTCTCTCACTTGTTCTTATTTTTATTTGTCCAGATACGCCGCAAGCAGTTCCAGCGTATTCTTCACGCCGTCCACATGGCTTCTCTCATATCCATGGGATGCGTACACACCGGCGCCGATCAGGGCATGGCGTGCGTCTGCGCCGCCGCGGAGCGTTGCCTCCACGTCAGAGCCGTAGTGCGGGTAAACATCCGCCGCATAGTCGATTCCGTTTGCTTTTGCTGCCGCAATCAGCTCGCCGGTAAAATCGTAGCTGTAAGGGCCGCCGCTGTCTTTGACGCAGATGGATACCTGATGCTCTTTACACTCCAGTCCGTCGCCGACACAGCCCATATCAACAGAAAGAATATCTGTCACGCCCTCCGGAACGGAAGCAGATCCGCCGTGGCCGACCTCTTCGTATACGGTAATGTGCTGGTAAACCGGGCGGGACGGTGTGACATTTTCTTCTTTTAAATACTTCGCATAACCGAGCAGGATTGCAACGCTCAGTTTATCATCGAGGAAACGGCTCTTGATGTAGCCCTTCTCCGTGATGCGGGTTCTCGTCTCAAAGCAGACGATATCACCAGTCTCGATGCCGAGCGCTTTTGTCTCCTCTTTGGAGAAGACCATCTCATCCAGAACAACCTCCATATTGTCGTAGGTGCGGTCCTGCTGGTCGTAGGAACCGTTGACATGGATCGACGGGTTGTTCATCTGAAAGCAGCCCTCGTACCGTTTTCCGTCTCTTGTGATGACAACGCAGTTTTCCGTCTCCGCATTGTTCGGATTCATACCGCCGAGCGCGGTGAGACGAAGACGGCCGTTTCCTTTCACTTCCGCTACCATGCCGCCGAGCGTATCGGTATGTGTCTCCACAAGGATACCGCCGTTTCCTTCACAGCCTTTGGCAAGCTGCACCAGAAGGCCGCCCTTTGTGGTGATCACCGGCGCATAGCCCATCGCTTCGTACTCTGCTTTCAGCCATGCAACGGCATCTTTCGTGTAGCCGGTCGGGCTGTCGATGGAGAGCAGTTTTTTCAGTTTCTCTGTTATAAAATCAACATAAACCTTTGTATTTTTCATGTTTCTTCCTCCATTTTTGTTTCTGTTTTTTCTTCTTTTTTCGAAACATTTTGAAACAGAAACTGCAGATTTTTTCTTTCCGAAAAAAGATCCTGCCCTTCATCATACCACAGAAATAAATTGGATACAACCATCGGAAAACGGAAAAATGGAAATAAGGAAAATGTAACTGGACAAACTACCCTATGCCATGCTATGTTTGAAGAGGGGGATACATTATTAGCTGTTATTCAAAAAAGTTTCTTCTATAATAAAATAAAGGTCGCCTCAAATTCAAATAAAGGAGCAAAAAAATGGACAAAAAAGAACAGGCATCGCAGCCTGCATTACAAACGTTAAAAGAATATGCTGTCATTACCGCAGCTGTTCTGATCATGGACATTGGAATTTATGTTTTTAAATTCCCCAATAATTTTTCTTTCGGCGGTGTATCCGGTATGGCCGTTGTCATCTGCCGGTTTCTTCCGTTCACTGCCTCACAGATCAACCTTTTTATCAACCTGCTGCTTCTGCTGGTTGGTTTTGCTGTGCTGGGGCGGAACTTCGGCGTCAAGACAGCCTACGTGACCGTGCTTTCCTCGGTTCTTCTGAACATTTTTGAAAAGCTGTTTCCGATGGCACATCCGCTTACCGATGAGATCATGCTGGAGCTCTGCTTTGCCATTATTCTTCCGGCACTGGCGGCAGCACTGCTGTTTTTTGAGAATGCCTCCGGCGGCGGCACAGACATCATCGCCATGATTATTAAAAAATATTCTACAATGAATATTTCCACTGCCCTGCTGGTGACCGACCTCATCGTTGTCATCCTTGCTTTCCTGATTTTCGATACCTTAACCGGACTTTGTTCGGTTCTCGGTCTGATGGCGAAAACACTGCTGATTGACAAAACGATTGAGCGGATGAAGCTGAATAAATTTTTTACGATTATCTCCAACAATCCGCAGCCGATCTGCGATTTCATCACAAAGGATCTCAATCACAGCGCAACCCTTTACGACGCCGTCGGCGCTTACTCCGACCAGCAGCGGACAGTCATTCTCACGGTTGTGGATGTCAAGCAGGCCGTCTATCTTCAGCGGTTTATTCATGATACCGAGCCGACCGCGTTTATTGCGATCACAAAGAGCAGCGAAATTATCGGAAAAGGCTTCATGAGTTATATCTGATCGATTCAAACCATATTTTTCACGCAAAAAATCCGAAGGTTTTTGACGCCTTCGGATTTCTTTGTATGTGCTTATTCTGTTTATTTCTCTTCTGCTTCTTCGGTATCTTCTGCCGGTGCTTCTACGTTGTGGGAAGCCATCAGACTTACGACAATGGATTCCGGATTGGTCTTTATGGTGATATCCGGGTCAGCGGCCAGGGACAGATCTTTGACGCGGATGACATCACCGATCTTCATCTCTCCGACATCGACCATTACCTGATCGACCAGGGATGCCGGGTATGCCATGTAGGCAACCTCGTTCAGATCCTCCTGCAGAACGCCTTCTGCGATCTTTTCATGGTTTACAAGGACAATCTCTGCAACGGAATGAACTTTCTCGTTGCTGACCAGTGCCTGGAACTCGATCGAATCGATCTGTCCGGCTACCGGGTTATAATCAACATTTTTGATCAGGACATCGTATGCGGCTCCGTCAACATCCAGCATAATCTGGCTGCCTTTGTGGTCTGTCTTCAGCAGTTTCTCGACATCTCTTTTTACCATCTTAACTGGAATGGATTCTTTCATCTCTCTGCCGAATACATTGCCAACAACGTATCCTTCTCTTCTGAGTCTTTTTGCTTTTACATCCAAACTTCTCTTTTCAGCTTTTAAAGTATTCATTTACCTTTTCCTCCAAAAATCTGATTCTTAGCAGGCTTCTTATCTTGTGAAGGGTGTTAAGTTTGCTTTGCCTTGTGGCTATGAATAAGTTTCTTGGAACAGGATGTTTGGGAACATGCAAGGAAGAATTGGTTTCTTGTTGATTCCTTTTCTTTGTTCTAGGTGTAATATAATACCACAAACACAATTTGTCAACCCGGATTTTCCGATTTCACAGTTTCTTCACATTTTCAGCACGCTTCCTTATATTCCATCAGTTTCTGGCGTGCTGTGCGGTTCAGACTGCGCGGTACAGCAATCTCAATCGTCGCATAATGATCACCGTGCACGTTCGCATCTTTCATCGATACCATGCCCTTGCCGCGCAGACGGAGCTTACTGCCGGACTGTGTTCCTTCCTTGATTTTGCAGACCACATCTCCGTACAGTGTCGAGACACGCGCTTCACCGCCAAAGACTGCCGTTGTGTATGGAATCTGAATCGTCGTGTAGATGTCCATTCCGCGCCGTTCAAAGCCTTTCTTTTCTTCTACATTGACCTTCAAAAGCAGATCGCCGCGGCGGCCGTTTGATCCTGTATGGCCTTTGCCGCGCAGACGGATGCTCTTTCCGCTCTCGATACCGGCCGGGATTTTAACTAGCAGCGTATTGGTCGTTCCATCCGGGTTCCGCAGGGTAATCTGTTTTTCACAGCCCGATGCCGCTTCCTCCAGGCGGATCGAAACCTCAGCGTGCAGATCGAGATCCTCTGCCATACCGCGGCCGGAAAATGCATCCTCAAACGGATGTCTGCTGCTTCCCGAACGCGTATACCGCTCGCTTCCGAATCCACGGCTTTTGCCATGAAACATCTGATCAAAGAAATCGCCGAACATATCGTCCGCGTTTCCTTCAAAGTGAAATTCGTGATAGCCGCCGTTGTTTCCGCTTCCGCCGAACGGGTTTCCATACGCACTGCCGTACGGATTTCCACCGCCCTGCTGGCTGTACGCGCCGGCTCCCTGGTCGAACGCCGCGAATCCGAACTGATCGTACATTTTCTTCTTTTCCGGATCGCTTAAGACAGAATACGCTTCTGTCACTTCCTTAAATTTCTTTTCCGCATCCGGGTTTCCCGCATTCGTATCGGGATGATATTTTTTCGCCAGTTTCCGGTATGCACGTTTGATTTCTTTCTCGTCTGCATTCCGGCTGACGCCTAATACTTCATAATAATCTCTCTTTGTTTCCATCATCAGGCACCTCCAGTCAAGCCTTTTCCTGATTTCCCAGGTGAACAATTCCTGGCTCTTTTTATCTGTTCTATTCGTACTATAACACGCATTTTTCACACTGTCAATTCTTTTCACGGAAGATTCAAAATTCCTATACGAATTGAAAAACCTGCCGTGCACTGTTACAATAAGAGATATACGATTCTCACGATTTTTTATGGAGGTACTTGAGTGATGCATTCCATTTTCTGGTTCCGCACCCGGCAGTGGGTGTTGAGCCGCGTTCTTCATCTGACAGAGCATAAGAAACAGACACTCCTTGCAGCACCGGATGCCGTTCTGCTGCTCCCCGCGTTATTCCGGAAACGCCGGATCTCCCGGATTCTCCTGGTGACTACCCCCGGCTTTGTCCGCCGCGGAACACTGACGTCTCTGCTGGATGGCTGTAAAAAAGAAAACATTTCCGTCACCATTTTCTCCGAAATCGCCCCGGATCCGCAGATTGAGAGCGTGGAACAGGGTTTCCGTCTTTATCAACAGATTCAGGCGCAGGCTATCCTCGCCATCGGCGGCGGATCCGTTCTTGATGCAGCAAAGCTGATCGGTGCCCGCGTCTGCTGTCCGAAAAAGACGGTTCCTGCGATGCGGGGCCTCCTGAAAATCCGTCGGAAACTTCCGCCGCTGTTTGCCGTGCCGACGACAGCCGGAACCGGTTCGGAGGCAACGGCGGCAGCTGTCATCACAGACTGTATCGACGGGAAACCATACAAATACGCCGTCAATGACCTCTGTCTGATCCCGGATACGGCAGTTCTCGATCCGCGTCTTACGATCAGCCTCCCGTCCTCTATGACCGCAGATACCGGTATGGATGCCCTGACCCATGCCATAGAAGCTTTTCTGAACCTCTTCGCCTCCCGCAGCGTGCAGAATGCATCCATCGAGGCAGTCTGCGAAAATTTCCATGCCCTGCCCGAAGCCTGGCGTGACGGCTCCCGTCTTGCCGCACGGCAGGAAATGCTTCATGCATCGTATCTGGCCGGTTTCGCTTTTACCAACAACTTTGTCGGCTACGTCCATGCCATCGCTCACGCCGTCGGTGCACTGTACCACATTCCGCACGGAAGAGCCAACGCGGTTCTGCTGCCTGCTGTTCTGCGCGAATACGGTTCCTGCATTGCGCCTAAACTTGCCGTTCTCGCCGATGCGCTTTCTCTCGGCGGAGATACCGTTTCTGAAAAGGCTGAGCGGATGATTGCAGCTATCGAGGCTATGCGCGATTCGTTTGACATTCCATCCACTCTGCCACACCTTCCGCCGAATGATTACGCAGAAATAGCACGCCGTGCTTTAAAAGAAGCAAATCCCACCTACCCTGTTCCGCAGATCTGGGATTCTGAAAAAATCTTTTCTGTGCTCCGCCGTGTACAATCCTAAAGCCGCTGTTTTCTCGAATTTAAATTTGACAGAAGGCAAAAAACATGGTAATTTATTAGAGATATCGCATAGAGGAGTGAATAAAATGAATAAAAGAACCATGAAAAAAATAGCCAAAGCGAAACAGCAGGCTGCAGAAGCTGCAAAAACAGCGGAAACCGTTGTAAAGACAGCGGCACCGGCAAAAGAAGTAAAACCAACGACTGAAAAAACCTTACATACAGAAGCAGCCGAAGGAAAAGCAGAAGCTGCAAAAGAGCCGAAAAAAGCAACCAAAAAAGAAACCGTTAAAAAAACAGTAAAAAAGGAGACCACGGAAACCATGGCAGAAGCAACCAAAACCCCACGTAAAATGACAAAAGTATCTGATACCGTTCTTGAGATCTTCGAGACAAAAGTATCTATGAAAGACCTCGAAGCAGTCATCAAAAAAGAAGTAAAAGCAAACGGATTAAAAGGCGAGATCAAAATCTACCTGAACGCAGAGCAGAGAGCAGCTTACTACACCGTAGACGGACAGGGATCTGACGATTTCAAAGTAGATCTGACCACTCTTGCTGAATAATTTTTCTGTCAGCTGATCTATCAGAACAGACCAAAAGCGGCATGTCCGAAACAAAGTCTTCCGGATTTTGTTTCGGGCATGTTTTTTGCTGTCTGTTCCCAAACCTAAAAAACGACAAGGTATTTTTCTATGAAAACTGTAAACCATCTCGGAACCGACCCGATCGGAAAGCTGGTTCCCCGTATTGCTTTTCCGAGCATGCTGGCACAGTTCGTGAGTGTTCTGTACAGCATTGTAGACCGTATGTACATCGGCCACATTGCCTCTGTCGGTGATCTGGCGCTCGCGGGTGTCGGCGTCTGCGGTCCCATTCTCACCATGATCGGCGCGTTCTCCTCCCTCATCGGGGTCGGCGGCGCACCGCTGCTCGGCATCCGCCTCGGAGAGAAAAATGAAAAAGAGGCATCCCGCATCCTGGCTAATGCGTTTCTGATGCTTGTTTCCCTGTCCCTCGTTCTGACAGCCGCTGCGCTTTTTTTTACCCGCCCGATGCTGATGGCATTCGGAGCCAGCACCGTTACGTATCCTTACGCCAGAGCCTATTTTATGATCTACGTTTCCGGCTCTGTGTTTGCGCTTTTATCGACCGGCCTGAACCAGTTTGTGATCTGCCAGGGCTTTGCCAGTGAGGGAATGAAATCTGTTCTGCTAGGCGCCATCCTGAATCTGTTGCTGGACCCTGTGTTTATCTTCGTTCTGCATCTCGGCGTGCGCGGCGCGGCAATTGCAACCGTGCTCTCCCAGATCGCAAGCTGTCTGTATGTGCTGCATATTCTGTTCGGAAAGACGATTCCGATCCGCATCACCTTCGGCGGGTATTCATTTGCGATCATGAAACGCATTCTGACAGTCGGTTTTACTCCGTTTCTAATCATTGCCATCGACAATGTGATGATCATTGCGATGAACGCCGTCCTGCAACGATATGCACCCGCCGGACAGGGAGACAGCTTCATCACCTGTGCAACGATCGTTCAGAGCTTTATGCTGATTATTACGATGCCGCTCGGCGGAATCAGCGGCGGAACGCAGTCAATCCTCGCATACAATTATGGAGCTGGAAATTCCAGGCGTATTCTTAAGGCACAGAAAACCATCATCGCACTCTGTGCCGGATTTACGACCTTGATGTTCCTCGTCTCCAATGCCGCCGGAACGCTGTTTGCGCAGCTTTTTACTTCCGATCCGCAGATCGTCTCGATGGTGGTCCGCGCGATCCATATTTCGACACTCTCAGTCATTCCGCTCGGCATTCAGTACGAGATTGTAGACGGCTTTACTGCAATGGGCCGCGTGCGCTATTCGTTTGCACTCTCCTTCTTCCGGAAATTCGTCTACTTTACCGCTCTGTTTCTTCTGCCGCGGTTCTTTGCACTGGAAAACATCTTCTACGTGGAACCTATTTCCGACCTGATCGGGCCGGTTGTCTCAATGATCGTTTACTGGACTTCGATTCAGAAGATTCTGAAACAGCGGGAAGAGGCGGTACGGCTGATGCACACAAAAAAAGCATAAAAAATCTCATATCAAAAAAGCTGTTCTTTTCCGCGGAGTTTTCAAAACTCTCACCAGAAAAGAACAGCTTTTTCTGCTTCTGTTAAAATGTCTTCGGCATCGGAACGGTTTCCTGTACTTTCAGACCATATTTTGCTGCCAACTGCAGTGCCTTCTGTTCCGTCTCCGGATTCCAGACGGCTTTCGGCGTATGGGCATCACAGCCGAAAACGGCGGTGTTTCCTTCTTCGCCGGCGATCTTCCAGAACTTCTCGTTCGGATACCATCTTTCTTCCATCAGACCAAGGAAATTGATCTCCAGCGGAATGTTTCTCTTTTTCACCTCACGGCAGAGTCTCCGGTATTCCCGGTCGAACACTGCTTCGTCGCCGTTGAATAAAAAGAGATCCGGGTGTGCCAGATACAGGTATTTTCCGGTATCAATGCCTGCCAGGCACTGGTCCACATACTGTTTCAGGTAGCTTCCGTCTGTTGTTCCATGGCCGCTGTAGAGAATCTTTTCGATCTCATTTCCCAGGCTGTGCTGGCCAAGCACAAAGTACTCAAACGGATAGTCCGACAAAAAATCAATCAGCTGATCCCAGAATCTCGGGAAATACTCTGTTTCGAGTCCGAGATGGATTTCAATATCCTTGTCATACTCTTTTTTCAATGCCAGCACGGTGTCTACATAGCCTTCCACCTGATCGAGCCGCATCCGCATGCCGGAATCGTAGCCGTCCGGGAACGGATAAGGCGAATGGTCGGAAAAACCGAGAATTTTAAGGCCGCCCTCAATCGTGCGCTCCACATACTCCCGCTCCGTTCCGTCCGCATGGCGGCACCGCCATGTATGGGTATGGTAATTTGCAATCATGATCTGTAACCTTCTTTATTTTGTATCTTATTCTGCTGCTTCTTTGGAGATATCCGTTCCAAAATATTTTTCCGAAAGCTCTGTCAGTGTTCCGTCTTCTGCGAGCTCGCCAAGTGCTTTGTTGACTGCCTCAAGCAGCGTCTTGGTCTCATCGCCTTTTTTCATCGGAATACCGACTTTTGTGGATTCCGGATCGAGACATGCAATTTTGATCTCTGCATCCGGGTGTGCTTTCATATAATCGTAATACGTTACCTCTGCGTTCAGAGTTGCATCGATGCGGCCACTTAAGAGAAGCTCGAAAGTCTGCTCCAGATCGTCAACACCGGTAACGGTTGCGCCATATTTCTCGGCAACTTCTGCATACGTACTGGAAATGGTGTTCGCGGTGCTCTTTCCGTCGAGATCCTCCATGGACTGGATTTCATCGTTAGCAGAGTTTACGATAACAGCGGTGCGGTTGTATGCGTATGGGTCGGAAAAGCTGTATTTCTCAGCGCGCTCCTCTGTGATATCTACGCCGTTTACCATGATATCGTACCGGCCGGAATCGATTCCTGCAAGAAGGCCGTCCCACTCACCCTCTACAAAGGTTGCTTTCACGCCGAGTTTCTCTGCGATCTGCTGTGCCACTTCTACGTCATAGCCGACCAGGTTGTCGTCCTCATCGTGATACGTCCACGGTGCCCAGGTTCCTTCCATTGCCACAACGATCTCACCCTTGCTCTGGATCTGCTCTAAAAGATCCCCAGACGCACTTGCGGAAGATGCTGATGAAGAGGAAGAAGCACTGCTGTTATCTGCCGTGCTGTTTCCGCATCCGGTCAGTAAAAAGGATGATGTCAGGATACCTGCCAGAAATACTGCTGCCATTTTCTTTTTCATAATATTCGCCACTCCTTTTTTGTTTTGTTCTGGAAGAAGCTGCCTTTGCTTCTTCTGTTTTCTTTATTGCAAACTGTCCGGATTCCGTGCTCCGGACAGGATTTGCCGCTTTACGGGATACCTTACTCGTAATGCTGTTCAATATTCTGCAAAAATGTTCTCGTCCGCTCTTCCCGCGGGTTTGCGAAAAATTCCTTCGACGGACCTTCTTCAACGACAACGCCGTTTTCCATAAAGACAACTTTGTTCGAAACGTTTCTTGCAAAGCCCATCTCATGCGTGACAACGAGCATCGTCATTCCCTCTTTGGCAAGCTGGCGCATAACACCAAGCACCTCGCCGGTCAGCTCCGGGTCGAGTGCTGAGGTCGGCTCATCAAAATAGATAATTTCCGGATCGGTTGCCAGTGCACGGGCGATTGCCACCCTCTGCTGCTGTCCGCCGGAAAGCTGATGCGGATAGTAGTCCGCACGGTCCAGCATGCCTACTTTTTCAAGCGCTGCACGCGCTTTTTCCTCCGCCCTGGTTTTTGGCATTTTTCTGCCGATGATCAGGCCCTCGGTTACGTTATGAAGGGCTGTTTTGTTCAGGAACAGGTTATAGTTCTGAAATACAAATGCGGTTTTCTGACGGATCGCCGCGATATCTTTTTTGCTGATGTTGTGGAACGGATATTCTTTCCCGTCAAAAATCAGGCTGCCGCCGTCCGCATGCTCCAGAAAGTTGACACAGCGCAGCATGGTTGTTTTTCCCGAACCGCTCGGGCCGAGGATTGCGACAACATCGCCCTGGTTTACTTTTAAATCTACACCTTTTAATACTTCCAGGCTGCCGAACGCTTTCTTTAATCCTTTGATTTCCAGCATGGCTTATTCCCCTTTTTTCTGATATGTACTCAGTTTCTTCTCTCCGATTCCCTGCAGCTTCGTGAGCACGGTGGAGAACAGCAGGTAGATCAGTCCTACTTCAATATACAGTGCCAGCGGCTCATGGGTGCGCGCTACAATCCGCTGCGTTACCATAAACATCTCCGTTACGGTGATATTTGCGGCAAGGGAAGTATCCTTTACCATGGCGATCAGAGAGTTGGAAAGCGGCGGGAACGCGGTGCGCATCGCCTGCGGAAGGATAATTCTCCGCATGATCTGCAGATACGACATGCCGACACAGTAGCCGGCTTCGAGCTGGCCTGCCGGAACGGCTTCCAGGGCCGCACGCATCGTCTCGGCACTGTAGGCGCCCTCATTCAGGGAAAAGACGAGAACTGCCGCCGGAAACGGATCAATCAGAATACCGGCGCGCGGAAGTCCGTAAAACACAACGAAAAGCTGGACCAGAAGCGGGGTTCCGCGGAAAATCCAGATATAGAAACGTGCAATCTGACGAAGGCCTTTGATGTTCGCAAACTGTACCATAGCCATTGCCGTCGCAATTACAAGTGCAATGGAAAACGAGATTACAGTAAGCGGAATCGTCACCTTAAGGCCCGGCAGAAAGATTTTCCAGAAAGAATCCAGAAGAATATTCCATAATCTTTCGCTCATTTCGATATATCCCCCTTATTCTACATTTTCCTAGATAGGATAACACTTCAAGTCCGCTTCAAGTCAAGTGTTTTTTCATATACCCCTCCCCCGCATGCAAGAATCCCCGGGAAACACGTTTTTCAACGGCCCCGGGGACTCTTATTTATGGTTGGTTTTAAGAGGAAGGATCTTGTCTTTTTTTATGGTATTATGTTATTTACTGCTTAGTCCTGTGTTACATTAAATGCTCTTGCACCAGGGTATACAGCGGCCGTTCCAAGTTCTTCTTCGATTCGGAGAAGCTGGTTGTATTTTGCAACACGCTCGGTACGGCTCGGTGCACCGGTCTTGATCTGGCAGGTGTTCAGGGCAACCGCCAGGTCTGCGATGGTGGTATCCTCGGTCTCACCGGAACGGTGGGAGGAAATTGCGGTGTAGCCTGCTTTGTGAGCCATCTTGATTGCCTCAAGGGTCTCAGATACAGAACCGATCTGGTTCAGTTTGATCAGGATGGAATTTCCGCAGCCAAGGGAGATACCTTTTGCCAGACGCTCAGTATTGGTTACAAACAGGTCGTCACCGACAAGCTGTACTTTTCCGCCAAGCTCTGCGGTCAGCTCTTTCCAGCCTTCCCAGTCTTCTTCATCCAGAGCATCCTCGATGGAGATGATCGGGTATTTCTCTACCAGTGCTTTCCAGTGAGCGATCAGCTCTTTGGAAGTAAATACAGTGCCGGCTTTCGGCAGTTTGTATTCACCCTTGGTACCTGTCTTCCACTCGGAGGAAGCAGCATCCATCGCGATCTTGAAGTCTCTGCCTGGCTCATAGCCTGCTTTTTTCACTGCCTCAAGAATGGTCTCGATGGCTTCTTCATCGGATTTCAGAGCCGGTGCAAAACCGCCTTCATCTCCAACCGATGTTGCCAGTCCGCGCTCTTTTAAGATGGCAGCCAGTGCATGGAAGACCTCAGCGCACCATCTTAAGCACTCTTTGAAAGAAGATGCTCCAACCGGCATGATCATGAACTCCTGTACATCCAGGCCGGAAGAAAGTGCGTGGCATCCGCCGTTGATGATGTTCATCATCGGAACCGGCAGACGATTTCCGGAAACGCCGCCGAAGAAGCGGTACAGCGGAATCTCAAGTGCGTTTGCTGCTGCTCTTGCGCAGGCAATGGATACAGCCAGAATGGCATTTGCACCCAGGCGGGATTTATCCTTTGTTCCGTCCGCATCGATCATAGCTTTATCTACAGCGTAGGTATCGGATGCATCCATACCTTTTAAGGTATCGTTGATGACCGTGTTGATGTTTTCTACTGCTTTCTGCACACCTTTTCCAAGGTATCTTGCTTTATCTCCATCTCGTAATTCCAGTGCCTCAAACTCACCGGTAGATGCGCCGCTTGGTGCCATGCCGCGTCCTACAACGCCTCCTGCAAGAACAACCTCAGCTTCTACGGTTGGGTTTCCTCTGGAATCCAGAATTTCTCTTCCTTTTACTTCCTCAATTTTCAGGCTCTTCACTTTTCGTGTGCTCCTTTCTCGTTTGTTTCTGGAGTTTCCCGCCTGCGAATTGTCCAGGATCCGCAGACGGGAGATAACAATGATTGATTCGCTTTGGTTAGTCTTTGCTAACTGTAATTCATTATAACTAATTTTTTGAAAATTGCAAGTGGGTAAAGTGATACTTTTTCTCAGAAATGCAAAAAGTTTTTCTGTTCTTATTTTTCCTGTTTAAATGCCTCTTCCAGCGTATGCCATCCAAGCACTGCACATTTCACTCTTGCCGGCATGTGGGAGATGTCCTTCAGTGCACCAGCCTCCTCGAGTTCGTCAATCTCCTCGTCGGATGCTTCTCCTTTGATCATGCGCAGAAACAGATTTCCCAGGCGCAGTGCCTCGTCCTTCGTCTTTCCGATGATCATGCCGAGCATAATGTCCGCCGATGCCTGCGAAATCGCACAGCCGTCGCCCACGAACGCACCGTCCGTGATCACATCGCCGTCGACTTTTAATTTCAGCCAGATATCATCGCCGCAGCTTGGGTTGACGCCCTCGAGTACGATGTCCGCATCCGGCAGATCATGCTTGAATTCCGGACGCAGATTGTGCTCCGTCAAAATTTCGTTATAAAATCCTCTACTCTCCATAGCCCATTCTCCTTCTGATTGTGGATACACTTTCGATCAGTGCATCAATCTCTTCCGGTGTATTATAAAACATCATGCTGGCTCTTGTCGAACTTCGGACGCCAAGATATTCCAGAAGCGGCTGTGCACAGTGGTGGCCTGCCCGCACATCGATGCCGTCAGAAGAAAGAATTTCGCTCACATCGTGCGGATGCACGCCGTCAATCGTAAACGAAACGATGCCCGTATGGTTGGCCGGATCTTTGGAACCGAGGATATGAACGTACGGCAGCGCGCCGAGTCCTTCCATAGCACGTTGCGTCAGTTCCAGCTCTTTTTTCTGGATATAATCAAATCCTTTTTCCTGCAGATACCGGATCGCTGCGGCCAGCCCCACCGCACCGGCTGCATTTACCGTTCCCGCCTCAAATTTCTGCGGAACCGGTGCAAAAACGGCTCCGTCGCGGTGAACGGAATCGATCATCTCGCCTCCGGTTAAAAACGGCGGCATTTTTTCCAGCAGTTCCCGTTTTCCATACAGACAGCCGATTCCCATCGGGCCCATCAGCTTATGGCCGGAAAAGGCGAGAAAATCTGCATCCAGCGCCTGTACGTCGACCGGCATATGCGGAACGCTCTGGGCGCCGTCCACAACGACAACGGCTCCCACGCGGTGCGCCATCTCCGTGATTTTCTGGAGCGGATTCACGCAGCCGAGCACATTCGATACCTGCGCAACAGCCACAAGACGTGTTCTCTCATTAATGCCCTTTTGAAGCGCCTCATCTGTCAGCTCGCCCTCACTGGTACATTCCAGATAATGGAGCTTCGCCCCAGTCATACGCGACACCATCTGCCACGGAAGCAGATTGCTGTGATGCTCCATGATTGTTACAGCGATCTCGTCGCCTTCCTTTAAAAAGTTCAGGCCATAGCTGTATGCCACAAGGTTCAGGCTTTCCGTTGTATTCCGGGTAAAAATAATCTCCTCCGGCTCTTCTGCATGAATAAACTTCTGTACGGTCTTTCTTGCCTCCTGATAGCTCTCCGTCGCCTCCAGGCTTAAAGGATAGAAGCCGCGCAGAGGATTTGCATTTTTCTGTTCGTAAAATTCCTGTACTGCAGCAAGAACGCACGACGGGCGCTGTGCCGTCGCCGCGTTGTCCAGATAGATCGTGTCCATTTGCTGCAGAAGTGGGAAATTTTTTCTGATGTTATCTGTTGTCACGGTCAAGCACCTCCGCAAGCTGTGTTTTTACTTTCTGTTCGATGTCCGCATCGCCGATCTTCTGGATTTTTGCTTCCAGTTTCGCCCGCGCCATCGTATTTTCTGCCTGTGTACGGTCCATGCCGCGCGCACCGAAGTAGAACAGTGTCTCTTCATCGAGTTCTCCGATTGCCGCGCCGTGGCTTCCCTGTACGTTTTCCTCTGCACAGAGGATCACAGGAATCGTCTTGTTGACTACATCATCGCCGAGCAGCAATACCTGTTCTGTCTCTGCTCCGACGGAATCTGCCGAACCGCGCACAAAATCGATTGTGCCGCGGAAGATCTTTTCCGCCGCATCCATCAGCGTTCCGTCTGCCTGGATCGTGCTCTCGGTTACTTTTCCGAAGTGGCGCACATTCAGATTGACATCAAATTTCTGCTGATTCTGCAGAAGATAGCCGATTTCTGCCTGCAGTGATGCGTGATCCTTCTGCAGTTCGGTCCAGATACCGTCATAGACATCGCCTTTTCCGACAACGACCTGTAAAAGATCCAGTGCACCATTTTTCTCGCAGATGCATCCGACATCATTTAAAAGCTCCTGTCCCTCACCGCGCATCATCACCTGCACGAGCCGGATGCGGCTGTCTTTTTTCGCGTAAAGTTCTGTCCGCACCGCGAGCTGTCCCGCTGCCTGTGCCGGTTCAAATACCTCGAAAACGGTAAGGGAAGCTCCCTCTTCTGCCGCCGCGCGGATCTTTCCGGATGAAACCTTCTCTTTTCCCTGTCCGATGGAAAGCGTGACCTGTTTCGTCTGCCCCTCCTTTGCAGAGACACTCCAGTTTTTCGTCTGCTCCGGTGCAAAAAGGACATCCGTCTCTTTTCCTGCCCCGGTATTCATAGCTTCCGGAAAACCCGTTATCTCATCATCCGCAGACAGCTCTTCCGCGCAGATTTCACACGGCGCACCCGCCGCCCATTTTACTTTTGTATCATTTAATCCCAGCCAGTACCACGTTTTCGATGGAAGCTGGTTGATTTTCATGCTGTTCTGTTTTTCCATGTGTCTGGCCTCCTTATCCAATGCTGCCCTTCATCTCGAGGCGGATCAGATTGTTCATCTCCACCGCGTACTCCAGCGGCAGTTCTTTTGAAACATCATCCGCGAATCCGCTGACGATGCACGCTCTCGCATCCTCTTCCGTCATGCCGCGCGACATCAGATAAAAGACGGCTTCATCGCTGATGCTTCCGATCTGTGCTTCATGGCCGATGTTCGCATCTTTTGTACGGATATCCATCGCCGGAATCGTGTCTGACCGGGAGATATCATCGAGCATCAGAGACTGGCAGGAAACGGCTGATTTCGTGTTCTTTGCCGCTTTTGTTGCAGAGACTGACGAACGGAAGGTGCTGATGCCGCCGTCCTTCGAGATCGATTTCGTGTTAATATAGGAACTCGTATCCGGCGCGCTGTGGACAACCTTCGCTCCGGTATCGAGATTCTGGCCCTTACCGGCGAACGTGATGCCGATAAATTCCATCTTTGCGCCTCTTCCTTTCAGCACGCTCATCGGGTACAGGTAGGAAACGTGGGAGCCGAATGAACCGGAAACCCACTCGATTTTTCCGCCCTCCTCGACCTGCGCGCGCTTCGTGTTCAGGTTGTACATATTCTTCGACCAGTTTTCAATCGTAGAATAACGGAGTCTTGCATTCTTTCCGACAAACAGCTCCACACATCCGGCATGGAGGTTGGCCACATTGTATTTCGGTGCGGAACAGCCCTCGATAAAGTGAAGGTCCGCGTCCTCATCGACAATAATCAGCGTATGCTCGAACTGGCCTGCGCCCGGCGCATTCAGGCGGAAATACGACTGCAGCGGGATTTCCACGGAAACCCCCTTCGGCACATAGACAAACGAACCTCCGGACCAGACGGCTCCGTGCAGTGCGGCAAATTTGTGGTCGGTCGGTTTCACCAGTTTCATAAAGTGTTTCCGCACCATATCCGCGTACTCACCATGCAGCGCACTCTCCATATCGGTATAGACAACACCCTGCGCCGCAACTTCCGCGCGGACGTTGTGATAGACCAGCTCCGAATCATACTGTGCGCCCACGCCGGCGAGTGATTTCCGCTCTGCCTGCGGGATGCCGAGACGCTCAAACGTATTTTTGATGTCATCCGGCACATCGGACCACTTTGCTTTCATTTTGGTATTCGGGCGGACATACGTTACGATGTCATCCATGTTCAGAGCCTCGATCGACGGACCCCAATCCGGAATCGGCATCTGGTTGTAGATCTGTAAAGAACGCAGACGGAACAGCTGCATCCAGGCAGGGTCTTTCTTCTCATCCGAAATTTTCTGTACAATTTCCGGCGTCAGGCCGGCTTTTACTTTATAGGCATCCTTTTCATCGTCTTTGAAATCATAGATGCTTCGGTCAATATCCTCTACATAACTTTTTTCTCTCACAGCGTTTTCATCCTTTCTGTACCTTCGGTTTTACGCCAGTGACTTTTCGTATTTTCCAAATCCGTCCCGGTTGATCTCCTCTACAAGAGATGCATCGCCAGTTTTGACGATTTCACCTTCCACCATGATGTGGGTCTGATCCACCATCAGCGATTCCAGAATCTTCGTGCTGTGCGTGATGATCAGAAGACTTCCTCCGCATTTTCTGCGGTATGCCTCAATTCCGGCAGAAACGGTGCGGACCGCATCGACATCCAGGCCGGAGTCGGTCTCATCGAGAATGGTAAGGGACGGCTCGAGCATCAGAAGCTGCAAGATCTCGGCTTTCTTTTTCTCACCGCCGGAAAATCCGACATTCAGATCACGGTCTGCATACGACGGATCCATCTGCAGAACTTCCATTGCTTTTTCCAGTTCTTTCCGGAACTCAAACAGACGCATCCGTTTGCCGGTCTTTAACTCGACGGCGCTGCGGATAAAAGAGCTTAAGGTTACGCCAGGCACCTCAAGCGGATTCTGAAACGAGAGAAACAGTCCCATTTTGGCGCGTTCATTGACCGGCTCTTCTGTGATGTTCTTTCCCTGGAACCAGATTTCGCCGCGTGTCACGTTATATTTCGGATTGCCGAGCAGCGTATTGCCAAGCGTCGACTTTCCGGTACCATTCGGTCCAAGCAGCACATGCGTCTCCCCTTTTCCAATCGTAAGATTGACGCCGTGCAGGATCTCTTTTTCTTCTACATTTACCGTTAAATCTTTCACTGTTAAAAGATTTTTTCCCATATTGATATCCTCCTTATTTTGCTTCGAGGTTAAAATCTCTGTTTTCGCCTCCGATTGTAGACCTTTTTTCCGAGTATTTCAATCGGATTTATATATTTGAAAAATTTTATCAAAAAACGCACCTGCCGCCGGATCTTTTTTTCCGCACGACAGGCGCGTTTTCTATCAACATTGTTTCAGCCGATTCCGCCCAGCACGATTCCGAGAATCAGAACCAGCACACAGATCGGCACGTAGATATATTTGCAGATCGGATAATACAGATCCGTGAATTTGCTGCTTCTTCCCTTGTCTACCTGGGACTGCACATACTTCTTTCCGCAGATCCAGAAGAACATGACTCCGGCAAGGCCGGCGCCGAGCGGGCAGATGTAGATCGACAGAACATCCATCCACTGGGATACAATGCCCTGGATCAGAAGAGATACGACCACACCGATAACCCCGATCACACCGCAGGCTGCTACTCTTCCGAGATGAAATTTTTCCTGTACCGTTGCAATCGGTGCTTCGTACAGGTTAATCAGAGAGGTAAGGCCGGCAAAAAAGACAGCGACAAAGAAAACGATTGCGATCAGCGCGCCACCCGGCATAGACTTTATCAAATTCGGAAGGAAAATGAACAGAAGTCCAGGTCCTCCTGTATTTAACTGTGCTCCCGTAGTTGCCATCGCCGGGATAATAACCAGCGCAGCAAGCATAGCAGCGAGCGTATCAAAAAATGCTACTCTTCCGGCGGCGGCCGGAATATTTTCTCCATCTGACAAATAGGAACCATAGATCAGTGTTCCGTTTCCGGCTACAGACAGGGAAAAGAATGCCTGACCAAGTGCAAAAATCCAGGTCTTCGGATCTGCAAGTGCTTTTGGTTCCACACGGAAAATATAACGGTATCCATCCGCTGCACCGGGCTGAAAGGCAACATAGATACCAAGTGCAACAAACAGGAGAAAGAAAACAGGCATCAGCACCTTATTGACCTTCTCAATTCCCTTACCAACACCAAATGCCAGAATGACCATCGCAACCACAAGAGCTACGATCTGCCAGAAATTGTTTCCAAACGCAGATGCCATGGATTCAAACGCTCCGGCAAAATCCTCTACGCTCACAGCTGACAGTGTCTTTCCGGTAAAGGTTCCGATCATGTACCTGAAAATCCACCCCATGACAACCGTATAACCGATCGCCATTGCCAGGGAACCCAGCACCGGAATCAGACCAAGCGCCTCTCCGGCTTTTCGTTTTCCTTTCGTTTCACATGCAAAACCGAACGCATCAACCGGACCGGATCTTGTGGCACGGCCAAAACTCATCTCCCCGCTCACACCGGTAAAGCCGATCAGTGCAACGAACAGGAAATACGGAATCAGAAAGGAACCTCCTCCGTACAAGGAAACCCGGGTAGGGAACATCCAGATGTTGCCCATTCCAACTGCAGAACCGATGCAGGCCAGGATAAATCCCCACCGACTGTTAAATGACTCTCTCTTTTTCATACTGCTCTCCCTTTTTCTTACTTTTTCTGAAGATATCATGGCCAAAGTACCTTTTGACTCCAACATCTTCTGAATATTTTAGCATAAGCTATTGGGAAAAGCTATAGCATTTCTCATCTTCCTGCAACTTCACTTTATATTTTATGCTTTTTCCGCCTTGCTGCTGCCATTCCCGCGGAGAACATCCGCAGTGGCGTTTGAAATAGCGGCTGAAATGAGACAGATTGGAAAAACCGCAGATTTCCGCGGTCTGTCCGATGGAAAGTGCCTGATTTGTCAAAAGATTTTTCGCCTTGTCGAGCCGTACTTCAATCAGATCGCTGTGCGGGGTGCTGCTGAAAAACTGTTTGTAATAAGAATAAAACTGACTTTTTTCCATATTGGCCATCTGGCAAAGCTTTTCTGTCGTCCAGTCTTTCTCATAATGGCTCAACATCTTAAGGCGCAGCTCCTGGAATTCCTGATACAGTCCGGCCGGCTCCTCTGCCGCTTTCTTGTACAGCCGCATACCGCGCGATGCCGTAATCATCATCTGACGAACCAGTGCTTCCTCATATTCCACTGCGTATGGATCTTTCACAATGTATTCCCTCTGCAAAAGGCGAATCAGCTCATCAATTGCTTCCGTGTTCTGCGGATAAAAAACAGTATTCTGCGGAATTCCATACGTTTCACCCAGATTCTCACCGCACCAGAAATGGACATAGCTGTTGCGAAACTTCTGAACAGCCTGATAATGCTGCTCGTGATCCGGCGTGTAAAAAAGGCAGGCATTTTCCTGTGCAATGAAAAACGCAGTTCTGTCATACACCTTCATCGGCGTTTTAAACAACAGAAACAGATAGTCCCCGCTGCCCTCCGGCCGATATATCGTCTCATAATCGGCGTTGGATCTATTATATTCACAAATATGAACTGAAAATTCCATTCTTCTCGTTTCCCCTTTTCTTTTCTTCTCCCTATTTTACCGCAAAACCGGAAAAAAAGTCAAATTTGTCGGACAAAAATCTCTGGTTTTTTTCTATCTTCCTGCTAAAATTGAAACTATCCAAAGCGAAAGCGAAACGGTGGAATAAAATCATAGACACGCCGGTGATCCTTTGTTTTTCTGGATCGTGTCTGAAAACGAACATTTCTTTTAACAGGAGGATTTTTAAGTATGAAAAAAGCAGAGATTATCATTGACAAATATTTTCTTACCGGAAAAGTTGACAAACGAATCTTCGGTTCCTTTATCGAGCACCTGGGACGCGCCGTTTACGAGGGCATCTATCAGGAAGGAAGTGTTCTCTCCGACGAGCAGGGCTTCCGAAAAGATACCCTGGATCTTGTCAAAGAGCTTCAAGTACCGATCGTCCGTTACCCGGGCGGAAACTTTGTCTCCGGTTTTCACTGGGAAGACAGCGTAGGCCCGAAAGACAAACGGCCTGCAAAACCAGATCTTGCCTGGGGCGTGATTGAGACAAACGAATTCGGTCTGAATGAGTTTGCTGACTGGTCGAAAAAAGCCGGCAGTGACATTATGATGGCCGTCAATCTCGGAACCCGCGGACCGGAAGACGCAAAAAATGTGCTGGAGTACTGCAACTTCAAGGGCGGCACCTACTACAGTGATCTGAGAAAATCCCACGGTTACAAAGATCCACACAACATCAAACTCTGGTGCCTCGGCAACGAGATGGACGGACCGTGGCAGATGGGACATAAGACCGCTTCTGAGTACGGACGTATTGCAGCAGAGACTTCCCGTCTGATGAAATTCATGGATCCGACGATTGAAACTGTTGCCTGCGGAAGCTCCAATCTTACGATGCCAACCTTCGGTTCCTGGGAATATACGGTTCTGGACGAATGCTATGATGAGGTGGATTACCTTTCTTTACACCAGTACTACGGAAATTATGCAAATGATACTGTCGATTTCCTGGCAAGCTCCAAGGGCATGGATGATTTCATCTCCGGTGTAGTTGCGATCTGTGATGCAGTCAAAGCGAAAAAACACGGCAAAAAGCAGATTAACCTTTCCTTCGATGAGTGGAACGTATGGTATCACAGCAATGAGCAGGATCAGAAGCTGGAGAAATGGGTACGCGCACCTCATCAGCTTGAGGATGTTTACAACTTTGAGGATGCACTTCTCGTCGGAAGCATGCTGATCACACTCCTGCGCCACGCAGACCGTGTCAAGATTGCCTGCCTCGCACAGCTTGTCAACGTTATCGCTCCGATCATGACATCCGATACCGGTGCATGGCGTCAGACGATCTTCTATCCATACATGCATGCAAGCGTATACGGCCGCGGAACCGTCTTAAATACACAGGTTTTGACACCGGTTTACGAGAGCAAAACGTACGGCGAAGCTCCGTATCTCGATTCTGTCTGCATCTGGGATGAGGAAAACGATGCACTGACCATTTTTGCAGTCAACAAGAGCCTGGATGAGGATATGGAGGTTTCCTGCGATCTGCGTCAGTTCGAAAGATGCCGTCTGGCTGAGCACATCGTGCTGACAAACGACGATATGAAAGCGGTCAACACCGAAGCAGATCCGAACCACGTTACTCCGACCCATTCCGATGCCACCAAACTGGAGAATGGAAAAATGCACACCGTTCTTGGAAAACACAGCTGGAATGTGATCCGTCTTACAAAATAATGGAACCGTATAAGGTATGGCCTGAAAAACAGAACATCTGAATTTTTCATCCAAACATATGCATAAAGGAGTTTTATTTTATGGCACAGGCATATTTATTTGTTCATTTTCGGGAAAAAACAACACCGGACGGCGAACAGGTTTATTTCGGCATCAGCCGCGATGGTTTCCACTGGGAAGCTGTCAACGACGGCGCTCCTGTTCTCTGGGCGTATTATGGAGATAAGGGTGTACGCGACTTTACTATCACTCACAGCATAGAAACCGGGAAATATTATATTTTCGCCACTGACCTGAGTCTTTCTTACGGTATGCGGAATCAGTATCACAATTCCTGGGATGAGATCGGCAGAAACGGCAGCAAGTATTTCTCCGTCTGGGAATCAGAGGATCTCGTAAACTGGAGCGACCAGCGTCTTGTAAAAATCGGTGATGATGACTTCGGCTGCCTCTGGGCACCGGATCTGATTTACGATAAAGAAAACGGTGAGTACGTTCTGCACTGGTCTTCTTCCCATGCAGCAAACGATTACGGTCCCAAAAAAATCTATTACAGCACAACGAAGAATTTTGTTCATTTTTCAGCTCCGCAGGTTCTGTACGAAAAAGAGGACAGCGGCGTGATTGATTCGGCGATCTATGAAGAGAATGGGGTTTATTATCTTTTCGTAAAGAGTGAAAGCAATCCGGCGAAAATTATTCTGCTCCGCTCCGACCATGCGGCCGGCCCGTATGTGCGGATGGAAAGCTTCGATGAGAGCATGAAAGATGTAGAGAGCGGTCTCTATGAGGCTCCGACCGCAGTACAGCTTGATGGCAGCAGATGGTGTCTGTTCCTTGACTACTACGGCGTTCCGGGTGCCGGCCAGGGATATGTGCCGTTTGTTGCAGACAGCCTTGCTTCCGGAAAATTTGTTCGTTCTGATGCTTCCTTCTCGTTCCCATACGGCTACAAGCATGGAACGATTCTTCCGATTACAGAGGAGGATTACGAGCGGATCAAAAACCATGACTGGTCAGATCACGGATATCAGTAAAATCGCTGTCCGCCTGATGGGATTTTCATACAAAAAGAACTGCGGCAGGCTTCCTTTTGGGGAAGTTCCTGCCGCAGTTCTTTTTCGCTTTTCTTTTCCGACAAAACCCATCCGCTTCCTTTTTGTTCTGGCGGACAGTACCTTTTCTGCAGATTGGTAAATGTATCGTTTTGATGGTGTCTGAATTTTTCTTTATCTCTGTGCCTGTGCAGCGGTTCTTGCATGGAACATGCGGAAGACGCCGGTCTGCTCGATCAACTTCGTCAGGCTGTAGAAAATGATGGAATCGATCGGCCACATAATCAGGTTCTTTAAGGCACGTGCCGGAAGAAGCACCATGATTCCTTTTCCATACAGCATGCTGATCCACAGGGTGTTCAGCAGTACATTGACAGTCAGCATAACGATGAACTTGGCTGCAAGCACACGTTTGATGGTCAGTTTTTTGCGATAGTAGAAGCATCCATACATAAAAGATGCCAGCATCGCATTAAAGGTGAATCCGAAGAAGAACGGGCCGCTCGGTTTCAGGAAGTATTTTACGACATCAAGAATGCCGGAGAAAAGACATCCTGTCACTGGTCCGAACAGGTAATCGACAAGGCGGTTCGGGATTCCGGAAAATCCGATGCGGACATAAGGCCCGATATCAATCGATGCTACCTGGTTCAGAATCATCGCCAGCGCTGCGAACATGGCACAGGCTGCGAGGGTTGTGACTGCTTTCAGCTCTTTTGCTGACTGCAGAAACATGTTTTTTGTTTCTTTTGCTGTTTCATTTGCATTTTTCTGCATAAAAAAATTACCTCCTTTACAGATATCTGACTACAATAGGAGATAATCTCTTGTCTCTATCTTCTGTTGCAGCGAGATGCAATTCATATACCGCAAGATTTTCTCTTTTCGTCTCCCTGGCTACTCTCTATCCCGGGAGCACTTTACGCATATGAACTTACTCTGCAGTTGTTTTTGTCCTGCTCATTATATAGTAAAATCCCCTTGGTTTCAAGAGGATTTTACATTTTTTTCTAATTTTTTACGATCAAATATCAGCCCTGCATTTTACGGTCTTTCCGGTGATAAAACGGAGACAAACGCAAACTTTTTATCCAGCAGTTTTCCCATCAGCACAATACCTTTTCCCATCGTAAAAGCAGCTGCTACCGTTCCGATTCCAAATATTCCGTCGGAGTAACCGCAGGTATGTTTGAAGTCACATAATCTGCTGTATTTCTTGTAACAATATATTGTGCGCAAAATGATTCGGCACATTCCATCTGCAAACAGTCTTCAAAATCTGAAAATGTTTCATTTTTCAGACCTTTCATTAGTTTTTCTGAATCAATTCCTTCTACATCAAAAATTTCAAATAAGCTAAGGAGAAGTTCTCTTCTTTCTTTTACGTCATATGTCTTTCTTAAAATAAAAAACATATTAGAAACAGAGTGTGCGGCAATGCACGCATTTATTTTTCCTCTCTATAAGATGCCAATTCAGCATCGTCATCCTGAACATTTCCTTTTTTTCTTATTTGCTCCATTCGTAAAAAAGCATCTTTTTTCGATTCAACAGCACCGCTATTATAAAGACTGTTTACACCCTGCATAATCTGAATAATAAACACTAGTTTATCTTCTGGCATTTTTTCCAATAATTCAAATGCTTCTTCTCTCATTGCTGTCATTATGTTTTTGTCTCCTTTCTATGACCGTACCTGTCCATTCCCATATACCACAAATTTAATCGAGGTCAGCGCCAGCAGTCCCATCGGGCCTCTGGCGTGGAGTTTTTGGGTGCTGATTCCGATTTCGGCGCCGTAGCCGAATTCGAAGCCGTCGGTGAAGCGGGTGGAGGCGTTGACGTAGACCACCGCTGCGTCGATTTCGTCCAGGAATTTCTGGGCGTGGGTGTAGTCGTTGGTGATGATCGCCTCGGAGTGTTTTGTGTTGTAGCGGTTGATGTGCGCGATCGCTTCGTCGATAGAGGAAACCGTTTTAATGGATACGATATAGTCGAGATACTCTTTTCCCCAGTCCTCTTCTGTCGCTGCTTCTGCTCCCGGCATGTATTCTCTTGCCTTCTCGTCTGCGCGCATCTCCACCTGTTTCTCTTTCAATCGTTCTGCGAGAACCGGCAGCAGTTTTTCACGCACGTTTTCATGCACTACGATGGATTCACACGCATTGCAGACGCCGACACGCTGTGTCTTTGCATTCAGAATAATATCCACTGCCATGGAAAGATCGGCTGTTTCATCCACGTAGATATGACAGTTTCCGGTTCCCGTCTCAATGACAGGAATCGTGCTGTTTTCCACGACAGCGCGGATCAGTCCGGCACCGCCGCGCGGAATCAGAACATCGACATAGCGGTTCATCTTCATAAACTGTGCCGTTGTCTCACGTGAAGTATCTTCGATCAGAAGCAGCGCATCCTCCGGCACCTGCTCCTCCTTCAGTGTTTTCCGCAGTGAGGCAACAATCGCCATATTTGAGTGGATCGCATCACTTCCGCCCTTCAAAATCACGACATTTCCCGTCTTAAAGCAGAGTGCAAACGCATCCGCTGTTACATTCGGACGTGCTTCATAGATGATTCCGACAACACCAAGCGGAACACGTTTCTGCCCGATCAGAAGACCGTTCGGCCGTTTTTTCATACCGAGAACTTCCCCGATCGGATCGTCCAGCTCGGATACCTGACAGAGACCTTCCGCCATCGCCTCGATGCGACTCTGATCCAGAAACAGCCGATCCAGAAGACCTTTGGACATTCCTTTTTCTCTTCCATGCTCCATATCCAGCGCATTTGCCGCGATAATCGCATCGGCATCCGCCACAAGATTTTCCGCTGCTTTTTTCAGCACACGGTTTTTCGTCTCTGTCCCCATGATGCGAAGCACAGGTTCCGCCCCACGGGCTCTTGTTCCGATTTCTTCCAGACTTATCATATTCGTCTCCTCCTCGTGTTGTCTTATCGTGATTGGCTGCTAACGGTAAATCTTCTGCTCTGTCACCAGCATCTGCGGCAGAACATCCGTCTCTTCAAACGGCACCGCATCAAACAGCTGAAACTCAAACGCCGCTGCAACCGTTGTAAACCCTGGATGTGCGGCAAGAAAGCGGTCATAAAATCCTTTTCCATATCCGACTCTGTGGCGCGCCGGATCAAAGGCCACACCGGGTACCAGCAGAAAGCCCTCTTCCCGCGTGCAGACCTTTCCGCCGTCCGGCTCCATAATGCCAAAATAGCCGGATTTCAGCGTGGAGAAATCTTTGATCTCATAATAAACCATATCATCGTCTTCCACGCGCGGCACAGCGACCGTCTTTCCCATTTGCAGGGCCTTCTCGATCAGATCCCGTGTCATGACTTCTTTTTTGAAGTCCATATACGCAAAAAAGCAGTCCGCATCCAGAAACTCCGGCAGAGCCGTGATTTTTTCATAAATCATACGGCTCTTTTCCTGAATTTCTTCCTGTGTGGCTGCTCTTCTTCGGGCAAAAACTTCTTTTCTAATGTTTCCTTTTGCTTCCATAGCGCTCCCCCAGATTTACGATTGTTCCGTCTTTCTCCTGCATATCAATATTGTCGAGCTGGGTACGGAGGTTCATTTTCACGGCTGCAATATATTCTCTCCGCAGCTTCTGCTGCTCTTCTTTCTCCGCCGGCGTCAGCCCCTCTGCTTTCGCCTTGCGGGCAAGTTCGTTAATTCTCTGTATATTAATTTCCATTTTCTGTATTTCGCTCCTTTAAATTACCGGAATTTTCTCTTTATCTTACCGCAAAACACGGTATCTGTCCAGCAGATCCGCGAAAAATCTGAAATCCGGTTTTCAATCACCGGATTTCAGTCTCGTCTGTATAATTATCCAGTACAATCAGAACCCATGTTTTTCCAGGATTCAACTTAATCTCATCGCCATTCCCATCCCGGTATTTTGTGACGCCCCACGGATCATCCTTGCTCCATGTCACGTCGATGGCCTTTCCGCTTGTGATATACGTTCCCGTTCCGCCGTTTACCACATCGATATCGAGATATTCCGCATTGTCATCATACTTTTTCCAGGAACAGTACTGCACGATAATGTTCTTCACCGCAAGCTGTTCCTGTGTCATCTCATCGATCTGCGGTTCCCCGAACTGATAACGCAAATACGTGCCGCTCGCCTCATCGTACGAAAACCACGGATTGTTGTGGAAATATCCGCCCGGTGCCACATAGGCGGCATTTCGTCCCTGTTCCAGCGTTTCCGGTTCTGTCTCGGATGCAAACTGGAAAAATCCGTCATAACCGTCTTTGTAAGATGTCCGGTAGCCGCAGAGATCGATTCCCGCTGCAATCCCGGCCGCATCCAAATACGCATTGTGCGGCGACGGACGATCCGACGTCCGGTAATACACCTGTTCCGAATACTCCATGCCATTCACATTGTCTATGTGATCCGATTCGAGCAGCGGAATCGCATACGCCGCCTGTCCGTAATGATAATACAGGGCATCAAAACCAGCCGCCAGATACACATAATATTCACGGCAGCTCCGCACCGATCCGATCTTTTCGAGATCATCATAGTTTTCAAACAGCCCCATCAGGCGCGTAATGCCGCCTTCGACCGGCGCTTCATAGATCACTCCCGCACGGCTGATACCGCTCTGCGGGCAGGCGCTGATGATATTGCTCAGCATAACCGCCACCGGGCGCCTTCTTCCCTGTACTTCGGCGACAGGTTCTCCTGTCAGATAACTTTTCACCATACCTTCCGGCAGCGCATCCTCCGCGGGTGTCGGCTCAATCGCTTCCGGAACCAGCGGCTCCGGTGCCGGATCTTCGGTCGGGACCGGTGGTTCCGTAGCTTTCGTTTCTGTCTTGCTTTCCCCTGCTGTCTCTTCTGAGACATAAGAAGTTCCTGCCGATGCAGTTTCCGGTGCCGTTTCCCCAATTTTCCGGCATCCGAACAGCATCATGCTTCCCAGCAGAGCAATCCCCAATGTGTAAAACCCTCTCTTTTTGATAAAGACCCCTCCTTTTCTGCTTTCAATCAGTCTCTTGTGATACCGAGACGCTGCAGCACCTCTTCCTGCTTTGCCTCCATCACGGCTGCTTCCTCCGGTGTCATATGATCATAACCCAGAAGATGCAGCATACTGTGTGCAACAAGAAAAGCAAATTCGCGTCTTAAAGAATGACCGTATTCCTCCGCCTGCGCTCTTGCGCGCGCAACAGAAATTACGATATCACCCAGCATCAGCTCACCGCTGTCCGGGTTAAAACAGTCATCTCCCTCTTCCGTCTCCAGAAAATCGAACGAAGCCGGAGAAGGATAATCTACCATCGGGAAAGAAAGCACGTCTGTCTCCCGGTCAATGTTTCTGTGTTCCCGGTTCATGGTGCGGATATTTTCCGGATCGGTCAGAATCAGTTCTACTTCTGCCTCATACGGGCACGCTTCCTGATCCAGCACACCATTGATTACCGCTGCTGCAACCTCTTCCGGATCAAATCCAAGGTCAAAATCCTGTTCATTTTCAAACGTCAGTGTCATTTATTTTCCCTCCGTTTTCTCGTCGTACTTTTTGCTCTGCCGCTGTGATTTTCCGGCTTTGCTTTCTTTTCATATTCATCGTAAGCCTGTACAATCTTCTGCACCAGCGGATGACGGACAACGTCCTTGCTCGTCAGCTCGCAGAAGGAAATTCCGTCTACTTTTTTCAGTACCTGCATTGCCACATCAAGGCCGGAGCGTGTACCGGAAGGAAGGTCCTTCTGAGAGGCATCTCCGGTTACAATGACTTTGGAACCGAAACCGATACGGGTCAGGAACATCTTCATCTGCGCCGGTGTCGTATTCTGTGCCTCATCAAGGATAATAAACGCATTGTCGAGCGTACGGCCTCGCATGTACGCGAGCGGTGCAACCTCAATCAGGCCTTTTTCCATGTTTTTCTGGAAGCTCTCTGCTCCCATGATCTGATACAGCGCGTCGTAGAGCGGCCGCAGATACGGGTCAATTTTACTCTGCAGGTCGCCAGGCAGGAAACCGAGTTTTTCACCCGCCTCAATCGCCGGACGCGTCAGGATAATACGTCCTACTTCATCGTTTCGGAACGCGGTGATCGCCATCGCCATTGCAAGGTATGTTTTTCCGGTTCCGGCAGGGCCGACGCCGAAGACGATCATCTTTTCCCGGATCGCATCCACGTACGCTTTCTGACCGAGTGTTTTCGGTTTGACCGGACGGCCTGCAACGGTGTGGCAGATGCAGTCGCTGTCGATTTCCGCAAGGCTGCTTCCGCTGTCCTCCATAACAAGTGAGATTGCATAATTGACGTTCTGTGTCGTGATATCGTTTCCGCGGCGTGAAAGCTCCAGAAGCTGTGTCAGACATTCCTTTGCGCGCGCTGCATTCGATGCCGGGCCTACAATTTTTAAAACGCCGTCCCGGGAGATCAGCGTAACCGCCAGGGATCTCTCCAGGATTTTGATGTGTTCATCAAACTGGCCGAATACTTTCTTTTCATGTTCGATGGGCAGTTCCATCTGCAGTTCTATCATGTTGTTATTGCTGTTCATCTACCATTGATTCCTTTCCATCCGACACCTTCTGCATTTCGCAGGGCTGTGCTTCTACGGCCCGTTCTATCACACGAAGTGTCCCTTTTGTGATACATGACGTATCGTTAAGTTCTATTGTAACATGATTCTCCGATATTTGAAGTCCTTTTTCTGATAAATTTCTGTGGAATTTCTGATAATTCTGCGAGGCTTTTTCTTTTGCCTCGTGTTCTGAGTAAGTTTCTTTCTGAACTTCAAACGGAAATTTCTGGCGGTAGCCGAAATAAAACGGAAGGGCAAAGTTTTCTGTCAGATAGAGCTGCTGAAGGGACACTTCCTCGTCTGCTCCATTTTCCCTTTTCTCTGTTTTCTGATCCGCCGTTCCGGTCATGCTCCGCAAACTCTCCACAAAATTCTCCGGCAGCAGATTTCCAAGGAAAAATCGGTAAGCAGAAATCTGGAATACCGGCGTTTTTTTCTCTGCTTTCTGATATGTCCGTACCGTATGGGAAAGCGGAAAGGTATCATAATAGTACCACGTCGTCTCAAGGTCAATATCCGCGTCTGCGTGAACATAAGAATAATCATACGTTTCCCCACTGTCATTCACAAGCGGAATCTCGCCCTTTACAAGAATGTCTCCCGCTTGACATGTATCACCGGGGAGCACCTGCGGAATGCCGTTCCGTGTGATAATACGCACGACCGTCCCTTCTTTTTTCGCCACAAGATTCTGCGGATCATCTGCTTTTTCTTCGATCACATAGCCGTCTACGTTTTCTTTTACCGCAAGGACAAGCTGCGTCCCTTCTATTTTTGCGGACACCCAGGTCAGATTAGGAAACTGCTCCCGCAGATACGATGCGGTTTGGCTGCAGTCCACTCGTTTTTTCCAGATTCCATGATGAATCCCGGCCGCATCCAGGCTATTTAAAATCGTCTGCGTACTGTTCGCGTAGTTTCCTTCCACATGAATATTCCAGATAAACTGCGACAGTATATAAAGTCCCGCCAGACAGAGAAAAATGCCAATAAAAAACGCCTTTCTTTTTAAACTTCGCCGGTAAAAGAAAGGCAGTCCCTGTTTTTTCTGTATTCGGATGCGCACACCGCTCTTGCGGCGGATCGGCAGGAGACGGAAGAAATCTTCCGGCAGAAGGCTCATCTCAAAGCAGCCCTGATATTCTGTCACGTCCCACAGCGTGATGTTATGGTGCCCGCACAGATTGAAAAAACGCTCCGGTTCACGGCCCGTCACACGAATCCGCACAGTGCCTTTCCAGAAAGCCTTTCCCTGCTGCAAACGCACACCCCCTTTTCAGCATTGGAATGATTGGAATCATTACACTTATTGAAACGTCACTTGATCGATTCTCCCTTCCACCCGCATCTCCTCCCCGGAATACGAAACAATCCGGATTCCCTCTCCCACAAGGAGCAGCCTGCCGTATTGCGTAAGCACACAGAGGCGGCACGCATTATATTCCAGAATCCTGCGGTAATTTTCAATCTGCACTTCTCTCCCGCCATAAAACGTCACAACCGGCTCGCCAAAAGCAAGATCTGACGGAACCTGCATCGCCGAAAGCAGCTCCCCGCCCGGCGGATGGAGTGATTTTTTCTGCTTTTTCTTTTTTCGCATCCAAAACCTCCTCCGCTTTGCGGGTCTGCTTTTTGTTCTATCGCTATTTTATGCAGAAAAAAGCACAAAAATACCCCGCAGCCGCTGGGGTTTCCTGCCCGATCAGGCTGCGGGGTTTCATTTCTCTTTTTTAAAAACATTTTTTGCAGGGTTCATATCCCTGGGCTTCTGCATTTTCTCTCGTCATCTGATATGCCCGATCCGGATTCATTCTGCCGCAGTTATTTTTGTTATGGTACTTCGATCCGGTCTCTGAAATCCACACGAGCTGTCCTCCATACGGATCCGATTCCTGCGGAACTTCCGTTACCTGTGGTTCTTCAGCAGTCACTGCCGGCTGCGTTTCTTCCGCTGCCTGCGTTTCAACGGTTTCTTCCGCCGCAGCTTCTATGGTTGGCTCAGGGGTCGGCGTCTCGGTCGGGTCAGCCGTTGGAGTTGGGGTAGCAGTCGGAGTCGGGGTAGCGGTCGGTGTTGCTGTCGGCGTTGGTGTTGATGTTTCAGTCGGGGTCGGCGTCGCTTTTTTCGTCGGCGCTGCCGTAACGCTGACGGAAACAGACTCTGCAGATGCCTTCTGTGTTTCCTTACTGCTGTACGTCACAGGTGTCAGCGCACAGGCGGAAACCAGCAGCAACACAGGAAGCAACACAGGAAGTGCTTTCGCCACATGAAACCGTTTCTTTATCGTATTCCAGGTAACCGGAAGCAAAAAGATTCCAAGCAGCAGCAGTGACAATGCATATGCCTTCTCCTCTTTCCAGTAACCGGCTCCCGCCAGCATCATCAGAATACCGAACAGATACCTGAGAAAATTTCCTGCCTTTCTCAGCATATTTCATTCCCCCTCTTGTGTATTTTCTGAATTTCTTACAGCGAAATCCTCTACTGTAGATACGTTGAAAAGAATGGAAAATTACATCACAGATTACGATTCTTTATAGAAAATCATGCTGAACCATATGACCATATGCTCGCCAAGGTAATAATCCATCATGTTTTTTTCAATCAGGTTTGCAACAACGATGCCGTGGCTCTCGATGCATGGATGCATCAGTTCAAGATGGCGGCAGCCGCCTCTCGGGTAGGTACATTTATCACAGAGCTGGCAGGAATCGGAGGAAAGGGCGAAGGTGAGCAGGGTTTTGTCTTTTAAATGCTGCTCGATTTCGCGTGTGATTTTTTCGTGCTCCGATTTTGTTTTTAATGTCTCATCCATATCCATGATATTGTCCACTTCTGCGATACTGGAGAAGAACAGAACGTGATCGTAGTTCATGCAACGCTCCTTACAGACTTCAACAGTGCCGACCGCCGGCGGGCAGGACCAGGAGGCTCCGTAGCGGGAGCACTCCTTTTTGCAGATCTGGCGGACCCGGTCATTGAATTCGATGTCCTCCGGTTTTACAAATGCATACTGATAGATAGGAAACTGGGTAATATATTCTTCGATTTCTGTCTGTGTCATTTTGTCATCCCTTCTCTTTTGTTACAGATCTTTTTCCAGAAAAGCAAATACCATATTCCAGTACGTCTGGAGCATGCGCCCTCTGGTTCCAAACAATTCATGCTTTGCGCCCGGTACTTTTACCATTTTTGCCATGCCGGGACGGCGTTCTGCCATTTTCCGGATCATCCGCTCCTGGGCACGGTTGGACACAAGATGATCGTTCTCCGCCTGAAATAAAAGGACAGGAGCCTCGATCCGTTTCCATCCGCTCCGCATCAGATCGCGGTACAGATGTGCGGCGGCATGGAGCCATCCGTAAGAAGCGGCATTTAGGTGATACAGCGGCTCTTTTTCCCGCTTCTGCTGGTAATAGAGAAAGCGCGGACGGGAGAGGGACGAACTTTGTTTAAAGCTTTCGATTCCCTGGTATGGTTTCTGTCCTACCACATACTGTGTGCCTCGTTCTGTGGCACAGGCAAAAGCTGCGATCCGTTTTGCATCGGCGAACGGCACTTTTCCGGTCAGCGGACGGATCATCGGCGAACTCAAGACCACTTTCCGGAACAGATGCGGCGCTTTGGCGGCCGCTGCTGCTGCGATTCCTCCGCCCATCGAGTGAGAATAGAGAACGAGCGGAAGACCGCATGCCTCTGCTTTTGCTTTTCGTGCAACAAAGAGCAGATCTTCTACATAACGATAGTAGGAATCGACATAAACAAGCGACGGATCCCCCACCAGACGGTAGCTCTTTCCGTGGCCGCAGTGTTCCGGCAGATAAACATGAAAATGCTCTTTGATAAAATAATACACGATCTCTTTATATTTCTCTGCATTTTCCGTAAAACCGTGTGAGATTACAACAACACCTCTCGGGCGGAATGCGCGGTAACGAAGAACATGAATCGGATGACCGCTCTCCCTTTCCCAGTAAAATTCTTCTGCATGAGCGGCGAGGTACGGCTCCACACCATTCTGCATCCGCTCCGCATAATTTTTTTCCTGTAATACGCGTGTTCTCATTAGCAAATCACCTGCTTTCATCCAGATACGAAAGGATATCCTGAAGATTGTCGATGGTACAGTCCGGTGTAACTTCAATTTTGTTCGGAAGATGATCCGGGTTGTACCAGCAGGTCAGGATTCCTGCATTTTTTCCGCCGCGGATATCACTTGTGAGGGAGTCGCCGACGATCACAACCTCATCCGGTGCATAACTTCCGATTTCGTTCCATACCGCATCAAAAAAAGCCTTCTGCGGCTTGTCCACACCGACCTGTTCCGAGATAAAAACGCCGTCCAGAAGCTGATCAAGCCCGGAAAAGCGGAGTTTACGCTCCTGTGCAACAGTGGTTCCATTTGTTACTGCATACTGTTTTACGGTAGCTTTCAGCTGTTTTACCAGTTCATCTCCGTGATCGCAGAAGAAAGCCTTATCGCCGAGGCGGATCTGATATTCATCATTGAATACCTTTACCTGATCCGTCGGCAGTCCTTCCGATTCAAAAAATTCATGGAACCGTCCAAGCATCACCTGTTCTCTCGTAAGCTCTCCCGTCTCCAGCCGCTCCCAGTAACCGCGGTTGATCACGCTGTAGCGCTGCAGCATTTCGTCCGTGCAGGTTCCCATATGAAACTTGTTGAAACAGTAATCAATTGCATATCGTTCCGACATCTTAAAATTCAGAAGTGTTCCGTCGATGTCCCACAAAATTACTTTTATCAAAGAGAAATCCTCCCTTGGTTTCATTTGTATTTTCCAATTATCTGTTTTTCATTCTAGCATAGATTACAAATACGATCAATTGTATTTTAGGCATTGTATCTTTTGAGAAAAAGTGCTACGATAAAAAAGAATTTCCGTGAAAAAGAAAAGGAAGAAGGAAGAAATACTATGAAATTTACTTATCCAGCCGTTTTTCATAAAACCGAACAGGGAACCTACGAAGGTTATTTTCCAGATCTCGCCTGCTGCTATGCAAAAGGGGATACCCTCGACGAGGCGCTGGAAGATGCCATTCACTCCGCCTATGACTGGATCTCTCTGGAACTGACGGAAGAAGAACCTGATTTTCCGCCGGTATCGGATGTGGCAGATCTCGGGAAAAGCGAAGGTGAAATTGCAAGAAATATTGCCGTCAACATCCGGCTTTTTGAGGGATGGGACGAATAAGTTCAAAAAAGAGAAAGAAAACCGTATTGCTGCGATATTCGAAACGCGGCGATACGGTTTTCTTTTTATCTCTTCCAGGTTTTCAGCATCTCTTTTTCTTCTTTGCTGATCCGCAGCGACTCTCTGATTTTCTGAATTGTTTTGTTATGTGTCCAGTCATCGAGACTGTTTTCTTTCAGCAGTTTCTGTGTTTTTTCCGGAAAATGAATATAACAGATCGATACTGCCCAGGCGACGGCCATTTTTACGTAATAGCCATCGTGATGAATCTTTTTCATCTCCTCCAGCACAGCATTGATATACGCTTCGTTGATAAAAAAGTCCAGCAGACACACAACACCAAACCGGATTTCATATTCCCGGCTGCTTTTCAGCCATTTCTGCAGATATCCATACCAATACTCCTGGTCTTTCTTCATAAAATGGCACGTTGCACAGGAGCTGTCACAGATTCCCCAGCTGTTGATCATCGGCACGAAGCGGTCCAGTTCTGCCGTCTGTTCTTCACGGGTCAGCTTTCCGTAGCCGATCATCATTCCGCGGATCAGAAGCTCCTCGTAGACTTCCGGATTAAACTGTTCGGTATAAACTTCATAGTGGTCTCTTGCTGTCGCTTTTGCAATCCGTCGCGAAACCGGAATGCGGACACCAAGAATCCGACAGTTCTGTCCCGGAACAAGAGAGCTGTGAAATTCCCGGTATTTTGCATCTATATTGCTTTCCAGTTCTGCCCGAATGGCCTGCATTACTTCCTGTTCCATATGATTCCCCCTCTCTTTTCTTTCTCTTTAAGATGTTTTACACGCTTTTTACAAATGTTTAACCCTGTTATTTCTGCACTTCTGATAAGATAAAATTAAAGTAAACGATAACATCCACCCTGCCAAATGCCAGATCTTTTCCGGCTGAAAGGTGAGTCTTATGAAAAAGAAATATACATTTTTTCAAAATATACCATTCCTGTGCAAATTTCAGAAGCAGCCAGCCCTTGCAGAAGAAGCGCCAGTTGTTTCCACAACGCTGTCTATTCCGTTTTCCGGACCAGCAGAAAGATCCTTATATTTTACCGAAAACCCGGATTTTACCGCTCCCTCTGCCGGTATCCATTCCCGTCGTTTTCCGGGAAGCCGGATCTTTCTATATTCCAGCGATCCCGAGCACGATCTTGCGGCAGTTCCATCCTCTCTTTTCGATGTGCTGCACCGCTATTTTGCCGTCCATTCACCGGATGATGTCGTTTTATGGAAAGATGGCATTCTCTCCTTCCAGACCATGGAAAATCAGCCGCAGCCGTTGACTGCTCTTTGTATACCGGATGATGCACGGGATTCCAAAATCATTCCGTTCCCCACACTGTCAGAACGGCAGCGCATTTCGCAGTAACTGCTATTTAACCCAACCAGCAGGAGCATGATGGAAAATACCCCTTTCCGTCATGCTCCATTTTTTACTCAATTCCGAGAATTCCACTAATCCGCTCTTTCGAAAGCCCCGCGCCGATTACAATCAGCACTTCCTGGCTCTCCGGCACTGCCTGGAATGTCATCTGTTCCCGCGTCGCATTGATTTCGCTCCACACAGTTTCGCCCGTCTTTACAATTCCTTTGATCCGGAATACATTGCCGCATGATGGATCCGCAAAGATTGCTTCTGCTGCCTTTTTCAGCGCTTCTTCCGTAATCTTCGGCTCCAGAAAGCAGAGCGAATCAAATGTCTGCTGCTCGCCGAAATCCAGCTTCCGGTAATCCTCCGAACGGTAACTGCATTCGGAGAGCATTTTGAAATCATCCTCTGTCAGATCATCCCAGTTTTTCTGTAAAATTTCTGCATCAGAAAACTGTCTTCTGCAGCCTGCCTGCTCGAGCGTGCGGTTCAGATGGGCAATCGTTTCTTCTTTCTTTTCCTCCGAAACATTCTGTACTTTGCTCAGCACGATTTTACCAGCGTTCGCCGCCTCGGAAGCCAGCAGATACTCTTCTTCCTCCGACAGCTTCTCATCGAGCCCGGCATCCAGAATCGTGATGACGCTTCCCGCCTCATACCAGCGGTTCAGCGGCTCGTCGTACAGCGTGTCAAAGAACTCATCCACATCGTAAATCCCCGACGGTTCCACGAGAATGCGGTCGTAGCCGCTCATGCCCATCGAGATCAGTTTCGTGCGGAACCGTCTGCGGTGTGTCTCTTTGTCGCATCCGCCGGAAATCATCTCCAGCTCGCACTGATCGCCGCGCAGTTCCTGCAGAAGCAGCATATCCACATTGACTGCCCCAAAATCATTCTCCAGGATGCCGATGTTCTTTCCCTGCGCCATCAGATACTTTGCGTACTGTTTCAAAAAAGTCGTCTTCCCTGAGCCAAGGAAGCCTGTAATCAGATCAATTTTAATCATTTCTGCTGTCCTTTCTGCTGTCTTTTTCCGTCTGCAGCCTGCGGAGCTTCGAACACTCTATTTTCGTCTGCGCTCTTTGCCGGTAAATGTATCGATGTCTATGCGCCATACGGCAACGCGCTCCACCATCTCCGGCAGAAAAGCGATCTTCGCCTCCGGTGCGATATGCGCCATGATTTTTCCCAGGCCTTTCTTCTTTGCCTCCGGATCTGTCACCTCCGTGATGGTTCCGTTTCCCATGATACTGCGGTACGCATAGGAATACGCACACGTATAGTCACCTGTAATCACTTCATGGTTGTAATCCATCTCCACCGCCACGCGCGGATCCGCTGCAAATGCAGCCGCCTTCCGCCCTTCTTTTGCCCCATGCAGGTACAGACAGACGTGAAGAGTTCCATCTTCTTCCCGGACAGCATATCCATAATTCATCGGCACGATAAACATGCCTTCCTCATCCATCGCCCCGATCCGCACAACCTCGCAGCTTTCCAGAATTTTTCTTAAAATTTTAGGATCTGTAATCTCCCGCTTTTTTAAACGCATTTCACGCATCGCAATCACACCTCTCTTATTCGCAGCTATTTATGATATGGCTCCCCGCAGTTAATGCGATAGCTCCGGTAAATCTGTTCCAGCAGAATAACCCGCATCAACTGATGCGGAAATGTCATTTTCGAAAAACTGAGCGCATAGTTCGAACGCTTCAGAACTTCCTCGCCAAGCCCTAAGGAACCGCCGATCGCAAAAATAATATGGCTCGTTCCCTGCACGCCGAGCGTATCTATTTTCTGGGCCAGCTCCTCGGATGTGAGCTGTTTTCCCTTAATTTCCAATGTAATCAGATAAGCGTCATCCCGGATATATTTGAGAAGGCGCTCTGCTTCTTTATTTTTGATATTCGTCTCTACGGTTTCACTCGCGCTGTCCGGCGTTTTTTCATCCGCCACCTCGATAATTTCCAGCTTTGCATAGCGGCTGAGGCGCTTCGAATACTCGGCGATCGCATCCCGCAGATATTTCTCTTTGATTTTTCCTACTGTTAATATCGTAATTTTCATTCTGTAATCTTAAAACCCTTTCGGATATCTGTCAAAAACACCAAAAGCCATATAGATCACTTTTTGTCCGCGTCTATATGGCTTTTAGTTTAGAAAAGCAATGCCTTATGCATTTTTGCTTTTGATATACTCATCAATTCCTTTAGCTCCGGCTTTTCCGGCACCCATAGCAAGGATAACGGTTGCTGCACCTGTTACAGCGTCACCGCCGGCGTAAACGCCCTCTTTACTGGTCTTTCCGGTTTCTTCCTCAGCTACGATACATTTTCTTCTGTTGACATCCAGACCGTAGGTGGTGGAAGAAATCAGCGGGTTCGGGGAAGTGCCAAGAGACATGATAACTTCGTCTACTTCAATTTCGAACTCAGATCCTGGAATCTCAACCGGTCTTCTTCTTCCGGAAGCGTCCGGCTCGCCAAGTTCCATACGGATGCAGCGGATACCGGTTACCCAGTCTTTGTCGTCGGTCAGAATTTCTACCGGGTTGGTCAGAAGGTCGAAGATGATACCTTCCTCTTTTGCATGATGAACTTCCTCTGCACGGGCCGGAAGCTCTGCCTCAGAACGACGGTAAATAACGTGTACCTCTGCGCCGAGACGAAGTGCGGTTCTTGCAGCGTCCATAGCTACGTTGCCGCCGCCGACTACAGCAACCTTCTTGCCGTGTGCGATCGGGGTATCGTAATCATCGCGGAATGCTTTCATCAGGTTGTTTCTGGTCAGGAACTCGTTTGCGGAGAATACGCCGTTTGCGTTCTCACCCGGGATTCCCATGAACATCGGAAGGCCTGCACCGGAACCGATGAAGACTGCTTCAAATCCTTCGTCTTTTAACAGCTCGTCGATGGTAACGGATTTTCCGATGATAACGTTGGTCTCAATTTTAACACCGAGAGATTTTACGTTCTCGATTTCAGCGGCAACTACTTTGTCTTTCGGAAGACGGAACTCCGGAATACCGTAGCTTAATACACCGCCGGCTTTGTGAAGTGCCTCGAAGATGGTTACATCGTAGCCAAGTTTTGCAAGGTCTCCTGCGCAGGTAAGACCTGCAGGGCCGGAACCGATAACCGCGATCTTGTGGCCGTTTTTCTCTGCTGCCGGAACCGGTTTGATACCGTTTTCTTTTGCCCAGTCAGCAACGAAACGCTCCAGTTTACCGATGGAAACAGCGTCGCCTTTGATTCCGCGGACACACTTGCCCTCGCACTGGCTCTCCTGCGGACATACACGGCCGCAGACTGCCGGGAGTGCACTGGACTCACCGATAATTTTGTATGCTTCCTCGAAGTTTCCTTCTTTTACCTGTGCAATGAATGCCGGAATGTTGATATTAACCGGGCATCCTGTGATACATTTTGCATTTTTACAGCCCAGGCAGCGCTGTGCTTCTTCTACTGCTTCGTCTTTATTGTATCCAAGACATACCTCGTCAAAATTTGTGGCACGTACCTTCGGCTCCTGCTCACGTACCGGTACTCTGTTTAATCCCTTTGCCATTATTTGTCACCTCCGCACTGGCCGCATCCACCGTGATGGGTTGCGCCTTCCTGGTATCTTAAGAGAGCTCTTCCCTCTTCTGTCTTGTACATCTGCTGACGTTTCATAGCCAGGTCGAAGTCTACCAGATGACCGTCAAACTCCGGTCCGTCTACGCAGGCAAATTTTACTTCATTGCCTACCATTAGACGACAGGCACCGCACATACCGGTTCCGTCTACCATGATCGGGTTCATGCTGACAACGGTCGGGATATTCAGTTCTTTTGTCAGAAGACATACGAATTTCATCATGATCATCGGTCCGATGGCAACACAGACATCATACTGTTTGCCCTGATTCTGTACAAGGTCGCGGAGTACATCGGTACCCATACCTTTTCTTACGTAAGAACCATCGTCTGTGGTTATGTACAGATTGCTGACAGCAGACATTTCTTTCTCGAGGATAACGAGATCTTTTGTCTTTGCTCCGACAATGGCGTCAGCAGTGATTCCATGCTCATGCAGCCATTTTAACTGCGGGTAAACCGGTGCAGTTCCAACACCGCCGGCTACGAATACGATCCGTTTTTTCTTCAGTTCTTCGATATCTTCGCTGCAAAACTCGGACGGCTGTCCCAGAGGTCCTACGAAATCCATGAAAGCATCTCCCGCTTTGAGATCTTTCATTTTTTTGGTAGATTCTCCGATCGGCATGAATACGATGGTGATAGTTCCTGCTTCTCTATCGTAATCACAAATGGTCAGAGGAATTCTTTCTCCTTCTTCATCTGCCTTGACAATAACAAACTGTCCAGGGAGGCAGTGCTGTGCTACTCGCGGTGCTTCTACTACCATACGGTAGATGTTATTCGCGAGCATTTCCGCTTCTTGAATCTTGTACATAATATCCTCCTAATCTTGTTAGAAATATTTTAACAAAAGCACGACTTGGATTTTCGCGCATTTTATGTTAATACTTTATCACGTTTCCGGTTATTTGTAAACAACGGACAACATCTTTTCCCATCATCCGTGTTCCTCCAGATAATTTTCGAACTGTTCCATGGACATCAGAACTTTTCTCGGCTTGGTTCCTTCCTCCGGTCCTACGACACCGGCATCCGCGAGCTGGTCCATGATTCTGGCCGCGCGGTTGAAACCGATTTTCAGCACTCTCTGGAGCATGCCGATCGATGCCTTATCTTTTTCGATGATAAATTTTCCGGCTTCCACGAAGTAATTATCGCGGTTATCTCCGCCGCCTGCGGCAGAACCGCCATCCAGGCTTACGGTGTGAATCCGTTTTTCGATATCCGGATCATAAGCGTTCTCGCCGTAGTGATCTTTTAAGTAGGCAACGACATCGCTGACCTCTTTATCCGAAACAAAGGATCCCTGCAGACGGGCCGGTTTCTGGTAATCCTGCGGCTTGTAGAGCATATCGCCTTTTCCAAGCAGTTTTTCCGCACCTCCCATGTCGAGGATCGTACGGGAATCTACGCTGGAAGAAACCGAGAATGCAATACGGGACGGCATATTTGCCTTGATAAGACCAGTGATGACATTGACGGAAGGTCTCTGTGTTGCAATAATCAGATGGATGCCGGCCGCACGGGCAAGCTGTGCCAGACGGCAGATCGCATCCTCCACTTCTCCCGGCGCAACCATCATCAGGTCGGCAAGCTCATCCACGATAATGACGATCTGCGGCAGTTTTTCCGGTTTTTTGCCGTTTTCATCCGGCGGCAGCTCGGCAACTTTTGCATTGTAGCCTTTCATATCGCGCACGTTGAATTCCGCAAATTTGTTATAACGGTCTGTCATCTCCGCAACCGCCCAGTTCAGAGCTCCGGAAGCCTTTTTCGGGTCTGTGACAACAGGAATAAAAAGGTGCGGAATGCCGTTATAAACAGAAAGCTCAACGACCTTCGGGTCGATCATGATCAGTTTGACGTCTTCCGGTTTTGCCTTATAAATAATACTCATAATCAGTGTGTTGATGCAGACCGATTTACCGGAACCGGTCGCACCGGCGATCAGAAGATGAGGCATTTTCGCGATATCTGCGATGACCGGCTGACCGGCGATGTCTTTTCCGACAGCAAAGGCCAGATTCGAAGAAAAGTTCTTAAACTCCGGTGTTTCAAGAAGATCACGCAGCATCACGGCCGTGTTCGTCTTATTTGGAACCTCGATTCCGACTGCGGATTTTCCCGGGATCGGTGCCTCAATGCGGACATCTGCTGCTGCAAGACTCAGCTTGATATCGTCGGTCAATCCGACAATCCGGCTTACTTTCACGCCCTGTTCCGGCATCAGCTCATACCGTGTGACGGTCGGTCCGCAGCTTACGTTATTGACTGTAACTTTGACACCGAAGCTGTCCAGCGTCTCCTCCAGTTTCCGCGCTACTTCCCGCAAATGCGCATCGGAATCGCCCATGGCACCGCGCATCCCTTTTTTCAGAAGATTCATCGGCGGTGTTTTGTACTCCGGCCGCTTTTCCTCTGCTTTTTTCCCGATTTCCTGACGAATGCCGTCTATATCCGCCTCGATCTCTTCACAGGAAGACCGCGGATTTCTCGTATGATCCGCAGACGTTTTCTCTTTTTTCGCCTCTTCTGCAGCTTGCCGTGTCATCTCCGGTCCTGTCTTTTCCGGCTCTTCAGCCGGCACAGAACCACGGTGAATCGAAAGCTCCGGCATCTCCATCTGATGGGTATCGTCGTTTTCGTTTAAATCAGCCTTCGATTCCACATGAGAAAGAAGGCGGGATTTCTTTTTCTTCCCGGCTTTTTTCGGTTCCTCCACTGGCTCAAGAATCAGCTCTTTTCCTTCCTCTTCCTCCATCGCAGCTTGGCGCGCCAGACGCTCCTGGCGGCGCTCCTCCGCCATCCGGCGGTGGTCATTCGTCTTTTCATGGATCGGCGCGAGAATCGGCTTCTGCGTCATCACGATCACGGAAATCACGATGGCGATCACAATAATCACCCACGCGCCGATCTGGCCGAATCCCATGCCGAGAATTTTCACGACAGACCCTCCTAAGATTCCTCCGCCGAGATGATCGTAGGCGCTGTCAAAATAGTAATCCAGAAATGTCGTATCTCTCGTATAGCCGGACGCCAGAAGCTGCATAAAAGCGCAGAAAAAGACGAAACAGCTGATCGCTCCCCCGGTTTTCCGCACAATTAAAAAGTTCTGTCTGTTTGCTATGTAAAATGCTGTTCCAAAGAAGATCAGAACCGGTGCTGCCCACTCTGTCACGCCGAAAAGGCCGAAAAAGAAGTCGCAGACAGCCTGTCCGATCACGCCGCCCATACCGAAATTACTGAGCATCAGCAGAATCGAAACAGCAAGCACGGAAAGCAGAATAATTTCTGCGCGCACTCCCTCGTCCATCGGCTCACGGACTGTGTTTTTCCTTGTGCCGGAGGTACGTTTTGCGGTACTGCTCTTTTTCACCGTTGTTTTTCTGGCCGTTGTTTGGGTCTGTTTCTTTTTTGCTGTCCCGGAAGCAGAAGTTTTTTTCTTTGTCTTCCCGCTTCCCTTTGTTGTATTTGCCATGCAGAACTTCTCCCCTTTCTCGTATTACAGCAGAAAATATCCTGCAATGGAGAATGTCCCGACAAGAAGACAGTACAAAGCAAAATATTTCAGTTTCCGTTTTTTCACCACACGCATCAGAATGCGGATCGTAAAGTAACCGGCAAGTGCCGCCATGAAAACGCCGACCAGATATACCGGATGAAAAACAATTTTATTTTTTCCCATGGTCGCAATTTCAACGATCGTTGCCCCGATAATCGCCGGAACACTCACAATCAGAGAGTATTTCACAGCGTACGAACGGGTCATGCCGCCGATCACACACGCAGAAATAGTCGAACCAAGACGGGAAAGACCCGGAATCGTGGAAAAGCCTTGGAAGAATCCGGCAATCAGTGCATCTTTCGGCTTCAAATTTTTCTGCGTTTTTTCTCCCTCCGGAAGCATATCTGCCACCACAAGCAGAATCGCCGTCAGATACAGACCAACGCCAGGTGCCAGCAGATTCGAGGAGGTCAGTGTGACAAGGCTCTGAATCATGCCGCCGATTACAGCAGTCGGGATGGTGGTCAGAATCAGCAGGAAAGCAAGCATACGGTAGTTGCTGCCGAGTACCTTCCGGTACTGCTTTCTCTCCTGATGCTGACTGGAAAAGTGTTCCTTTAAATTATGAAACAGATCGATTATGATTCCGCACAGCGCGAGGAAGAGACGTTTCCATTCCTTCGAAAATGTGAGCAGAATTGCAATCATGGAGCCAAAGTGCAAAAGCACATTGAAAAACACCGTCTGCGTATCTTCGATCTTCATAAAATGACGGAAGATAATCAGATGTGCGGAGCTGCTGATCGGCAGGAATTCCGTGATTCCTTGGATCAGGCCCAGAAATAAAGCTTCTATTACTGTCATTTTTTTATCCTGTTCCCTTATTTTTCTCTTTTGTGAAAGTCCGGACAAAACTTCCGTTCGAATTTTCACAGCGAACTCATTCTAACACAAAATCCCCTGAAACACAAGCCGCGCCGTGAAGTCAATTTTCTGTCCCTGCTGCCTTTTTCATCAGCTCATTCAGCTTTTCGAGCGCGCGGGCAATGCCGCCGACCTCGTCGATCAGACCTTCTTCCACTGCCTGCGGGCCGTCCAGCATTGTTCCGACATCCTTGACCAGCATTTTCGTATCGAGCATCAGCTCCTCGAGCCGTTCCTTGGTGATTTTAGAATGGGCCGATACAAAACCTGTGATCCGATCCTGCGTCTTTTCCATATTACGGTACGTCTGTGCAACACCGATGAACATGCCGTTTGTACGCACCGGGTGAATGACCATGGTGGCACTCGGCACGATCAGCGAATAGTCTGCTGCAACTGCGAGCGGGACACCGATCGAATGACCGCCCCCTAAAACGAGCGATACCGCAGGCTTTCGCATGGACGCAATCATCTCTGCAATTGCAAGACCGGCCTCCACATCTCCGCCTACGGTATTCAGGAGAATCAGAAGACCATCAATACTTTTGTCCTCCTCGGCACGGGCAAGAGCAGGGAGAATGTGCTCATAGCGCGTCGCTTTCGTGCGCTCGCCGAGTGATTCATGCCCCTCCACCTCGCCGATGATGGACAGCAGATAAATGTTGGTCTTCAGTTCTACAATATTTTCTTTTTCTGTCTGGTTTTTCTGTGATTCTGCCATACGGATTTCCTCTTTTCTGCTATTCCAAAATAGCTTCATCAGTATGCGCAGATTCTTATGATTCTATGTAATTTCCAGCGAAATTACTCGTCCAGATTGGTGTATACGTACTGTACGTCGTCGTCGTCATCCAGCAGATCCAGGGTACGGTTCAGATCTTTTAATGCCTGCGGATCGGTCAGCTCTACGTAGGTCTGTGGGATCATGGTAACGTCTGCCTCTGCCATGGCGATACCGTCTTTCTCCAGAGCCTCACGTACTGCGGAGAAGTCATCCGGATCGGTAATGATTTCGTAGCTGTCCTCTTCGTCTGCGAAGTCTTCTGCGCCTGCATCCAGAGCAAGCATCATCAGATCGTCAGCATCCATTTCGCACTCTTCTTTGTCGATGATGATCTGGCCTTTTTTGTCGAACATGTAGGATACGCATCCCGGTGTTCCAACGCTTCCGTTTCCTTTGGTGAAAGCGCTTCTTACGTTTGCTGCTGTACGGTTCTTGTTGTCGGTCAGAGTCTCTACGATGATCGCGATACCATTCGGGCCATAACCTTCGTAGGTGATACGCTCGTAGTTGTCTGCGTTTGCATCTCCGGCAGCTTTTTTAATACCGCGGTCGATGGTATCGTTCGGCATGTTGTTTGCTTTTGCTTTTGCGATAACGTCACGCAGCTTGCTGTTGTTTGCCGGATCCGGTCCGCCCTCTTTGACAGCGATTACGATCTCACGGCCGATGATGGTAAAGATTTTACCTTTTTTTGCGTCGTTTTTTTCTTTCTTATGCTTAATATTGGCAAATTTTGAATGTCCTGACATACCTCTTTTGTCTCCTTTATTTAAAGTATTACTTTTCTGTAAAAAGGTTTCCCCGAAAAACGGCAGAAGCCCATATAATATAGAATATAGCACGATCTTTCTCATTCGTCAACCGTGAACCGCGCCAAAAATACCCCTTATGTAGGCAGATCCAGGCTGATTTTCAGTGCTTCGTTCACAAGGGCCAGCTGTTCCGGCGTCAGATGACAGATTTTATCTTTCAGCCTTCTCTTATCGATCGTCCGAAGCTGTTCCAGTAAAATAACAGAATCCCGTACAATCCCATAGGCGGACGCTTCGATCTCAATGTGCGTCGGCAGCTTCGCCTTATTCATCCTCGATGTAATCGCCGCACAGATCACCGTCGGACTGTGCCGGTTGCCGATGTCATTCTGAATGATCAGCACCGGACGGACACCGCCCTGCTCACTTCCCACAACGGGCCGCAGGTCGGCATAATATACATCGCCACGCTTGATTACCACTTGTGCTCACTCTCCGATTCTTTCCGTTTTGCTTTCCCATACGATAACGATCCGGCGTTTTACGCCTTTTAAAATCGTTTCCATGTATTTAATATTGCCTGTTTTTCCGGAGGTATTCACAAATTTCATCCGGCGCTTCAAAAAAGTCCGCCCGGAGTCCTTTTGGGAACCCGTGATTCTGATCTGCTTTGCTCAGATTGACTGCAATCCTCTGATAATCTCGGATGCTGTTACATAGGAAGCACTGCTTTTTTCTTCCGCAGCCTCTCCCGCCTTTCCATGCGCATATGCCGCCAGTGCCGCTGTTTTGGCAAGGCTGATTTTTTTCTCGTTTTTTTCACACTGACGTTTTGCTGCAAAGGCGCCTGTGATTCCCGCGAGCACATCGCCGCTTCCCGCCGTCGCAAGCGCACTGCTTCCGCTTGTGTTTATGTAATACTGCTCACGCCCTTCCTCTGCTGTCACGGTTACGGAATCCTTTCGTACACAGCAGGCCTGGTATTTTTCGGCTGCCCTTCCGGCGCTTCCTGCCGGGTCACGCTGGCATTCTGCAATGGTCATGTGCAGCAGCCGTGCAAGCTCTCCTACATGAGGCGTTAAAATTTTTTCTGCCCGGCAGCCCGAAAGAATCTCTGCATCTTCTGCAATCAGGTTCAGCGCATCTGCATCCAGAACAAGAGGAACTTCTGTGTGCTGCACCGTAAAAACGAGCAGTTCTTTTGCCGTCCGGCTTTTGGAAAGTCCCGGTCCCGCAACAACAGCGTCCGCCCAGGCGAGATCCTGCAGCAGGGCTTCTTCCGGAAGCGGCTCATCCTCCTTCCAGAAATCCGCCATTGCTTCCGGCAGGGCACAGAAAAGCGGCGTACGGTTTCTTTCCTCTGTCACAACCTTTACCATGCCGGCACCGGATGCAAGGACTGCCCTGGCACACAAAACAGCGGCTCCGCACATGGCACCGGAACCGGCAAGTACCAGCACCTTTCCGAAGGTTCCCTTATTTCCCATCGGCGTGCGGGTAAGAAACCGGTCCAGATCTTCTTTTTCCACTGAACCGTACCAGGGCGTCTCCTCTTCTCCTGCATCAAAGCCGATTCCGATATCACGGACCAGGACCTCTCCGGCATATCGTTTTCCGGGATCAAAGAGAAGCCCTGGCTTTGCACAGGCAAATGTCACCGTGGCTCTGGCTTTCACCGCCGCATCAAGGACCTCTCCGGTATCCGTGTGGATCCCCGAAGGGATGTCCACGGCAAGAACAGGAACACCGCTTGCGCAGATTGCTTCCACTGCCCTCCGGTACTCCCCTGCCAGCGGACGGGATACGCCAATTCCAAAGATGGCATCTATGATAACAGTATATTCCCGGAAATCCGGATTCTTAACCTCACGGACCCCATAATTTTCCGCAATTTTCTTCTGTGCTCTCATGCCTTCACTGTATTTTTCCGGATTTCCAAGACAGAACAGTTCCGCATCCACCCCTTTCGTCTTTAAAATCCGTGCAATTGCCGCACCGTCCCCTCCATTATTTCCGGGACCGCACACAGCAAGGACTTTTCCTGTATCCCATGTTCCATTTTGAAGCTCCTCCACGCAGGACAGCGCTGCGCGCTCCATCAGTACCAGGGACGGTACCCCCATGGTTTCGATCGTATTGCGGTCTGCCTGCTTCATCTGTGCTGCTGTAAGAATCCGTTTCATCGCTTTTCCTCCTTTTCCTGCCTTATCCGGAAAGTGAACAGAAAAAGTCTCCGGTTTCCCGAAGACTCTCCTGCTTTTGTTTTGGTTTCTTAATTGTTCTTTGGATGCTCCGCCTCATATCTGGTCAGATTGTAGGAGAGACGCATCAGACTTTCGGAAAGATGGACGTTCTCGACGATCACATCTTTCGGAAGTTTTAAGTTTAGATCGGTATGTGCAAAATTCCAGATTGCTTTTACACCGTTGTCCACGAGAATCTCTGCCATCTCTACCGCTTTTGCTTTTGGCAGTGTCAAAGCCGCAATCTCTACATGGTGTTCCTTGATAAATTCCGGAAGCTCGTCCGCCATGCGGATTTCAATTCCGCGCACGGAGATTCCTTTTAATACCGGGTTGACGTCAAAAATACCGACCGTTTTGAATCCGCTTCTTTCAAAGGCCGCATAATTAGCAAGCGCCTGTCCCAGATTTCCGGCTCCGACAAAAATCATATTGTGGACTCTGTCCAGACCTAAAATTTTTCCAATCTCGCTGTACAGATACCGCACGTTATAACCATACCCCTGCTGGCCGAAGCCGCCGAAATTATTTAAATCCTGGCGAATCTGGGAAGCTGTCACTTTCATCCGCTCGCTCAGCTCACCGGAAGAGATCCGTTCTACTCCGTCCTCCAGCAATTCGCCCAGGTAACGATAATATCTAGGAAGTCTTTTGATAACTGCCCGCGAAATTCCTTTTTCTTCCAAGATAAATTCCTCCTTATTTACACCTGCATATATTCATATTATATATGGTTGATAGAAAATTGTCAAAGATTTCTTGAAATTTTGTGTATTACTCTCTATAATAAGGATGGTGTATTATGTCAAAATACAGAAATATGTTATCTGGAGGAACCACATGATTCTTGCATGTCAGAATATCTCGAAAGCATTCGGGACAACGGAAATTATCAAAAATGCATCTTTTCATATAGAAGAACGCGAAAAAACCGCACTGGTCGGCATCAACGGTGCCGGAAAATCGACGCTGTTAAAAATCATCATCGGCGAAATGAGGGCCGATGAGGGAGAGGTCATCCTCTCCAAAGGAAAGACGATGGGCTATCTCGCCCAGCATCAGGATCTGACCGGACACCTTTCCATTTACCAGGAAGTGCTGACCGCGAAACAGAATCTGATCGATATGGAGGAACGCCTCCGTCAGATGGAAAGTGATATGAAGACAAAATCCGGTGCAGAGCTGGATGAACTTCTTTCCACCTACACCCGCCTCTCCCATACCTTTGAACTGGAAAACGGATACGCGTACCGCAGTGAAGTCGTCGGTGTTTTAAAAGGTCTTGGCTTTTCCGAGAGCGATTTTGAAAAACAGGTGGACTCCCTCTCCGGCGGTCAGAAGACCCGCGTGGCACTTGGTAAACTGCTGCTCACCAAACCGGACATCATTCTGCTCGACGAGCCGACCAACCACCTCGATATGGACTCGATCTCCTGGCTCGAAACGTATCTTTTAAATTACAGCGGAGCCGTCCTGATCGTCTCCCATGACCGTTACTTTCTCGACCGCGTTGTCACAAAAGTCGTTGAAGTGGACAATAAAAAAGTAACAACTTTTGAGGGAAACTATACCGCCTACAGTCAAAAAAAAGCAATGCTCCGTGAAGCCGCTTACCATGCCTGGGTCAACCAGCAGCAGGAAATCCACCATCAGGAAGAAGTCATTGCAAAGCTGAAATCTTTCAACCGCGAGAAATCCATCAAACGCGCCGAGAGCCGTGAAAAAATGCTGGACAAAATGGATGTGCTGGAAAAGCCGACCGAAGTACGCTCCGATATGCGGATCCGTCTGGAACCGCGCATCACAAGCGGAAACGATGTGCTGACCGTCGAGCACCTCTCCAAAGCCTTCCCGGGACAGACGCTTTTCCAGGATCTGAATTTCGAAATCAAGCGCGGGGAGCGCGTCGCAATCATCGGAAACAACGGAACGGGAAAAACGACGATCTTAAAGATCTTAAACGAAGTCATCCGCCCGGATGCCGGCTCTTTTACACTTGGAAGCCGTGTACAGATCGGTTACTACGATCAGGAGCATCAGGTGCTCCACATGGAAAAGACCATTTTCCAGGAGATTTCCGACGCGTATCCGTATCTGACAAACACCGAAATCCGAAATGTGCTGGCCGCCTTCCTGTTTACAAACGACGATGTCTTCCAACCGATTCATACCTTGAGCGGCGGTGAGCGCGGACGAATTTCCCTTGCCAAGCTGATGCTCTCGAACGCCAACTTCCTGATCCTCGACGAGCCGACCAACCACCTCGATATCGTCTCTAAAGAGATTCTGGAAAATGCACTGAAGGACTACACCGGAACGGTGCTATATGTCTCCCACGATCGTTATTTTATTAACCAGACTGCAACCCGGATTCTGGAGCTGACGGGACAAACACTCGTCAACTATATCGGAAATTACGATTACTATCTGGAGAAAAAAGAAGAGCTGACCCGCATCTATGCTCCTGCTGCCGATGCCGCCGCTCCGGAAGAAACAGCGGCTCCTTCCGAAGCCTCCTCCACAAAGCTGGACTGGAAAGCGCAGAAAGAAGAACAGGCACGTCTCCGCAAGAAAGAAAACGAGCTGAAAAAGACGGAGAAACGAATTGAAGAGCTTGAGACACGCGATTCGGAAATTGATGAGGAAATGTCGAAACCGGAAGTCGCAACGAATGTGGCAGAGTGTGTGAAATTAAGCAAAGAGAAAGCAGAGATTGCCGCGGAACTCGAAGAGCTGTATGAAAAATGGGAAGAGCTTGCCGAATAGGCCTGGTTTTCCCCGGAAAATTCAAAACAGAAAAAGCCGGTCCGGCGCATCCCTTTTTGCGGGAATGCCGGATCGGCTTTCTTTTTTGCTTCGTTTAATTATTTCTCCAGCTCCTCGCGGATGGCCAGGATGAAATCACGGCTGTTTAATACGGTCGGATTTTCCATGGTGGTGATCAGCGCAAGGTCTTTTGTCATTTTTCCGCTCTCGATCGTTGCGATCGTTGCTTTTTCCAGACGGTCTGCAAATGCGGAAAGTTCTGCGTTTCCATCCATTTCCCCGCGTTTTCTGAGTGCGCCGGTCCATGCAAAAATGGTGGCCACGGAGTTGGTGGATGTCTCCTCACCTTTTAAGTGACGGTAATAGTGGCGCTGTACGGTTCCGTGCGCAGCCTCGTACTCGTAATATCCGTGCGGGGATACGAGAACAGAAGTCATCATCGCAAGGGAACCGAAGGCGGAGGATACCATGTCGCTCATGACATCGCCGTCGTAGTTCTTGCAGGCCCAGATAAAGCCGCCCTCTGCTTTCATGATGCGGGCAACGGCGTCGTCGATCAGAGTGTAGAAGTAGGTAATGCCTGCTTCTGCAAATTTCTCTTTGTACTCTGCATCGAAGATCTCCTGGAAGATATCCTTGAAGCGGTGATCATACTTCTTGGAAATCGTATCCTTGCTTGCAAACCACAGATCCTGTTTCGTGGACAGTGCGTACTCGAAACAGCTTCTCGCAAAGCTTTCTATGGAGTTATCCAGATTGTGCATGCCCTGAATGACACCGGCGCCGGTGAAGTTGTGGATCAGCTCTCTTGTCTCGGTGCCGTCCTCAGCCGTATAAACCAGCTCTGCTTTTCCCGGTCCCGGAATGCGCATTTCTGCATTTTTATAGACATCTCCGTATGCATGACGGGCAATCGTGATCGGTTTTTTCCAGTTGCGCACGCACGGCTCGATGCCTTTTACGACAATCGGGGTACGGAAAACGGTTCCGTCGAGCATGGCACGGATCGTTCCGTTCGGGCTCTTCCACATTTCTTTCAGATTGTACTCGGTCATACGCGCTGCATTCGGCGTAATGGTGGCACATTTGACTGCTACACCGTATTTCTTGGTAGCGTTTGCGGAATCTACGGTTACCTGATCGTTCGTCTCGTTTCTGTGTTCCAGTCCCAGATCGTAATATTCCGTTTTCAGGTCAATAAACGGGAGAAGCAGCTCATCTTTGATCATTTTCCAGAGAATTCTGGTCATCTCATCTCCATCCATCTCTACCAGAGGAGTGGTCATCTGAATTTTTTCCATAGTAGGCCTCCTTTTTCTATTCCCGTTTATTGTATAAAGTATCCTATAGCTTGTCAAGTCAAAATTCGCCTGATTTTTTGGCATTTTCCCATAAATTCACACAATTTTTGCAGGATGAGAGGTGTTTTCCTTCATTTTTCTTTTTTTATGCTGCCGCACAGTGTCTCACAGAAGAGACAGAAAACGGTCTGTTTGAAGCATCCCATGCCCCTGACGGTTGCGCGGAAGGCCAAGGTCTCTCGCCGATTCGCAAAGCAGCATTTTCGCCTGGACATTTGTAAGATCCGGAACCCGTTCAAGTGCCAAAGCCACGGCTCCGGACACCCGCGGTGCCGCCATCGAGGTGCCGCTCTTCACCACATATTCCTTCCTGCTTCTTCCAGGCGCGCAGGAAATGAGACGTTTTCCAGGCGCGACAAGATCCGGTTTGCAGACGCAGTCCCGTGTCGGGCCGCATCCGGAGATTCCTCTTCTTGGCTCCAGCAGATCGCCCGCTCCCACGGTGATCACTTTTCTGCTGTTCCCCGGCGCCGTAATACTGCCCGGAGCGGGCCCCAGATTTCCGGCCGCTGTCACAACAGTGATCCCGTCATCCCAGGCGCGCTCCACCGCCTGTACTAGCAGATCATCCACCGTTTTTTCCTGCTCTGTTGTTCCCACTGAAATATTTAAAATGCGGATATTAAGTCTTATTCGCTCTTTGCACACCCAGTCAATCGCCGCGAGGATATCCTGCTTTCTTCCATTTCCCCTTCGGTCCAGAATCTTCACTACGACAAACCGGCATCCCGGTGCCGCACCCTGGTATTTTCCGCCGGACGCTCTTCCACTTCCGCCAAGGATACCACAGACATGCGTTCCGTGTCCATTGTCATCGTAAGGCGTCTCCCGCCCGTACACAAGATCCCGGAAGGCTGCAATCCGGCCGTCAAAATCCATATGGGGAAAAATCCCTGTATCCAGCACGGCGGCTGTAATTCCTTTTCCTGTCAGATTTTCCTGCTCTTTCATCCATAAGCCCCTGTGTATTCTTATCTTATGGTATGCAAAAAAGGCTGTCTTTCGCAAAGAACAGCCTTTTTGTTTTTCTTTTCTATACTTAAAACTGAATCTGCTTTTCCCCTTTCCGTTTCCAGAGAGCTGCTGCAAGCGGGATGCCGCAGAGCTCAGCCAGGACAAAGGCGCCCCATATCAGATTCAGGTTTCCAAATCCTTTGAGAAGAAATGCAAACACCAGCGGCAGAATCGCCTGGCGTGTCATGGATATGTACATACTTTCTTTTCCAAGGGAAAGTCCCTGCAACGCCGCCTGATAGATCAGGCCTGGAATCGAAAGCAGATAGGCCACTGCCAGAATGCGGAGCGCCGAAACTCCGATGCGCATCAGATTGTCCGAGGCATCAAAAAGTTTCAGTACAACGCCAGGACAGAATTCCAGCACGGCAAAAAAGATAAGAAACAGTCCGCCGCCGTAAAGAATGCCGTACCGGATCGACTGACGGATTCTTTCTTTTTGCTTTGCGCCGTAATTGTACGCTACAATCGGAATCAGACCGTTTGTGATACCGTGAACACCGACGGTTGTAATATTCTGAATCTTTGTGCACACACCAAAAGCAGCAACTGCCGTCGAAGAAAAGGTAATAATAATCGCATTCATCGCCATGTTGACAACCGAGGTCAGAATCTGTACCAGCGTGGACGGAAAACCGACTTTTATGATCTCACGCACACTCACCCAGTCCGGTTTCAGCGTAAAAGCAAACGGGATTTCCGGGTTCCACTTTTTATTAATCATCATTCCGGCAAGACAGCCCACAAACTGGCCGATGACGGTTGCCAGCGCAGCTCCGGCCGTCTCCATCCGCGGAAGGCCGAACCAGCCGAAAATAAAGATCGGATCGAGAATCAGATTTGTCAGCGATGCGGCGGAAAGTGTAAAAATAAAAAGGTGCGCTTTTCCGCTTGCCATGACAAACCGGTCAAAGACCCACTGTCCCATCTGGCCGAGAGACGCGATCATACAGATACTTAAGTATTGGATGCCATACGCTGCGATGGCTTCATTGCCGCCGGACTGACTTTCAAAATAGATCCGGGCAAATGCGATACATAAAATACTGTTTAAAATCCACGAGCAGAATGCAAGAAAAAGCGCGGCGCTCGCTGCATCTTTTACCTTTTTCTGATTCTTTTCTCCAAGCGCGCGGGAAATGACGGCGTTCAGGCCGACCGCATTTCCAAGACCGAGCGATGATACAATGAGCTGCATCGGAGCCGCCAGGGAAATTGCCGTCAGTGCATCCTCAGAAACCCGCGCAACGAACACGGAATCCACGAAGTTGTAAAGCGAATTAATCAGAAGTGACAGCATCAGCGGCAGCGCCATGGAAATCACCAGACGGCTGACCGGGATCGTTCCCATTTTGTTTTCTTCCATAAAAACCCTCTCCTGTTCTTTTGTTTTTGCTGTTTCCAGTGTAGCGTGAATTTCCGGAAAGATCAAATACTTATCTTCGATACAACAAAATAGTTTTTAGCTATACTTTATAATTTTTTCACCTGCAGAAACTGCCACCGGCAGCTCTCTTCGAATGCAGCGCAGCGAAAAAGGGGAATCTAACCCTTTTTATCGTATGTATCGCAACAAAAACAGGAAGATATCTGCCGAAACGGTTTCGGTAAATATCTTCCTGTACTTTTTTCAAAAGCTTTTCAAAACTATTACTTCTGCTGCTCCATTCGCTTCAATTCCGGCAGAACCAGAATCAGCATGGTGATAAAGCAGAGACTTCCGCCGATTACGTTTGATACCGGTTCGGCAAGGAAGACACCGTCCGTTCCCATGTGGAGTACGTACGGCATCAGATAGGTGAGCGGTACAACAATGAAGACTTTTCGGAGCAGAGAGAAAAAGATCGCCTGTTTCTTTTTATTCAGAGATTTGAATACGGTCTGTCCAATGTACTGCAGATCCATGAAAATGAATGCTGCAAAGTACTGCTTCAGAGCCGGAACCGCATCTGCTGTCAGTACCGCATCCGAACTGAAAATACCGATCAGCGCATGCGGCGCCAGAACAATCACGCTCCACATCACTGCGGTATAGCCGAGGATCATCGCACTCATGACACACATCGCCTTGCGCACACGGGCCGGACGGCGTGCACCGTAATTATAGCTCAAAATCGGAGAAGTTCCCTCATTCATTGCATAGATCGGTGTCTCGACAAGCTGACGCACGCTCGATACAATCGTCATAACAGAGATGTAAATATCACCGCCGGTCACAGAGAGTACGTTGTTGCAGCAGATCGTGACAAGGCTGTTGGTCAGCTGCATGATAAATCCCGCGGTACCGAGGCTGACAATATTTTTCGCATAGCCTGCACACTCAGAAATTTCATCTTTCCGCACAAAGCGCACTTTCAGTTCCGATTTCCGGGTCAGGAAATACAGAACGAACACTGCGGAAAGTGTCTGGGAAATCACAGTTGCAATCGCAGCCCCCTGCACACCAAAACCAAATACAAAGATAAACAGCGGGTCAAGCAGCAGGTTTGCGACCGCTCCGATCGTGACGGAAAGCATGCCAACGGTCGAGTAGCCCTGCGCGTTGATGAACGGGTTCATGCCGGTTGCCACCATCGACGGCAAAGTTCCGATCAGATAAATCATCATATAAGGATACGCGTATACCATCGCATCTGCCGATGCACCGAACAGTGACAGCAGTGGACGGGCAAACAAAAAGCCGATCACCATCAGTATGACAGCACAGACACATACCATGGAATACGACGTATTCATAATACGTTCCGCCTTTTTTTGATCATTCTTTCCACGCTCAATCGAAAACAGCGGAGCGCCGCCGCTTCCAAACAGGTTGCTGAATGCCGTGATAATGACGATCAGCGGAAAGCACAGGCCGACGGCGCCGAGTGCCGCCGTTCCTACCTCCGGGATCCGCGCGATGTAGACGCGGTCTACAATGTTGTACAGCAGACTCAAAATCTGAGCAACCAGCATCGGGAGCGCTGCCCCGAGGATGTTTCCGGTTACGGTTCCATGTTCGAAATCAATTCGTTTCATTTGTTCCCTCATTCCCTTCTTTTTCACTTGCTTTTCAGTATAGCATGGCGTATTCTATATGTAAATTATTGTTTTTATATTGAAATTAAATAATTTTTATATAGTTTTTTCAGGAGGATTTTTATGGAACTTCGACAACTCGAATACTTCCGCGCCATCGTGGACGCGGGAACCATCAGCGGGGCGGCACGGGTGCTGCATATGACACAGCCGCCGTTAAGTTATCAGATCAAAATGCTGGAGGAAGAGCTTCAGGTGCCTCTTCTCATCCGCGGCACGAAGAAAATCACTCTGACCGAGGCAGGAAAAACACTGTATGAACAGGCAGGAACGCTTCTGATGTTTGCGGATCTCACCAGGCGCGAAGTCGTAAAATCCAGTCAGTCTGCGACACTCCACATCGGCATGACGCCATCCACCGTTTCACTGCTCGCCGACTATCTCCTGCGATTTTCCCGGAAATACCCGCACATCCATTTCGATGTCCACGAGGGTTCTACCTTTGCTTTAAAAGACCAGCTCGAAAATCACATGGTGGATCTCACCACGCTCCGCACGCCAATCGTTTTAAATGGCTGCGAGACGAAGACCCTTTTAAAAGAGAGCATCACCGCCATGGCACTCCCTTCTCACCCGCTTTTTGCCGGGCGTGAAACCCTTTCGCTTACAGAACTTGCCGAGCAGCCGCTGATTCTGTCGAACCGCTACCGGAAATACATGCTCTCCGCTTTCGAGCAGGCAGGTCTGTTCTGCGATATCTATCTCACCTGCGAGGACGCCCGCACGGCAATGACAATGGCAGAAAAAGGCCTTGGCATCGCTCTTCTGCCGGCCTCCATGCTGAATCTTACCCATAAATTAAAGGCCTGCACCATCACAGATGCAGACCTTACAACCGAAATCCTGCTTGCCTGGCGCAAGGGGCGCCTTCCGTCTGAACTTCGGGCTTTTCTGGAATTGTGGGATGAAAATGACTCCCTCAATAATCAAATTCATGTTCCCCAACCGTAATCGTCTGCGTCAGTTTTTCATTCTGATACGGTTTACGGATCTCAATTAGATTCAGAACGGTGTAACCACGCTTTCTCAAAAATTCAATCATCCTGTGGTTATTGGGATGGACATAGTTGTAAACCGTATCGTTTCCATAAGAAGCTGCAATTTCTTCTGCCTTGCCATGCAGTGCGGCAGCGACTCCCTGACGGCGGTACTCTTCTCTGACAAAGATGGATTCCACCCACACCACCTCGCTCTCAATACGACAGACAACATAACCTGCGTATTCGCCATGCACCGTGGCGGCAAACACTGGAAATCCTGCTAAAAGGTATTCCTTCATTTCTTCCCGTCCGTCTTCCGCGTTCGGTTTTGATGCAATTCCTTTATAGGAACGCAGTTCTACTCGAAACAGCGCAACCATTTCTGCAAGGGCATCGTTTACCTGCCTGATTTCTAACAGTTCTATTTTTTTCATAGTTTCTCTCTCCTGCCACTGTCGTTCTTTTTCCTATTTGCAATTCATCTCGCTGCTCATATCCGTGATCGAAGTATATCAGGCTTCTTTTCTCTTGCGAAACAGATATTCATCCAGTTGTTTCCGAATCGTTTCCGGTATTTCTCTTGCCACCGGGCAGACCGCTGCGTTTGCGAATCTTCCGGTAAATGCTGTCAGGAAATCAATATCTTTTTGCAGCTGCTCCATCGACATCACATCTTTGACATCGTAGCGGCAGTGAATCGGGGCGACATTTCCGCTGGCAATACGCGCAAACGAAACAGCCGGAACTCCATGATCGGCAAATGGCGTGGAATCACTGGAATAGACGCCATTTTCTGCTGCGATTGGAAAGCCAACTTCTGCAGCCATATAACTGATGTAATGGGTAAGCTTTTCTTCTGCCGATACGCAGGCAATAAATTTTCCCATATACGTTCCGATCATGTCCAGATTGAGGTTCAGTACGATCTGTCTCAACTCTTTCTCATGATCTCTGACATACGCCTTCGATCCTAAAAGTCCACGTTCTTCACTTCCGCAGAATACAAAACGCAGGCCATAGTTTCGTTCTTTTTCCTTCATCTGCTCCATAATTCCAAGAAGACCTGCGCATCCGCTCATGTTGTCATATGCGCCATGCGAAAGTGATGTCGTATCATAATGCGCGCTTAAAACGATCCATTCTTCTCTTTTTCCCGGCAATTCTGCAATCACATTATGGGATTCTCCATCGTATTCCTTCTGCCGGATTTCCAGACGGATCTGTTTTACTTTATTTTTCACAAGTTCTACTGCCTGTGCGGAGTGAATCATGGCGCAGAGTACTTTCTTTTCCTCTCCGACAACGGCTTCCCGAAGATCTCTCTGATCAATGTCTGTATGTGGGTAATAGCTGTTTCCATATTGGAGCAGAATCGCTTTCGCGCCTGCTTTCATCAAATCCTGGTACGCAAAAAATCCGATTCCCTGCGTATCCATCAGCACAATTTTATCTTTTGCACCGGCAACGGAAACCGGATCGGTTCCAGGCATATAGTAGAGTTCGCCTTCGACACTTCCGCTTCCGCAGCATGTGAGAGCTTTGCATGAAATTTCCATCCCGTCTGCATACAAATGTGCCTCTTCGATTTCGCCCATCGCAACGCGGAAACCTTCCAGTTTTGCCGGGACTCCTAATGCTTCACACTGCTCCTTTAAATAGTTTGCAACCTGCAATTCTTCTTTTGTACCGCTTGCATGTACAAAATCTGTCTGGTCAAAAATAGATTTTAACTTCATATTTTTAGTTCTCCTTTATAACCATTTTTTCTGTATATCATTTGCTAACATAACCATGTTATTTCGTACAACTTTTTTAAAAAACTGTGATGGTGTATCTGTTTCTCTTTCTCATTCCCATGATTTATGTTTTTTCCAGAGCTCAGAGAGACTCGATCAGTCCTTTGATTCCCTGCTCTTTATAGATATCTTTATAGTATTGGACTTCATCCTTGATCAGCTCATCGATCACCTGCATGCCAAGCAGCTCCACCGGCGCCTGGTCATCTGTGAGGATATAATTTCCTTTCTGATATTCTGTAAGATTTGACGTAACTTCCTGCATCATATTTTTCAGGTTTGCGTTTGTAAGTTCCCCCGTATGTTTCGTCAGATTCTTTACGATGTCCGGATTGTCCGACGCAAAGAGTTCCCGGTTGGACGATCCTGCCACATCCACTGTAACCGCTGTATCAAAGACACTTCCAATCGTATCCGAAAGGTACTGATTGATGTTTCCTTCCTTCATTCCACGCATATTCATGTTTACCACCATAACGCCATCGTCCTTCAGATGTGATTTGACCAGTTCAAAGAACTCTTTGGAGGACATCTGGAATGGAATTGTGATATCCTGATATGCATCGACCATAATCACATCATACGTTTTCTGCGATGCATTTAAAAACGCTCTTCCATCGTAAGTAGTCACCGGAATATCCTCGGAAAGTGAAAAATATTTCCGCGAGAGATCCGTGATCTTTTCATCAATCTCTACACCCTCAATGTTCATGTTCCCAAAATATTTCTTACACTGTGTGGCGTAGGTTCCCGTACCCATGCCAAGGATCAGCACATCCATCTGCTCTGTCGGCTTGTCTTTGAGCATAAGCGGCGCCGCCATCGCATAATCATAGTACATTCCGGTCAGTTCATCCTGCTTCATATAGACAGACTGTACGCCAAACAGAACATTGGTAGACAATGCTACTCTCTCATCATTTTCGTACACCTGAAGATAGTTGTATACAGACTCTCCCTCATATGTCAGGTTGTTTTCCCAGAATGCGAAGGAATCGGAATAACCTGTTCCACAGCAGAACGCGAAAATAAGTACCGATGCAATCACTTTCTTTTTCCCTGCTTTTTCCATCACAAAATACACGATGGATAACGCAAGTAAAATTCCCGCAAAGATCAGAAAAGTGATCGATGTTCCAACCGCAGGGATCGTAACAAACGTCGGCACAAAGGTACCAATAATGCTGCCGATCGTATTGAATGCTCCCAGTGTTCCCACCGTTTTTCCGTTATCATCCAGATTGCTCACCGAATATTTGACCACGACGGAGTTACCGTACCCAGTAAAAATAACGGGAACACAAAAATTACCATACAGGCCACAAACGCAGCCAGGATCAGAAAATTGTTATTTACGGAAAAAATCAGAACCGCAGAAATGCCAACAATGATATATTTTCCGACCACGGGAATTAACGCAATCCATAAAGCAGCTACGATGATACGTCCATAGAGCTTGTCCGGATTGGGCGACTTGTCCGCCGTTCTGCCTCCATAGATATTTCCCAGTGCCATAGCAATCATGATGGTTCCGATGATGATCGTCCATACAATCTGTGAAGAACTAAAATACGGGGCAAGCAGCCTGCTCGCACCAAGTTCTACCGCCATCACAGACATTCCGGAAAAAAATTCTGTCAGATACAAAAATAACTTGTTTTTTAAGATGCCACGATTTTTTCTTTCCATGTCGACTCCTTTTTTATTTTATCTTTTTGCTGCCATCATGCCGGCAAAAGAGTGAAACATACCGCAAAATGGAACGCACAGAATGCGGAAATGATTTTTCAAACGCGCTCTACTATCATACTATAGACTTCTTTGGAATTTTGCAATATATTTTTCCATGACTCTTAATGTCCAAACAGCCATCCCATAATTTTTTCATCCCGACAGAACAGATAACCGCCTCCGTGCTGATAAGTCACTTTCGTTCCTGCAAAGTAATTTTTCTCTTTTATATCCAGTACCAGCAAATTGTCTATTTCGGATTTTGCTAAACCCTGCTCTGCATACAGCTCATATAAAATCTGATACGCTTCTTTAAACGGTTCTGATCCATAATATTCATCACTTTCGCCAATCACAAAATAGACCGGTGTTTTTGCCTCTGTCACCGGTTCATATACTCCATCCCATTTGGAGCTGCACATGAGCGCTGCAGTAAACAGTTCCGGCTTTTTTCCCAGGATCAGCGCCAGCGTTTCTCCTCCGCCGGAATAGCCGTTACTATATACTTTTCCGGATTGATCTTATAATTCTCAAGAAGATACTACGTCAGCTCGATTGCCTGATCCGCGGATGTCTCACCCCAGTCATTTAACTGCGGTGCTACGATAATTATCTCCGAATTGTATTTTTGTGCCTCAAAACCAAAATCCTCTGTCCTGATATTTTCCCCCACACCTTGAAAGTACAGTCCCTGATAACCGGGCAGTGTTACATATAATGCATATTCTTTTGTTCCGTCATAAGAATCCGGAATATATACATTATAATGAATATCCCCCTCCTGCTCCGAATGCAGGACACAATCCAGGATAAATCCCCGGTATTTCTCACTTCCTATGGTAACATTTTCCACTTTTTCCGGTTCTGCTGCCCCTTCTGATGCTGCTGTTCTTTCTGTTTCTTCCAGCTCTGTCATTTCTTCTGTATCCTTTGAATCCTCTATCTGTTCAGATCCCGCTGCCGGAACATCCATATTCCTTTTTCCAGCGCTTTTAAAAAACTGTCTGGATAGCAGAAGCGATATAGCAAAAATAGCAAAGCAAACCGTAATCAGCATTATTTTTCTTTTTGTCATAATGTGAATTCCTCCTTTTTTTACTATTTTTAATCATAGCAAAACGAGACCTCCATAAGAAGTCTCGTTTTTTTTCAGTCATAACCTTTCCGTTTATTCTTCTGGTCAAAGCTCTACCACTTTCGTTGCCAGCTTTTTGGCAAACCTTGCATCATGCTCCACGATCAGCATCGTTGGCTGGAACTGCGCAATCAGTTTCTCAATCTGCATCCGTGAAAATACATCAATATAATTCAGCGGTTCATCCCACAGATAGAGATACGCAGGTGTTAAAAGGCTGGCAGCAATCAATACTTTTTTCTTCTGTCCCTCGGAAAATTCCTCCATGTTTTTTACAAACTGTTCTCTGTCCAGATCCAGGCTGCGCAACATGGAAAGGAGCATTGGCTCATCAATTTCCTGCTTTTTGGCAAATTCTTTCAGCGTTCCGGACAGATGCGAGGTATCCTGGTTGATATAGGAAATAACGAGATTTGAGGCAATCGAACAGGTACCCGTTGCCATTATATTTTCGCCGGAAAGATTTTCGCATCCGGACATCGTAATTTTCCGCTTTTCGATTCCGCCATTGGAAGAATTTTGCAGGTTCTGCGTCAGAATATACTTGATCAGGCTGGATTTTCCACAGCCATTTTTTCCTTTCAGAAAAACACGGTCTCCTTGTTTCAGTTCAAAATTCAATCCGGTGATCACATGTTCTTTTCCATCCCGATATTTTAAGGAAAAATCCCTGCATTCGATCAGCCGTTCTTTGTAATGGGAAAGCGGCATAATCTTTAAATCTTTTACCGTTTCGATATCTTTTAACAGCCCTTCCTTTTTCTCGATCTCCCGGTCCATTCTCTCCTCGTACGCTTTGACGCGCGACTGCATTTTCTTCGTCTTTGCTCCGATATACGATCGTGTCGATATTGATCTGTCATGTTCTTTGGCTGGATCATACCCAATCTTGGTATTTTCATTTTTTTCTGCCCAGCGCGAAGAACGGTCGGCGGCTGCCTTTAGTTTTCCAATTTCTTTTACATGTTTTTCATGTTCCATTCTGGCGAAGTTGTCTGCTTTTTCCTTATTTTCCCACCAGCTGGAAAAATTGCCGCTCTGCACTTCGATCGAGGCCCGGTTTAAAACCAGCACATGATCGATACAGGCGTCCAGCAGATCCCTGTCGTGGGATACCAGAATAAATCCTTTTTTTGACGCCAGATATTTTTTGATAATCTCTCTGGCGTCCTGATCCAAATGGTTGGTGGGTTCATCGATCAGCAGAAAATCATTTTCACCGGAAAAAAGGACTGCAAGCATGACCCTGGTCCGCTCCCCAAAGCTTAACGTACCAAATGGTCTGTACAAAAGTTCTGCGTCCATATCCACTTTTTCCAATTCACAAAGAACTCTCCAGCTCTCTACTCCCGCTTTCCAGTCTTCCATCAGCTCCGCTGCTGTCCGTTCCAGATCTTTTTGTTTCACCGGATACGGAAAATAATCGAAGACAACCGATCGGGTGATCGCTCCCTGGTATTCGTATTTTCCCAGGAGTAACTGAAGAAACGTTGTCTTTCCCTTTCCGTTTCTTCCCACAAAACCAAGCTTCCAGCTGGTGTCGATTGAAAACGATACATTTTCAAAGATTGTATCATAACTTCCTTCATACCCAAAGGTTAGATTACTGACATTGATCTGTGCCATAAAAACTCCCTTCTGCCTGTTTTTCTTTTTCTCACGGCATAAAAAATTCTGCCTAGAGTATTTAAAAAGCGAGCCCGCTTTGCGTACGCAAAACAGACCCGCATCCTAAACAGACACAGCGTGCATGGCACTGGTGTCGGAACATAACGAATCGTCTAAGTATCTAATTTAAGCGTACACAAAATAACCCGTTTCAAACAGGTCTTACCAAAATACAATTGTGTTTTCCAGCTTAAATTATTTCAGATACATTCCCTCACCTTTACACGTTCATGTTCTTTCTTTTTTCTATTCATGCTTTAAAGCGTCTTCGAAAAGCATTTTTCAAATATGCTCTATGCATAGTTGGACAATATCACAGATTTGCTGATCTGTCAATGCCAAACTAATTTCTCAGCATCTTTCCATTTTACATAAAAATAGTACAAGACCTTCCAAAAATGCCAGATCTCTGGGCTGGAACATCCTTTTCCACTCAGAAAAAATCCCCATGCCGGATCAAATGCCCGGGTTCAGCTACCAGAAACTGCTCATCCCATTCTCCCGACACCAGTTTTTCCAGGATTCGGTTACTTCCCTGCACATAGTCCAACGCTGCATGAATCATATCTGCATTTTTCTGCGCCTGCTCCGCATACGCAAGTTCATAACAATCATTATACCCGGTATCAATGATATCCAGAAAATAATACTGGTCAAACCACATGTGGAACAACGTTTCTTCATCTAGTCCCTGAAATTCCTTGGATGCTTTCCGATAATCTTTCAATAGTGATAACACAGAAAATTTTTCGGGCTCATCCTCATAAAGATACAGATGCCCGCTCTCCTTGCGGTTGGGGATGTACCGGTCATCTGTGGCTAAAAGCAGGGACACACAATCATCTACTCTTGGAATCACAGTCCTTACCTGTGCCCGCACCTGGTCCCAAACTCCTCCGCAAAATCCCATGGCAGCCAGAATCGTATCCGGCTTCCTTTTTCTTTTTTCCAGTTCCTGCCAGATCACCGTTTTCATAGTCGCCGGCTCTACGTGATAGATCCGATCAATGACTATAATCGGATAATTGGTATGCATCTTCTCCTGTGCCCGTTTCACATAACGTTCCAGCGAACTGCAAGTCAAAATGACGGTTTCTTTTTCCATATTCGTGCTCCTCGTACAATATATAAAAATTGATTTATCTGCGTCGTTTACCGTAAGTTTTTCTTTCTATGTTATACTACAATAGTTTTGATGTTGGGGGCAAAACCATAAATAACTTTGTCCTCTATTTCTATAAAGAGTTTTCTGAAATTCAATGCTGCTATCTTGGAACCGAAAAAGAACTTGCCCCGCTGTTTCCCACGAGGTATCTTTTCCAAGTGGTAATTCTTGCGTATATTCGATGGAACAGTTTCCACTCCATTACGCAGCCTTGCATAATTTTTGAATTCTTTGCTATTCATGTTCCGTTGGATTTTCGCACGTTCATGCGCTGCTTTGGATGTTACTATTTTTGCAACCTTCTTAAAGATCTTCGGCTTGCATTGATCCTGCTACGGACAGTTGGCACACTGCTCATGCAGAAAGGAAACGGCACACTGATTGCTTGGTTTCATATAAGAACATGACATTTTCTCAAAAAAGATGACATTTTTATCGTCTAAAACCACAGATTTTTTTATAAAAAAGGTAACGTCTCTGAAATATCGCTTCATAAACGTTACCTTGACTTCTTAGCAAAAACAACAAGTCCAGACAGAATATTCTATTTTTTCAACAAAAAGGAATACACAAAACTCTGCGCATCCCCCATGCTGCTTGACTTTTTTCGTCCGGCAGCTTATAATCAAATCAGAAGCAATCAAGGATATACCAGTGTCGGTGGTTGCCTTTCTGAAATAATCTAAATTATTACAAAGAGCAACAAGAGACATAGGCTATCCCCTATTTGCGGTAGGGAATAGCCTTCTTGCTACTTGCGGTGGTTGTCTATGTAAAATAACGCCGCAAAAACAACAAGTAAAAGTGTCAACACTTCCATTGTATTCATTGGCATTACCCCCTTTCTGTTTCCAGAAAGGACAACCATCAGACTATCCCTATCACGTTCTGATCTGATTAGATTCAGTATAGCATATCATCGACTATTTTACTACCTCTTCGACATACAAATCCCCTCTCGTAATTCGTCTACGAGAGGGGATTCTTTTTTATCGGATAAAGTAGTTTGTGATCAAGTTGTAATCATCTTCTGTCATGCCAAGAACCGAGTCCATTCCAACATTATCTGTTTCCCACGTTCCCAGTTGATCGGTTTTATGATTTCCAAATGAAAAGATAGCCGAAAAGTTAATATAATTTTTACCTGCGTAGGCTTTTGGTTGGCTGTACATAACCGCTATAAAACCATGCGAATTATAATCATCCATTTGGTTTGCCTTATGCCCTGGTGAAGACATCCAAAGATTGAAAATCTGCTGTGCGAGATCATCTGTGTCTGTAAAAAGTAAATCTCCACCACAACCATTCTGACCACCAGAATGTAATGCCATATTATCCGGTGTACCATATCCAGGTTCAGTAATAGACTTCATCATATGATAACCCGCCACTGCAATACTCCTTGAACGCGGTACCATATCATCCCAGATCATGGCTGCATGTCCTTCTTTTACACGTTCTTCATTTACCAGGTCGAAAATCTTTCTGGAAACTTCCTGATCGTAAACAGTCATTCCAAGAGCCTCTTCATTGGTATATGGGATATTAATTTTTACTTCTACGTATCTTCCAACAACACCTCCGTTTGGCTTAGATCCCATTGCATCAGCTGAGATAATAACTTTTCGCATACCATTTTTTTTATGAACCGTTACAAGTCCATTTTCATCTACACTTGCTACTTCCGGATCATCCGAAGTCCATTTTACCGCTTTGTTGGTTGCATTTTCCGGATATACGGTTGCGGCCAGCTGCAGTGTCTGTCCAACTTCAGTTAATTCCAGATTACTGTTCGGTGTAATTGTTACGCTTGTTGCATAAACGGTTTCTGCTGGTGTCTCTGTTGGCTTCGGTGTCTCTGTTGGCTTCGGTGTCTCTGTTGGCTTCGGTGTCTCTGTCGGCTTCGGTGTCTCTGTCGGCTTTGGCGTTTCCGTTGGCTTTGGCGTTTCCGTTGGCTTTGGTGTCTCTGTTGGTTTCGCTTCCGGTTTTGTTGTAAGCGCACCGTCTTTTCCGTAGTAATTTCCGTTTACCGTCTGATCCGTTACCATCTTACAGTTTGATCCAAAATAATAGGTCTTTCCGGAAATCTTCATCTGCATATCCTTGCAGGCTCCGCCCCAGCTCCGGATATAGTATTTTGCTCCGTTCTCCTCTTTCCAGCATCCGGAAAGCATAATTCCATTTCCGTCTACAAAATACAGGTTATCTTTGTATGTAAAGCTTGTGTTCACTGCCATGGTGCTGTCTGCCTGGAACCAGTACCATTTTCCGCCGGTTTTCAGCCACTCATTCTGATATGCTGCACCGTTATCATGCAGGTAATATTTTTTTCCGTTCCAGGTCTGCCAGCAGTTTTTATAAGCTCCGCCCCAGCTGCAGAAGAAATAGGTTTTTCCCCCGTCCGTGAAAGATTCATTTGCTTTCATAGTTCCGTCTGCGTTCAGATAGTAACGGTTATTGTCCCAGGTCTGCCAACCCGTTGCAATTTTTCCATCTTTTGCCAGTTTCCACTGTCCATCCATCACGATCCACTGCATGTTGGTTACTTCTGCAGCACTATTGAAGGTATACGAACGTCCATTGATCTTTGCAGACCGGCTTTTATAGGCTCCACCCCAGCTGCAGAGATAGCGGATTTTTCCGGTATCATCCAGTCTCCACTCATTGGAGCGCATACTTCCATCACTATTCATGTAGTATTTATTTCCATCCCAGGTCTGCCAGCCCGTTGCAATTTTTCCGTCTTTCACCAGATACCATTTTCCGCCTTTTACAACCCACTGAGAACCCTGTACCTTACTGTCTGCACCGAATGTATAACTTCTGCCGTTGATTCTTGCCTTGCAGTTCAGGTAAGCACCACCCCAGCTGCGGAAGTAGTAAACCGATCCATCCGTATCAATCATCCACTCATTGGCTTTCATGGTTCCGTCTGCATTCAGATAATATTTTTTTCCATCCCAGGTCTGCCAGCCGGTCTGTTTTACACCGTCTTTGTAAAAATACCAGGTTCCGGACTCCTGCGTCCATCCGGTTTTTCCAGCTGCCTGTACTGTCTGGACAGAAACGGTTGGGAACATATTTGTTGCGGCCGGTGTGCCTACTGCCAGGCTCAGGCCAAGAAGTACCATTGCGATTCTTTTTCTCATACTTTTTTCCTCCGTCCGTGTCAAACATTGACACCGATTTTTCTGTTTGAATTCCGTGTCAACGTTTGACACGGGATTCCTTGTTTTGTTATTTCACTTTTTATTCCGGAATTTCTTCCAGAAGTTCCCCGGTATAATCTTCCCGTTTTCCGAGTTTTACGGCATCGTCCAGTTCGGACTGTTCCATGCATACACTTCCGATCGGGTGGATTCCTGGATCACAAAGAATCAGATACAGATTTCCCTGGTAATCTTCCGCTACATCACCATCCTGCCGGTAGCCAACAAACTCATGCTCAATCGGTATTTCTTCCGGATGCTCCAGATAGAATGGATCAAGCTCTCCCCAGTCCAGTGTGGAAAAATTGAAGTCCGGAAAACGTTCTGCTATTACTTTTTCTGCATTTTTTCGAAGCTCTTTCATGTCCATATGGTTTCTCCCCATTTTTCATTTTTTGGAATCATATTATCATATTACCTTTCCAATTCCGTAATTACAAGAGTCTTTTGCTATTTTTCATATTGCATTTTTATTACATTCTAATCACCCCTCTGTTTTATCTGCATTTGTTGTTATTGTAATATGGCTTCCGCTGCTGAATGTGGCTTCCATAGATGCCTTTAATGCGTTCAGGATTTCATCTGCACTTTTTGTTCCCCCGTAGAAGCCCGTATTGGCCGTTTCCTGCGATTTTTCTGCATCGTACCGTAAAATGATCGTAAGTCCTGTTCCAGCCGTTGCAGCGTCCGAAAACGAGCTTGAAAGGGTTGTCCTGGATGTACAGGAAACGGTAAGTGTTCCACTCAGGAACTTACAGCCGGAAAACAGGTTCCCGCTATCCGTACAGGAAGATGGGATTTCACCGGTTATGGATTCCAGTGCGGTACATCCGAAAAAACTGCTGTTCATTTTCTGTGCAGCTGATGGGATATGCACTTCTTTCAGGTTGACGCAGCCATTGCAGATATTCGAGAGTTCCTTCGCACTGTCCGGAATCTGGACAGATGCCAGGGCCACACAGCCGTAATACATAGAATCCATGTTCTCCAGCTGCATACAGGCTGTTGTATCGGCTCCATCGATCAGCGCCGTATCACCGTAAAATGCTTTTTTTGCCTGTTTTATATTCCCTGGAAGTTCCATGGCCTTTTCCAGTGCAATACACCCTTCTGCGCAGGATGTAATATCTTCCAGCCGGACCGCACCAGACATATCCGGCATACTGGTCATCGCTGTGGCATTTTTGAATGTTTCCACCATGCTTCTCACTGTGTCCGGAATGCGGCACAATGTTTCCAGATATTCGTCATTTCCTGTAAACCAGTAGTCCATGCTTTCCACTTCTGCCTCCGGATCAATCCAGGTCAGCCGTTTAACAGAATCTTTCTTCCATGGCGCAGAATCTGATTTGAAATTCCGGACGCTTCCTTTTCCGGCTATTTCTAGATCCCCGTTGGAATACAGGATAGCCTCCACATCATCTGGATTTTCTCTGCCGATTTTATACCTAACACTTTCATCACGGTCAATAAGCACTGTTATCTCTGCCTTGATATCCGGATATGCCTTGGAGGAAACCTCTACGGTAACACTGTGGCCATGTGCCGGCACTTTAGCCGGTGACACGCTGTATGTATCTGCATCCAGAAGCTGTTTCTGTTTCCCGGATATTCCGTATACGCGGAAATTTTTTTCTGAAAGCCGACTTCCGGCAGCATAGCTTTTCTCTGCAGCTTCCACCTTGATCGTTTCCGGTTTTTCCGGTGCAGCTTCTTTTCGAAATTTTGGCAGTACCAAAAATACGACTCCAACAAGAATCAGCAAAATAACAGCAATCAACGCTATGATCCACAAGCTGCTTTTCTTTTTCTGCCTTTTTTTCTCTGGCTGTTTTTTTGATACGGCCATTTTTACTCTTTTTCCTTTTCCCACATTTCTCTTCCTTTCGTTTTACTTTTGCCTGTTATCCGGTGCCAAATCACAATTAGCCAGATTGGTATAATAATTCTGGATGGTCATTGGTGCATTATACAGTGCCGTCAAAAGATACGCCTTGATATTCCCGATTTTCTTTTCCGTATTGTGCAGGCACTTCAGGATATAACAGATGTGATCTTTATCCAGCTTCAGGAACATGCTTTTTACAATCGAAACAGGACGTTCCTTTCCTCCAATCCGAATTGTTCCTGCATCCGGCGGCAGCATTAGGGTTTCTACAATCAGATCGATCAGTTCATCCACTTCCTGCTTGTTATAGATCGGCGGGTAGTTCTCGTAATCAATATTTTTCCGAATCAGTTCCCGGTAGGCAGATATCCGATCCATCATATCCATCCCACCTCTTTTTGTTCCCCGCTTTATATTATGATGTTAGGGTCAAAACCATAAATAACTTTGTCCTCTATTTCTATAGCACCTTGAAAAATTCATATTTTGTAGTGTAATACCGGATTTCTTCGGATATACGCTGGTATTCCCTTCCTTGATTTTATACAAGTACCGGATTTTGAGCGTAATGTCCTAAACCCTTCACATAGTTGAAGAGTTTTCTGAAATTCAATGCTACTATCTTGGAACCGAAAAAGAACTTGCCCCGCTGTTTCCCACGAGGTATCTTTTC